>JAABUN010006591.1_pt1 | contig 13213 bp, 14 predicted proteins | sample 5559311 | NCBI WGS metagenome assembly JAABUN01 (sample SAMN10711877, study PRJNA513370) | rock metagenome | isolation source: Antarctica rocks | place: Antarctica: Victoria Land, Siegfried Peak sud | reverse complement strand
CGATCACGGCGCCGACGCTGACCCACTTGACCTTGGGCTGCCGCACGTTCGGCGTCGCGTGGTAGAGCAGCGCCACGATGACCACGACGATGACGAGCAGGACCGGCCATTTCGCGATGTTCCAGACCATCAGCGCCGTACTACCGAGCCCGATCGCGTCGCCGATGGCCGAGGCCACCGATCCGCTGAGGACCAGGATGAGCGCCGCCACCACGGTCAGCGCAACCAGCACCAGCGTCACGAGGAGCAGGACCGGCCGCAGCTTCCAGACCGGACGACCCTCCTCGACCTCATAGACCCGGTTCATCGCCCGCCCGAACGCGCCGACGTAGCCCGAGGCGGACCAGAGCCCGGCCAGGATGCTGATGACCAGGGCGATCCCGGCGCCCGGTGCGGTCACCAGTCCCTCGAGGGGCGCGCGCAACATGTCCACCGCACTCGACGGCCCGACCTGGGAGAAGACCTTCAGCAACGCGTCGACGGTGCTCTTGCCCTGCCCGAAGACCCCGAGCAGGGAGATGACGACAAGGAGGGCGGGGAAGACCGACAGCACGGCGTAGTAGGTCAGTGCGGCGGCCAGATCGGTGCACTGGTCCTCGCTGAACTCCCGCCCGGTCGACCGCAGGATGAACTTCCACGACCGCTTGCTCAGATCGGTCGGAGCATCCGGCTTCCGCGGGTCGTCCGGGTCCGGGGCGTTCGTCGTCGTGTCCGTCGTCTCGCTCATGCGCGCCTCCCGACTGCGACCACGATGGCCACGGCGACGACGGCAGCCGCCACCCCCGCCAGCACCGGCTCCCGACCGCGGAGACGGTCGCGCAGGCCGGACGGATCGACGCCGCGGGCATGCGCGTCACCGGCCAGCCGCTCGCCGGTGGCCCGGACCGAATCCGCCGCACCCGTCAGCGTCGTCCGCACGTCCGCCACCTTCTTCGCCGCGGCGTCGCGGGCGCGGGACTTGACGTCGAACGTACCGACGAGCTCGTCCACGGTGTCGGCGAGCTGCGCGCGGGTACGCCGGATCTCGGTCTCGATCTCGGCGGGCGTCGCATCCGCCAGCCCGTCGGCGCTCATCGACGGCTCGCCTCCTTCACGGCCGTGACGTCCTCTTTCACGGTTCGCACGGTCCGACCGACGGGCGGTGTCACCTGGGCGACCTCACGCCGGCCCACCAGCGCGACGATCCCGGCGACCACCAGCAGCACGACGCCGACGATGACCCCGGCCAGCCAGGCGGAAACCACGTGAGACAGCCCGAGTACCGCGGCGGCGAGCAGTACGCCGATGCCGTACAGAGCCAGGACACCGGCGCCACTGAACAGCCCGGCACTCTTGCCGGCGTGCTTGGCGGTCTCGGTGGCCTCGGCCTTGGCGAGCGCCAGTTCCTGCCGGACGAGCAGCGACATCTGTTCCGACAGCGACGAGGCCAGGGTGCCGACCGACGGCCGCTGATCCTCTCCCGACCCGTCGTCCACCGGCGAAACCCGCGTCATCAATCGTTCCCTTCGATTCGATGGAGCCGACCCGAGTACGGCGGCGAGCCCGGACCGTCCGTCCCGTCGTCAGTACCCCTGACCACCCTTGCTCACACGTGGCTCTGATTCGGCGAGTTGCCTGTCGCAGTCCCATGATCGCACCCCCACATTGCCGCGTCAGAGACGACCGACTAACGTCGAGCACGGTTGAGCCAACAGCCATCGTCTCTCCCCTGGGGATATGACATGACTGCGCCAACCGTTGAGGATGTTCGTCGGATCGGCCCTGATCTCGAGTCCGAGCACGACGCCGCCCATGTCCACGACTCCTACGCCCACGAGCCCCCCGCCCACGATCCGCACGCCCACGTTTCGCAGAGTGGCGACGCCGTCCATGACACCGACCGGATCGAGCGGCTGGTGGTCGACCATCTCGCGCTGGCCCGTCACCTCGCCATGCGGTATCGCGGTCGTGGTGTCGACGACGACGACTTGATCCAGACGGCGCGACTGGCCCTGGTCCTGGCCGCCCGACGGTTCGACCCCGACCGCGGCGACTTCGTGGCCTTCGCCGTGCCGACCATCACCGGTGAGATCCGCCGGCACTTCCGCGACGCCACCTGGGCCGTCCGGGTGCCGCGCCGCGTCCAGGAACTGCACCGCGCGGTGCGCGACGACATCGAGGACACCATCAACACCCTCGGCCGGGAACCCTCCGACCGCGAGCTCGCCGCCAGTCTCAAGGTCGGCGTCGGCGACGTCCGTGACGCGCGCCGCGCCGGCAACGCCTACCGATGCCAGTCCCTCGACGCGCCCACGCGGGCTGACGGTTCCGGGTTGGGGGAGATCCTGCCGGACGGGCACGACCGGTGCTCGGCGATCGACGAGTACGAGTCGCTGCTGCCGGCGATCCGCCGACTCAGCCCACGAGACGCCCGCATCCTCTACCTGCGCTTCTTCCACGAGGCGACCCAGAGCCAGATCGCCGCGAGCATCGGCGTCTCGCAGATGCACGTGTCACGGCTGCTGGCGCGGGTCCTCGGACAGCTACGGGCCGAGCTGGCGGCCTGAGCCTCGGCTCGAGACGTCCGAGCCTGCCACTCGACCGCGGTGACGCACAGCTCGTCGTCGGAGGGCGTCGGCCGATCGGATCGGGGTATCGACCACCAGTAAGGGTTGGTGTGCGGTCCGGGACGACACCTGCGTCCGGTGGTTGACACACCAGCCACCGGGACGCCCCCACGGGCCCAGATCGGTCCGTCCGACGACAAGAGGAGATCCATTCGATGAGCAACTCGCGCAACGTTCTCACCCGGTCGATGCACGACGTCGGCCTGGCCGCCTGGTTCGGCGGCTCGCTGATGGGCGCTCTCGGGCTGAACGGTGCCGCCGGCGACGCCTCCCGACCCGGTGACGCCGCCCGGATCGCCGCATCCGGCTGGGCACGCTGGTCGCCGGTGGCGGCGACCGCGATCGGGACCCACGTCGTCGGTGGGCTCGGCGTCCTGCAGGCCAACCGGCGTCGGGTGTTCGCCCAGCAGGGCGTCACTGCCAACACCACCGTCAAGATCCTGCTGACCCTCGCGGCAGTCGGGACCACCGCGTACAGCGGGGTGCTCGGGGCGAGGATCGCCAAGGAGGGGCAGGTGCCGTCGGAGAGCGGCACGGTCCCGGTGGCCACGACGCCAGACCACGTCGCCCAGGCCCAGCAGCAGCTTCGGGTCCTTCAGTGGGTCACACCCGCGCTGACCGGCGCGCTGATCGTGCTGGGCGCCCAGCAGGGTGAGCAGCAGCGAGCTTCGGAGATCCTCAAGGGAACCGGCCGTCGGATCTTCCAGCGCCTGCGCTGAACGACGGCAACCTCGGCCGACCGGCGGCCGCTGAACGCGGTCGGGCACCTGGGTGGGTGGTGCCCGACCGCGGACCGCGTGTCAGCGGTCAGTTCCGGGCTGTAGCGCTGGCCCGGTCGTTCGCCTTCTGTATCGCCTCGACCAGCTCGTCCTTCGACATCGACGAGCGTCCCCGGATGTCCAGCCGTCGGGCGACGTCGGTCAGGTGCTTCTTCGATGCGTTCGCGTCGACGCCGCCGGCGGTCGGGCGGTGCGTATCGGCGCCGCCCTCGGCCTGCGGGTCGGACGGGCCGTACTCGGATTTCGGCTCCCAGCGGTCGCCCACCTTCTCGTGCGTGTGCTTGAGGGCGGAGAAGGCGACCCGGTGCGCGCGTTCGGCGTCGCCGTAGGATTCGGCGGCCGCGTCGTGTGCCCTGGCGAACGTCCGCTGCGCCTTCGCATCGGATCGGGCGATGGTGCCGGGCAGCTCGCTCGTCTTCGGCTTCCCGTTCTTCGAGGTCTTCGCCATGGTTCTTTCGTGCTCCCGAGGCTGTTTCGTCCGGTGTCAGGGTGACCCTACGTGCGCAGCCAGCGCTGCCGCTTGTTCGCGTTCGCCTGGTGCCACGCCTCGTCGAAGGCCTGCACGCTGTGGTGCGTGTCGGCCTCGGCGTGGGCGTGCAGGCGCCCGTAGCTGAACGAACTCTCCCCGGCCTGCTCGGCCGCGTCGGCGAGAGTGACCAGCAGGTCGCGCATCACGACGCTGTCGTGGTGGTCGCCGAGTGTGGTCTGTACCTGTTTCAACCTGCTGACGAACCGGCGGGCGTCCTTGCCGTACAGCGGTTCGAGCGTTTCGGCTGCGTACCGGGAACGCTTCGCCGCCTTGCGGGCCTCGTGCAGGAGCAGATCCCGCTCGGCCGTGTCGGTGCTCGCCGCTGCGTGCTCGACCGCACGGAGGACTCGCTTCTGGTCGTGTCGGACCCGTTGCGGCAGGACGTCACGGGCCTGTTGGTCGGCGGCAGGTGTCCACGCCGTCTCCTCCACCAGCCGGTCCAGTGCAGCGAGCAACGCGAGATAGCGCTCGGAATCCATCGCCTCACGGACGGCGGTGAGGGCATCGTGGCCGGACGCGTCGAGGTGGCGGTCGAGGCGTCGGCGCACCGGGCCGCGGACCAGCTCGTTCGGCTCGTCGGCCAGCAGTCGGTCGTGACGGGTTCGCAGCACCTCGGCGTCGCGTGCCTCGCCGAGCAGTCCGGCGATCCATCGGAGCTCGTCGCGGAGCGGCTCGGTCACCTCCGGGTCGACGAACGGCCGGAACGTCGCCAGGGCACTGCGGAGCCGACGCAGCGCGACCCTGGCCCGATGGACGCCACCCGGGAGGCCGACCCGGACCCGGACCGCCTCGTGCCGGAACTCCCCAACCTGCGCACGGAGCCGCTCGCCGATCACCGACGAGGCAGCGGCACCGGCCGTGAGCCGGGCGGGTTGTTCCGACGGCGGCGGCAGCCGGTCACCCAGAGCCCGCGTGAGCTTCGAAGCCCGGACCGCCCGACGGCCGCCGGCGGCGTCGAGCACGGGCCCGGCGGCGTCGAGCAACGACGGCTCGCCCTCGACGAGCTCGACCTCCCACTCACGCCAGCGCTGCTCTACCGGTTCCGCGTCCGGCGGTGACGAGGTCGCCAACACCCGGTCGTCGGAGACCGACGCGAGCACCCGGCGACCGTCGAGGAGCTCGGTGACGACCCGCTCGCTGATGACGGCGGCAACCGGGCTCAGCGGCTCGTCACGCCTGTACTCCCGCACGGCCGACCGGAGGGCCTTGGGCACCGTGCGCACCGAGCGTCCGAGCGGCACGCGTACCTCGATCCGCTCGTCACCGTCGGCGGGAAGCTTCAGGTGCCAACCGTCGTCGTCCCCACCGGACCGGCGACGCAGCGACACGCCCGCGCGTGCCAGGGCCAGGTCGGCGGTGTCGAAGTACACGGCGTCGAGGCGGTGCCGGCCGGCACGCCGGGCGCGGGTCACGCCGGGCAGCGCACCGAGCGCCGGCATCGTCGCGTTGTCCGACGCCTCGTACTCGCGCTCGACCTCGCGGTGCGTTTCGGGCATGCGGCAGTTCTACTCGATCGCGCGCGGACCGGCTCCTGCGGCCCGGCTGCCGGCCGGCCGGGCCTCATCGGCCTTCGGAGACCTCACTCGCCACCGGAGGTGCGGCTTCGGGGGACTCGTCTGCAGTGCTGGGGCCGGGGGACCGTGACCCGATGAGGATCGTCCACCAGCGCTCCTCGGGATCGGCGTCGACGAGCAACGACCGGACGAACAAGGTCATCGGCACGGCCAGGAGTGCGCCGAGGGCGCCGAGCACATAGGCCCAGAGGGCCAGGGAGAGGAACGTGACGACGGGACTCAGGCCGACCGCGTCGCCGACGAAGCGTGGCTGCAAGATGGTTTGGATTGCGACGTTCAGCACGCAGTAGGCAACGATCACCCACAGCATGGTCGACACGCCGCCGGACAGCAGGCCGAGCAGAGCCGGTGGGATGAGCCCGACGACGAAGCCGATGTTCGGGATGAAGTTGGTGAGGAAGGACAACAACGCCCAGAGCACCGGCAGCGGAACCCCGAGCACCCACACGGCCAGCCCGTCGAGCACGGCGACGATGCCGCCGAAGATGGTCGACACCAACAGGTACTTCTGCGTCGCACGCACGAACGAGGTCAGGGCGTCACTCAAATTCGGACGCACGCTGCGCAGTGCGGCCAGCCGACCGCTCACGTTCGTGGTCTCGGCGGCCACGAAGAAGAGCAGGGTGATCAGGAACAACAGGTTCGACAGCAGGCCGAGGCTGCTCGAGAGCACGCTGCCGGCGATGTCGACGACGCGACCGACGTCGAGTTTGCTCAGGATCCGACTGATCTGGTCCGGCGGGACGCCGAGGCCCTCGGCGAAGTTCGTCACCGACGTAACGAGGTCGGTGAGCTTGCTCGCGTACTCCGGCAGGATGGCGGCGAACTTGACGACCGACGCTGTGAGCCCGACGAGGATGACGAGCAGGATCACGTAGACCCCGACGACCGTGACACCTGTCGCGCCCCAGGCCGGCAGGCCCTTGCGCCGCAGCCAACCCGACAGCGGTGCGACGGCGATCGTCAGCAGGGCCGCCAGGAGGACCGGGCCGAGAAGGCCGCCGGCCGCCTTGAGGCCCGCGGTGACCACGACGACGGCGGCGAGACCGATCAGCAGCCGGAGCCCGCGCGGGAGGCCGCTGCGGTCGCTGGTCGGCTCGTCGATGTGTCCCGGTTCTGGGCCTTGGCGGCCACGAACTCGGCGTCGGTCAGGGCTCCGGACTCGTGCAGGCGTGCGAGGTTCCCGAGCTTGTCGACCAGGTCGGGTGCGCCGGCCGGCGGAGCGGCTGACGATCCCGTGGTCGCAGCCACGGCCGGAGCCCCCGGCTCGGCGGAGAGGTCGTCCTGCTCCAGCGCGCGCTGCTGCTGCTGGCGCAGGATCGCGTTGTCCGTCATGGTGGCCGTACCGGCGATGACGGCGGTACGAGCCACGGTGCCGATGAGTCCCGGTCGGCCGAAGCGTCGGAACATCGGTACTCCTCTCCTCGGGAAGTCGGCCGGTCAGACCGATTGTTCGATCGCTGCGGCCTCGGCGGCGAGCGCGGCCTCGACATCCTCCGCCGGGACCCGCAGGTGCAGGGCGAGTTCGCCCCCGGCGGCCCGGACCGCATCCACGACCCGGCTCGCCCAAGTGTGTTCATAGACGATGATCGCCGCGGACGTCCCGGGGGCGAGCCCTTCCTGCACAGTGGTCACGTCGTTGGTCGACACCAGGGTGTGGCTCTGCGAAACCGTCAGGGTCCCGAGCCCGAAGGCGTCGACGCCCTCCTCCACGTCGACGACCGCGAACCTGCCGTCGTCGGCCCGGGCCAGGAACAGCAGGTCCAGGAGGGTGATGTCGCCGTTCGCGACGACTTCGGCGATCGCCGCCACCACGCCGGGATCGGCGGTGGGCCGCGGGAACTCGAGCACCATCAGCTCGACCGGACCGTTCATGGGCCCCCTCCTTCGGGTACCGGGCGTTCCGGCCGACTGCCCAGACAGTAGCTGCCGTCGAAGCCGCCACCACGCGGAACCTGGCGGGCCTTTTAGGGTCGCGGCCATGGCGATCGAGGTGGGCAGTCGGGTCAGCTGGAACACCGAGCAGGGTCGGACGCGGGGGCGGGTGGTCGAACGTCGGACGTCGGACTTCACCCTTGTCGGCCATCATTTCACCGCCTCCGAGGACGACCCGAAGTTCGTGGTCGAGTCGGAGCGGACCGGCAGGCAGGCGGCACACAAGCCCTCGGCCCTGCGGGAGCTGACGAGCTGAACTCCGGCCGCAGGGCAGAATGCGCCGGCACGGCATCATCGGCCCGACCGCGAGCCGACGGGAGGAGGAGCCCAGCATGGTGGCACCGCTGCCGGACGGGTCGCTCCCGCCCGGGGCCCGGCTGCTCCACATCGGGCCGCACAAGACCGGGACCACCCAGGTGCAGGCGGCCTTCCACGCCAATCGCGAGCGGCTCAGCCGCCTCGGCGTCCACTACGTCGGGAACCGTCGGCAGCCGATGCAGGCGGCGATGGGCGCCGCCAGCGCCTCGGTGCGTGCGGGGCAGCGCTATCCCGACCGGCTGGCCAAGTGGGAACGCCTGCGCGAGGAGATCGACGCCGCGGACGCGCCGCGGCTCGTCCTCAGCAGCGAGTTCTTCGCCGACGCCGACGACGACTCGTTGCGGCGGACGGTCGCCGAGCTCGACACGTCCCGGTTGCACGTGGTGGTCACCCTGCGCCCGCTGGCGCGGATCCTGCCGTCGCAGTGGCAGCAGTACGTCCAGAACCGCCTGACCGCCGGCTACGGCGCGTGGCTCAACGCGATGTGGCGCAAGCCGCCCTACCGGCGACCGACCCCGAGCTTCTGGCGCCGGCACCGGCACGACCGGCTGGTGCAGCGTTGGATCGACGCCGTGGGGCTCGACGCGGTCACGGTGCTGGTCGCCGACGAGGCCGATCCGACGATGCTCGTACGGGAGTTCGAGAGGCTGGTCGGGGTCGAGCCCGAGACCCTGTCCGCGCCCCGCGAGCGGTCGAACCGCTCGCTCACCCGCGTCGAGGTCGACGTGATGCTCGCGTTCAACCGCCTGTTCAAGAAGGAGAAGCTGCCGAACGAGCTGTACCAGCGATTCGTCCGCTTCGGCGCCGCGCGCTACCTGGCCGAGCGGGAGCCGGCGGCCGACGAGCCACCCATCGTGACCCCGGAGTGGGCGCTGCGCCGGGCCGGCGACCTCGGGACCGAGATGGCCGACGGGCTGCGGGCCTCGGGGGTCCGCGTCGTGGGGGACCTGTCGGCGCTGGCCTCGGCCGACGGTCCGATCGGCCCGCCCACCGCGGTGCTCGACCCGGTCACCGCCGAGATCGCCGCGCGCCTGGCCGTGGGGATCGCCGCCATGGTGGACGAGCGGGGCATGCCGGCCGCGGACCAGAGCGTCGCCGACATCACCCGGTTGCTGGCCGATCGGGCGTGGGTCCGGCTGCGGCGCCCGGGGCGACGTCGACTGATGCGCCGCTGAGCCGGGTCAGGCCCAGTGCCGCGTGACCATGGCTGCGCGTTACCGCTCGATCGCGGCCACGCGACGACACCTTTTCGCAACCTCGGGATGCACCTGATCGTGACGACGCAGGTGTACGTTCCACCGAGTTGGACAGCTGCGGCCGCAACGCCGCGCCCGGCGCATCGACATCCCGGCCGGTCGCAGACCGGTGTCCCGAGGAGGATCTGCCAGTGAAACGAAGGTTGTCGGCCCTGGCCGCGCTGCTGGTCCTGGGTCTGCTGGCCGCAGCCTGCGGCGGGGGGTCGGGCGCACCGGCTCGGGCTCGGGCGGGTCGGGGGGCTCGAAGTCCAACGTCGCGTTGACCATCGCGAACACCAGCGGCACCCAGTGGACCTGCGGGTTCAATCCGTTCAACCCGTCGGTCCAGGGCGTCACGGTCGGCTTCGTCTACGAGCCGTTGATGTACTTCAACACCCTGAAGAACGCGGCCGAGACCCCGCTGCTCGCGTCGAAGTACCAGTGGGGCGCGGGCAAGAAGTCACTGACCTTCACGATCCGCGACGGCGTTACCTGGAACGACGGCAAGCCGTTCAGCGCCGCCGACGTCGCGTTCACGTTCAACCTGCTGAAGAAGTACAAGGCCCTCGACCTGAACGCGCTGTGGTCCTCGATCCTCACCAAGGTCACCGCCAGCGGCAGCACGGTGACGATGACCTTCAAGTCGGCGGCCCAGCCGTACCTCTACTACATCGCTAGCCAGGTCGCCATCGTCCCGCAGCACGTCTGGTCCACCGGCGACGCCGCCAAGGACCCGGTGCAGTTCCAGGACGCCGCACCGGTCGGGACCGGGCCGTACACGGTCAACCCCTGCCGCCCGGCCAACATCACCTACGTCGCGAACCCGAAGTACTGGCAGTCGGGCCTGCCGAAGATCGGCAAGGTCAACTATCCGGCCTACACCGACAACAGCCCGGCCAACCTCGACCTCGCAACCGGCAAGGCGCAGTGGGGCGGCCAGTTCATCCCGAACGTCGACCGCTACTACGTGGCCCGCGACAAAACCAACAACCATTACTGGTACCCGCCGACGGCCAACGTCGCGCTCTACTTCAACCTCAAGCACGCCGTCACCGGCAACAAGCTGGTGCGGCAGGCGATCGCCTACGCCGTCGACCGCAACCAGGTGTCGAAGGTCGGTGAAGGCGGATATCAGCCTGCGGCGAACCAGGCCGGGATCGTGCTGCCGACCTTCCAGGACTGGTACGACAAGGCCACTGCCGACACGTACGGCTACGGCCTTAACGCGGCCAAGGCCAAGTCCCTGCTCGCCAAAGCGGGGTACTCGTCGAGCAAGCCGCTGACCCTCGAGGTCATCACCGTGAGCGGCTACACCGACTGGGACGCCTCGCTGCAAGAGATCAAGCAGCAGCTCGCCGCGGTCGGCGTCACCCTGAACGTTCGCGACATCTCCGGCCAGACCTACAACACGCGCCTCTACAAGGGTGACTACGACCTGGCCTACGCCTCCCAGAACGGCGGTCCCGCCCCCTACTACGAGCTGCGGCAGACGCTGTACAGCGGCAACACCGCCCCGCTCGGGCAGAACGCGTCGTCGAACTACGAGCGCTACAGCGACCCCGCCACCGACAGGCTCTTCGACGACTACGCGGCCGCCGACGAGGCCGGTCAGAAGGAGGTCGTGAAGAAGCTGCAGAAGGTGATGCTCGACGTGGTCCCGGTGATCCCCATGACGGAGTCGGTGAACTGGTACCAGTACAGCACCAAGAGCTTCACCGGCTGGCCGACCGAGCAGGACCCCTACGCGCTGCCCGCGCCGTACGCGCTGCCCGACCTCGAGCAGGTGCTGCTGCACCTCGAACCGAAGTAGGAGCGGGAGGAGGCGACCATCCGCTACATCCTTCGCCGGCTGGGATTCTTCGTCATCACGTTCTGGATCGCCCTGACCCTGAACTTCTTCATCCCTCGGCTGATGCCCGGCAACCCGGCCGAGGCGATGATGGCGAGGTACAAGGGCCGCATCAACCCGGAGGCGCTCAAGGCCCTCGAGGTCGCGTTCGGGGTGAACAGCCAGGAGAGTACGTTCCGCCAGTACCTGGACTACCTGGGCAACACCCTGACCGGGCAGTTCGGTACGTCGATCACGTTCTTCCCGCTTCCCGTCTCGACGGTGGTCAAGCAGGCGCTGCCCTGGACCGTCGGACTCGTCGGGGTGACGACGTTGCTGGCCTTCGTCTTCGGGACCCTGATCGGCATCGTCGCCGGCTGGCGACGCGGAGGGGTCGTGGACTCGATCCTGCCCCCGGTCTTCGTCGTGACGTCGGCGCTGCCCTACTTCTTCGTCGGGCTGCTGTTCATCATGGTGTTCTCGGTATGGACCAACGGGCTGCTGCCCAACGACGGTGGCTACGACCCGACCATCACCCCGGGTTGGAACGCCGAGTTCGTCCGATCGGTGCTCGAGCACGCGATCCTCCCGGCCGCGACACTGCTCGTGGTCTCGATCGGCGGCTGGATCCTGACCATGCGCAACAACATGGTGACCACGCTGGCCGAGGACTACGTCCGGATGGGCCGGGCCAAGGGTCTGTCGAACCAGCGGGTGATGTTCGACTACGCGGCCCGCAACGCGATCCTGCCGAACCTGGCCGGTTTCGCGATGTCGATCGGCTTCGTGGTCGGGGGCGCGATCCTGGTCGAGTTCACCTTCAACTATCCGGGCGTCGGCTACATGCTGCTGAGCGCGGTCAGCAACGAGGACTACCCGTTGATGCAGGCGCTGTTCGTGCTCATCACGGTGGCCGTCCTGGTGGCGGTGCTGGTCTGTGACTTCCTGATCGCGTGGCTCGACCCGCGCGCCCGCGCCGAGGCCTGAGGAGGCGGAGATGACTGCCCTGCTCAGCGGAGACGGTGCGACTCCCGGTAGCGGTCCCGGCGACGCGTCCGACCAGGCGGCGACGACCCGACGCGGACGACGTGGCGGCGGTCTGCTGACCGCCGTCCGGACCAACCGCAAGGCGACCGTCGGCGCCGCCATCCTGTTGGTGTTCACGATCGTGGCGATCGCACCGCAGCTGTTCACGTCGGTCCGGAACCCGAACGCGCGGGCGTTCGACCTCAGCCTGCCGCCGAGCTCGGACCACATCCTCGGCACCACCGCATTCGGGCAGGACATCTGGGCCCAGCTGATCTGGGGCACCCGGCAGTCGCTGCTGGTGACGCTGATCATCGGGGCGCTCTCGACGGCGTTGGCCGTGCTCGTGGGCGTCTCGGCGGCCTATCTCGGCGGGGTGCCCGACGGCATCCTGTCGTTGCTCACCGACGTGCTGCTGGTCATCCCGAGCCTGCCCTTGATCATCGTGTTCGCGGCCTACGCCGGCTCGAGCAACATCGCCGTCATCGTGCTGGTCCTGGTGGCCACCGGCTGGTCGTACGGGGCACGGCAGTTACGAGCACAGACGCTCTCGCTCCGCCGCCGCGACTTCCTCGAGTCGGCCCGGGTCCGGGGTGAGCGCCGGTTCTACATCATCGTGTTCGAGGTGCTGCCGACGATGACCTCGCTGATCACCGCGAGCTTCCTCGGCGCCGCGCTGTACGCCGTCCTCGCGGTGGCGGGCCTGCAGTTCATCGGCCTCGGCGACCCGAGCTCGAGCAGCTGGGGGACGATGCTGCACTGGGGCCAGAGCAACGAGGCCCTGCAGACCGGCCAGCAGTGGTGGGTCATCGCGCCCGGACTGTGCGTGGGCCTGCTCGGCGCCTCGCTGGCCCTGCTCAACTACGCCTTCGACGAGATCAGCAACCCCGCCCTTCGACCGGTGAGGAGGCGACGTGCCCGACGCGCTGCTCGAGGTTGACGGCCTGACTGTCACGTACGCGGCGGCCCGCGGCGACGTCGTCGCCGTGGAGGACGTCGACCTCGACGTCTACCCCGGCGAGTTCGTCGCCATCGTCGGGGAGTCCGGGTGCGGCAAGTCCACGCTGCTGTTCGCGATCGCCCAGCTGCTCTCGCCGCCGGCGTCGGTCACCGCCGGCTCGGTGACCTTCCGCGGCAACGACCTGGTGGCCATGAACGACGCCGAGCTCGCGCCGGTGCGCTGGCGGGAGATGTCGGTCGTCATGCAGAGCGCGATGAACGCGCTCAACCCGGTGACGAAGATCGGCGACCAGTTCCGCGACGTGATGCGGGCGCACGGGGAGAAGTCGTCGGCGGTGATCCGCGAGCGCAGCCAGACGGTGATGGACCTGGTCGGGATCGACCGGACACACCTGTCCAGCTATTCCCACCAGCTCTCCGGCG
>JAABUN010006590.1_pt1 | contig 13214 bp, 11 predicted proteins | sample 5559311 | NCBI WGS metagenome assembly JAABUN01 (sample SAMN10711877, study PRJNA513370) | rock metagenome | isolation source: Antarctica rocks | place: Antarctica: Victoria Land, Siegfried Peak sud | reverse complement strand
GCAGGGCCGCGACGTGCGGGGCGGTGTGCCGGGGGCTGCCCATGACGCCCACCCAGCGGGCCGGTTGCGCGAGGACGTCGGCGAGGACATCGCCGAGCTCCGGGCGGTCGTGGTCGGTGACGACGACATCGGTGGCGGCGTCGATGCAGGCGGAAGCGGCGGAGCGTACGGTCGGCACGCCGTCCAGGTCGGCCTCGGGATCGAGCACGACGCAGTCGTAGCCGACGTGCGCGGCGAGGTGGACCAGCTGCAGCGCGACGGGCGAGGCGAAGACGGCGACCAGGCGGCGCTCTCCGGTCGGGGCGGGGACGTCGCCGTGGGCCATCGCGCAGGCGATGTCGCTGTGGCTAGGGCTGTGGGCCATGCGCTCTCGCGAGGCCGGCACCAGAATGGCTCCCAACCGCAGGGTGGGTCATGCGGCCAGTATCGCTCAGCTCCTGGTGGGCATCAGTCGAAGCGCTCGCCACGGCCCTGGCGCCACAGCGCCCACCAGCGGCGCCGCCCCGGCAGATCCCGGCGCTCCGCGAAGAACCAGGCGTCGCCCGCACGAACAGTCGGACGTCGGGCACACCCACCGGACGGCAGGCCGGCGCGCCGTAAGGTCACGAGATGCACTCGGGGCTGCGCCGCGCGCTTGCGCGGGCCCGCGACGGCAAGAGCCTCGACATCGCTGAGGCGACCGTCCTGCTGGGAGCCCGGGACGCCGACCTCGACGCCTTGCTCACCGTCGCGGGCCGGGTTCGCGACGCCGGCCTGGTGGACGCCGGTCGGCCGAAGACGATCACGTACTCCCGGAAGGTCTTCGTCCCCCTCACCCGGCTGTGCCGGGACCGCTGCCACTACTGCACCTTCGCGACCGTGCCGGGTCGGCTGCCCACCCCCTTCCTTGGCATCGACGAGGTCGTCGACATCACCAGGCGGGGAGCCGAGCTCGGCTGCAAGGAGGCGCTGTTCACTCTCGGCGACCGTCCTGAGGACCGCTGGGACGCGGCCCGCGCCTGGCTGGCGGAGGCCGGCTACGACAGCACGCTGGACTACGTCCGTGCGTGCGCGATCGCGGTGCTCGAGCAGACCGGGCTGCTGCCGCATCTCAACCCCGGCGTCATGACCTGGACCGAGCTCCAGCGGCTCAAGCCGGTCGCCGTCTCGATGGGGATGATGCTCGAGACGACCGCGCGGATCCCGGCGCACGACGGCAGCCCGGACAAGGACCCGGCCGTGCGGCTACGCGTCCTCGAGGACGCCGGCCGTCATGCTATCCCCTTCACCACAGGTCTTCTCATCGGGATCGGCGAATCGCCCAGTGACCGCGTCGAGACCGTATTCGCGATCCGCGCCGCACACCGACGGTACGGTCACGTACAGGAGGTGATCGTCCAGAACTTCCGGAAGGCGGACACCCCGATGCGGACGACACCGGACGCGACCCTCGAGGACTACCTCGCAGCGATCGCCGTGACCCGCATCGTTCTGGGACCGGGGATGCGGGTGCAGGCGCCGCCGAATCTGGTCGACCAGGCCGACCTCGGCCTGCTGCTCCGGGCCGGCGTCGACGACTTCGGTGGCGTGTCGCCGCTCACGCCCGACCACGTCAACCCCGAACGGCCGTGGCCACAGGTCGAGGCGCTCGCCGCCGCGACGGCCTGCGCCGGATTTCACCTGCGGGCGCGGCTGACGGCCCACCCGCCGTATTTGGCCGAGCCGTGGCTCGACCCGCGCCTCGCCGCCCACGTCGAGGCGCTGCGCACCCCGGACGGGCTCGCCAACGACGAACGCCCCGAAGGCAGGCCCTGGCAGGAGCCCGACGGTGGACTCGCCGCGACCGGCCGCACCGACCTGCACGCCACCGTCGACAGCACCGGGCGTACGTCCGAGCGCCGTTCGGACTTCGCCGAGGTCTACGGCGACTGGCGGGCGATCCGCGAGGCCGTCCCAGCCCCTTCACCCCGGCTGGACGCCGACGTGGCGGCGGCCCTGCGCGTCGCCGGCGACCGGCCCGCCGCCTTGACCGCCGACCAGGCGCTCGCGCTCATCACCGCATGCGGCGCCGACCTGGACGCCGTGTGCGCGCTCGCCGACGACGTGCGCCGCGACACCGTGGGTGACGTCGTGACCTACGTGGTGAACCGCAACATCAACTTTACCAACGTCTGCTACACCGGCTGCCGCTTCTGTGCTTTCGCGCAGCGGCGCACCGACGCCGATGCCTACAGCCTGTCGCTCGAGCAGGTCGGGGAGCGGGCCAGTGAGGCCTGGGACGTCGGGGCCACCGAGGTCTGCATGCAGGGCGGCATCGACCCGCAGCTCTCCGGCGCCGCCTATCTCGACCTCGCGCGAGCGGTGAAGGCGGCTGCCCCCGACGTACACCTGCACGCCTACAGCCCGATGGAGGTCGTGAACGGTGCAACCCGCATGGCGGTGTCGATCGCCGAGTTCCTGACAGCGGCGCGCGAGGCGGGCGTCGACAGCCTGCCCGGCACAGCGGCGGAGATCCTGGACGACGACGTGCGCTGGGTGCTCACGAAGGGAAAGCTGCCGACGGCGCACTGGATCGAGGTCGTGCAGACGGCCCACCGGCTCGGCATCCCGACGACCAGCACGATGATGTACGGCCATGTCGACCAGCCGCACCACTGGGTGGCGCACCTGCAGCTGCTGGCCCGGCTGCAGGCCGACAGTGGCGGCTTCACCGAGTTCGTTCCGCTGCCCTTCGTGCACACCTCCGCGCCGCTCTACCTGGCCGGCATCGCCCGGCCTGGGCCGACGGCCCGGGACAACCGCGCGGTGCACGCCGTCGCCCGGCTGGTGCTGCACGGCCGCATCGACCACGTGCAGTGCTCCTGGGTGAAGCTTGGCCCGGCGGCCTGCGTCGACATGCTCGTCGGTGGCGTCGACGATCTGGGGGGCACGTTGATGGAGGAGACGATCAGCCGCATGGCCGGCTCCCGACATGGCTCACGCAAGTCGGTCGACGAGCTCGAGTCGATGGTCCGCGCCGCCGGACGTACCCCTTGTCAGCGCAGCACCACCTATGGTGCGGTCAGCGCGGAGCGTTCCGCGGCCGGCCGAAGGGCGCGCCAGCTCCCTCCGGAGAGGGTTGCTGTCCTATAGGTCTCGCGCCACTACGCTGCGTTCACCTTGATTCAGGGAGTGGATTTGTGAGCATGGCCGAGAATCCCGACGCACTGACGCGCCGGATCCAGCTGCTGGCTGCCGCCTCGGTCGACGAGCCGGAGGGTGAGGGGGCCGCCGTCGCCGCGCTGGTCGGCGCCCTGCGCGCTGAGATCGGCTCACTCAAGGCAGAGCTCGGAGCGTTGCGATCCGACACAGGTGCGGTGCGCAGCGACCTCGACGGGCTCGGCGGCCGGCTCACTGGTTCGGTCGCCGCGAGCCGCAGCGAGACCGGCACCCTCGTGCGCCGGGTAGCCGAGCTCTCCACCCGCCTCGACGGGGTGGGCGGCCGGGTGGACGACGTGCGCAACGGCCTGCCCGGTTTGTCACGGGAGCTGCGCGAGGGGCTCGAGCAGATTCCGGTGCGCACCAGCAGCCGTCTGGACGAGTTGCTGATTCAGCTCGAGCAGCTCGTCGGCGACCGGGTGGAGGGCGCGGCCACAGACATCCGGCGCACCATGACGGCGGCACTCGACCGGGAGATCCAGACGACCGCCCAGGCCCGGGCAGCCATGGAGGACACCCGTGGCGCGCTGGAGTCCCGGCTGGCCGTGCTCGAGGACACCCTCGACGGCTTGTCCGAGCGTATCGAGGCGCTGGCGAGGGACGGCGCGAGCACGACGACGGAGCGGCTCGAACGCCTCGCGCAGAGCGTCGAAGGGCTCGACCGGCGCGTCGCCGAGGAGGGCCGCGACTCCGCCGAGTTGCTGGTCGACCGCGTGGGGGAGGTCACTGGGACGCGGCTGGCCGAGCTCGAGAACACCCTGTTCGACCGGATAGCCGACGTCCTGCGACTGCGCAACGACGACCTGCGCCGGGAGCTCATGGGCGCGCTCGCGGTAGCCCGCGGCGAGGCGCAGCAGGACCGTGAGGCCGTCGCTGAGATCGCTGCCACGGTCCGCAGCACCCTGGACGGCTTCGGCTCGACGCTTTCTGAGTCGATGACCGGCCTCGGGGACTCGGTGTCGGCAGCGCTGGCGGAGGGACGCGGCCAGACGCGGGCGGACTTCGAGCAGTTCGCCGACCGGTTCGGCGGCGTCGTCGACGCGCTGCGGGCCGACCTCGTTGAGCGGGAGGAGACCAGTGCCGGGCGCATCACCGGCCTGCAGAGCTCCGTCGAGGGCAGGTTGGAGCAGGTCCGGGCCCAGGTGGCCACGGCCATGACGGTCATCAGCGCCGACGTGGCCACCGAGATCGGCACGCTGACGCCGCGCATCGACGAGCTCACGGTGGCCGCCTCGGCGGTCAACGAGTCGGTGCGCCTGCTGCGTTCGGACGTCGTCGGCACCGTCGAGGCGCTGCGCGACAGACTTGTCAGCGCCAACACCGACAGCACAGAGGTGTTGCGCGGCGCCATGACCGAGACCCGCGCGGAGGTGGCGGAGATCACCCGTGCTCTACGCGAGGACCTGCTCGAGCGGATCGAGGAGAAGTACGCCGGGGTCGCCGATCGCCTCGGCGAGCTGGCCCGAGATGTCACTGGATCCACCTCGGCGACCCGCGCCACTGCCGAGCGTCTCTCGGTTCTTGCCGGTCTCAGTGAGCAGACGACGTCGAGCCTCACGGACGTGCGAGCCGCCGTCGAGCAGCGGCTCGACCAGCTCGACACCTCGGTTGGCGCCCACGTCATCACGCTGGAGTCCACGTTCACCTCCCGGCTCGCCGACGTGCGGGCCGAGCTGGAGGCCGGGGCGGTCGGCACCCGCGAGTCCGGCGAGCGCCTCACTGCTCTGACCGCCGCCACCGAGCGTCAGCGCGAGGAGGTGCAGGCGCGGCTCGACGTCGTCCGGGACGACATGGTCGAGGCCGCCCGCGATCTGCGCAAGGAGCTGATCACCCAGGCCGCAGCGCAGGTCGCAGGTCTGACCGAGCGACTCGCCGGGCTCGACAGCACCGTGAACGCGTCCTCGGCCCGCCTGACCGACCGTCTGGACGCGCTGGACGGTGCGCTCATCCGCAACTCCGAGGTCGCCGAGCAGACGACCGCAGGCCTGGCCCGCGTCGATGGCGTGACCAGCGAGCTGCAGACGGCCGTGAGCAGTTTCCGGCTCGAGTGGCCGACCCGCACCTTCGAGGTCGTGCAGGGCGCCAAGGCGGTGGCCGAAGGTGTGGTGCTGGAGATTCGCTCGGAGGTGGAGGTCCAGCTCGAACGCGTCCGCGAAGAGCTGGCTCGGGCCGTCGCCGGGGTGGCGGATGCGAGCAGCGGGCTGGGCTCCGGCACCGAGCAGCTGTCCGAGGCCGGCAAGGCGCTCGTCGACTACCTGGAGCGGCGGGACCTGCTGCTCGAGGCCGAGCGGGACCGGGTGCTGTACGAGGTGCTGGACACCTTCGCCGCCGGGCTGTCGGTCAAGGACCGCGCGGCCCTGGCCGAACGCGTCGGCAGCGCCGTCGACCGCCGCCGGGATGCCCGCGACGCCCAGCGCTACCGGACGGCCCCACCGGCGCCGGTCCGGCCGAACCCCGACGACCTTCCCTCGGCCGTCCGGCAGCTCGTGCCCGCGGAGCCGTCGGTTGTGGCCGCTCCGGCTGCCCGTGCGAAGACCAAGCCGGCGCCCCGTAAGACCGCCGCCAAGAAGGTCGCTGCCAGCCCACCCCCATCGGCGGACCGGCGAGGCAGCGCCCGGACCGGTGGGCAGCCCGGCACCCGGGCTGCGTCGGTTGTTCCTGCCAAGCCGGCAGCCAGACCTGTGCCCGCCGGGCCGCCGGCGAAGTCCAGCGCCGGCCGGCCGTCGGGCGCCACGTCCGGAGGCTCCACACCGCGTTCCACCAGCCCGGCGCCGCCGAAGCCGGCGCCGGCCAGATCCGCTGCTGCGAGGACTGCGCCCGTGCCGCCACCCGCGGTCAAGCCCATCCCCGGCAAGTCCGTGCCTGGCAAGTCCGTGCCTGGCAAGCCCGTGCCTGGCAGGGCCGGGGCTGGAAAGCCCGTGCCTGGCAGGGCCGGGGCTGGAAAGCCCGTGCCTGGCAGGGCCGTGCCCGGCCAGGCGCCGGCTCGGTCCAAAGCGGCACCGGCCAGATCGGCGGCCTCTTCCCCGGCCGGGGGGACGCCGTCTCGCTACCCCGCCGCGTCCCCAAAGCCACCCTCGGACTTCACGGCCGTGAAGGTCCGGCCGACCGCATCGGGCGGCGCCGGCCGATCCTCTCCCCCGCAGGACAGGCAGCAGACCCCTACCCAGGACCGGGCTTTCGCTGCGGATCGGCGGGGACGGCTCGACGCGATGCCTACGGTGCCCGGACCGAACGTCGCTCTCGACGCGGCCGCCCCCCCGTCCCGGTCCAGCCGACCGGCACCGGTGCGTTACGAGGAGCCCGAGGCCGAGACCAGCTGGGCCAGCCGGGCGTCGGCCGCTGAGGACGACGAAAGCAACGAGGACGTGAGCCTGCGCGCCCTGTTCCGCCGTCGCAGGTCTTAGCACACGGTCCGGGCGGTCCGGCGATAGCACCTCACGCCTTGACGGACGGGCAAGACACGCGTGTAATTACACGCGTGTCGTTCCCCCCGCACAGCCGGCGCTTCGCCGCTCTGTCCGGTGACACCCACCTCGGGCCGGTAATCGCCGGCCCGGACGTGATCTGGTCCGAGGAGACGAGATGAGCGAGCCACTGCAATTGGTTGCCGCCCTGGGTGATGCCGATACGGGCGTGCTGTCGTGGCGGGAGCAGGCGCTGTGCGCGCAGACCGACCCGGAGGCGTTCTTTCCCGAGAAGGGCGGCTCCACCAGGGAGGCCAAGCGCATCTGCGTCGGCTGCGATGTGAAGGGCGACTGCCTGGAATACGCGCTGGGGCAGGACGAGCGCTTCGGCATCTGGGGTGGGCTGTCCGAGCGGGAGCGTCGCCGACTCAAGCGCGCCGTCGGCTGAGCTGTCGCGCGCCGGCGCGGGTCTCAGGCCGCCGGCGGGTCGACGTCGTCGGGGTCGAGATTCAACAGCCGGGCGACCTGCTCGACGACGACCTCGCGCACGAGGTCCGCGAGGTCGAGACGGTCGGCAGCGCGAGCCTCCAGCGGCCGGCGATACACGACGATCCTGGGGGCGGTTCGCCGGCCCTGCTCATCGACGCCGGTGGGCAGCACGCGCCCCAGCGGCACTGCTCCGCCGCATGTCTGGTCAGCCAGCACATCATCGTCGAGCACGGCGTCGTTGCGCAGCGGAACCGCTGGGACATCCTCGACGGCGAACTCCACGCCTTGGAGCTCCTGCCCCCAGCGCTGCTCCAGGTCCTCGACCGCGTCGAGCACGAGGTCGTCGAAACGCTGGCTGCGGGTCTGCGAGGCCGGCACCCGGACGTCCCGGCCGCCGACGTTGACGACCGGCGGGACGAGCGGGCTCCGCAGTCCACGGCCGTGTCGGTCGCGCCGTCGGCGGCGGGTCAGGCGGGCGGTGTCCACGCGCGAAGGGTAGGCGAGCGGGGGGCCCGAGCCGCGCAGGCGCGGCGCGTCGCTGGCCGGAAGGGGCTCGGACGGCTAGCGTCCCGGCCGTGAGCTCTGTCCGGCGTTGCTCCCGTACCGCCTGCACCAGTCCTGCCGTCGCCACGCTCACCTACGCCTACGCCGACCGTGCCGCCGTCGTCGGGCCGCTCGCCGTGCAGGCCGAGCCGCACTGCTACGACTTGTGCGAGGAACATGCGCAGGGACTGACGGCCCCCCGGGGCTGGGAGGTCGTGCGGCGCCAGCGCGACAGCGCCGAGACCGCCCGGTCCCGCAGTAGTGACGACCTCGAGGCGCTGGCTGATGCCGTCCGCGAGGCCGCCCGCCCGACGCCCGACCGCTCCGGCGGGCCTGCCCCAGGTGGCGGGCAGGACCCCGGGACCGGTCGTCGCGGTCACCTGCGGGCGCTGCCGACGCCGGGTTGAGCGCGCAGGCTGTCCGGTTTGTCCGCGACACGCCGCATTCTCAAGCCCGGTCCCCTTCGTCGCCGAAGCAGTCGGCAACACCTTCCCTCGACTGCCAGGAGCCCCGATGTCGCTCGTTCTCGTCCCGGCCAGTCAGTTGCCCGTGTGCGGCTCATGTGCCAGCAGCCGGGTCACCTCGATCACCATGACGCTCACCGACGGCTCGCCGGTCGACTTCGCCTCCTGCCATACCTGCGAGGGCCGGTCGTGGACGCAGGCGGGTCGCCGTCTGGACATCGCCACCGTGCTCGGCAAGGCCCAGAAGCACAAGCTCGCCTAGCGCCCTCTAGGGTCGCGTCTGTGACCCGCGACCTGTCGACCATCGTCAAGGCCTACGACGTGCGCGGGCTGGTGCCCGCCGAGTTGGACGCGGACATCGCGCGGGCGCTCGGGGCGGCCTTCGCCCGCTTCACCGGTGCCCCCAAGATCGTGACCGCCCGCGACATGCGCGAGTCCGGGATGGACCTGTCGGCCGCGTTCGCCGAAGGGGTGACGAGCCAAGGCGTCGACGTCGTCGAGGCCGGTCTCGGCTCGACCGACCTGCTCTACTACGCCGCCGGCACGATGGACGTCCCCGGCGCGATGTTCACCGCCAGCCACAACCCGGCCCGTTACAACGGCATCAAGCTGTGCCTGTCGGGTGCTCGGCCGGTCGGTCAGGACAGCGGCCTCGCGCAGCTGCGTGAGGACGCCGAGACCTACCTCGACAGCGGCCTGCCGGCCTACGACGGGACGCCCGGCACCGTTACTCAGCAGGACGTGCTGGCCGGCTACGCCGCGTACATGAAGGAGCTGGTCCCTGGCATCGAGGCGATCCGCCGGCTCTCGGTCGTCGTGGACGCCGGGAACGGGATGGGCGGGCACACGGTGCCGGCCGTCTTCACCGGCCTGCCGCTCGACACCACGAGCATGTACTTCGAGCTGGATGGGAGCTTCCCGAACCACGAGGCAAACCCCATCGACCCGGCGAACACCGCCGACCTGCAGGCCCGGGTGCTGGCCGAGGGCGCCGACGTCGGGCTGGCCTTCGACGGTGACGCCGACCGCTGCTTCGTCATCGACGAGCGGGGCGAGATCGTCAGCCCGTCGGTGCTCACCGCCCTCATCGCCGAGCGGGAGCTGAAGAAGGCGCCGGGGTCGACGGTGATCCACAACCTCATCACCTCCAAGGCCGTGCCCGAGGTGGTGACCGAGAACGGTGGCACCCCGGTCCGCACCCGGGTGGGGCACTCCTTCATCAAGGCTGAGATGGCACGCACCGGCGCAATCTTCGGCGGTGAGCACTCCGGCCACTTCTACTTCGCCGAGTTCTGGAACGCCGACTCGGGCATGCTCGCCGCGCTGCACGCGCTGGCCGCGCTCGGCACCTACGACGGCCCGCTGTCGCAGCTGCTCGCGTCCTACGACCGATACGTCGCCAGCGGTGAGATCAACTCGACCGTCGACGATTCAGCCGGCCGGGTCGCGAAGATCCGGGAGCAGTACGCCGAGCAGGAGATCGACGAGCTGGACGGTCTGACCGTGCAGTCGGCGGACGGATGGTGGTTCAACGTGCGGGCCTCCAACACCGAGCCGCTGCTCCGGCTCAACGTCGAGGCGCCGGACGAAGCCACGATGGAGCGCATCCGGGATGAGGTGCTAGGTCTCATCCGCGGTTGAGAAGCGGCAGCCAGGAGTTCGATGATCGGGCATACTCGGGCTATGGGACTGCTCACTCGACTCCGCCAGCTCGACGACCGGATGGTCCCGGACGAGGGCGAGGTCTCGGCCAGCGGAATGAGCGAGACCAAGATGCTGGGCATGGCCCTCGCCGGGGTCAACGTGCTGGTGCTCGGCCTGGCCCTCATCCCGCAGCCCTACAACGCTCCGCTGGGTCTGCTGCTGGGTCTGCCGCTGGTGGCGCCCTACGCCAACCTCCGGCTGAACCGATGGATGGACACGAACGGCAGCTGACGGTAGGTCCGGCAGGCTCTGCGTGCGGTGCCGCTCGCTAGAGTGCGTTCATGAAGCTCGACGCCGCCCTGCTCGAGATCCTCGCCTGCCCGGTCTGCATCAGCCCGTTGCGCGTCGACGAGCCTGCTGAGGAGCTCGTCTGCACCGGCTGCGGCCTTGCCTATCCGGTCCGTGACGACATCCCGGTGCTGCTCGCCGACCAAGCCCGCAAGCCCGCGTGAGCCCGTTCCGGGGGGACGTGCTCGACGACGTCGCCCTGCTCGAGGCCGGCGACCCGGGCGCCATGCTGCCGGCGGTGGCCTCGAGCGCCGCCCAGGTGCGGGAGGCTGCAGTGCTGGCTGCCGAAGCCGGCGTGGCGTCGCTGGCCGCCGACGGCCGTCCGCGGGCTGTGGTCATCTGCGGCATGGGGGGCTCCGGCATCGCCGGGGACATCCTCGCCGGCATCGCCGGGCTGGGCAGCCCGGTGCCGATCCTGACCCACCGTGGCTACGGCCTGCCGGCCTGGGTCGGTCCGGTCGACCTCGTCGTCGCCGTGTCGTGCTCGGGCTCGACCGAGGAGTCGCTGTCGGCGTTGGAGGAGGCGGTCCGGCGCGGCTGCCGCCTGCTCGTGGTGGGCCGGTCGGGCTCCCCGCTCGACGACCTGGGCCAGCGTGGCCGAGCGGTGTTCGTGCCCGTCACACAGGGACGCCAGCCGCGGGCGTCGGTCTGGGCCCTGTCGACGCCGCTGATCGTCGCCGGTCACGCCCTCGGGCTGCTGCACGCGCCGGTCGAGGTGGTCGAGGCGGCTGCCGTGACCCTCGAGCAGGTCGCCGGCCGGTGCCGCCCCGACGCCGACTCGCTGGTCAACCCCGCGAAACGGCTCGCGCTCGATCTGGACGGCGCGCTGCCGGTGGTGTGGGGCGCCTCGCCGATGACGGCGAGCGCGGCGTACCGCTTCGCCTGCCAGCTCAACGAGAACGCCAAGCTGCCGGCGGTGTGGGGGGTGCTTCCCGAGGCCGATCACAACCAGGTGGTCGCCTTTGACGGGTCGTTCGTAGCGAAAAGCAGCCGAGGCGAGGACTTCTTCGCCGACCGGGAGCAGGACGGACCGGACGCCACGCAGCTGGCGCTGGTCCTGCTTCGTGACGGCGAGGAGCACCCTCAGGTCGCTCGGCGGGCCGAGGTCAGCGCCGAGATGGCGCGCGAGCGGGGCGTCCCGGTGGTGGAGCTGCTGGCCGAGGGGGACAGCGCCGTGTCCCGGTTGGCCTCGCTGGTGGGACTGGCCGACTACGCCACCACCTATCTGGCTCTGCTGCAAGGCATCGATCCGAGTCCGGTCCATGCCATCACCTCGCTGAAGCAGAGGATCGCCAGACCGAGGACGCGGGCGCAGTGACAAGACGGTGTCGAGGGGCACGGCGCAGGCGGTCCTGGCCGCACTGATCGGCTGGGAGCCGGGCGAGGCGCAGCCGTACGGCGTGGTTCCCCCGACCGATCATCGCCGCGCGGCGCGCTGATCGGTCGGGTGAGGTGTCGGGCGCGTCTGCCGTGCCGATGTCCCCCAGCCGATCAATGGCTGATGACCGAGGTCGTTGGGGGAGCGCAGCAGGTCACCTACCGGCGCGTCTTCTGAAGCAGGCTCGGCGCCTCTGCCTGAGCTCCGGTCAGTCGGCTGCCCGCAGGTAGCTGGCGCCGACGTTTCCGGCGCCGGCGTGTGCCGCGACGACCGGGCCGGCGACGTAGCGGTCGATGCCCAGCACCCCGTCGACACCGGAAAGCGCCTCCACCAGCGCATCGGCCAGCTCGGCCGCGTCGCCGTGCCCGACGGTGACGTGGGTCGGCGACTGCGCGGCCGACGCCCGGATCACGTCCACCTGGAAGTCGATCGACTCCTCCACCGACCGTGCCGCTCCGAGGACCCGGACCTGCCCCCCGTCCAGCGCGAACACCGCGATGCCCTCCGGCACGTCGTCCGGCAGCCGCCCGCCCGCGGCCAGCAGCGCCGTCGTGTCGGAGGACCAGGTGGAGGCGACACGGCCACCCAACGACTGGGCCAGCGCCAGCGCCTCGTCGTGGGAAGCGCCAGCGGCCAGCCCGCGCGCCGTCTCGAGCACGACCAGGCACAGGCCACCGCTGATGGTCCCGGAGTCCACCACGTCGACCGGCAGATAGGTCATCCCGGCGGCGAGCAGTGCGCTCTGGTGCGACCCGCTGAGTGCCGCGGCCGCCGTCACGCACAGCACCCGATCGGCGCCGGCTGCGTCGTACGCCTGGAGGAACTCCCCGGGCGCCGGCTGTGAGGTTGTCGGCGTCGCGCCGGCGCGAAGCCGGCGGTAGAACTCTGCCGGGTCGAGCTCGACCTCCGGGACGGAGCGGCCGTCGAGCACGACGTGCATCGAGACGACCGTGATCCCGAGTGCGTCGGCGAGCCCGGGTGGCAGATAGCTGGTCGAGTCGGTCACGAGTGCGGTGGTGGTCATCGGCAGACCGTACGTCCGGCCCGGCCCGACCTGCTGCCGGGCTTGTCGTGTGCGACCGCCTGACAGCATGGCCGGCGTGACCTTGCCGCCGCACGACGTCGCCGACCTCACGCTCGCCGGGCAGGGGCGTCGCCGGGTGGAGTTCGCCGAGCGCGCCATGCCGGTGCTGGGCCTGCTGCGGGCGCGCTTTGGTCGCGAGCGGCCGCTCGCCGGTCTGCGGGTGGCGCTGTGCGCCCATGTGACACCCGAGACTGCCTGCTTGGCGAGGACTCTTGCGGCTGGTGGGGCCGAGCTGCACCTGGCCGCCTCGAACCCGCTGTCGACCCAGGACGACGTCGCTGCAGCGCTCGTCGTCGACGACTCGGTCGGGGTCCATGCACGTCACGCAGTGGACCGGGCCGGCTGTCTCGCGCACCTGAACGATGTGCTGGACAGCCGGCCGCAGCTGCTGCTCGACGACGGCTGCGACCTGGTGAACGTGCTGCACACCACCCGGACGGACCTGCTGGGTCAGGTGCGGGCCGGCGGCGAGCAGACCTCGACCGGCGTCCTGCGGCTGCGGCAGATGGCGGCCGACGGAGCGCTGCGCCTGCCGATGGCCGCTGTCAACGACACCCCGATGCAGCTGCTCGTCGCGAACCGGCACGGCACCGGGCAGTCGACCCTCGACGCCGTGATGCGGGCGACCGGCACGCTGCTCGCTGGCACGACCGTCGTCGTCGCCGGCTACGGCTGGTGCGGCA
>JAABUN010006589.1_pt1 | contig 13217 bp, 11 predicted proteins | sample 5559311 | NCBI WGS metagenome assembly JAABUN01 (sample SAMN10711877, study PRJNA513370) | rock metagenome | isolation source: Antarctica rocks | place: Antarctica: Victoria Land, Siegfried Peak sud | reverse complement strand
TCAGTTGGCTAACTAACAACCGCAGATTAGCAAGGTGTTACGAAAGAAAAATCAGCAATGAAGAATCATTTATCTTATTATGCAACATCAGGCGAATTATTAGCAAATGCTAACTTAAACAGCTTCTTAGCCATAAACGAGCCGGTGTAGTGCTCGTAGTAGTCAAAAAAATGCACCGACACGCCATTTTTGCCCAGGAAATTATACAGGGCTGAGTTGGCATCGAGCGAGCCGAATACGTAGAGGTCGGCCACGTCTTCGATGGGTAGGAAGCGGGTCTGGCCCTCGGCCCCGGCCTCGTCGTAGGCGGTGTATTTGAGGGTATTATCCTGGCGCGAGAGGCGGCCGGGGTTAAAGAGGTAGTAGGTCTTCTTCACCGCAGATGCAAACAGATTTAACGGATGAAACGGATACGCCGCTGTGCGGCTGGCTGCTTTGGGGGGGTAGGGGGGTAAGTTTATTCGCCCGAGTAGCAGAACTCGTAGTAGCTACAGTTTTTGCAGAATGGCCTGTTGATGACCGGCGGGCAAGCTGGCTGTGTTACCAGCTGCTCAATAGCCACTTCCCATTCGGCAATGGCCACCCGGTCGGCGGCCGTCAAAACGACCTTTTCCACGCGGCGAGTTTTTGGGTATTCCAGCAGGCCGGTTGGCTCCGGCACGCCGTGGCGCTCCAGCGTCAGCAGGTAGAACTGAAGCTGGGCCACGCTGGCTTCTTCCAGCTTATTGCTGCGCTTGATTTCGTGCACCACCCGCTCCACGGGGTCGTAAAAGTCAATCCTGATGCCATCCAGCTGGATTTCGCGGTAGCGCTGCGCCCGTTGCGGGTAGGCCGTGAGGTGCAGCAACGTGCCATCGGCCACGTTGTCGTGCGTCTGCTGAAAGCTGATGCCGTTATGAAACAGCCACAGCTTGCGGTGGCAGATATGGTAGTAGTTGATGTGCTTGCCGGTGATGCGCATAGTATCGACTCCTAATGGCCCAATAGCAAAACGGGCTGCCTTACAGAAGGTAGCCCGTTTTGTAGTTAAGCCGGCACGTTTTGGTTTTCGTAGTCGAAGGCCCGCAGTCGGGCCAGCACCTCCTGCTCGGCCTGCTCTAGTGCATCGGCAGTAGGGTTAATGGCACCCCGGATATACCCCTCGGCCGGATAGGTGACGAACAGTTTAGCCCCGGCGGTGTGGTCTAGCAGCGGATGTGCCTTGCGCTCTACCTCCTCATCCAGGCGGGCTCGAATGGCCCCGGCCAAGTGGTTGGCATTGTCGCTTACAGCAATGGCCAGCGTTTCCATCAAGCTGAAGGTGCGGGCCTGGTTGCTGGTGATGCGCCAGTTGACCAGGGCGCGGGCTAGGGCGGGCATGTACTGCTCGCGCTTTTCGCGGGGGGCCAGCAGGCAGGACCCGAATACGTTTTTCGTTTCCAGCCACCCTTCGGCTAGCAACTCCTCCTTCACTTTCGTGCTAAGCTCCGGTTCTAGCTTGTTGGCCGATACGCAAAACAGCGTCCGTAAATCCACAGCTACGTCGTAAACGAACAGGCCCGATGCCCGGCTGGCTTCTTTTACCAGCAGCCGGTTAGACAGGTTGCGGCCCGTTCTGTCGAGAAACTTTTGTAACTGCTCTTCCGATAGCAGCTTGCCCGTTTCGTCCACCACCCGCACCGGGTGGCGGTCGGGGTGCGAGGTGCGGTCAAACGTGCTCAGCTCGCCCTCCTTTTCCAAGCCGCCCAGCAGCGGGTGCAGGGGGCGCATGGCGGAAATGGACAGCGGGCTGCGCCGCTTAATAACCGAGTTGTCCTTCTCGGCTTTCATGTAGCCGCCTACCAGCTGGTCCACGTACCGGGGGTCGCAGGGTGCCCAGGCTTCGCGCTGGCTGGCATCCTCCTTATTACCTTCTTTCTTGATTACCCAGTTGAACGTGATGGGGGCTGGCAGTACGTCGAGCGAGGTCGTGAGCGCATCCATGATGCTGCGTTTCACCTGCTGCCCACTGGAGTAAGCCTGGTTTACTCCAAACTGTGGGTCACGGTAGAATTTTTGTCCGTTCTGGACACCGAAAACAGTGTGTGCGGCATGGCGCAGGCCTCGGAGGTAAATGTAAGGGTTCATCTGATGGAATTAGTTAACCGGTTCGGGAGTTTCGGCAGTCAGTTTCAGCGAAGTAGCCAGGTAGCGGAAGTGCGTGAGCGTCACGAAGTAGGGCACTTGGTCAAACGGCAACGCGTGGGCGTGCGCTACGGCTGCTTCCAATTGCGCTAGTAAGTGCTGGCTTTTTTCCATTGGCCAGTCGTCCTTTCGCAACTCCCGGCTTTTACCCAGAATATCAATTAATGCCTCCACAAACGCTTTGCGACCTTTAGCCTTCCAAAGCGTCTGCACTGCTTTTGCATTCTCCTTGGTAGCCCGCTTATTAGCTTGGGCGAAGTCGAGTAGGGTGTGGGCCAGTTGGTCGGCGGCCTCTAAAATTCCTGGTCTGTCGAGCATGGCAATTATCCAGATTTGGTAAAAGGCAAAATGAATGGCTGGTTTTCCGGTCGAGGTGAGTAGCGACTTCTCGCTCTTCTGATTCTCGCCGATATAGTCCTGAATTTTTTCCGGCTTGAGCGCGGCCACGCCGATAGCTCCCTGCTGGCAGGCGTAGGCAAAGCTGTACTGCGTGGCGTAGCGCTTCAGGAGCTGGCTGCGACCCTCGCTTTTAAGCGTATCAGACAGCACGAACAGGCTGTCTTCCAGCTCCCACATACGGCTGATTTTCGCTAGCCTCAGCGGTACAAAGCCGATGGTGCGGTTGCTCTTGCCGAACCCGTACACGTAGGCAGTCAGGTCACGACCAAACCGCTCAGCCAGCGCGAACAGCCCCTGCGCCCACTCCACCGTGTCGAGGGATGTCACGCCTGCCGTTTCGCTCTGCTTAAACCCCGGCAAGCCATCTGCTGGGTGCGCGGGCTTGAAGTCTTCGCCAAAGGTGTAGGTCAGCCACTGGCCGTTCCAGGTATCTATCTGGTTGCCTTTCAGGCCAGGCCGCTCGTCCAGAAACTGCCGGTAGTGCGCCCAACCCTCGTAGAGCGTCCAGAGCACGTCGTCCTCATCAAGCAGCAGCGAGAGGCCGCCGCTCACGCCCACGCCCAGTGCCCCGCCAATCCAGGAGCAGTAAATTTCGTCGCTGCCCACCACCGGCCCCACGCCCGACACTTGCCCCGACGTGGTGCCCTCGACCCCGGCCGCCGGGAAGCCAATCACGAAGCTGGCATCGGGGGCTACCGTTTCAATATTACGGTGCAGCTTGCCCAGCCGGACTTCGGCCGCCGTGGGGCCACCGGGTACCACATCCGCTTTCGCCACGGCCTGCGCAAACGGCGAGTTGGGCACCCATTGCAGGTACTTGGCCGGCTCAAAAAACAGCGGGTATAGCTGCTGCTCAAAAAACTGCCGGGCCGTGAGGCTACGGCCGGTGCGCTGGGTGTAAATAGCCAGCAGGCGCTGGCCGATGTAGCTCGTGTACATGGCTAGTTTTCCAGAAAAATGTCGTATTCATCAAACAGCAGCCCTAACTCCTCGTAGTCCTTGTTGCCGGGTATTACGAAGGGCAGCGCCCCGATTTCTGCTCGTATATATTTGCCCAGGTGCGGGCGCATACTGCGCCAACTCACCGGAATTTCCAGCGTTACCCGTTCTTGCCAGGGTGTTTCTTTGGCGATATATTTCTCGTAATCCTTCTCTAAAATGCAGGCCGATGACTCTATTTCCAGCGCGTCCACCAGCACCGAGCGGGTGTTGTTGCACAGCTCGCGCAGCTTGCACCGCGCCTCGTCCCAGATAACGTGCGTGCTGATGGGCAACACCTCTAACTTCGGGTACACCGCATCGATTTTCTGTTGCAAGTCCTGCTCGTGTAGCACCTCCCCATCGGGCAGTTGCGCGAAGCTGGCCTTGATAATTTCGGCCCGGTAGGGCAGGTAGCTGGGGCCGGGGGCTAGCACGTGCACCGGCTTTATGAGCTTATGCTTAACCGTCTCGTCGGTGCGCCGCCGGTTCACGCGCCCGAAGCGCTGCACCAGCGCGTCGAGCGGGGCGGCCTCCGTAATCATGCGGTCGAAGCTGATGTCCAGGCTCACCTCTACCACTTGCGTCGAAACCACCAGGCAGGGGCCGGGTACGGTGGGATTGTCAAACTCTTCTTCCAGGCGGCGCTCCCGGTCGGCCCGGTCGCCGCGCCGGAAGCGGCTGTGCAGAAGTAGGTGCTTCTTCATGTCGGGGAATAGCTCACGCAGACGCTGGTACTGCTGCTGCGCCCCAAATACGGTATTGCAGATAACCAGCACCTTTTCGCCGGCGGCAAACGCGTGGGCCAATATCTCATCCACCGCCACGGGCCAGGCGGCTGGGTTGTCGGCATCGCGCGCTAGTTTATGCACCCGGTGGCGGTCGAAGCTGGCCACGGTTTCCGAGGCTAGCTGTACTTGGGCTACTTCGGCCGGGCCACCCAGGCGGCGCAGCAACTCCTGATAGAGCGGCGTGGGCATGGTAGCCGTGCCAATGTGCAGGCGGCAATCGAGGCGGCGCAGGGCATCCACTATTTCCAGCACCATCGCCTGGGCCTGGGCTGAGTAGGTATGCACCTCATCCAGAATAATATCGGTCCCGCGCACGTCGAGCATTACCGCCTCGTAGCCAGGAGTGCCAAACACGACGGCCGCCAACTGATGTGGGGTCAGCACTTTCACCGAAGCCCCCACCAGCGGCTGCAACAGCTCCTCCACCTTGCCCCGGCTTTCTACCAGCTGCGAAGTGGCGTGCAGCAGCCGCACCGAGCCTACTGCTGGTACTACTTTTTCATGCAGAATACGCTTATACATGGCATTAATTGAAGCCTGAAACGGCAGCGTATAAAACACCCGTCCTCGGCAGCGGCGTAGCAGGTAATCGGTTTTGCCCGCGCCCGTCGAAGCCACCACCAGCGTGTGACGCTGCGGCTGGTCGGCGGCCAATAAAGAGAGCGGGTATAAGTCGCTTTTGCGGTTGAAATAAGTTAAAATCGGGGGCTTAAAAAGGTCCGCCAACTGCTCGGCGGCCTTGTCAGTCAGGGCCGAAGCAAAGTGGTCGGCCGCCATCAGCAGCCCCCGCTTCTCCGACCAGCCATCGCCCTTGGCCTTGCAGTGTGCCAGGGCGAACAGGATAGATTCCCTGGCTTCTTCGCGACTAATATCCCGGGTCGGAATGCCCAACTCCGCCAATACGGCAAGCGCCTGCGGTGCCCACTCTTCCCAGCCTTCGAGGTGGTCGGCCAGCCACGTCCGGCTGCCTTTGTCCAAATCCAGAATGCCCTTTCCCACCGTGTCGTTCATCCCGGCAGCTTGTCGGATGGGCTTGTGATGGGCCACCACCATATCCACCACCGCCGGCCACTCGGCACGGGGAAGCAGCGGCAGAAACCCCAGCGACGATAACTCGTGCCGATGTACGATGCCGTTTACTTCGGCTGGCAACCTGCGTTTCAACTGGTGTTCCAGCGTGGCCTTTTCCAGCTTGCGTTGAAAAACCGGGTGGGCCTTGCCCAAATCATGCAACGCTGCACTTAACACTGCTAGGCGCTCGTCCAGCCCCAAGGCCCTAGCAATGGCGGCCGCCACCTCCATCACGTGCTGCGTGTGGTCGCGCAGGCTCAACGCGCCGCCGTGGCTGGCACTCTTGGCCCAAATCGTGGTGGTACTCATCCCTAAAAGGCCACCGGCCGAATAGGGTTGCCCGTGATTTCCAGGCGGCCATACATCGGCGCCCCGGCTGCAAAGCGGTTGAAACCCACCAATAAAGCCTCCGCTTCACCGGCGGTAGCTGGCCGCAGCTCGAAGCCTGGTAACTGGTTAAAAGCTTCCTCGCTCAGTATTTGTGGGGCTTGCGGCAGCACGATATCTTCATTGCGGCACAGGCACAGATGTTGCATGGCCGCTGCCCGCGCCTCGGCCGCCGTATCAAATACCAGGTGCAGCTCCGGGCTGAGCATCACCCCGCGCACCAAAATGGCGCGGGGCCGGCTCATCAGCTGCTTTTTCTTCTCATACGTCCACCCACGGGGCTGCGTCTGCTCCTGCTGCATACTCAGCCCGGTGTAGCTGAGCTTGTGCCGCAAAATGGCTGATACGCCCAGCTTCTGCCGCATCCCTTCAATCACGGAAGGCGTGAGGAACTGCTGGGAGTAGGTTTCGCCATCGCGCACGGCCGTCCAGGGCTTGAGGTAGCCGAAGGGGCCGGTATAGGTGACTATGTTGAGGCGGGTCAAATTCATTTTCCCAGACATTGAGAAGTGGAATGTTCTTCTTTCCGAAAGCAAATGTAATTGTGAAATTGCGTAAGACGTTTTACATTTGCAAATCCGGAATTGAAATAGACACTGAGTTGAGGACTGCTCAACTGAAATCGGACCGGCTGGAACGGGCGGGCGACTACGGTAGCCCGCCCGTTTTTAGCATATACGGAAACCCTATGGAAAACCTCAATCCCACGCCTGACCTCGATGTGAGCCAGCTTAGCGCCGTGGAACTACAGCGCCTTGGCATCACTATCGCACAGGTACGCGCGGTATATAGCTGACCCGATAACGGTGGTTGAGCCGGAGACAGCCTCAGATTTTCCGGACGTATGGCGCTTATTTGGTTTTACTGACAAGGGTCGATTTCTTTTCGTAGCTTTGACATATGATGGAAACACCGGAAAATTTGCAGCCCTCGGCGTCAAAGTCGCCGGAACCGTCGCCGAAGTCCGGCACTACCTCTGCCGCGCCTAGCTTTCACAATCCGTTTCAGGGGCCGGGCGCGGAAGATGCCTGGAGACGGTTACTTGCTCAAAAAGGGCGGGTCGTCACCCGCGAGGAGATGATGCGCCGCATTCGGGAGCAGGCCCAGGGCAAAGCCAGCGAGTAGCGTTTGCTCTAAAAGCAGCCCTACCCGGCTGCTTGCTCATACCAGCGCCCCGCACCCAATGCCCGTGGAGTGGCCTACCCCCACTTCCCAGGCGAACTGTAGCTGCTCGGCGCTGCCGCTCACCAGCACGGGGCAGCTGCTGGCGCGGCACTGCACCTGCTCGTAGCGAAAGAGCTTGCGCTTGGCGGAGGCCACGTAGGCCGGGTCGAAGCGCACGGCCGCGCCCGCATCGGCCAGGCCGGCCTGGCGCAGCTTGTGGCGCAGGGTAGCGGTGAGCAGCTCATCGGCCAGCTCGTGGCCGGGCAGGAGGTGGTCGGCGGGCTGGCCGCGCGCCGTTTCGTGTTTGATGAATACGGGGCTGGCTACCCGGAACGGCTGCTCGCCGGCCGCGAACGCGGGGGCTTCCTGCATTCGCACGTCGCGCACGCGCAGGCCCAGGCCGAGGTCGGGCGCGCGCACTACGCCGCTCACCAGCTGGTGAATTAATTCCTGGTCGGGGGCGGAAATAAACCAGCTGGCCCCCTCCGCGAAGCGAATGCCGCCGCGCCCGGCCCGGCCCCCGCGCAGCCAGGCGTAGGAATAGAGCGAGAGGCCGTCGTGCAACGCTTCGTTGTGACCCGCCCAGCGGTGAAAGGCACTTTTCAGCGTGGGTAGGTAGTCAAACGGGACTACCTGGCTGGCGGCAAGATACAGGTGAAGACGCACGGTGGGTGAGCTAAGAATACTGGGCAGTAGCCAAGGTTTTTTGCTAAAGCAATTGGCGCCGCAAGTAAGGGCGTAAGGAGGGGAATTTCAGCATTGGCGTAAAAAATATTTTCGCACGGCCGCCCTCGCAGGTTTGCGCAGCCACAACGGCAGCGTTGCAGCTACTCAGGAATCCGAGGAGAATCAGCTGGCTGGACCGAAAGATTCCTACTGGGAGGACGCGAAAGGTCGCGTCTCTATCCCTTGGCCACTGACCCGAAATTTGCCCTATGCGTTTGCCAGCGCGGGGCCAGGCAAAGTTTTGCTGAGAGGCGCCGTCCCTGGCTGCCCATAGCCATTAGGGGGTAGCCCATGCTGCTGACTACCAAGCCGGGTCCGGCGGGGTAGGGTCCAGGGGAAGGGACGCGCGGTTGGCGCGGCGCAGCTCCTGGAGCGTCATGGGCACTTCCGGCCCCAGGATGATGCGCTTGCGCGGCCCACCCCGACTTACCCGGATGGCCTGGCCCTGACCGCGGCTGGCGGGCAGGCGGCGCAGCAGCCGCGCGTTGCCGTAGAGCGGCTGCCCGGCCCGCAGCACCAGCTGCGTGCTGGCGGGCCGGGCCCGCAGCACGGCCTGGTAGGGGGTAGCGCACCCGCGCCCGTCGTAGAGCACCACGTCGGCCCACGCGCCCACGGTCAGCTCGCCCAGCTGGCCGGCCAGGCCCAGGCCCTGGGCGGCGTGGCCGGTGACCATCTGCCAGAGCTGCTGGTCGGTGAAATGGCCGTGCAGCCGGGCCTGGTTGTAGGCGGCGGCGTAGCGCAGTTCCTCGGGCAGCGTGGCCGAGCCGGTGGGTGCCCAGTCGGTGCCCAGCAGCAGGTTAATGCCCAGCGAGTCGTAGCGCAGCACCGGGGCGGTCTGGCCGTAAAGCGTCAGATTGGAGTGCGGCGCCCACACCACGCTCATGCGGTGGGCGGCCAGCCACCGCGCGTCGCTGGGCGCCAGGGCAATGGCGTGGATAAGGGCACTGCCATCGGGCAGCGCCTGGTAGCTGCCGGGCAGCAGGCCCGCCAGGCAGCGAAACTCGTTGGTCGTGGCCGCGTCGGTGCCTTCGGCCACGTGGGGCACCAGGCTACCCACCGGGCCGGAGGGGGGTAGGGCCGGGGCTTTGGCAAACAACGGGTAGCCGCAGTCGCTGAGGCGCGGGCCGGTTGGCTTATCCAGGAGTGGAAACACGAGGTACTGGACGGCCGGCCCCGTAAGCCCCAGGCGCTGGCCTGCCCGGTCCAGGTTGCGCAGCAGGCCGGGCGCGGGCGCCCCGCCAACTATGGAAGTAGTGCCCACCACCAACTGGCGCAGTTCGCTCCACACCAGCCTGGCCGGGGTGCTATCGGGGGAGGCCACGAGCCTGGCGTGGCCGTCGAGGCCCATTCGCCACTGGTGGCGGTTGGTGTAGTGCCCGCGCACCGGCAAGGGCCCCAGGTGGTCGAAAGGCAGGTGGTCGTGCGCATTGAGTAAGCCCGGCGAGACGACGCTGCCGGGCGCCTCTAGCACGGTGGCCCCCTGGGCCGCGGGGTGCGCGCTACAGTCGGGCCCGACGCAGGCAATGCGCCCCTGGGCATCTAGCAGCAGCTCGCCGGGGGCCAGCACCTGGTGCGGCAGCAGCAGCGTGGCCCGAATGAGCAGGGCCCGCGTGGTGCCGGCGGGCCGGACCACTACCGGGAGCTGGCCGGTCCCTACCCCCGGCAGGCGCTGGCATTGCAGCGTCAGCAGGCTCAGCATCAGCCACAGGCTAGCCGCCTGGCCGCGCCGCCAAAAAGTCAGCTCCCCAAATACCCTACTCATGCATGTGCCCCTTTTATCGGCAGGCCTGCTCCTGCACTGGCGGCAAAACTAAGGCCCAGGTTCGTGGTTGCCAGCTTCAGGGCCTACCCCTGGCTTCGTGCTTCAGGTATTTTGCCGCTATAATCCACTGCTTCAGGGCAAAGACTTTGCCCGCATTGCCACGTGCGGGAAAGGCCCCGCCGCCGGCCCGGTTTCTGGGGGTAGGGAGTAGAAACGTGGCCCGGACCAGCTACTCGCCTGTCCCTACCGCATGGCGCTGGCCGGGCGGGTCCGCACCCGGCGCACGGTCCGCACCCGGCCATCGACCTGGAGACTGCCGCCGCCGCCCCAGCTCTCGTTGCCGATGCCCCACCAGCTCACGTAGCAGGGCGCGGGGTGGCCGTTCTTCCGGCGCTCCTGCACCAGCGGCGTGTCCTCATCCGGGTTGAGGTACTCCATCCAGCCGGCAATTTCCCGCGCCGCGCCGCTGCCCACGTTGGCGGCCAGGTAGGGCCTGGTGGCGAGCAGGCCGCACAGCTCCATAAACTCGTGGGTGCTGAAGCCCTTGTCTTCCAGGGTATTGCCTCATCACAGGTTCAGCATTTTGGGGCGCTGGGCGGTGGGCCCTACCCCGTCGTGCCAGTGGTAGGTGTCGGCAAAGCAGCTGCCCGCTGTGGGCCTTCAAAGCTGGTGAACAGGTTGCGCGCCACCACGTGCTGCCGGAGCGTCTCCCAGGCGTAGCCACGGGCTTTGAGCGCGGCCCGGTATTGCTCGTAGGCCACGGCCACCGGGGCCGGGCCAGCGGGTACGATTGCCGGCGCGGGCCGCAAGGCTTCGCGCAACCCAGCCAGGGTAGGGGGTAGGCCCGCCGCCCGCGCCGCGCGCCACCACGCCAGCACCTCGGCGGCCAGGCGCTTGAGCAGCTGGTTGGCTTCTTCGGCCAGCGGATAGGAACGGCGGAACTGCTGCCGGTCGGCGTTCCAGTCGGCGGGCCGGCACTTCTCGCCCGTCGAGTAGGCCAGCCGCGCCCCGTCGAAATACACCAGCAGCTGCACCGGGCACTCGCCCGCGGCGTTTTGCTTCTGCTTGCGCAGCACGAATTGGGTAACCATACCAGGGGTAGCGTGGGGGGTAGCGTCGCTCGCGCCTCAAAGTGAACGTTTCGCGCCCAGGGCCACCGGTTAGCCCGGACGCAAAAAACCCGGAAAACGCGCTCCTGGGCGGGAGGAAGCATTTTCCGGGCGTTCCGGTACTGCCAGGCTGAGCCTCCTGTCGGACTCGAACCAACGACCCTCTGATTACAAGTCAGAAGCTCTACCAACTGAGCTAAGGAGGCTTAATCGTGGGGCAAAAGTAAGCCGCAAAGCGCAACGGGTCAACCCTGGCGGGTAATAAAAAAGGGACGCGCCGCCCGGCGCGTCCCTTTTCTGGTAGGGGCTAAGGGGTTAGCTCCGCAGCTGCTTGAGTTGTTTTTTCAATTTCTCGATGCGGGTGCGGGCTTCGGCCATGCGGCCCTGGTACTCCTGGCGCAGCTGGTCGGCATTCTTGGAGCGGGCGAAGAAGTCGAGGTTGGTTTGCAGGGTAGCCACGTCGTTTTCCAGCTCCTGAATTTCGCGGCGCAGGCCGGTTTCCTTGCGGGTAAAGGCTTGCTGAGCCTGGGGCCGGGCTTTGAGGCGAGCTATTTCCAATTGGAAAATGAGGTCCTCCTTATCCGTTGGGGTAATGCCGGCCGTCTGGTTCAGGTATTTACCCATAAGAGTGATAAACTGCTCCTCGCCCCGGTCCGAGGTGCCGGCGGTAGTCGTGTCAAGCTCCTGCCAGTCAGCGATAATGGCGCGGAAATCTTCGAGCGTACCGGGGGTAGTGGGCGAGAGGGCGGCCACCTGCCGCGCTACTTTATCCAAACGGGTAACCTGCTCGGTGCTGGCGGCCGACTGGCGCTCCTCGCGCTGGCGGGTTTCCTGCTTGGGGCGCTCAAACACGCTGTCGCAGGCGGCGCGGAAGCGCTTCCAGATTTTGTCGGCCTGCTTCTCGGGCACCCGGCCCACGTCCTTCCACTCCTTCTGCACCCGGATGATAACGCCGCGGGCCTCGTCAAAATCGGCGCTTTGCTGGGCTGCCTCGGCCTGTTCGATGAGGGCATACTTGGCCTGGAGGTTGGCGTTCTTCTCCGAGTCGAGGCTCTTGAAAAACTCATTCTTGCGGTTGAAGAAGGCCTTGTAGGCGTTCCAGTACTGTTTGTTAAGCTGGTCGGCCTGGGCGCGGGGCACGGGGCCGGCGGCTTCCCACTCCTTCTTAATTTCCTGGAGCTCGTCGGTGCGCGAGCGCCACTCGTTCACGCGCTCCGTGGTGAAGTCGGCGAAGGGCAGCACGCGCTCCAGCAGGACTTGCTTCACGGTCAGGTTTTGCTGCTCCTGAGCCGAGCGCACGTCCACAAACTCCTTGCGGCGCAGGTGCACGGCCTCCGAAGCGGCCAGGAAACGCTGCCACAGCGGCTCGCGCTGCTCGCCGGGCACGGGCCCGATGTGCTTCCAGTCGTCGTGCAGCTTCTTGAGCTCATCCAGGGCCTTGTTGATGCCAGGGGCATCTTTGAGGGCCTCGGCGCGGGTCACGAGGGCTTCCTTGGCTTCCTGGTTGCGGCGGCGGTCAAGCTCCTTGAGCTCATAAAAGCGGCCCTGGTTGGCGTAGTAGCGGTCTAGCAGGCCGTGGTAGGTGTTCCAGGTTTCCTGGCTGTCGGCCTGGGGCACGGGGCCGGTGGCTTTCCAGTCGGCCTGCAATTGCTTGAGCTTCTGCGAGCTGTCCTTGGTTTCGGCGCTTTCCACGAGCTGGCGCAGCTGGCCGAGCAGCTCCTGCTTGCGGGCCAGGTTCTGGGCGCGGCTCTGGTCTTCGGCCTTGGCATCACGGGCGCGGCCTTCGCGGAATTCCTGCAACGCTTTATTCAGCTCGGCCTGGCTGGCCGGGGGCTGGAAGCTGAACTCCTGGGGCGCGTTCGCATCTTCGGTCAGCTTCTGGCGCGAGGCGGCGCGGGCGGCGGCCACGTTGGCCTCGTACTGGCGGCTAAGCTCAAAAATCTGCTGGCGGTTGCGGCGCGCGTCGGGCCGGCGCAGCAGGTCGATGAGGTGGGCGGCCTGGCTTTCGAGGTCGAGCCCGGCAAAATCGGGGGCCGGGGTTTCGGGCACGTAGTCGTCGCCTTCCTCGCCGCCAGCCTCGTGCTGGTGATCGAGCTCGGCCTGGTGGGCCGTAGCGGCGGTGGCGGTGGCCGATGTGGGCAGCGTGGCCACGCCGCCGGGGGCATTCTCCAGGTCTGCCGCCGAAGCGAGCCGGGCCACCGGGGCGGTATCGTCGTCAGCGTCAGCGGGGGCGGTAGGCCCGGGCTCCGCGTCGAGGGCGGCGGGCGTCATGGTCTCGCCGTAGTGGGCCACGGCCCGGGCCTGGGGGGCCGAGAGGTGCTCGGCGGCGACCTCGGCGGGCACGTGCTGGGCCGTTTCGGTGGCGGCGGCGGCCTCGGGGGTAGCCTCAGGGCTGGCGGGGGGGGTAGGCGGGGCCGGGGCGGCGTCTGCTGGCTGAGCGGGAGCCTCTTCCAGGGCTTCGGCCAGGCCGGGCTCCGAGAGCAGCGGGTCGGCTTCGGTCTGAGTGGCCCCCCCGCCGGGGGGCACGGCTGCGGCGGGCGGGGTGTCGCTCAGGGTCGGGGCGGCGGGCGTGGGCTCGTCCGCGCCGGCCGACTGCTGGGCGCGGATTTCGGCCAGGCGGGCTTCCACGATGCTGAGGCGGTCGGTGGCCGGGGCCGGGGTGGCACC
>JAABUN010006588.1_pt1 | contig 13217 bp, 8 predicted proteins | sample 5559311 | NCBI WGS metagenome assembly JAABUN01 (sample SAMN10711877, study PRJNA513370) | rock metagenome | isolation source: Antarctica rocks | place: Antarctica: Victoria Land, Siegfried Peak sud | reverse complement strand
CTCCATCAACAATATTTCCCATGATCCGCTTATTCAGGCACACATTCTCCATGCCTCGCTGGCAGAAAAAGCAGTGGTGGCAGGCTATCGCTGGAGCCATCACAACCGGAGCTCCCACCTCGTAGCACTTGACGTTCCGACCGACTTCGGCGATGTGTCCGGCGAGTTCGTGGCCGAGGATCACCGGCGTGACTACGCCACGGGTTTTCTCACCGCGCAGGATCCGGACATCCGTGCCGCAGACCGTGTTGGCCCCAACTTTCACCAGGACTTCGTCCGGGGAGATCTCCGGTTTCGAGACTTCCCCTACCTCCAACTGACCGGGACCGTGAAAGACAGACCCGATCACGTCTTACTTCTCCTCCTTGTCGCTGCTCGCCTCGTGCCGGGACATTTTGTGCATGGATTCTTTCATCTGCGGATAGGTCTCCACGTAGCGATCCACATAGAACTGGTACGCCTCATGGGCCTCCGCGTTCGGCTCGATAGTCCGTTCGGTGTGGACCATCGCGTCGGCAGCGGCCTGGATATCCTCGAAGACACCCGCGCCAACTCCACCGAGCATTGCCGAACCGAGGACCGGTCCCTCACTCTCGCGAGTGAAGGAGACCGGCACGTTGGAGACATCGGCGTGCATCTGCATCCACAGTTCGCTCTTCGTCGGGCCTCCCGCCACGACTGCCTCTCCGGGCTGAAATCCATTTCGGCGCATGGTGCGGAAGATATCTTCCGTGCCGTAGCAGATGCCTTCGAGGATCGCCCGGAAAACGTGACCCGGAGTGTGGCCGAGGGAGAGCCCCCAGATCGCACCCCGCGCCAACGGGTCGGTGTGCGGCGTCCGATTCCCCTGAAAGTAGTCGATGACTATAAGGCCGTCGGACCCTATAGGAATCTCGGCGGCCATCTCGTTTAGCACCTCGTAGGTGTCCACGCCGCGCTCCTTGGCCTGAGCCGCCGCCTCCGAAGCGAACTGATTCTTGAACCAGGCGACGATGGAACCCGTGGAGACCTGCCCGCCCTCGACACTGTACTGCCCAGGAATTATGCCGTCCGTATACGACCCGAAGAAGCCCCGGCCATAGTGAGCCTCCGCAGCCTGCCCCACGATAACGTGCGACGAACCAGTAATGAGAGCCATCTTGCCCGGCTCCGTTACACCTAGACCCAGAGCCCCCACGAAAGCGTCCCCGCCACCCTGCGCCACGGGCGTGCCCTCCTTGAGGCCCAGCGCGTCCGCCGCTTCCTTTGTGAGTCCGCCTACGGGCGTACCCATATCCAGGACGTTCTCGGGGAACTTCTCGATCACATCTTCCAAACCTACGGCTTCGTATAGGCTCGTCGGCCAGCCGCCCGCGTCCCGATCATAGTAGGCCCGGAAGCTGGCGGTATTGATGGAGGCGGTCCACTCACCGGTTAGGCGAAACGTCAGCCAGTCCTCGCAGTCGACGATGTGGGTGGCCGCGTCGTAGGTCTCGCGTTCATTCTCCTTCAGCCACAGTGCCTTCGACGGCATCCACTCCGCGGAGACCGGGCCGTAGCCGTTGTATTTGAGAGCCGGGTCGCCGGTCTCCTCTACCTTTACGGCTTGATCCGAAGCCCGCACATCCATCCACAGCAGCGCCGGCCGGAGCACTTCGTCTCTCCGATCCATCGCCACTACCGTACACGTAGTCGCATCCGTGGAGAGTCCCGCGATGTCCTCCGGTGCCACGCCGCTCTCCTGCATAGCACCCTTCACCGCGCCGACCAGGCACGTCCACCACTCGGAGGGGTCTTGCTCCGCCCAGCCCGAGCGCGGGAACCGCGTCCCATGCTCGACACCGTGGAAGACTAGTGCCTTGCCTTCACGGTCGAAGATACCGACCCTCACGCCCCCGGTACCGATATCTATGCCCATCAGGTATTGACCTTCAGCCATCGTGCTCCGCTCCCTTCCCTATATCCGGCGACGAAAACTATTCTCCACCGCCGTATCTCTCTGCCGGGCTTTCCCCACCCGACACCCCTATCTTACGATCTACAGTTTATAACCTCCCTACCGACATAGCATCCCCAGCCTTCTAGACTCCACCGCCGAGCAGACGGATTACCACCACGACCGTCGCCATCGTGAAGATCGCGAACGCCGGCGGGTCCACGTGCGTGTCGCCGTGTATAAGGAACAACCTGGAATAGAACTCGCCGAGAAGGGCCCCCAGCACGCCGCCCACGGCTCCCGCGACGAGCGCCGCGCCGCCTCCCAGGCCCAGGGAGAGCGCCCCGGCCGCCGCAACCGCCGCCGGCAGCGACATGTGGTGCGTGACGGGTCCTGGCAAGCCGAACTGCAAGAGGATCAGGGAGACCGCCGACACCCCGAACATCAGTATGCCCGCACCGGCGGCGAAGTCTGCGCTGGCCTCCGTGAAAGTAGCGACCACGTACCCTGACAGTAGCCCCGCCCCGAGACCGATCATGGTGGATTGCAACAAGTTTTGCTGGTGCTCGACCCAGACGTGCGCGCCACCGGGTACCAGCCTGCCACGCTCGCGGTCTTCGTCCTCCATAATGCCGAAAAGCCCCGTGCTGCTGAACATCAGGCGAGCTGCGATCGCCGATATGCCGACCGTCAGGGCCACCGTATCCGTTAGTGGGATCGGGTCTCCGCCGTTTACCCCGGCGAGGGCCAGTACCGACGCAAGCCCCGCGTTGACGAGGTACCCACCCATGCCGAACAAGCCGCCCACGACGAGTACCATCGGGTCCTTCGTGCCGGCCAGCGGCGTACCGATGTCTCGGCCACTCTCCAGCACGCCCCTTCGGGCCGCGAAGGCCGCAGCCGCCGCGCCACCGGCGAAAGAGATGTGAGGACCGAATACCGGGCCGAAGGCCACGTTACCAAGGAAGTCGAATCCGCCGCCCGCCAGGGAGTTGGCGACACCGATCATCACCATGAACCCCGTGAAGATGAATGCCGGCTGACCGCCGATGGAAGCCCCGAACACCCCTCCACCGAACGCCGCCAGCAGAAACACCAGACTGAAGTCCAATATACTTCCCCTTTCCCGGTTTTCTTCCCCTTGCCCGATGACGCAGACGCAATATCACAACCTGAAAGAGCGAAAACCTCGCATGGGAGGGCAAGTCCGGCTCTATCAACCGGGAATTGCGATCCCATGCGAGGCTCTCTTTTGTCTGTGTGCCTACGCTACAGGTATTTTATTTATTCGAGCGAATCGTAGCAGACGGTAAAACTTGGGTCAAGCACCCTTCCACAAGTGCTCGTCGCTGGTGGAGATTCCGGTAGCACCGGCTTCGAGGATGAGGGTTTGGTCTTCGTGGTTCTTTATCAGACCACCGGCCAGCACGGGACGATCCCGCATTTCGGGGTGCCGAGCTACGAGCAATGGGTAAGTCAGCGCGGGCAAGACTTCCACGCAGTCCGGCTGAGCACGCTTAATGAGTTTCAGGCCGCGTTCGGTGGTTCCAAGGTCCAGAGCGAACAGACGCTGAACCGTGATCAAACCAGTCGAGTTAGCCATCTCGATAACGTGCCGATTGGTCGAGATCACGCCTTCGACGTGCTGCGCCAGAAAATCTATGCCGGTCTTATCTCCGGAGAGTCCGCCGATAAGGTCCACGTTGACAAAGACCGGTGGACGCTCTCTTTGATCTTCGATGGTTCGCGTGAGCTTGAAGATGCTCCCCCCGAGAACGAAGATCGCTGGATGTTCCCCCGAGAGAGCCCGGTCCAGAGGCTCCCCCTCGGTGCGAACGGCGGGTACGACCGGGTTCTTCCGGAGAGTCCGGAAAAACTCGACCGCAGTGAACTCCGCTACTCTGACCACCCCAGTATGTTAGCAGTACATACGTCCACGGGAAAGGGCTTGCAGGTATCCGCTGCCTCCGAATACCTACAAAAGGATGGGTCCAGTGTTCTAGACACCACCGCCGATTATCTGGATTACCACGACTATCGTCGCCATCGTGAAGATCGCGAAGGCTGGCGGATCAATGTGGGTATCACCGTGGATCAAGAACAATCTCGAATACAGCTCTCCGAACAGCGCACCAAGAATACCGCCCGCGACTCCGGCCAGGACCGCAACGACGCCCGTTGCACCCAACGATATGGCCGCTCCCGTAGCGACAGCAGCCGGAAGGAACATGTGGTGGGTGACAACACCTGGCATCCCGATCTGCAACAGGATCAAAGACACCGCCGCCACGCCAAACATTAGAACGGTCGCGGGTCCGAGGAACTGCTCTCCCGCTTCGGTGAACGTCGTCACCACGTACCCGGACAATAGACCGGCGCCCAGACCCATGAGGATCGACTGCGGCATGGTCTGCTGATGCTCAACCCACGCATGATCGTCGCCGGGCGTGAACCTGCCGCGAGCCCGGTCTTCATCCCGGAGGGTTCCCAGGAGCCCTGTGCTACCGAACGCGACGCGGGCCACCAGAGAGGAAAGGACCACCGTCAGGGCCACCGTATCTGTGAGCGGTATCGGCCCGGAGGCTCCAGCGAAGCTCAAGAAGTAAACCAGTACAGCATTCACCAGATATCCACCCATGCCGAATAGACCACCCATTACTAGCACCAGGGGATCCCGCGTTCCGATCAATGGGGCGGCGATGTCTCGGCCACTCTCCAGCACACCTCTCTTGGCCGCGAAAGCCGCTGCCGCAGCACCACCGGCGAACGCTATGTGTGGTCCAAATACTGGGCCGAAGGCAATGTTCCCCGTAAAGTCGAACTCGCCGCCAGCCATCGCGTTCGCTACACCTATCATCACCATGAAACCCGTGAAGATAAACGCTGGCAAGCCACCTATCGCTGCACCAAAAAGCCCACCACCGAACGCAGCCAGCAGAAACACCAAGCTAAAATCCACTACCCAACCCCTTTCGCAAATTCTGTTTACTTTCCCCTGTCGAGCCACACTAACGTGTCCCGCAACCCCTGTCAAATACGCCATCACCGCGCCACCAAAAGTACTTCCGTCCATATGTATTGACCCAAACCAGAGAGCGAATCACCCCGCCGCCGGAAAATATCCGACAACCTCACCTTATTGCACTGACCCGTGATTTAACCGCTGATGCCGCTAGAATAGTCGGTAGTCGAAGATAGAGAGGAATCTGACCACATAGTTCGCATAGCTCACATTTCGGATACGCATCTTGGGTATTCCCGGTACGCGAAGCTACACCCGGATTCCAGCCGCAATCAGCGGGAGGTGGATGTTCAGGAGGCTTATGCTCGGGCGGTGGATGGTATCCTGGAGCGGGACGTGGACCTTGTGATCCACTCGGGCGATGTCTTTGATTCGGTGCGCCCGGCGACACACGTCATCATCGGCTTCCTGAAACAAACCGCCAAGATAACGGCACGTGCGGGAATCCCTTACCTGGTCGCAGCCGGCAACCACGAAACCCCCCGACTCCGCACGACAACCGCAGCCCTCGAATACGCGAACCTAGTCAACGTCGACTCGGCCCACGGCTTCGAGGTCGTCTACCAGCCGGTCGAAGTCGATAGCGCGACCGTGGGTGTTACGCTGGTGCCGCATGGAGCGGTTTTTGGGACGGGAGCGGTGGTTCCGGATAGGGGTGCTGACATCAATATCCTCGTTACGCACGGAATGGTTCCGGGGCTTGAGACGAAGCAGCACGAGATGGGAGAGGCGGATCTACAGCCCAATATGATCTCCGCTCCTTTCGACTACATCGCTCTCGGTCACTACCACGCTTTCCACAAGCATAAGGAGAACGCTTTCTACGCTGGTGCCACCGAGCGTTTCGGCTTTGGGGAAGTCGACTCCACGCCAGGCTTCGCAATCGTCGATTTCGAGGACGGAGAGCTATCCAACGTGGAGCACGTACCGGTGCAAACACGCCCGATGCTGGACCTGCCAAAGATCAAAGCCCGCGAGATGGATGCCGCGGCACTAACGGAAGCTGTCCACGAAAGCACCTCGAAAGTAGACCTCGACGGCGCGATGGTTCGTCTGCGGGCCTACGACGTTCGGCGCGGCGTAGCGAGCGGCCTGGACCGCGAACTGCTGCGAGACCTGCAACGCCGATGCCTGAATTTCTCCCTGGAAGTCCACGCGGAAGAACGCCCCGAAGATATCGAGAAGAACGGTTCGGTCTCAGCCGTCTTCGGACCTTTAGGCGAAGAGTTCGCATCTTTCGTGGCCGAAAGAAAAGAGAAGGGCGAGTTGGAGACAAAGTTCGCCGACGAGTTTCTGGAGAAGGGCCGCGGGTATCTGGCCCAAGCAGCGACCGAGGAGCCGGAGACTAACCTGTGATCCTGGAGCGACTGTTCATAGAGAACTACAAGCAACTGCGCGACCCGGTCGAACTCCATCCACCGGAAGGAGCTATAGGTGTCGTAGGTTCCAACGGCACGGGCAAATCCACGCTCTTCGAAAGCGTACTGTGGGCATTCTTCGGATCTAAGGGCGGCGGTCCCCGGTTCGCGAACGAGTCGATCCCCTGGTCCGGTGGCTCCACGAAAGACCCGACGACCGTCGAGATAACACTCTCCACTGAAGGCGGCTCGTATACGGTGCGCCGACGTTTAAAGAGCGGGTCCACGAGCGCTGAAGCACTAGACGCTTCGGGAAAAACAATAGCGACCGGCACCGCCGACGTCTCGCGCTGGATCGAGTCTAACCTGCTCCGCATGGACCGCACGGCCTTTGAAGCGACGTTCTACGCCCGGCAGAAAGAACTACGCTTCTTCGCCAACGACGACGGCATAAGCCGTGTCCGACGCATCAGCAAACTCCTCGGAATCAACAGTGTGGAGGACGCCCAGAAACTTCTCCGCGACGACCGAAACGAACTGCGCTCCGAAGCCCGCGTCCTGGAAAACCGCCTCGCAGAAGCCGACCTGGACGCTCTTCAGACCGAACTAAAAGAAGCCAACCTCCGTTGCGACGAACTCGAAAAACAACTCGGAGGAGTGGATGAAGCACTCACCGAGGCCGCCGAGGAGTTGAAGACCACTCGAGAGGTCCGAGCCGCGCTCGAAGCCGCTTATCGGCAGCATTCAAAGCTTTTAGGAGATCTCCGGGAGGCCCAAGGTGACGGGCGGCGGGCAGCGGATCGCATTTCAGAGACAGAGAAAGACTTAGCGGATCTCGACACCGCCGCCAAAGAGTTGGAGCGCCTAAAGCCCGAGACGGCCAAGCTCCCGGAGATAGCGGCGGAGTTGGAGCGGCTGGAGGAGGAGCGACAGCGTTCCGAGCAACGGGAGCGGGACCGGATGGAATGCCGTCATGGTCAGCGGCGCATCTCGGACATCGAAGGCGAAGTTTGGCACGTCCTGGAAGCCTTGGAGGCTGGCGACGAACCGCTCCCTGGATGGCATGACCTTTTTGAACTCGATGGCGCGGAGCTTCTAGCGGGTACGACCAGCGTTCTGGAACAGGCGCCTGAAGCATTGCGGGAGGCCGAATCCCGGTACGAGAAGTTGAGGAAGTTGGAGGGGGATCACACCTCGCGGACCCTGGCTGCGGACGAAACAACCGCTGCCGAGGAACGCTACAAGGAATCGAAGGACGAAGAGAAGCGACTCGCCGAAGAACTCGAAGACCTCTCCGGCGGCGAAGACCTCGAACGCGCCGAGTGCGACTTGCGCGAGGGCGAAGAGAAGCTGAAACAGTTGGCGGCTCATCACCGGGGACAAGCGAAGGCCGCCGAACGCGAGGCCGCCAACGTGGAGAAGGCCCGTGAAGCTATCGACAGTGGCGCGGACGAGCACTGCCCCACCTGCCAACGAGGCTTCGACGACGAAGAGCGCGACGAAATCCTCGACACGCTACGCCGCCAGGTAGCCTCGATCCGCCGCCGGGCAACCCAAGAATCCGAACAGGCCGCGCAGTTCACCTCAGAAGCCGAAGCGACGAACGAGAAGTCGCGCAAACTATCCCGGAGGCTGGACCGCTGGCGCGAACTGCGGGAATCCTTAGTTCGCGTTCGGGACCGGGCCGCAGACCGGCTCGAAACCCTGCAAGACTTGCAGACGAACCTTCGGAGGCTCAATGAAAGTCTCGCCGACACCGAGGCTCCGACACAGGCCGACCTCGAAGATGCCCGTGTGCAGCAAGAGCGGCTGCGGACTCTGCGGGACGCACGTCCGGCGGTAGCGAGTCTGGCGACCGAGCACGACCGGCTCGCGAAGCGCGTGGAAGAGTTGCTGACAGGGATTCAAGCCCTCGAAAATGTCTCTTACGATGCCGACAAGCACCAGGCCGTCCAACAGGAGAAGAACCGCCTCGAACGGGCTGGTGGCCGTGTCGAAGAATTGGAACGCCGTCTGGCCCAATGCCCGGAGGTCGAAACCGCGCTCGTGGATGCCCAAAACCTGGCCGAAACGGCGCGGGTCCGGGCGGAGGAATTGAACGGTCGTATCTCGACTCTGGCTTTCGACGAAGCAGCCTATGAGAGTACTAGCGAAAAAGTCGCGGCGCAGGAGGTGAAAGTTGGTGAGTTGCGGGATTCCCGGGAGGCTCTTGGTGGCGAGTGGAAGGATGCCGACCATCGCATCGAGCGGGCGAAGGCCGAGCTAAAGCGTTTGGACGACGACCGTGAGCGGGCCAATGAGCGGGCCGCCGCAGCCTCGCGCATGGATGAGATGGATGGTTTGTTCACCGAATTTTTCAGGGGGCTCACGGCGCGGGCGCGACCGATGTTGGAGGTCGAGGCATCTAACTTGGTGCGGGATCTCACGGACAACCGATACGAGCGGATGGAGTTTGACGATAACTACCGGGTCAAGCTGCTGGACCGTTTCGACGACTCCTACGCCATCGAGCGGTTCTCGGGCGGCGAGTCCGACGTAGCGAGTCTTTCGGCGCGGGTCGCGCTGTCAAGGATCGTGGCGGCCAGCGGTGGAAACACTCTGGGATTTCTCGTGCTGGACGAAGTCTTCGGGTCGTTGGACGCCGAGCGGCGCACCAACGTGTTGCTCGCACTCGAAAGGTTGAAGCGGTCGTTCGGTCAGATATTCCTGATCTCGCACGTAGCCGAAGTGCAAGAGTCGGCACTGGTGGATGAGATCTGGATGCTGGAAGAGGACGACGACGGAAAGAGCACTGTCAAGAAGATCGAAACAAACCTTCGCGAGACCGACCTGGAAGGTCTATACAACGCAGAATTAGGTGGACCGTAGTCCAAGAAGCTGGTCAGCCAGTCAGAACGACGCCTGCGGCGGCTCTCAGCTAGTCAGCAAAATCCAAAGCAAGCTGAACTGCTGACTGGCTTCTTCTCTCAGTTTCTTATGTCGAGGCCGTAGCGACGACCTACGGTGTCTTGCGTTTCGGCGACGGTCGAGAAGACGGCTTGCAGCATCCTCTGTTGCGTCTGGTTCAGGTTGGAAGGGTCCACGCTGTTTTCGGGGGGTTCTGCGGTCTCAATGGACTTGAGGTGCCGTTTGAAGCGGAACTCCGAGAGGTAAGCGTAGGCTTCGAGGGCGTTTTCGGCGGTCTTGGAGGCATCGGGCAGGGCTCGGGCGGCGTGGCGGAAGCGGTCGGCGGTGTTTGCGGAGTCCAGGTATCCAAGTTGCATGGCGAAGACGCGGGCGAGGTCCACGAGTGGTCGCAAGCCCCGGCGTTTGAGATCGAAGGCGTTGGTTCCGTCTTTTCCGAGGCCGGAGATCAGGCGTCGCAGGCCGGAGGTTGGCGGGCGACTAGAGAGGGCGTTAGCGACGAGGACCGGCAGGAAGCGGCGTTCTTTTCTAAGGGCGTCCGCGATGTCGGATTTCAGGTTGCCTACGAGGTTTTTGTCGCCGTAGAGGCCGCGAAGATCGAAGAAGATCCCGGCTTCCATAAGTTGTTGAGCTTCGGGGTGTAGGATCCAGTCTCGGAAAATCTCTTTCCACTCTCTTAGCGGATGCCGCCACTTTGGATTGCGGGCCATGACTTCTCCCGCGCACAACTCGAACCCGGTGTCGGCGAGAGCTTGATTGGCGCGTTCGGCCAACGCCCGGAACCACTCTTCCGCCCGCTCGGCCTCTTCGGGCGAGATCGGGTCCGCGTACACCAGCGCGTTGTCCTGGTCGGTCAGGATGCTCATCTCGCCCCGACCTTCGCTACCGAGAGACATCCAGGCCCAAGCGAGATCCACGGGCTCCACCGGCGGATCCGCCCTCAACTCTTCTTCGATTAACGCCAGGACACGGGCTATTAGATGGTCGTTTACTTCGGTATTTATGGAGATCAAATCCTCCGGCCCAACTCCCTGATGATCCAGGTCGATCAAGAGCGAATTCGTATCGGCTCGGATGCGAGTCAGGTCGCCCACAGCCCCCGCCCGACCTATGCGTTCGATCATGAACAACGGACTACTCACCTGGGACCGGGATATGTCGCCATCCGAGATGACCCCGAGCAACGGCGCGTTGGCCCCCTCACCCTGGGTGACAACGACGTGTTCGGCTTTCTGACTGAGCATCTCCATCAGCGCGTCGAAGACTGGCGCACACTCCGGCAGCAGTATGACTTGCGGGCTCATGAGTCGCTCCACTATCGTCTCGACAGAGGCTCCTTCGGCCACGATACCGTTGCGTAGATCCGAGTCCGAGAGTATCCCAACGACCGACCCGTTATTCTTCACGATAACGGAATCCTCGTTCTCTTCGCGCATGAGCTCGGCGGCTTCGCGGGCGGTCGCCGTCGGCTCGCAGGTAAGAGGTTCGCGGTGGATCAACTCTCCAAGTCGCGTACCAAAGAGCAATCGAGCACTCGAAGCGTCAGCCGGAACCCGGCGTGTCCTGACGTAGACGCTCAATTCGCTGTCGAAGAACGCGGCGAACTTCTCGTGGGCCTTGTATACTCGCTGGAAATGCTCGGCTCTAATGAGCACGCAGACCGTCGGCTCTACAGCCCGAGCTTCGTAGGGCAAGGGACCGCGGTGGATCAAGCCATGGCTTCCAAACAGGTCTCCTTCGCCGCATTCCGCCATCAGGCGTTGAGTCTGAGTGTCGATCAAGCGCGCGAAACCAGACTCGACGACGTAGAGAAAGCCGTGTTCGATGCGGCCTTGCTCCAGGATCACCTCATCCGGCTCGAAGTATTCCACGAGCATATCCCGCAAGAGAGACCGACGCTCATCTCCCGGCAATCGGTCGAAGGGAACCGCCCGATCCAGTAGCGACGAAACCCGGTCTATTATCGCTGAAGACCTCATCCAACTCCCAACCGCAGGGTACAACGCGAGGCGCGGCTAGTATCTCACGAACTCCTTTGAACCGTAGGCCCCAAATCCTGAAGCAAGCTCTGGGCGGAATGGTGTTCCAGGTCGACTACTCGCAGGTGGGATCCACCGCCGCCGGAAGCCACCTGAGCTTCGAAGGTCGCCAGGCGTATGCGCCGCTGGAATGGACTTCGTAGCGAGGCCCGAGATTGCAACCGTCTGCGGGGCGCTATGGTCGTGGTGCGCGAGATGGAGCCCGAACGAACCACCAGTCGATCATCGGCCAGGGCGAACCCGGCGGCCCGGTACTGCAGAAGCCCGATCACGATGGCAGGCAGGATCAAGGAGAGAGGCAACGCCGCGAACGCTACGGAATCCAAGTTGAGATAGATAGGCGCGGCTGCAGCGGCCGCCAAGAACAAAACCGGTATCGTGGCGCGTATGGCGTACCGGCGACGAGCCCGGCGCGGGAGCCGTTCGAGTCGCGGCTGCACGGCGAATTCGGGGGCGGCAGCTTCGAGCAAAGCTTGAGCCTGTCGGCGGGGTATTAGGGGGAAGAGGGTCGTCGAGACACCCGCATCTTCGCCGTATCCGGCGCTCTCGACGCGGAGCATCGCGAGCCCGAACGGACGGCGCAGCACTCCCTCCACTATGCGAACCGCTTGGATGCGGGCGAGTGGGATCGTGGCTTCGCGGCGCTCTAGCAGGCCGCGGCGAATGTAGAGAAAATCCCCGTCGCGGGAGAGTGTGAATCCCGAGTAAGCCAGGACTGTGCCAGCGATGGCGAGAAACCATGCGAAGAGAGCGACCAGTAGGATCAACACTAGAATCGTCGATACGGAGCTTGGGGCCAGGGTCTCGAAGACACGCTCGACAAACATCTCGGAGAAGAGGTTGTCGGCGAACTGAGAGCCGATAGCGACCAGGGAGAGAGCCACCCCGATCTGACCGCTCGTCGCACCGGCTATCAGGAGATTCCGCATGGAGAGCTTCCGAATCACCGTCGGCCCGGAAGACTCGATCCCAACTTCCGGCACGGTTCGAGAACCTTCGATCTCCCACCGCAGCCTCTCAACGGCAGAACGGTCTAGCGCGGAGAGCGCGGCATCGGGCTCCGCAACACCACCGCCCGCCGTCTCCACCCGCACCTCGTACACCCCGAAAAGACGCTGCAAGATCCCCTGCACCGTATCGACAGACTGGACGTGTTCGAGGGGAATCGTTCGCTCGTTCTTCTGGATCACACCGTCGCGCAACCGGAAGGAACCGCCGGAGACATCATAAGTCGTGGCCCGCCAGGCGAGCACGCCCCACAGAGCGGACAACACGACCACAACGAAAACTCCTGCCCCGATCAGGATAATGGTCCAGAAACTCAAGCCTTCCCGAACAAGGGTAAAAACTCCGTAGAACGCAACCGCGCTAACCCACTGGCGCAATGACTTGACGGCCCCAACCAACATCGCAGCCGGGTGCAACCGACGGATGTCTGGTGGCCTCTCCGCAGTCGTCTCTTGCTGCTCTTCGGTTAGTTCCTCCGTAGGCTCTTTCTGGAGATCTTCTTGCGGCTCGTTGTGCTGCGGCTTCTCGTTGAATTCGTCTTCAGAGTTCATCGCGTTCCCGAGCCAGTTCGGAGATACGGTCACGTACTTCGGCGGCTATCGGGGCGGAGAGTTCGGGGATCTGGTTTGGTCCGGCTGCCGTGTAGAAGATGACAGTCGCGAGGCCGAAGCGTCGTTGCAGCGGGCCGCGTTGGGTATCCACGTGTTGGATGCGGGCCAGGGGGACCAGGGTGCGGTTGATCCAGACTATCCCCCGCTGAAGGTCGACTTCCTCGGCCCGGATCTCGTACCGCCACCGCCGCCAGCGTAACGCCGGTACGATCCCAACCAACAAGACGACCAACGCTATGACCGCGAGTATCGGCAACATCGCCACGACCACAGATAACTCCGCAACCCGAAGCAACACCCAGCCCGCGAATACCGCTCCGGCGAGCACCGGAAGCATCCCGAGAGCCCCGGATATCCTCC
>JAABUN010006587.1_pt1 | contig 13218 bp, 15 predicted proteins | sample 5559311 | NCBI WGS metagenome assembly JAABUN01 (sample SAMN10711877, study PRJNA513370) | rock metagenome | isolation source: Antarctica rocks | place: Antarctica: Victoria Land, Siegfried Peak sud | reverse complement strand
CCATGCCATCGGCCACGGCGCGGCCGATGCAGCCGCATACACTCAGACCCGGGCGCTACAGGCGCTGCTCACATTCGATCAGATCGCATTCGGCGTCTGAAGAACCTGTCCAACTGAGGATGATGGATCACATCCAACTTCCAAAAGACAGTCTCGATGCCAGCCTTGTAGATGCCCGGCGCCGACCAACCATTCAGCATATAGGAAACGGGGCCATAGCATGAGCGACAGCACACCGGTGTACCGGAACAACCAGGTCATCTTCCAGAAGGCGGCGAGCGAGCTGATCGTCGCCGCCTACGACAACGGCGTGCTGGTAATTCACGGCTGGACGGTCAGCATCCTCCTCGACGACGTCAAGGCTTATGTCCAGGACTTCGGCCGGAACAGGATGCCCGATGTCCAGAGTGGGTTCTTCTTCCACGAGGGCAACTTCGTCATCAGCCACAATGGCGCCAAGCTGAGCCTCACGGCCGATGAGGGGACCGCCTTCGTCAAGTTCCTGGCCGGGCACTATGGGCCTGGGGTGAGGCATCCTGGCTGCTTCCTCAAAGCTGCGCGAGTGACGGTGCGTCATGAGCGACCGCCAGGCGTCTAAAGAAACTACCGCGACCGGCGCTGCCTTCCGCGCCGGCGTGAATGGGCTGCGCTACACCGAGCATCCCGACCCCGCCTTCGACATGACCGTCGTGACCAGCACGGCGCAGGGGCCGAACGAGCGGCATTTTGAGGCCATGGAACGCCTTCCCGGCCTGTCCGATCCCGTGGCGGCCTACGAAGCCGGGCGGGCGTTGCGCATGATTGGGCACATCATGGACACGCTAGGCAGCCCGCCCGAGCAGGGGCGTCTCTTTCTCCCAAGGCTTGCAGAGGCCGTGCTGCACTTCGCGCTGCGCGGCGAACGCCGGCCCTGGGGCGCGGAGGATACAGCCTTCGTGTTCCTGGAAGGCGTGCAGGCGCCGGAGGAGACCATCGAGGCGATGCGCCGGGACGTCGTGGACTATGCGCGCGAGCGGCCAGCGATGAAGCCGCGCGGCAGTGTTTGAGATCACAGGATCAGAGTTCCAAGGTAATGATCAAACTTGCTCTGCCCTTCGTCAGCCAAAAAATCCACAAAGTATTCAGGATTGGAGACGTAGATATGCACCTTGCCTTCGACGCAATCGAAGGTGATGTTGCCCGCCCGGTTTTGGGTTATCGTGTTGTATCCCGAGTAGTAATGCAGGTACCGTGACGGGGCCTCTCCGAGGACGATGATCTTCGGCTTCAGCTTGTCTAGCCAGGAGTTCGGTATCTTGCCGCTCTTCCGGCCGTGGTGGGGCGCAAAGACGATGTCCGTGCGGGACAGATCGACGCTTTTCTCGATGCTTTCCATGAACGCCGTTTCCAGGTCGCCGTGCCACTGCACCCGCACCCCGTTTTCTAAGTCATACCGGGCAATCAAGGACATGTTGTTGAAGCTCACGCCGTCCTTCGCGTTCTTCAGCTCACGCTTGAAGTCGGCATTGTTCAGGTCTGGCCAAAGGATGCTTATGCCGGACACGCCGCGCTCCTCGTCCGAGAGGTTCATCCACTTGCGTCGGCATCCCTTGAAGACGTGATAGGCCTTGTCACCATCGCGGAGCGCGCAGTAGCGCTTGAACGAGGCGGTCTCCTCGTCCTTGGTCGCCTCGTTCTGGACGCAATAGAAGTTCGCGATAGGCATGTTCCTATCCAAGTACTCGATGCCCTGGATGTGATCCTCGTCGGGATGCGTGGAGATGAAACGAGTGATGCCCTTGTGCTTGGCCTCCTCTTTCAGCTCGGCGACGATCTCCTCCCGGTTGCCCTCGTCGAGGCAGCAATCTATAAGCGAGAAGTTGTCGCTGTTGTGACTAATATAGAACATGTCCCCTTCCCCGACGGAGAAGGACTTGATGACGCTCATTGACAGCTCCAGGCTTGGCTCGTTGGGTTTGTTCTCAGGGCCGCTTGGCTTTCGGTGTGGCTCGACCCGGCCGGCTTGGCATCGGAATGGCCTCCAGGGCATTCAGGAGGCGCATCGAGTACTCATCAGCGGCCCTCTTCATTGAAGCCTCGGTCGCCCCGAACACCAGGAATACCCCGAGGACGGCAAGGCCACACGGCTCAAGAAAGGATTGTCGCCCAGTGATGAAGGCGGCTGCCGTAGCCGTGGTGGCGAGCGCGAGGATCGCCAGACCATAGGGCTTGATGCCGAGGAGGTTGCGCCGGAAGCCGTACGTGATGTTCTCCGAATGCACCACGTCGAACGGCGACCGGGCTTTCAGTTCCAGGGCCTTGTTCCGCAGCCAGTCGGAGCACGTCTTGTAGGTCCTGTCCGCGGCCGATGGGTCTTGCTCCTCCGCCACCTCGGACGGCATGGCGTTGACGACGCCAAGCTCGGTCAGGCGCTTGTGGATTCGCGCCTTGCTGCCCGCGGCGATGGTCGCATCCCGATGGCGCAGCATCCTGACCGTTGGCGGGCCTCCCCACGAAGCCCAGATCGGCCCCTCAATGGCCTTCCCCGCGTCTCGCGCGAGCTGGCCGAGCACGAACGCCGCCATCGTGACCGCGACGCCGCCGCCCGCGAGCTTCAGAGGCCAGTGGCTGAGAGGTATCCAGGCACTTACCGCCAGGAAGAGCGGGAATGCTACCACGGCGACCGGCGCCACGCGGGCGCCCAGGGTGTATCTGTCAATGAGACTGGGCATCGCGGTCCAGGCCATGCTGACGGGCAGCCATCTCAGCCCCTATCACGCTCTTTCACTTCCATTCGCCGATTCGCTGACAGTCAAGGCTGCACTGGAAGCATCATGCCTCTCGGCGATGTTCAACCCCTGTTCTCATCTGGGCGTCTCCCCCTAGCGGGGGCCGGGCCACTGCCCGCTGCGCTGCGCTGCGCTCCCGGAGCCGCGAAGGCGCGTCTCCGCCCTTCGGGGCAGTGTCCCTGACGCGGCATTCTGGCGCCAGACGGCGCCCAGCGAGGGGAACCAAAGGGCGCCGCCCTACGGTTCCCCTTCTGCACGCCGCCTACAGCACAGCAGGGCCGCCCCGGATCGCATGGCCCCAAGCGGCCACGCGCCCGGCGCAGCCCGGCCGCGCCCGGCGTCATGCACACCCCTCCCTACCCGGTCTCGCCGACGGGCAAGGAAGCAGCGGGGCTGCTTCCGCTGCCAAAAGGGGGACACACCATGACCAGGAACAGGACCTACACCACCCGCAAGCCCGCCCGCGTGCCCGCCCAGGCACCGGAGCCAGCGGCGGAGGAGAGCCGGGCCGACATCTACCAGCGCATCACCGACCGGATCGCCGCCGCCATCGAGGCCGGGGCCGGCACCTGGCAGATGCCCTGGCACCCCGGCGCAGACGGGGCAGCGCCGCGGCTGCCGGTCAACGCCGCCACCGGCAAGCCCTACCGTGGCGTCAACACCGTCGTGCTGTGGGCCACGGCCCAGGCCGACGGCTACCCGAGTGCGGTATGGGCCACCTACCGGCAATGGGCCGAGTTGGGCGCCCAGGTCCGCAAGGGCGAGCAGTCCAGCCCCGTGGTGTTCTGGAAGGTCAACGGCCCGGACGAGGGTGAGGACGGCGGCACGGGTGGCGGCGGGGATGCCGGCGGCGTTGCCGGGGAGGACGGCACGTACGGACGACCGCCCCAGGTGTTCGCGCGCGGCTACAGCGTGTTCAACGCCGCCCAGGTGGACGGCTACGCGGCCCCTGCCCTGCCCGCGCTGCCCGAGCCGGAGCGGATCGGCCACGCCGAGGCGTTCTTCGCCGCCCTTGGCGCCGACATCCGGTACGGCGGCAACTGGGCCTGCTACATGCCGGGCTTGGACCAGGTCAGGATGCCGCCCTTCCAGGCGTTCCGTGACGCCGTGGCCTACTATGCCACCTTGGCGCACGAGGCGACGCACCTCACCGGACACCCGAGCCGGTGCAACCGCGACCTGCGGGGCCGGTTCGGCGAGGAGGCGTATGCAGCCGAGGAGTTGATCGCGGAGCTTGGGGCCGCGTTCATCTGCGCTGACCTGGCACTCACCCCTGAACCGAGGCCGGACCATGCGGCCTACGTCGCATCGTGGCTGCGCGTACTGCGGGACGACAAGCGGGCGATCTTCACGGCAGCCGCCAAGGCGCAGGCGGCGGCGGACTGGATGCACGCGCGCCAGCCCGCCGTGGCCGAAGGGGCTGAGGAAGTGGCGCAGGCCCGGGCGGCATAGGCCGGGGCTGGGCAGGGGCGGCGCGGGCCGCCCCAACCGCCTCCGGATAGGTCGGAAGCGGAACGGCCGCGTTTAGGCGGCGAGCCGCTTTACGGCCCGGTAGATTATAGCTATCTGCTATCTAGCTCTATAATATGTCTAGCTGCTATCTGACTTCATGCTAGGGTGCTGCGATGACTGCAGTGATCGCCTTTGTGAGCCAGAAGGGAGGGGTCGGAAAATCGACGCTCGCGCGCGCCCTCGCCCGTGAGGCAGCGGCGAGCGGCCTCAAGGTGAAGATTGCCGACCTTGATCCCGACCAGGCCACCATCGTGGATTGGCACAAGGTCAGGACGCAACGCGCATTGGAGCCATCGTTGTCCGTGGAGCTATTCCGGACGGTCGCCCAGGCCCTAGCTAGCGCCGACGGGCATGATCTGCTGGTCATTGACGGCCCTGCCAAGGCCAGCGGTGGCACGACTGAAATTGCCAAAAGGGCGGACCTGATCGTGCAGCCTACTGGCGCGGGACGCGACGACCTGAACCCAGCGGTTCGCGTGTTTCACGGCCTTGTCAGGCTTGGCGTGCCGCACAGTCGGCTCATCTTCGCGCTGAACCACATTGGGACGGAGAGCGAAGCGGAGGCCGCCCGCGCCTTCATCACGGAAGCGGGCTACTTGGTGCTGCCGGGCTACCTGCCCGAGCGCCCAGCCTATCGGCTGGCGCAGAACGAAGGATACGCCGTCACGGAGACCCGTTTCCATGGTCTCAAGGAGCGCGCCGACGCGCTGATCCAGTCGTTGATCGACAAAGTAGCCGGAGGTGACGTAGGCCATGGCTGACGCATCCAAGCTCAAGGGCCTGCGCCGTTCCGGGTTGGGCGCCCCACCGCCGCAACACGAGGCGCGCATAGACCTCGCACCCGAGCCGCCGCGGCGCACCGAGGCTGCCGCACCCCAGCCTGGCCGCATGGATGGGCGGACAATGCGCCGGTCCGGGCGCACGGTGCAATTCGCGACGCGCGTTAGCCCGGAGTTTGACGAACGCATCCGGCAGATCGCCATGCGGGAGGGGATGCTTCTTGTAGAGGTGCTGGAGCGCGCCCTCGACGCCTACGAAGCTAGCCGAAAGAAAGAACATACCTAGCTGCTAGGTGGTAGCTAGACAGCAACGCTTAGAGGGCCACCCGAAAACTAATAGTTAGCTGACCCTCAGCCGGGAACCTCGACGGTCCCGCTCAGGCGGGCGCGGCGGCCGACGCGGTGGCGCCGCACTTCGGAGAAGGCTGCCCGCAGCTCGTCCTCGTTCTTCCGCCACCATGCCAACTGCACGCTTGTGACCTTGCGCCCGGCCTTCACCGGCCGAAAGGCGACGGAGAAGTCGGCCAGGCCGTTGACCTCCTTGGCAGCAGGCTTGAGGCACCAGGCATTGAAGTTGCCGAAGGTCGTCAGTTCGTCTGACTTGACGCCAAGCAGTTCCCGCAGCTCGCCAAGGTCAAAGACCTCCGACCAGCGAAATTGGAGATTGCGGCGCTTCTCGCCGATCTCATACAGCGCGAGGGCGTACTTGCTGGTGAAGGCGAACATCACTTCCTTGCGGAGCCGTCCGAAAACCCGGCTGTCCAGGATGATTTGACGCAGGTCAGCGTCAAAACGGTAGTAGAGCAGCCCGGCTGCGTCGTCGTGCTCGGTGGTCCGGGACAGCAGCGTCACCTTCATGACAGCCGGCCGGCCATCCTGCACCACTCGTACCCGCACGATGGTTCGCATCAGGCGGTCGATGCTGTCGGCCAGGCGCTCTCCGCCTTCGTGGTTTCCCCGTAGATCGGCCTTGGCAATGCAGTGGGTCGTGTCGTCGCCGATCTTGTCCCAAGCGTTGGCGATAAGCAGGTTGTAGATGCGCCGGTCGCTGAGCGTGAGCGCCATGTCCAATACGTCGATGAGTTCGCCGGGCTTGATCATCGAGCCGGGAGCCGGGCGTTGGTCAATGGTTCGGACGGCGACAGCAGGCATGGTGAGACGTTCCATTAGGTCTCAAAGACGCTAACCTAAGAGTTGCTGCACCCCAAACCTAATAGTTGGTGGGCCGAAGCCTGTTGATTTGCAGTGGCTTCCAAGCCACCCACCCCAAACCTAAGAGTCGCTGGCGGACCGCAGCCTGCTGGCCACCCCATCCCTAATCGAAGGCCACCCCATCCCTAATCGAAGGCCACCCCATCCCTAGTCTGAACCGACCCGATTCCTAATAGATAGAGCGAATATCAGCTTGGATTCAGCTACTTACGGCCTGCGAACATAGAACAGAAGAACAAAGAGAATCTACGGTGTGGAGAACTTCGCTTGTGGATAATGTCCAACACAATGCTCCATGCACCATATGATTGGACGGCTTACCCCTCCCGATGCAACAGGTCGTTGCCGGTGACGGGCCGGAGGTTCAGTTCGGAGGGCGCCTTGAGCAGCAGCTCGGAGGTGGTTGCGACGCCTTGAGGCGTGGTGCAGGCAGTCCAGACGCGCAAGCGGTAAAGGCCGGGCTGCAGCTCAGCTCCTAGCACGAGGGAAGCGGTGGCCTCGTTGCTGCCCGGGTGGGTGACAGGGGTGCTGCGCTGATCGAGGCTGCGCCCTTCCAGCCAGGCTTGGAAGAAGCACGTCGGAACGGACTGGCCGTTCTTGAAACTGGCCGTCAGGTCAGCGCCGATCTGGTAGCGTCCGGCTTCTCTGGCGCGCAGCCAGCCTTGCAGCTCGACGCCGACCGGACCTGCATAGCGCACACCGCGAGTCCTGATGTCAGTGAACGGGATGGGGCCGCCCTCATAGACAAAGCCGCCCACGCTGTCGGGCGGCACCTCTGCCAGGCCGTTGGCGTCCCGGGGCGCCGCACGAGCCACGGCGAGCGCACCCGGCTTGTACGCCTCTACGGAGGCCGCAGGAGGGCTGCCAGGCCCCGCGGGGGAGGTTGCCGCTAGGCCGGCTACCGCCGCACCCTGGCCAGCCCCGGAGGGCTGCGGGCGAGGCTGGTCCATCCGGCGCAGCAGCTCGTCAAGCTTGCCCTCGATGCGGTCAAGCTGGCTCAGCACGGACGGCGATGGAGACGGCGGAACCGCTGCCGGCGCCTGGGCGCGCGCAGCGAAGGGCAGGATCAGCAAAGAAGCTGACAGGAGCAGGGCAGGGCGGGTCATGGGGTCTTCCCAGGCTTGAAGGTGCCAAAACGGTCGGCGCTGGGAGTCGGGGCGACCGCCACGTCCGACAAGGGATGGCCAGGCGTGATCTTCGGCACGTCGGCGGACAGCGGCTGCGCCGCGGTAGGTGCGGCGCCAGGGCGCGGCACGAACTCCCGCAGAGCAGGGGAGACGTTCACAAAGCCGGGTCGGTCCAGGTCCGGCGCGTGCGGCCCGGCGACGCGCAGCAGAAACAGCGCCAGGGTGACGCCGGCAGCCACGGCCGCGCCGCGGAAGACGGGATCGTGCCGCCAGGCCGCAGGGGCAGCGTCCGCCAGGCGGTGCAGCAGGTCTTGGACGGCGGCGCGAGTAGTCACGCCGCGGCGTCCACGGCGGCTGCGGCGTCGATGTCGGCCCCCTGGACCGTCACCAGGTCATCGGCCGTACGGCCTGGCAGGCGCATGACGCGGCTGGCTTGCGCTTCCCGGGTGCGCTCCCACAGGGTCCGCACGGCGCGTCCGTTGCCGAAGGTCTCGGCGCGCGTGCGCAGCATGGTGGTGCAGGCGTCGTCGAGCGACTCGCGCGCGTCCAGGTCCAGGTGGAACCCGGCAGCGGCGACCAAGCCACAGTAGATCGCGGCCAGCTCGGGGGCGCTGTAGTCCTCGAAGGCGATGGTGCGAGTGAAGCGCGAGCGCAGGCCGGGGTTGCTGTCCAGGAAGCGGCGCATCTCCCCGGTGTAGCCAGCGACGACGACGCACATCCGGCCGCGGTGATCCTCCATCAGCTTGAGCAGGGTGTCCACGGCCTCCCGGCCGAAATCGTTGCCGCCGCCAGGGGCGGCGCTGACCAGGCTGTAGGCTTCGTCGATGAACAGCACGCCGTCGAGGGCGAGGCTGACGGTGTCGCGAACCTGGATGGCAGTGTGGCCGACGTAGCCGGCGACGAGGGTGGAACGGTCAGCCTCGACCAGATGGCCGCGCTTGAGGTAGCCCAGGCCGTGCAGGACCTCGCCCATGAGGCGGGCGACGGTGGTCTTGCCGGTGCCGGGGTTGCCGAGGAACACGCAGTGCAGAGCGGGCGGCTCGCCCTTATGGCCGAGCAGCGCCCGTTCCCGCTCCGCCGCCAGCACGTCGATGAGCTTGCTGATTTCCGCCTTGACCGAGGCGAGGCCGACCATGCCATCCAGCTCGGCCAAGGCGCGGTCGAGCGACCGGGTGGCGCGCGACACTGGCGCCACGGCCAGGGTAGGAGAGGAGTCCACCGGCTGGCCCTGCCGCGGGGATGATGGCGGAGGCGGCGCCGGGTTGCCCGGCCGGTTGGCGCCGGGCCGGACGGTGCTGCTGGTAGTACGCTGGCCTGGCATGGTGGCGGCGGTGCGCCACAGCCGCCAGCCGGCGACGCAGGCGCTGAGCAGGAACAAGGTGCCGGCGTAGGCGTTGAGCAGCGTCCAGCCGATGTAGGCGGCGAACAGCGTAACTCCCAGCCGGATGAGCGGGCCGCCCACGGCTACTCCGCCGCGTCCCGGTTGATTCTGCCGCCCTGACCGCCGCGATAGAAGCGGTTGTCCCCGACCAGGCCGTCCCATTCCGGACGGCGGAAGTAGATGGCCCGGCCGCAGCGCAGCGGCAGGCTGCCGCGCATGATGACGAAGGCCTCGTCGGCGCGGGTGTCCTGCATCAGCTCTTCCGGCCGGATCAGGGCGCGCCTCATCTCGGAGCGGTTCTCGGAGCGGCCGGAGCTGCTGGAGGCGCCCATGGCGCCACGGGACTGGCTGCCCTCGGTGTCGCCCATGCTGGTGGAGACCACGCCGTACTCGCCGCACATGGCGGACAGCTCGCGGGCGGTGTCCGGGTCCTGGACGGTGGCGAACAGCCGCCAGGCGGAGCTGTCGTACCACGCCTGCTTGCCCTCGCGGCCCCACTGGCCCACGAGCTGGCCGAGCGACTGGTAGAGCAGCATCATGGTGATACCGTACTTGCGGCCGGCGTCGCGGGCGATCTCGACGACCTGCATGTAGCCGAGGCGTGCCACCTCATCGAGCAGGAACAGCACCCGGCCCTCCAGCGCGCCGTCGGCGTCATAGACGGCGTTGAGCAGGGCGCCGATCACGACCCGGCCGAGGGCCGGGGTGTTCTGCAGCACGTGCAGTGGGATTTGCACGAACACGGTCAGCTTGCCGCCGGTGAGGTCGCGCGTCTTGAACGAGGAGCCGGAAACGAGGTCGGCGAAGACGCCGGTGCTGAGCCAGGCGGTGTCCTCGTCAGCGTTCTGGTAGATGCCGGAGTAGGTCTCCTTGACGGCGCCCTTGATGGTGCCGGCGAGGTCGCGGGCCTTGGGGCTGTGCGAATGCTGGTGGATGCGGCCGAGCAGATCGCGCATTTCGTCCTCCGGCGTGACCAGGCGGCGGCGCAGGGTGCGGAGCGTCTTCTGCTCAGGCGGCAGGTCCGGGTCCCAGAGCATGTCGGCGAGCAGGCAGCGGATGAGGGCGCGGCCCCGCCCACCGAAGAACTTGCTGGAGCCGGCATCTGCGGGGGTCTCGCCACTGATCCAGCCGACGACGGCGTCCACATGGGTTTCGGCAGCGGGCGAGCTGGTGTCTATCCAATCCAGCACGTTGAAGGCGCAGGACGCCGCCTGGAACGGGTCGAGGGTGACGACTTGGTGGCCGAGGGCCTGCTCCCGGTAGCCCTGCATCATCGGCCCCATCTCGCGCGAGGGGTCGAGCACGACGGCGGCGCCGGTCCAGGTAATCAGGGTGGGGATGCCGGCCGAGGTGGTTTTGAAGCCGCCGGCGCCGGCGAAGACGAGGGCGTGGGTGGCGGCGGACTGGCAGGGGTCAACCAGCAGCGGCGCCCTGCCGCCCATGCCCCAGGTGCTGCGGTCCTTGGGATCGAAGGGGCCGCGCTTGGCGGCGCGGTCCTGGTCCACGCGGTACGCCTCGCCGACGACCAGGCCGCCATAGGCCGGGTCCGGGCCGGGGAACAGCTTGCGGGCGCGATCCATGGAGAGCCAGTCGGCGTGGCCGAAGTTGTCGGAGGCGCCGCGCAGCAGGGTGGGACCGGGTTGGCTGCCGATGGGCCGGGCGCGGGTGGCAACGCAGTAGCCGATGAAGGCCATGAGCAGGCCGGCGACGACGGCGAACTTGTGCGTGAGGCTGGCCTCGTTGAGCAGCACGAGCGGCGTGTAGCCTGGGACGCCGACGTAGGGGCGCAGGCGCACCCATTCGGGCCAGGCGGTGAGCACGGCGGTGGCGGCCATGCCGGCGACGCCGGCGATGGCCATGGCGCGGCTGCCGGCGCGGACGCGGTGCAGGAGGACGCCCCCGCCCATGACCAGGGCCGGGCCAAGCAAGGCGGTGGTGGGCCAGGCAGCGACGGCGGCGTCGTAGCCAGTGGTCCAGGTGACGCCGGGCCGGCTGGACGGGAAGGTCAGCAAGTAGTCGGACCACCAGCCATAGGCCAGGTTCCAGGCGTACCAGAACAGCCACAGGGGCCAGAGCTGGACGATGACGCGCAGCCCGGCCCGCAGCAGGTCGTAGCCGGCGCGGCCGATCACTCCGCGGCCTTTGCGGCGTCTGTTCCTCCCGGTTGCCCGCCGGGTCCGCCGACCTGGCGTGCGGTGCCGCCGTGCGCCTTGGCCAGGGTGTCCGCGTCGTCGGGGCGGGCCAGGCCCTCCCAGTGCTGCATGACCTTGCTGTAGCGGAACCCGGCCTTGCGGAGCGCCGTGGTGGCGTCCTTGGGGAGCGGGGCGGCGAAAGTCAGCAGCACCGGCTCCTTGCCTTCGTCGCGGGCCTTGGCCTCGCGGGCGAAGGTTCGGCCGCCCAGGGTGGCCCACTTCTCGACGTGCGCCTTGTCACCGGCGCCGTCGCAGAGGGAGAGCAGGGCGCCGTAGAGGGCGTTGCTGTCCAGATCGAGCAGGCCAACCTTCTCGACCAGGGCGCCGGCCTCGACGAGGCGGCGGGTGCGCTGCTTGCGCTCGTCCAGCTTGAGCTTGGCCTCGGCCTCGGCGAGGCGGGCCTTCTGTTGCTCGTGCGCGCGCAGGCGTTCGCTGAGGGTGCGGGCCATGCTGTGTTCCTTCCCGGTTGCCCCTGTCATGGCACCGGGCGTCACACGCTCGGCGTTCAGGCAGTACTAACAGGACGGCAGGCGAACGCAACCAGAACGCGAGTACTTTCCGCAAGCGCAGCAGACGTGCGCCGATCAAACATCAACCTTCCAGTGGGCAAGGGCCGCCTTCACCTCTTCCCGCGGGTAATAAGGCCCGGCGTGTTCCAAGTCCCGCCGGATGCGGGCACGGCAAGCCGCTGCCGACTTCCGGATGCCGGCGTTGATCGGCATGATCCCAGGGGCTGAGCTGGCCTTGCCTTGCCTTGGCCAGCTTGCCGGGTAGGCGTCCCAGTCTGCCTGCCTCTCGACCGCGCTAATCGCTGCCGCCATGCTGCCATGGTCGTACTGCCAGCCGTAGATGCCATGGGCACAGATGCGGAGCATGGCTTTTACCTCTGGCATGGCATCGGTGAACGCCTTCAGGGGTGTCGGCAGCAGGACCATGTTCGCGATGCACGAGAAGAAGCGCCTGTCCTGCACGACGGCATTGGCTTCCTGATACTGGGGATCATCCACTCCCCAGATATGGCAGCACGACCAGCCCGGGCGATCAGGCGAGCGCAGGCCGAGGGCGTGGGTAAGGGCGATGTTCGCGTAGCGGTTGCCCTCGCGCTTGTGCTCGGTGTGGCCCGATTGCTTGTTCTTGTTCATCTGTGGCTCAGACCAGCCTGCCTTGTAGAAGTAGGCGCCGCGCGCGTACTCGGGATACCAGACGGGCAGTAGCTTGAACGTCTCGGAATCGACCCACCGGGCCGTTCGCTCGATCAGCCGCATGATCTCGCCGAGCTTCAGCTCGGCCCGGAGTGCATCAAGGCCGTCGGGAATTTTTCTGTCTGCCATCCTAGTTCCTGCAGCGTATTGGGGCAGTCACCCGCGGCTCAGTCCTGCCGCGGTTGTTCAGCCGCTGCAATCTCAGTCGCAAGTGCTTTCCAGGACAGGCCGCCAGCAGGATTCCAGGTTGCGCGACACATTGCGGTGCCACCGTTTGGGAGACGGTAGCCCTGCACGTCATCGCTGACGATGACCTGAGTTGTCGGCATGTAGCGCCACATCTCCCGGCCAAGGACGATGATGTTGCGCGGTTTCAACCGGGCGAGGACGAGCGGCCATTCATCATCGGCCTGCTTCCATGCCGCGTCGCCTGGTCGCATGCGTGAGCTATCCCCAACCGAGATGGGTACGTAGTTCGTGTAGGCGATTGATTCCCAAGCTGCTGCTACTTCTGCAAGGGATGGCGCATAGGCATCGCACACACCTCTCGACACCATGTCGAGGAAGCGCTGTCCACTTGGAAAGCCAGCCATGGCGTGCCGTGCCATGACGACGGGATGATTGGGCTGAGGCACATTGAGCGGGCCCTCTCCCCAAGCATAACAACTCTCGCCCAAGATCAGCAGTTCCCGGGCCTTATATCCAGACCCGATCCAGGGTTCCCACATATGGTCTCCTCTCCTTGAATATAGCTTCTCAGGCCCAGCACGTCACTTTGGGCAGCACTGCGAACGGTGGTGGTGAGATCGATGTTGTCCAGACACCGAGCTTGCCTAACCGCGTCAGCGGGTTCTGGCGTCTGCGCGAGCGTAAGCGAGTAAGGCAGGTCAGACGCAATATGCGTTGCTGCGCAACGCTGCTTGAAGCAGGCCAGCGAGGAAGTCTAAGCTCCCTCCATGGCCATCGCCTTTGCCCGCGCCCGCTATCTGTCCCGCGCCGCCGGCGGCAACGCCGTGCGGTCTGCGGCCTACAACGCCCGCGAGGC
>JAABUN010006586.1_pt1 | contig 13223 bp, 12 predicted proteins | sample 5559311 | NCBI WGS metagenome assembly JAABUN01 (sample SAMN10711877, study PRJNA513370) | rock metagenome | isolation source: Antarctica rocks | place: Antarctica: Victoria Land, Siegfried Peak sud | reverse complement strand
CCCAATACGCCCGCGACCTCCTCCGACACGAGTCCGACGGCGCCAACGACACCGTGAACGGTAAGCCGGCCGGGCACGGCGGCAACGACACCGTGAACGGTAAGCCGGCCGGGCACGGCGGCAACGAAACCGTGAACGGTAAGCCGGCCGGGCACGGCGGCAACGACACCGTGAACGGTAAGCTGGCCGGGCACGGCGGCAACGAAGCCGTAAAGGATTCCGCTACCCGAGTGTGGCTGCGCCGGCTCTATACCGCCCCGGATACCGGGCAACTGGTCGCGATGGACACCCGCTCCCGGCTCTTCCCACCCGGACTGCGCCGCCTCATCCAGGCAAGGGACACGACCTGCCGCACCCCGTACTGCGACGCGCCCATCCGACACACCGATCACATCGCCCCGTGGCGCACCACAGGGTCCACGAGCGCGCCCGGCGGGCAGGGCCTGTGCGAGAGCTGCAACTACACCAAGGAAATCCCCGGTTGGGCGTCACGACCCCTACCCGGTCCACGACACACCGTCGAACGAAGCACCCCCACCGGACACGCCTACCTCTCCACCGCACCACCCCTACCCGGTACGCCCCCACCGCCCGAGAACCGCAGGCCAGCGCACCCCGTCATCGACCTCATCATCCACCCGCACGCAGCCTGAACCTTGATCCACCGATGATTCTCGAGTTGGGCGCAGCGCCCCAAGCACGAAATATCCGTCTTCGGGTGATGCCTTTCCGGTGCTATGGCAAGCTTGCCCGGTGGCAAACAAGCATTCACTGATTCTGTTCGACCTCGACGGCACCCTCGTGGACCCTGCGGGAGCCATCACCGACGGGATCAGCGCCGCGTTGCGGGCCCATGGGCTCCCGGTGCCCGACGACGAGACCCTTCGGGCGATGGTCGGACCTTCGCTGGCACAGTCACTGACCGCGCTGGGCGGAGTGCAGGTATCCCAGGTGCAGGAGGTCATGTCGACCTACCGGGCCGGCTATGTTGCGACCGGGATGGCCCAGAGCAGGCCTTACCCGGGGATCGCCCGATGCATTCAAGCATTGGCAAGCAGGGGAGCCACGGTCGCCGTCGCTACCCAGAAACCCGAATGGCTTGCCGAGGAGCTCCTCAGGGTGCAGGGACTCCGGCATCTCTTCGCGTCGGTGCACGGTTCTCCGCGCGACGAATCCGCGACGACGGGCGGCAAGGCGCCCATCATCCGGTCCGCGCTCGACCGTCACCGGCACAGTGCCGACCGGACCGTCATGATCGGCGACCGTCGGCACGACGTCGAGGGCGCCCTCGCCAACGGGCTCGCCTGCATCGGCGTCGCCTGGGGTTTCGCCGCCCCCGGCGAGCTGCAGGCAGCGGGTGCTGCCGCCGTCGTGCAGTCCGCCGACGAGCTGCTCGAGGTGCTCAGTGGGGGTCTATGACCTGACCCGGGGTGCCACCCGGAGCCTCATCGCCGGGCTGTGCCGGCCCACGGTGGAGGGACTCGCCAACGTGCCGGCGGACGGCCCGTTCATCGTCGCGTCGAACCATCTCTCCTTCCTCGACAGCGTCCTGGTGCAGGCGCTGATGCCGCGGCGGGTCGCGTTCTTCGCGAAGGCCGAGTACTTCACCGGCTCGGGCGTGAAGGGCTCCCTCATGAAGTCGTTCTTCGAGAGTGTCGGGTCCATTCCCGTCGAACGGGGCCAGCAGGCCGCCAGCGTGCAGGCCCTCAGGACACTCCTGGATCTGCTGGAGCAGGGCGATGGCGTCGGGATCTACCCCTAGGGGACACGGTCCGGGGACGGGCGCCTGTACCGGGGGAGGACCGGCGTCGGCTGGCTCGCCCTCACCACCGGTGCTCCCGTCGTCCCCGTCGGCCTGATCGGCACTGATGCCCTGCAGCCCGTGGGCAGGAAGGGGGTGCGGCCCCAACACTTCGCGATGCGGATCGGGGTGCCGCTCGTCTTTCCCAGGACCGGGCCAGGCCATCCCCTTCCCGCACGGCGAAGCGCCACCGACGCCATCATGGACAGCATCGCGGGCCTCACCGGACAGGAGCGCGCGGCCCACTACAACCAGAGTCCGGCAACCGAGTAGCAGCCGGGGGCACGGTCACGGACTGTCAGCGGCGCGACCTACGATGGATGGCGTGGCAAACCCCGTGACGTATCGGCCGAAAACCGGCGAGATCCCGCTCGATCCAGGGGTCTACCGTTTTCGGGACGAGCACGGCCGGGTGATCTACGTGGGTAAGGCGAAGAACCTCCGGTCACGACTGAATTCGTACTTCGCCAATCCACGGGGCCTGATGGCCCGGACGCGCGCCATGGTTTTCACTGCTGCGGGTGTGGAATGGACCGTGGTCGGCAGTGAACTCGATGCGCTGCAGCTCGAGTACACGTGGATCAAGGAGTTCGATCCGCGGTTCAACGTCAAGTTCCGCGACGACAAGTCCTATCCGTACCTGGCGGTGACCATGGGGGAGAAGTACCCCCGGGTCCAGGTGATGCGCGGCGACAAGAAGAAGGACACCCGCTACTTCGGGCCGTTCTACCCCGCCAAGGCCATCCGCGAAACCGTGGACACGATGCTCCGCGTCTTTCCGGTCCGGACCTGCAGCGCCGGGGTCTTCAAGCGCGCGGAGCGGTCGGGCCGGCCCTGCCTCCTCGGCTACATCGACAAGTGCTCCGCGCCGTGCGTCGGGCGCATCAGCGCCGAGGACCACCGGGTTCTCGCCAGCGAGTTCTGCGATTTCATGTCCGGCGAGGCGAAGACGTTCATCTCGGGGCTGGAGAAGAAGATGGCCGGCGCCGTTGCCGAGCTGGACTACGAGTCCGCCGCGCGTCTGCGGGACGACATCGCCGCCCTGCGCCGGGTCTTCGAACGCAACACCGTCGTCCTCAGCGAGGACACCGACGCCGATGTCTTCGCGATCAGCGAGGACGAGCTGGAGGCAGCCGTCCAGGTGTTCCACGTGCGCGGCGGCAGGATCCGCGGCCAGCGGGGCTGGGTGGTCGAGAAGGTCGAGGACATGGACACGCCGGATCTTGTGGAGCACCTGCTCCAGCAGGTCTATGGCGAGGGGAGCAGCAGCAACGAGCAGATCCCGCGCGAGGTCCTTGTGCCGGTGATGCCGAGCAATCAGGACCAGATGCTTGAGTGGCTCAGGGCCCTCCGGGGAGCCCGCGTCGACGTGCGCGTGCCGCAGCGCGGCGACAAGGCGACCCTCATGGGCACGGTCGGGCAGAACGCGGCAGATGCCCTGCGGCTTCACAAGAGCCGCAGGGCCGGTGACATCACCACGCGGTCGGCTGCCCTGCAGGAGTTGCAGGAGGCACTCGACCTGCCGCACCCGCTCATGCGCATCGAGTGCTACGACATCTCACACGTGCAGGGGACCAACGTGGTGGCCTCGATGGTCGTCGTTGAGGACGGCCTGCCCCGGAAGTCCGAGTACCGCAGATTTTCCATCACGGGCGACGCCGCCCGGGACGACACGGCATCGATGTATGACGTCATCTACCGCCGTTTCCGCAACTACCTGGCCGGCAAGCCCGCTGTGGAGCAGGCCGACGCGACGCCGGACCCGGGCGCGGATCAGGACATGGACCGGGCGGACGACGACGCGTCCGTCCTGCCACATCCTGATGTCGACGAACACGGTGATGTCGATGAGCACGGTGATGTCGATGAGCACGGTGATGTCGATGAGCACGGTGATGTCGATGAGCACAGTGATGTCGACGAACACGGTGAGCCGGTCAGGGACACCACGACGGCGGTCACCCGTAACCGCTTCGCCTACCCGCCGAACCTGGTGGTCGTCGACGGCGGCCCGCCCCAGGTTGCCGCGGCCTCCCGAGCCCTGGCTGACCTCGGGATCGGCGACGTCTTCGTGATCGGGCTCGCCAAGCGCCTCGAGGAGGTATGGGTGCCGGACAGTGAGTTCCCGGTCATCCTCGCCCGCGCGTCGGAGGGTCTCTTCATGCTGCAGCGGATCCGCGACGAGGCGCACCGTTTCGCGATCACCTTCCACCGGCAGAAGCGCGGGAAGTTGATGACGGCGTCCGCGCTCGACGAGGTCGCCGGGCTCGGTCCGGCCAGGCGCAAGGCCCTGCTCAAGCACTTCGGCTCGGTGAAGAAGATCCGGGCCGCGACCATCGAGGAACTGGTAGCGGTACCCGGCGTCGGGCCTGCCCTCGCGGAGACCATCCGGAGCGACCTCGCCGCCGCGACCACAAATACTCCCGCGCCCGCCGTGAACATGGGCACGGGCGAGATCATCGAAGATTGGCTAGGGTGAAGGAGCGGTGCGCGGATACGCCGCAGACACTGCACAGGGCCGTCCTGATCCTTGGATGACCCGCCGAGCCGGAACGGATGCACCACGATGACTGAGGCCACGAGCCTGACTCCGGTCAAACCCACCGAGTCCGAGCTGCTGGTGGTGACCGGCATGTCGGGTGCCGGTCGCAGTACGGCCGCGAACGCACTGGAGGACCACGGCTGGTACGTCGTCGAGAATCTGCCCCCGCAGATGCTGACGACGCTCACCGAACTCGTGGCGCGCACGCCCCAGTCCATCCCGAAGCTGGCGGTCGTGATCGACGTGCGCGGCAAGGAACTGTTCAGCGACATCAAGGCTTCCCTCGCAGGGCTTCGCTCAGCCGGCGTCAACTACCGGGTGCTCTTCCTCGATGCGGATGACGCCGTGCTGGTGCGGCGTTTCGAGCAGGGGCGTCGGCCGCACCCGCTACAGGCGGACGGACGAATCCTCGACGGCATCGCCGCGGAACGTGACGTGCTCACGGAACTCAAGCATTCCGCCGACGTCATCATCGACACCACCGACCTCAATGTGCACGCGCTGGCCACCAGTGTGACCGAGCTCTTCTCCGAGTCCGGCCCGATCGTCCTCCGGCTCAATGTCATGAGCTTCGGCTTCAAGTACGGCCTCCCCGTCGACGCCAATTTCGTCGCGGACGTCCGGTTCATCCCGAACCCGCACTGGGTGCCCGTCCTCCGCCCCCAGACCGGACTCGACGCTCCGGTGCAGCAGTACGTCCTCGGCGCTCTGGGCGCCGCTGACTTCATCGACCGCTACGTGCATGCGCTGGTTCCGGTCCTCGACGGATACCGCCGGGAGAACAAGCACTACGCGACGATCGCCGTCGGTTGCACCGGTGGGAAACACAGGTCCGTGGCCGTCACCCAGGAGATCGCGCAGCGGCTCGCACAGCTACCCGGTGTGCAGGTCCATGCACACCACCGAGACCTCGGGCGTGAATAGTGGCGTTGTTCTCGGGGCCGCTACCCCTTATCCCACCTGCCGCGCGCCGGAAGGGTGACGGACAGGGCGGCGGTCCGTCCGTCGTCGCGCTCGGCGGCGGACACGGGTTGTCGGCCTCCCTCTCAGCCCTGCGCCTGCTGACCCAGGAACTCGTCGCGGTGGTGACGGTGGCCGATGACGGCGGTTCCTCCGGGCGGCTTCGCCGCGAACTCGGCGTCCTTCCGCCGGGGGACCTCCGGATGGCCCTTTCTGCCCTGTGCGACGACACCGACTGGGGCCGGACCTGGCGCGATGTCATGCAGCACCGGTTCGCCTCTCGTGACGGAGTCGACGGCTCGCTCGATGACCACGCGATGGGCAATCTGCTCATCGTCACGCTCTGGGAGCTGCTCGGCGATCCGGTGGCCGGCCTGCAGTGGGCCGGTGCCCTGCTCGGCGCCCGGGGGAGGGTCCTGCCGATGGCCCAGGTACCCCTGACTATCGAGGGCGATGTCCTGAGCGAGCTCGAGGGGTCGCTGCGGGTCAGGACGGTGACGGGGCAGGCACGCCTTGCCGTCGCCGCCGGGTCCGGGAACGTCAGCAACGTCCGGCTGCTGCCGGCCTCGGCCCCCGCCTGCCCGGACGCGCTGGAAGCGATCGAGCTGGCCGACTGGGTGATCCTCGGCCCCGGGTCTTGGTACACCTCGGTGCTGCCCCACCTGCTGCTCCCGGAACTGCGGGAGGCCCTCTGCCGCACCTCGGCGAAGCGGTGCCTCACGATGAACCTGAGTAACGACACCAAGGAGACCCAGGGCATGAGCGCGATCGACCACTTGAAGGTGATCTCGCGATACGCGCCCGATCTCAAGGTCGACGTCGTGCTCGCCGACCCCTCCGTCGTCGTGGATCGGTCCGCTTTCGAGCAGGCCGTCGCCGGGATGGGAGGGCGCGCCGTCTTCGGTACAGTGGGAGCTTCGACCGGTAAGCCCGTACATGATCCGTTGCGGCTGGCGACGTCCTACAACGACATGTTTGGGGAGAACTAGGAGTGTACCTGTGGCCCTGACCGCCGATGTCAAAGAGGAGTTGTCGCACCTCGACGTCAAGAAGTCCTCGGTCCGCAGGGCCGAGGTGTCCGCGTTGCTGAGATTCGCCGGAGGACTCCACATCGTCTCCGGCAGGATCGTCATCGAGGCCGAGGTGGACCTCGCTTCCACGGCCCGGCGGCTGCGCGCAGCCATCGCCGAGGTGTACGGCCACACCTGCGACATCATGGTCGTGAGCGGTGGAGGCTTCCGGCGCGGCAACAGGTACATCGTCCGGGTGGAGCGCGACGGCGAGTCCCTGGCACGCCAGACCGGGTTGCTGGACAACCGCGGTCGTCCTGTGCGCGGGCTGCCGTCAGCCGTCGTGAATGGTTCGACGGCGGACGCCGAGGCCGTCTGGCGCGGAGCGTTCCTGGCGCACGGCTCACTGACGGAGCCCGGCCGGTCGTCGTCCCTCGAGGTAACCTGTCCCGGCCCCGAATCTGCGCTCGCCCTCGTCGGCGCGGCCCGCCGGCTCGGCATCACGGCCAAGGCCCGGGAGGTGCGCGGTGTGGACCGCGTGGTCATCCGGGACGGCGACATCATCGCCGCACTGCTGACGCGGATGGGCGCCCACGACGCACTGATGGTCTGGGAGGAGCGGCGCATGCGCAAGGAAGTCCGCGCCACCGCCAATCGGCTCGCCAACTTCGACGACGCGAATCTGCGCCGGTCAGCCCAGGCGGCTGTCGCCGCGGGTGCCCGAGTAGAGCGCGCACTCGAGATCCTCGGTGAATCGGTGCCCGAGCACCTCCGCTACGCGGGGGAGCTCCGTGTCGCCCACAAGCATGCGAGCCTCGACGAATTGGGCCACCTCGCGGACCCACCCATGACCAAGGACGCCATCGCAGGGCGCATCCGGCGCCTGCTCGCCATGGCGGACAGGCGGGCCTCCGACATCGGCATTCCGGGGACCGACGCCAATGTGACCGCGGACATGCTCGACGAGTGAAGGAGTGCATAGGATGGAACGACAAGCCCGCTTCTGATCGGGTGGGACGTCGGCCGGACGGACTCCGGAGGGAGTGCGGACAGAGCGGGCGTCCGGGATCACTACATGGAGGATGACGTGAGCGAATACGTACTGCCGGATCTTGATTACGACTACGCGGCCCTGGAGCCCCACATCTCCGGCCGGATCATGGAACTGCACCACTCCAAGCACCAGGCCACCTATGTCAAGGGCGCCAACGACGCCCTCGCGCAGCTCGCCGAGGCCCGCGAAAAGGGCGAGTTCGGCACCATCCCGAAGCTCTCCAAGGACCTCGCGTTTCACGTCGGCGGCGTGATCAACCACAGTATCTTCTGGAAGAACATGTCCCCCGAGGGCGGCGACAAGCCCAACGGTGAACTCGCCGCGGCACTCGATGGGGCCTTCGGGTCCTTCGACGCATTTCGTGCCCACTTCACCGCCGCGGCCACGTCGCTGCAGGGCTCGGGCTGGGCGGTGCTCGCCTTCGAGCCGCTGGGCCGGAACATCGTGATCGAACAGCTCTACGACCAGCAGGGCAACGTACCCGTGGGTACCATCCCGCTGCTGATGCTGGACATGTGGGAGCACGCCTTCTATCTGGACTACGTCAACGTGAAGCCCGACTACGTCAAGGCCTGGTGGAACCTCGTGAACTGGGCCGATGTCCAGGACCGCTTCCAGGCGGCACAGGCCGGGGCCTCCACCCTCATCACCCCGTCGGGCGGCACGCGCTAGCACAGGACGGCGCTCCACAGGGAGCCAGCAGTACCCGATTTACGTCGGCACGAAGGCGTGCCTGGACCCAGACTTATCAGTCGCCGGCATCTCCCGTACAGGGTCGGTCGGTGGCACCACAAATGAAGGAGATGGAAACCAGTGACTACTCGTGTTGGAATCAATGGCTTCGGCCGCATCGGGCGCAACTACTTCCGCGCGGCCGTCGAGCAGGGGGCCGACCTCGAGATCGTGGCGGTCAACGACCTCACCAGCCCCGAGGCCCTGGCACACCTGCTGAAGTACGACTCCGTCGCCGGGCGTCTGAAGGAGTCCGTCGAGGTCGACGGCGGTGACCTCATCGTCGGCGGCAAGCGGGTCCGGGTGCTGGCCGAGCGTGACCCGGCGAGTCTTCCCTGGGCCGATCTCGGGGTCGACATCGTCATCGAGTCCACCGGGTTCTTCACGAAGGCAGCCGATGCCCGGAAGCACATCGACGCCGGCGCCAGGAAGGTCCTGATCTCGGCTCCCGCCTCGGACGAGGATTTCACCGTCGTCCTCGGCGTCAACGACAGTGACTACGATCCCGAGAACCACCACATCATCTCCAACGCATCCTGCACCACCAACTGCCTCGGGCCGCTGGCCAAGGTGCTGAACGACACCTTCGGGATCGAACGCGGGCTGATGACTACGATCCACGCCTACACCGCCGACCAGAACCTGCAGGACGGCCCGCACAAGGACCTCCGCCGCGCACGCGCGGCGGCCATCAACATGGTGCCCACCTCGACGGGCGCCGCCAAGGCTATCGGCCTCGTGCTGCCCGCTCTGAAGGGCAAGCTGGACGGCTACGCGATCCGTGTACCGGTCCCCACCGGCTCCGCGACCGACCTGACGGTCACCGTCAGCCGGGAGGTGACCGTGGACGAGGTGAACGCGGCCTACCGGGCCGCTGCAGCGGACGGGTCGCTCAAGGGCTATCTCTCCTACACCGATGCTCCGATCGTGTCCTCCGACATCGTGTCGGACCCGTCGTCGTGCATCTTCGACTCCGGCCTGACGAAGGTCATCGGCAACCAGGTCAAGGTGGTCGGCTGGTACGACAACGAGTGGGGCTATTCCAGCCGCCTGGTCGACCTGACCGAAATCGTCGCCGCCAAGCTGTCCTAGGCGGCTCCGCGTGGCTTACGCATCAGTCGACGACCTTCTCGCCGAAGGGATCCAGGGACGCCGCGTCCTCGTACGCTCCGACCTCAATGTGCCCCTCGAGGGCGAGGTGCCCTCGCTGACGGTCACCGACGACGGCCGCGTCCGCGCGTCCCTTCCCGTCCTGCGCAGGCTGACCGGGGCAGGGGCGGCCGTCATCGTGCTGGCCCACCTCGGTCGGCCGAAGGGAGCACCGGAGGAGAAGTACTCGCTGAAGCCAGCGGTCGACGCGCTCCGCGAGCTCGCGGACTTCCCGGTCACCCTGGCTTCGGATGCCACCGGACCAGGCGCGCGTAGTGCCGCTGCCGCGCTGCAGAGCGGCGAGGTCCTCGTCCTCGAGAACGTGCGTTTCGACGCCCGCGAGACCAGCAAGGTCGACGGTGAGCGGTTGGCTTTCGCCCGCGAGCTGGCCGATCTGACCGGAGACGACGGCGCGTACGTGGACGACGCCTTCGGTGCCGTCCACCGCAGGCACGCGAGCGTGTACGACATCGCTGCCCTGCTGCCCTCCTATCAGGGCGACCTGGTCAAGGCCGAACTGGTGGTGCTCGAGAAGCTGACGAAGGACCCGCAGCGGCCCTTCGTCGTCGTTCTCGGGGGCTCGAAGGTCTCCGACAAGCTCGCGGTGATCGAGAATCTTATCGGCACGGCGGACCGCATCCTGATCGGTGGCGGGATGGCATTCACATTTCTCGCGGCCCAGGGCCACAGTGTGGGGGCAAGCCTCCTCGAGGAGGACCGTATCGAGACGGTCAGGGGATACCTCGAACGCGGTGCACGCGATGGCACGCAGTTCGTCCTGCCGACGGACATCGTCGTCGCCGGGAAGTTCGCCGCCGATGCGGGCCACAGCGTGGTCGCAGCCGACGCGATGGAAACCACTACCTATGCCGCCAACGGGATCGGTCTCGATATCGGCCCTGTGACGGGCGAGGACTTCGCCGCCAACATCGCGGACGCGAAGACCGTCTTCTGGAACGGCCCGATGGGCGTTTTCGAATTCGATGCCTTCGCCGGCGGGACACGGGCCGTCGCGCAGGCCCTCGTCGACGCGGAGGCGACGGGCGCACTGACCGTTGTGGGCGGTGGCGATTCCGCTGCTGCCGTCCGGGGACTCGGGTTCGACGACGACCAGTTCGGACACATCTCGACCGGCGGGGGAGCGAGCCTGGAATACCTCGAAGGCAAGGAACTGCCCGGCCTGACCGCGCTGGCCCGTAACTGACAGCACCGGCGGGTGACAGCCGCCGTCATTTTGCCCTCACCGATCAACAGATGGAGCAGGACGATGACCACCTCGACCAACGGCACCTTCGACCGCCGGCCGCTCATCGCAGGCAACTGGAAGATGAACCTCGACCACATGCAGGGCATCACGTTCCTGCAGAAGCTGGCCTGGACCCTCGATGATGCAGGCCACGATTTCTCCCGGGTCGAGGTGTCGGTCTTCCCGCCCTTCACCGATCTCCGCGGAGTGCAGACCCTCGTCAAGGGCGACCACCTGGATATCGTCCACGGCGCCCAGGACCTCTCACCCGAGGATTCGGGAGCCTTCACCGGCGACATCTCCGGGCAGTTCCTCAGCAAGCTCGACTGCACCTACGTGCTCGTCGGGCACTCGGAGCGCCGGACGATCCACCAGGAGTCGGACGAGCTGCTGAACCGCAAGGTGCAGGCCGCCTACCGGAATGGGCTCGTGCCCGTCCTCTGCGTTGGCGAGGGCCTCGAGATCCGGCAGGCAGGCTCGCACGTAACGCACACCCTCGAGCAGCTTCGCCGGGGTGTGGCAGGGCTCCCGGCCGGGCAGGCGGCAACCCTCGTCGTCGCCTATGAGCCCGTCTGGGCGATCGGCACCGGCGAGGTAGCGGGACCGGACGACGCGCAGGAGATGTGCGCGGCCATCCGGGCAGAGCTCGCATCGCTCTTCGACCAGGACACCGCGGCCGGGATCCGCCTCCTCTACGGCGGATCGGTAAAGGCCGGTAACGCCGCGAGCATCCTGAGGGAGCGCGACGTCGACGGCGTCCTCGTCGGCGGTGCGAGCCTCGATGTCGCCGAATTTGCTAGTATTGTCAGGTTCGAACAGCATCTGGTGACAGACTAGTTCCGTGCCCGCCGCGTGAGCGGCTACCAAGCCTCGAAAGGGCCCCGTGGAAATCCTTCGCATCATCCTGCTAGTCCTGCTCGGGATCACCAGCTTCCTGCTGACCCTGCTGATCCTGCTCCACAAGGGCCGTGGTGGTGGCATGTCGGACATGTTCGGTGGGGGTATGACCTCGAGCATGGGGTCCTCCGGAGTGGCAGAGCGCAACCTCAACCGCTTCACTGTCGCCCTCGCGCTTTCCTGGGGCATCGTGATCGTCGCGCTGGGCCTCCTGCAGCGGTTCGCCGTCGAAATCTAGCAGCCGTCGAGATTTAGTGATCCAGCAACAGCGAAGCCCCCGCTTCCACACGGAAGCGGGGGCTTCGCTCTGTCCGGGAGCGGCGGCGCGCATCAGTCCGGGCTGTCGGCGTCGTGGTCGATCAGGCGGCCCGGGAGCTTCTGCGCCGCATCCTGGTCGATCAGCCACAGCGTCTTGGCGAGACCGCGGGCCCCGGCGGCCGGTACCTGGACGTGACCGGCACCCGCGAGGGCGAGGCCCACGGCCCCCGCCTTGTCGCTGCCGCTGACCGCCAGCCACACCTCCTGCGCGGTGTTGATCGCCTCCAGGGTGAGCGAGATCCGCTGCGGCGGCGGCTTGGGCGCGTCCGCCACGCCGACGGTGGTGGCCCCCCTGGTCCGGATGCCCGCCATCTCCGGGAACAGCGACGCGATGTGCGCGTCCGGTCCGACGCCGAGCAGGAGGATATCGAAGCGGGGGAGGCGCGGGTCCGGCTGGACGACGGCGTCGTCTGCCGCCCGTTCCGCCTTGGCCCCGGCGGCCAGCTGCTCCGCGTACTCGGCCGCTGCCGCGTCCTCGTCGGGAAACTCGTCCTTCGAGCCGAACTCATGGATCTTCACCGGGTCGACGGTGCTGCGGTCCAGCAGGGCGGCACGCGCCTGCACGGCGTTCCGGTCCGGATCCTCGGGGCGCAGGAACCGCTCGTCGCCCCACCAGAAGTGCACGTTGGCCCAGTCGACGGCGGTGTGGGCGGGTGATTCGGCGACGGACTGCAGGGCTGCGGTGCCGGTCGATCCACCGGTCAGCACCACGGTGGCCGTCCCGCGGTCGCTTTGCACATCGACCAGTCGGGTGATCAGGCGTGCGGCGACGGCCGCCGCGAGAGAGGCCTGGGAGGGATGGATACTGACCTTCGGTTCAGCGCTCACTTGTTCGCACACTCCTTAGATTGGTTCGGGCGAGCCCTTCGGTGATGACCTCACCGAAGACCTCATCCGGGTCCAGTCGCCGCAGTTCCTCAGCGAGGCAGTCGCGCAGGCTCCGTCGGGGAAGCGAGATGCGCTGGACCGGCTGGTGTGGTTGGTACAGCTCGGCGACGTCGTGGTGCGGCCGGTGTAACTCGATGTCCCCGCCACGGCGGGTCAGGCGGACGCGCCTGAGTCCGGTGCCGACCGGCCCCGCCGCGATCGTGACGGGCGCGTTCAGCGCCTTCGTCAACCACGCAGCGAGCAGCACGGTGCTCGGGGAGTCGGAGGCACCCTCGACTGTGACGGCGGTCACGGGTTCGTTGCCCTCGAGCTGGTCCATGACGGCCGCCAGCTGGATGCGCCAGTTGGTCAGCCGCGTCCAGGCGAGGTCGGTGTCACCGGCGGTGTAGGTACTCCGAATGTTGAACAGCGCCGCCGTCGGGTCCACCTCGTAGGCCGAATCGGTGATCCGGCGGTGCGCGATGCTACCGATCGAGGTCTGCGCGGCGGCCCTGGGCGTGCCGTGCGGCCACCAGGCCACGATCGGTGCGTCCGGCAGCAGCAGGGCCGAGACGAGCGATTCGCTCTCCTCGGTGAGGTCCCCGTACCCGTTGAGCACGATAACCTCGGAGGCCCCGGCGTCCCCA
>JAABUN010006585.1_pt1 | contig 13223 bp, 10 predicted proteins | sample 5559311 | NCBI WGS metagenome assembly JAABUN01 (sample SAMN10711877, study PRJNA513370) | rock metagenome | isolation source: Antarctica rocks | place: Antarctica: Victoria Land, Siegfried Peak sud | reverse complement strand
GGGCAGCCCATGAGCGAAGGCCGGTTCGTGCCAGGAACCGTGCGGCGCTGCCGCTTCGCCTGGCGAACGGCACGCCCTGCGCGGGACAGGAGCCTTACCGGCCGTCCGGACCCGGCCCAATAATGCCAGGAATGACCGCTTTCACCTGGAAATAACCCTTTGTCGCCCGCGGCCACACCGCATCGTCCCAGGCCCGGCGAACCCGTATGGCCGGCGGCAGCGCGCTGGCGGACGGACCGACCGGCGCCCAGGCCGTGACAACCGGCAATCCTTCGTTCCAGCCGTCCTGAACCAGGCCGGCAGAACAGCCGAAGTGCCGGGCCGCCCGATCCAGGGCATCGGCCATCGCGGCCCGGTCCATCGCCCGGACCCGTTCCACGGCGCCGTCGGCATGGGCCACCAGGCCACCCACGCGCCTGACGCTGGCACAGCCCAGCGGCAGGCTCTCGGGATGCAGATCCTCCAGGTGCAGCAGCAGGGCCACGCTGCCGTCCGGCACGGCATCGGGGCGCGGCAACTTGACCGGCGCGGGGCCGTCCGGCTCTTCCAGCGGCACCGGGTCCTCGTTTAGGCCCTGCGGGTCGTAGCGGCCATTGGTGTAGCGCCGGATGTTCTCCGCCCGCGCAGCGTAAGCCTTGCCGCGGGTGTGCAGGCCGGCGACCCAGCGCCAGGACAGGGTGTTGCTGGCGGGATCGCCATCCACCAGGTTCTGTAGGAACAGCTCGGCGCCCAGCGCCCAGGGCAGGCGCAAGGTGAACACCCAGATGGACGCGAACCACATGCGGGCATGGTTATGCAGCCAGTTGCGCCCAGCCAGTTCCAAGGCCCAGTCGTCGAAGCAATCAATGCCGGTGCGCCCGGCCACGGCCCTGTCGTACGCCTTGCGCAGCCCGGGTTCGCGCGCCAGCCGCTCGTGTCCTTCCGCGACCAGGCGTTGGTAGGCGGTCCACAGCAAGGGACGGGTTTCCAGGTGGCCTTTGAAGTAAGTGCGCCAGAACACCTCCTGGACGAACTTCTCCGCCGCCGGGCCGTGCGCGGCGCGGGCGGCCTCCACCACCTCGGTTTCCATGACCATGCGCCGCCGCAGGTAGGGCGACAGGACCGAGGTCGTAGGGTCCTGGTCCGGCCCGGCATCCGTGTTGCGCCCATCGGCATAGTCCCGGCCCAGGCCGGCCGCGGCGACAGCCAGACGGGCCAGCCCGGCGGCGCGGGTGGCAGGGAACGCATCGGTCAGGGTATCGGTCATGCTCCTGCATATGGGGCCGCCGGCCGCCTGGCCAGGTGGGCGTTCCTGGCGCCACCCCGGCGCGGCCGGGAGGCTGGCCAAGTGACGACGCCTGCCCTGATGCAGCTAGATTGCCTTGGTCCAGACTGCCTCGGTACAGTAATAGTTAACAGCCATTCTTCGGCAGATGGCGGCGTCACATTTATGTGCTGGCATGTGCTGGACATGCTGGTGCATTTGCTTGCGCTCTGCACTGCCTGGGCTTAATGAGGTGCAAACAGGTTAGTAGGAGACCCCAGTGCGGGCAGCATTCGTTCTCGTCGCATTGATTGTTTCTATCCCGAACGTTTTGTTGGCGCAGTCCGCAATCACCAGCACTGACGATATCATTCGCCAGTTCCGCCCGACCGCCGGCGGGTCGAGCCGCGGCATTCGCAGCGTGCCGGCACCAGCAACTGCAAGCCCTGACGCGGCAGTCCAGGCTCAGTCGGGACGTGCCGGGGCGTCCCGCAGCGGTGCGGTCCGGGCGGCGGCCGTGCATACCCGCTACGCGCCTGCTCCGCCTGCAATGGCCGCGGCGGAAACGTCCAGGCCGGGCGACCTTGCGGCACTGAACATGCAGGTGCAGTTTGCTCTCGGATCGGACCAACTGACGCCGCAGGCGGCCCGGACGCTGGCCGTGCTGGGCCAGGCCCTGGCCGACCAGCAGTTGGCCGGCCTTAATTTTCGGATCGAGGGCCACACGGACGCCATCGGCGGCGCTGCGCTGAACGAAGCGCTGTCCCTGCGCCGGGCCAATGCCGTGGTGGACTTTATCACCCGCCGCTACAGCGTGGATCGTGCCCGCCTGATGCCGGTTGGCCTGGGTGAGACTCAGCCCCTCGTTCCGACGGGGGAAGGCGTTGCGGAGCTGCGCAACCGCCGGGTCATGGTGGTCAGCACCGGGTCCTAGCACGCCAGCCTGTGCGGGCCGGTCCCGGCCCGCCTCGCACCTGCAGCAGGGCCGAAACCTTGTGGCCCGGCCCAACGTTTTTTTGTAACGCCCGGCTCGGCCGCTCAAACAGGGCGGCTGGTGCTTGCCGGCGCGGGAGAGCAAGACATGCGTGCAGGTATTCCAGCCATTGCAGCCATCACCGCCATGCTGGCTGGACAAGACAGCGGCCAAGCATCGCCCAAGCTGGCACGTTAGCTGGTCCCGGCGCAGGCCCTGCTGCGAGCCAGCCAAATCAGAGCGAGTCCAACAGTCAATTCAGCAACATGGGTCCGGCGACCGGCAACCGCGGCAATGCGAACAACAGCGTCGGCACGCAGGGATCGCTCGACAGCAACCCGGGCAAGGCGAGCAGCAGCGTGTCCGGCGTGAACGGCGGCACAACTAGCTTCGGTGGCGGCAGCAGCGCCAAGGGTGCCGACGGCCCGGTGGAAGGCGATCCGACGCAGGGCGGCAGCAAACCGCCCAAGTAGCGGATGCGCTTCCCCCCGGATTGCCCTCGTTCTGGCGTTCGCCGCCCTCGCCGGCACGGCGGGCGCGGTCGAGCTGCCGCAGAACAAGCCCAACCCCGACCGTGCCGCGCTGGAGCGGATGCTGGACGGCCAGCGCGACCTGCCATCCCGCAAGATCGAAGGCTTCGTCCATATCCCCGACGAGAAGGCGGGCGTGCTGATACAGCCGGAAGGCCGGACCTTCCGCGATGTCCGCACGCGCTGGCAGCCCTACATCACCGGCGGGCTAATGGTGGTGGCAGTGCTGGCGATGGCGGCGCTGTATCTCATCGCTGGGCCGATGCGATACACCGCGGACCCGCAGGGCCGGACCATCAAGCGTTTCACCTGGTTCGAGCGGTTCATCCACTGGCTCACGTCGGCGTCGTTCGTCTGGCTGTCCCTCACGGGGCTGAACCTGGTGCTCGGGCGTTGGCTGCTGCAGCCGGTCATCGGCGACAACGCCTTTACCAGCCTGTCCGCGCTGGCCAAGCTGTCGCGCAACTCGGTCGGCTTCGCCTTCATGGCGGGGCTGTTCGTGATGATGGTGCAGTGGCTGCATCCGAATATCCCGACCAAACTCGACTGGCAGTGGATCAAGGCGGCCGGAGGCATGTTCGGCGGGCCGCATCCGCCGGCGCGGAAGTTCAACTTCGGGCAGAAGATGATCTATTGGATCGCGGTATTCGGCGGCGCCGCGGTGTCCATCACGGGCATCGCGCTGCTGGTGCCGTTCGCGGCTACCGGAGTGCCCGGGATGCAACTGGCGCATGGGGCGCACTCGATCATCTCCGCGTTGATGATGGCCGTCATCATCAGCCATATCTATCTTGGCTCCATCGGCGTGCAGGGGTCGCTGCGGGCGATGACGACGGGGCGCGTGGACCGCAACTGGGCGTATGAGCACCATGGCCTGTGGGGGGAAGAGGCCGAGGCGGAGCAGCGTGGCGAAACAGGCGCCGGGCCGCTGCCGCAGCCGGCCGAGTAGCGCCCTCCGCTCTGCTTCCTGGCTGCCGGGGCAACATAGCGCCCTTCCACCGTACCCGGCGGAGGGCGGTATGCCATATCTATGCTGCGGCGGTCGTCGTCCTGCATCATGGCAACGCCTGTTTGCACCAACTGCCGCCCTGCCATTCCGGGGCCATTCTGGGCGGTGCGGCAGCGTGGCGTCCGGGGATAGAGGGCGCGGTCCATGCTGCTCCTAAATTGCAGCGCCGCAAGCGCAGTTTGCCATGACGGAGAGATCGGGGCGGACGGCCACCGGCGCGGGTTGGAGGATTGCCGGTTGACACGACACCGTGCCGTTGCGGCACCCCTGCCCCGCCGCAGCGCAGGACGGCGCTGACGCGGTAGGGGCGCTGCCGTGCTATGCCGGGCGGATGAACGCCGCCCCGTTGCTCCTGCATGTGTTCCCGACCTTCGCGACCGGTGGGGCGCAGGTCCGCCTTGCCGCCATCCTGAACCACCACGGCCAGCGGTGGCGCCATGCCATCATCGCCATGGACGGCGTCACCACCTGCCGGGAGCGCCTGGACCCTGGGCTAGACGTTACGTTCCCGGAGGCCATGCTGCCAAAGGGCCGTACGCTCGGCAACCTGCGCCACTGCCGGGCCATGCTGCGCGCCTTGAAGCCGGATGCGCTGGTCACGTCCAACTGGGGGTCCATCGAGTGGGCGATGGCCAACCTGGTGCCGCTGGCCCGGCACGTTCACGTCGAGGACGGATTGGGGCCGGACGAGGTGGCCGGGCAGTTACCGCGCCGGGTGTGGACCCGGCGCCTGGTCCTGCGGCGCAGCACGGTCGTGCTGCCCTCCCGCGTGCTGGAGCGCATCGCGCTCAACACCTGGCGGCTGTCGCGCAGGCGCGTCCGCTACATCCCGAACGGCGTTGACCTTGCCCGCTTCGGCACGGCGCCGCCATGCCCGGACGGGCCGCCGGTCATCGGCACGGTGGCGGCGCTGCGGCCGGAAAAGAACATCGGCCGCCTGCTGCACGCCTTCGCAGCCGTGCGCCGGGCGATGCCCGCCCGGCTGGTGGTCGTCGGCGACGGGGCGGAGCGGGCCGGGCTGCAGGCGCTGGCGGCATCCCTGGGCGTCGCCGCCGATGTGCGCTTCGCCGGGCACCTGGCGGAGCCAAGGGCCGAGTATGCCGGGTTCGACCTGTTCGCGCTCAGCTCCGACACCGAGCAGATGCCGTTGAGCATACTGGAGGCCATGGCGGCGCACCTGCCCGTTGCCGCGACCGACGTTGGAGACGTCCGGGACATGTTGGCCCGGGAGAACACGCCGCACATCGTTGCGCGGGACGCGGCGGCATTGGCCACGGCGATGCTGGCGGTGCTGCGGCTGCCGGATCGCGGTCGGTCCATCGGCGTGGCGAACCGTGCGCGGGCGGAAGCGGCCTACAGCCAGGATGCCATGTTCACCGCCTGGGCCGCGGTGCTCGACGGGCGGGACGCCAAGGTCTGAGCACCCGGCGGCGGCTGAAGCGTGATTGGTTCAGGCAAATGAACCGATCACGCGCCGGTCTTTTTACGCACCGCTCTTTGTTTCCGCGGGCATGTCACCGCTCAGGTCAAGCAACCTGGTGCGATCATGCCTCAGCCGCGCCGCACCGGCTCCCTGTCCCACACGAACGGCTCCAGCGGCCAAAGCGGCTCCGGCGGCAGTGGCGGCAGCGCCTGCAGCACGAGCGCGGTGACGTTGTCGCGAGCCGAAGCGGCCAGGGCGGCGTCTATCAGGCGCCGGGCCGGGTCGTCGCCCGCCGCCAGGTGCCCGATCCGCGCCTCGTCCAATGCCTTGAACAGCCCATCGCTGCACAGCAGGAAGCGGTCCCCCGGCTCGGCCTGGCCGGTGATCTTGTCCAGCTCCGGCGCGTCGCCCTCGCTGCCGATGGCGCGGGTCAGGACGTTGGCATGGGGGGTGCCGCTCCGCGTCCCCGGCAGCCAGGACGCCGGCGTCCACCATCTCCTGCACCAGGCTGTGGTCGCGCGTCAGTTGCAGCATCGCGCCGTCCCGCAGCAGGTAGGCGCGGCTGTCGCCGCACCACAGGCAGGCGAAGTGGTCGCCATCCGCCAGGAACACCACCAGGGTCGAGGCGATGGTGACGGCCTGGCCGGTGCGTGCCTGCTCCTGGCCCGCACGCTGGCGCAGGCCGTTGTGGACGGCGGCGACACGGGCGCGGACCGCGGCGATCAGGTCCGCGCCGGACAGGCCCAGCGGCGCTTCCAGCGTGGCCTTCAGCTCTGCCGAGGCGACCTCGCCCTGCTCGTGGCCGCCCGCGCCGTCCGCGACGGCCCAGACCCGCAGGTCCGGCCGGTCCACGAAGGCGTCCTGGTTGCCGGACCGGACGGTGCCCACGTCGGTCACGGCCCAGGAGGCCCAGGTCACGGGCATGGCCGGGCCAGGGTCACGGGCGGCGCACCGTCATCGTCAGGCAGCCGTCATCGCAGGGGGCATTCGGTCTCCCATGGCAACATGCTCCAGAAGCCGACCTTGGCGGCGCCCAAGGTGCCGTCGAGGAGCTGCGGCTTGTAACGGACGGTGATCGCGCGGGAGATCAGCTTGGTCGTTTCCTTGATCGGCTCGTCGTTGCTCCAGGACACGTCCCGGATCAGCACGCCGACGAAATCCAGCCGCAGGTAGGGTTGACCGGCCAGGGGCGTGCCGGCGGCCTTGCGCTTGACGACCGAGACGCTTTCGAAGCTGGTGGTGGCGATGCAGTACTTCAGCAGTTCCGTGGACGACTTGTCTATCGGGCGGGTTATCGTGATGGGCTGGACGCTGACCGGATACTTCACCCCGCTGCCGTTCTTGCGGAACGCCTTGTAGCCGCCGAGCTGGTTCGGCGGCGGCTTGCTGCCGTGGTGTCCCGCAAGGGCGGCGGCCGTGGACGCCACCCTGCCGAGCGCCCCCCCTGCCCCGCTGCCGGTGCCGGCACTGCTGCCCCGGTTATGTGCGGCGGCCTCTTCGGGCTTGTGCTGGCCGTCGCCGTCATCGTCAATGCCGACGGCGAACGAGAAGCTGTCAATCTCGAACATCTTGCCGGGGCTGAAGCCGTTGAAAAGGTCGGCACCGCCGACGTCGGTCGAGGACTCGCCGCTGATGGCGCCGGCTTTCAGCACGAACTTGATGAAGATGTCGGTGCTGTCGTCAGCCATTCATCAGCTCCTGCACCATGAGCAGCACACGGGGGTCAAACGCGGTGGGGTCCTCCGGGTCCCTTTGGGGCCAGACCGCCGGCTGCCCCACCGGCGGCCGGAGCGACCCGTCGGCCTGCTGCTGCTTGTACTTGACCCGCATGGCCCGGCAGATGAACGTGCAGCTCTCGCTCACGAGGTCGCCGTCGTCCCAGTTGACGCCGGTTATCAGCACGTCGCGGAAGTCGAAGCGCAGGAAGCCCATCGGCATCATCTTGTCGCTGCCCGCCGTGCCGACCGACACGCGCTTCACGAGGCTCGCGCTGTAGAAGCTTACGGAGTTGCAGCAGGCCGTGAAGAACGGCATGGAAGCGGCGTCCAGCAGGCGGGTGAAGCTGAAGGCGTTGAACTCGACCGGGAAGTGTATCTTCCGGTACTCGTCCTCCTTCGCGCTGCGCCAGCGCAGGAACTCGTCGGAAGCAGCGGACGGGCGCCCGCCGCCGGCACTGGCCGCCGCCTGCTTGCTGAGCGCCCCGACACCCTTGTCCTGCGGTTTAACCGCGATGGCGAAGTTGAACGACTTCACCTCGAAGAAGGCGCTGTACTCGTCGGCGGAGCTGGTCGGCTCGAAACCATCCATAAAGGAGTCGCCCGGCGACGCATTGAGGGTGGACTCGGCCCAAACCACCTGCCGGTCCTTGTCAACGAACTTCATCATCAGGTCCGCCCTGCTTTGGTCAACCATGCCCGTCCCCTAATGCGCCGCTCGCCTACTGCGCCGGTATCCGCGACACCAGGCGGATCGCGACGCTCAATCCTTCAAGCTGGTAATGCGGCGTGAGGAAGACCTTGGCCTCGAACTGGCCCGGCTTGTCCTCCACGTCCTCCAGCACGACGCGGCCCGCGGAAAGCGGGTGCGCGGCCTTGAACTCCTCCGACGACGTTGCCGGCGAGCCGTCCACATAGCCCAGCAGCCACTCCGACAAGTAGGCCGACAGGCGGGTGCGCGACATCGTGGCCCCCACTTTGTCCCGGACGATGCATTTCAGGTAGTGGGCGAAGCGGCAGCTTGCGAACAGGTAGGGCAGCCGGGCCGAGAGGTTGGCGTTGCTGGTGACGTCGGGATCGTCGAACACCTGGGGACGTTGCAGCGACTGCGCGCTGATGAATGCCGCCGCGTCCGAGTTCTTGCGATGCACGAGCGGGATCAGGCCGAGCGACGCCAGCTCGGACTCGCGCCGCTCGGTGATGCAGATCTCGGTGACGGTGCGGCGGTCCACGTTGCCGTTGGCGGTGGGATGGCGCAGCACGGGCAGGCCCTCCACCACGCCGCCGCGGTCTATGCCGCGGATGCGGCAGCACCAGCCGTGGTCGCTGAACGCGCGGGCGAGGTTGGCGCCGAACGCCCAGGCGGCGTTGGCCCAGAGCAGGCGGCTGCAGTCGCTGCCGTCGGTGTCCTCCTCGAAGGCGAAGGCGTCCAGCGGGTCCGTGGCGGCGCCGTAGGGCAGCCGCGCCAGGAAGCGCGGCATGGCCAGGCCGACGTAGCGCGCGTCCTGCTGGTCGCGCAGCGCGCGCCAGGCGGCATACTCGGGCGTGGCGGCGATGCGAACGAGGTCGCGCGGGTTGGCGACCTCCGCCCAACTGTCCATGCCCAGCAGCGACGCGGCGGCGGCGGCGATGAACGGGGCATGTGCGGCGGCGGCGATCATCGCCATGTCGGACAGCAGGGCAACGTCGTCCGGGCGGTGGTCGAACTCGTAGTCGGCAACAAGCGCGCCGTAAGGCTCGCCGCCAAGCTGGCCGAACTCCTCGTCGTACAGGCGGCGGAACAGCGGGCTTTGGTCCCAGGCGTGGCCGCGGAACTTGCGCAGCGTGCGCGCCAGCTCGCGCTTGCCGATGCTCATCGCCCGGACCTTGACGCCCATGTCCTTGCGGGAGGCGCGGACCAGCATGTGCAGGCCGCGCCAGGTCGCCTCCAGCGCCTGATAGTCGGGCGCGTGCAGGATGGCGTTGAGCTGCCGGGTCAGCAGCAGGTCAATGCCGGCCACCACCCCCTCGATTGCGCCCCGAACATTCTTGGCGTCCAAGATCGCCCCGTCCCCGCCGGCCCGGTGCAGGCGCTCCGCCAGGGTGCGGATGGCGGCCAGCGGCAGGGTGTCCCCGTCGGCATGGGGAAGGCAGGCCACAGACCTCGCCTGTCCGAGCAGCGCCTCGAAGTCAGGGTCCGCCGCCGGCCAGTCCACCAAGCCGCCTCCCCTAGCCGCCCGGTATCACGGCGACGCATTTCACGATGCCGTTGACCTTCAGCACAGGTGAATTGATGGTCGTGATAGGAGCGGTGATCACCACGGCGGCGGTGGCCGTGACGGACACGGTGGGCGCGGCGATGGAGATGCTGCCGCCGCTGATGGTGATCTTGCTGCCGAGGACCGTCAGCGTGATCGTCGTCATGGCGGTCGTGGAGCAACTGCCCATCGTGACGTTGAGGGTGTCGTTGCCGGCCTTGATGGTGACGCTGCGGTCGTTGTCTATCGTCACGACCTGGTCGTGCTTCACGTCCACGGTGAAGTCTTTCTGGGCGCGCATATACAGGTTCTCGCCGCCCGTGCTGTCCTCGAAGTGCAGCTCGTTGCCGTTGGCGCCGTCGTCGGTGCTGCCGGCGGTGGTGGCGGAGCGTATGACGGTGCGGGTCTTGTGGGCCGCCGGGCCGTGGTGGGCGTTGTTGTTGCCGTTATAGACGCTGCCGCTGATGACCGGGCGGTCCGGGTTGCCCTCCATGAAGCTGACGAGCACCTCTTGCCCGACGCGGGGGATGAACATGGCGCCGTAGTTCGACCCGGCCCAAGCCTGCGACGTGCGTATCCAGCAGGTGCGGTCGTAGTCGGCGGTGCCGCTGCGGTCCCAGGGAAACTTGACCTTGATCCGCCCGTGGTTGTCGGTGGTGATGGCCTCTCCGGACTGGCCGACGACGTGCGCGGTCTGGGTGCCGCGTATCATCGGGCGCTGTGTGGTGCGCTCCATGCGGAAGTGGGTGGTAGCCGGGATGCACCGCAGGTCCACGCGGTAGCTGTCCACGTTCTCGAAGTTCGGGTTCGGGTTGCCCTCGGTGCCCTGCACCGTCGTCAGGGAGTGGACGATCAGGAAGTCGCGCTTGGGCGGCGTGCCCTTCGCGTCGTTGAGCGTGAAGCGCCAGCCGGCGTGCAGCTTCCGGGAGTTGCTCTGGCCGTTGTAGGTCTCGCGCCGGGACAGCAGCTCCTGCATGCGTACGTCGTTCTGGCCGTGGCCATGCTCCGTGGTCTCGAAGTGCCCGGGATACTCGTAAGTCTCGAACGAGCCGAAGCGGTTGTCCTGCGGCTGCACGTTCTTGGCCGTCAGGTCGGCGGACGGCGTGGTGAAGTTGTAGTCCTGCGAGGTGTACTTGCCGGAGTTCAGGCCGTGGTCAATGGACCATTGCCAGACGTGGTCATCAACGGTGCGATACTCCGTAGTGTCGAACGTCAGCGGCACCTCGGGCTTCAGCAACTCGTGGCAGTTCGGGTCGTCCGCCAGGACCAGGGTGTGCTTGTCCTTGGCGAACTTGAAGAAGTAATAGAACCCGTACAGCTCCATCAGCCGCGTGACGAAGGCAAGGGAGGACTCGTTGTATTGGACGGTATAGACAAGCTGCCGGTCGCCGTGGGCCGCCTGGCGCTTGTCCTCGAAATCCGAGAAGCCGGCGTCCCGGAAGACCTGCGTGACGATCTGGAACGCCGATTTGTTGTTGAAGATGCGGCAGTCCACATGGTTCTTGAGCAGGTGTATCCAGGGCCGCACCTCCAGCTTGTAGCGGTATGCGCCGCCGACCAGGCCGCCCGAGGTCAGGCTGGTGACGATGCCATGGAAGTAGCGGTCCTTCGGCTCCGGGTCCTTGGCGTCCTCCTGGAACATCCAGATCGAGCAGGAGCTGCCGATCAGCTTGTCCACGTCGGCCAGCCGCTTGCCGCTGGACAGGTCGAGGTTGATGAGGAAGGGTCGCCCCAGCTCCTCCTCCGCGCTCAGCCCGTCGAACAGCAGTTGGAAGCCGGGGTCGGGAACGAAGTCCACCTCGACCGGGGCGTAGTCCTTCGCGCGTCCGCCTGCCCCGCCCGACGCGCCTGATGCTGAACCCGACATGACGCTCCTAAAGCTTTGGCGGGCAGCGGAAGCTGCGCAGGGCCGAGAGTGTGAAGGGGTTGCGGACGGAGCTTGCCGCCAGCTCGAACACCGCCGCGCCGCCGCCGCCCTGGAAGCTGACGCGGAACTTATCCGGCTGCGCCCCGGGGTTGATGCGCCCGTCGAGCAGGCGCAGCAGCGCCCAAGGCCCGTCCTTCTCGGTAACGGCGGCGACGCCGCCTGCAGCCGCCGGCGTCATCGTCAGGCGCACGCCATACTTGCCGTTGGCGCCCGGCCACAGGAAAGGCTGCGCCTGCAACGGTCCGTGCGCGTAAGTCAAGGTCTGGCCGCCGATGTCCACGCTCACCTGGCCCAGGGCGGAGTCCATGGTCACCGGGGTCAACTGGAACCGCACCTGGACGCTGGAGCCGTTGTTGAACAGGCCCTCGCGTATCTGCGCCGCACGCTCGAACTGCGCGAGCGAGGCGGCCGATATGCCGGACGGCGCGCGGTCCGGGGCGATCCAGCCCCAGGGCCGCTTGGCCGTGTCCACATAGGACTTGAGGTAGGCGTTGAAGAACTTCTCCATCTCGCCGCCGGGTCCCAGCAGGCGGATGAAGTCGTCAACCGGCACGTCGTCGCTGCTGCCGGGCACGAAGGGGTAGCGCTTGAACGCCAGCTCGCACAATGGCACGACCTGGCTGCGCCAAGCGTTCGCCAGCTCCGTCCCGGCGCTCCCTGCCGCGACCGTGGTCGCGTTGCGCGCCACCGGACCCATGATCCGCGCGATCTCCGGCGGCATGGACCGTGTCAGCTCCTGCAACTGGGCGGCGGTGCCGCCCGTCATCGCACCCTCCGGCCCGGCGGCTGGCGCAGAACCGCCGGCCCCGCCACCGCTGCCCGGAACAGGAGCGGACGTGACCGGGTTGTTGAGGGACTTCACAAGGGCATCGCTTCCGCCCGGGGTGGCCGCAGCGTCCTTGAAGCTGCGATACATCGCCTGGATGCGCTCGATGGCAACCTCCAGCGGGGAAGGACGGTTCTGCTCGCCTGCGACGAACCTGTGCAGCAGGCGGAAATAGTCGTCCACGCGCTTTGCGGGATCAACGGGCTTCCCGCTGGTGTCGGTGCCGAACGCCTCGCCCAGGATGCGGGCCAGCTCAAGCTGGCGCATCGAGAGGCCGACCCGCGCCTCGTAGGCCGCCAGTCCCGTCGAGCGTCTCAGGAGGTTGGTTGCCTTGTCGCCAGCGGCGCCGGTCACGCCTGCGGTTATCGAGGGCCGGCTCAACTGCGTCTGCCAGTCAATCGATTCCAGCACGTCCCGCAGCGGCGAGTTCGGCGACCCCAGGCGGCTGAGCTGGTCCAGCGCCTGTTCCGGCGTCGTGTAGGGCTTGATGGCGATGTCGGCCAGCATAGCGTCCCAGCGCCGGGTGAAGTCGTTGAAGTAGAGGCCCAGCACGTCCCGGCGCAACTTGGCCGTGTCCCGTATGGCCACCTGCGTGTCCCGCTTTTCGTGGCCGAGCACCCAACTGTCCTCGGAGATGTCCTGCGTGACGGTGGCGACCATCGGGATCATGGCGGTGTGGTAGCCCGGCCAGGTATAGACCCCGGGGATGCCCTGCTTCAGGTCCTTGCCGGAGCGCAGCTCGAACACCCGGCCGGCTTCCGGCCCGCCCTCGTCCACCACCGTCCATGGGGGCACGCCCTGCACGGTCTTGCTGCGGAGGATGCGGTTGTAGCTGTACTCGGCCAACGGCTGCTTCGTCAGCACCGCGCGGGCTTGGGCGACCAGCGGCAGGTTCATCGGGATCGCGCGCAGCGGCTCCTCCAGCATGACCGTGACGTGGTCGAGCAGCGCCGTGCGGTTCGCCTCGTCTTCCTCCCCGGGATAGGTGGCGAGCAGGTAAGCCTGCAGCCACCCCTTGATAAGCTCGCTGTCCAGCCGCCCCTGCCGGCTGAGGATCAGATAGATCTTGAGCGTCTGGTAGAGGATGTCGGGGCTTTCCAGGTTCGCCGCGACCTGCTTCTCGGCCAAGGTCAGCAGGCGCGGCAGCAGGACGGAGTTCAGCGCCTTGCGGTAGGCTTCCGTCGCCGCGCTGCTGAGCTTGGTGCCCTGGTACAGGCCGAACGTCAGGCTCACGCTGGGGGAGACATCCCGCTCGTTGTAGCCGGCGCGTATGCCGCGCAGCGCGTTGAGCGGCGGCACCGTCGCGGCCAGGTCCTGGTCCTCCGCGCCGCGGCGCTGCA
>JAABUN010006584.1_pt1 | contig 13230 bp, 14 predicted proteins | sample 5559311 | NCBI WGS metagenome assembly JAABUN01 (sample SAMN10711877, study PRJNA513370) | rock metagenome | isolation source: Antarctica rocks | place: Antarctica: Victoria Land, Siegfried Peak sud | reverse complement strand
CTTCCGCGCATCAACCGCCATCCTCGTTGCACGCTCACGCAACTCCTCCGGGTACTTCCTCTGCGCTGCCATAAGATTAATCCTTCCGGGTAATCGATGTCTCCATCAAACCCGGTGCGGTTCACTTTCTTGGCCAATGGCGCGTAACCCATCCAGCCATCCGTATGCACGATCGCACCGGGGGCCACGGTGTCAGTGATGAATCCGGTCAGCGTGTCGCCGGAGGCATCAGCGATCACTTTCATCCGCACACGCCCTGAACCCTGACCCCGATGTTCCACCGCAACGACCACCTGCGCCGCTTTGGCGGTAAGATTCCTGCCGCCGCGACGTCCGGTCTCGCGGCCGCCGACCTGGCACTCATCGACGTCGACCTCGCCTGTTAGCAGAGAGCGTTCAGGGTTGACCATGGCCCGACGCAGCTTGTGCAGCATGGTCCAGGCCGTTTGATGTCGGGTGAGGCCAAGTTGACGCTGCAACTGCCTGGCAGAAATTCCAGTTGTTCCCGTGGACATCAGGTAAGCAGCCCAGAACCACAAATGCAGTCCAGTATGGGTCTTGTGCAGGACTGTACCGGCCGTCAGAGACACCTGATAAGCGCAGCCACCGCACTGCCATAGTCGTCGTGCTGCTATCGGCCACGCCGTTGTGCCGCCACACCGCGGACAGACGAAACCCTCAGGCCACCGGCATTGGAACAGATAGTCCAGACACGCCTGCTCATCGCCGAATCTAGCCTGGAACTCCAATATCGTCCGCGGAAAATCTGGCTTGGCCATGAATAAACACTACCTGAGCCAACCGTTCACCCACTAGAATGGTTATCGGTGAATTTGGGGTGTGATGCTGTGTGTGATTGGGGCGTGGATTCTAGATGGCATCCATGGAATCATGGAGGCATGACAGCTGTAGCAGGAGCGCGCACGGATCTTCAGGCTCACCGGAATTCCATCCGGTTCTCAGAGGATCAGCTCGTGCGCGAGCTACGCGAAATCCTCGGAGCGAAACTGGTGGCGTATCTGGGGTCAGTCAAGGAAGCCCGTGCCGTCCGCCAGTGGGCTGACGGTGAGCGCACACCATCTGCGGATGTCATGCAGCGGCTGCGCGATGCCTATCACGTCGCCGCGCTGTTGCTTGGGCGTGATGCAGCACCTGTCGTCCGGGCGTGGTTCATGGGCATGAACCCGCAGCTCGATGATGTGCCGCCGGCCCGGCTGCTGCGCGAAGGGCGGCTTGAGGATGCGGGCCCCGCGGTGCTCGCCGCAGCCCGCGCCTTCGCAGCAGCGGGTTAGTCGTTGCCCCCGCACGCCCTCACGACGATTACCGCATCCGATCAGCCACGGGAAGAACCGCGTCGAGACACCATGTACGCGACGGTAAGAGCAAGCAGCAGAATGAGCCCTTGCAGCGCCGCCTTCGTGTTGAAGTCGAGACCCAGCAGGTTGAGGCCGTTATTGACCATGGAGAGGAAAAGCACCCCCACCAGAGTTCCTGGGATGTTCGGCCGGATGCGCGGGTGCATCGAGGCGCCGATGAAGACCGCCGCGATGCCGTCGAGCAAGTAGGTGAAACCCGCGAGGGGAGTGTAGATACGCAGACCGGATGTGAGCAGTACTCCCGCCATCGCGCAGGTTGCTGCCGCGCCGATATAGATCCCGACCCGGTACCGGCGGGTCGCAAGTCCGGCAACTCGCGCGGCGCTGTCCTGGATACCCATCGCCTGGATCCGGTATCCGAACTTCGAGCGGCTCAGGAACACGAAGAAGAGCACCGCTATCAGGCCGACAATGAACAGTTCGTTCGGTACACCGAACGTCTCCGCACCGGCAAGTGTTCTAAAACCCTCCGGAGCGTCGCGGTAGCTGATGTTCGCGCCACCGCCCGTACCGATCTGTTGGATGCTTCTGCCAATGAAGAAGGTGCCGAGCGTGGCAAGGAACGGGGTGACGCCCAATCGCACAATCAGGAAGGCGTTCAACACGCCGATGAGGCTGCCGCAGACAAGGGCGGCGAGGATCGCGACCGGCCAGGGCAGCCCGAAGTAGAGCATCCCGGCGATCGCGATCCAGGCTCCGAAGTCGAGCGCGACCCCGACCGAGAGGTCGATGCCGCCGGACGCCACAACGACGGTGAGCGCCATCGCGACGAGGAGCAGGATCGCACTGCCTCCCAACACATTGAGAAGGTTGCTTGCGCTCAGGAATGCAGGGGACTGAACGCTGAAGAACACGAAAACCACGACGAACCCGACGAGGAAGGCATATTTCAGCAGCCAGCGGAGCGTGACACGAAGCGCGGACTCCCGCTCGGCGACACCAGGGGTGGTGGTTATCGACGAGCTCATCGCTTCTCTCGATTCTGAAGTGCGGCAGCGGAAACGACGAGGAGGATTAGGACGCCCTTCCACCCGTCGACCCAGGAGTTCGCCACTCGATTGAGGATCAATCCATTCGACATAAACGAGACGAGCAGTGCCCCGAGCAGCGCACCCGGTATGGTCACCACGTTCCGCGGCGAGAACGCCGCTCCGACGAAGGTGGCCAGCACCATGTCGACCAGCAGGCGCTCGTCGATTCCCGGGCTGCTCCCGGAACCTCGCGCGATTAGCAGAATGGCGGCGACGCCCGCTGCAACGCCAGCGACCACGAATGTGCTGGCGCTCAGCCTGCGCACCGATATCCCCGACGAAATGGCCGCATCGCGGCTTCCGCCGACTGCTTGGATGTGTCGGCCGTAGGTTGTGCGGTGCATCACGAATAGGAACGCGAGGAAGATGACTGTGAGCAGGATTACCGGCGCGGGCACCCCGAGGACTTCGCCGTCCCTGATGGCGAGGATCGTCGGGTCAGTGACATCGATGCGGCGGTTCTGGCTGACGACACGAGCGATGCCGACGACGCTCACGTACGTCGCAAGGGTGGCAAGGATCGGCGTGAGGCCGACGACGGCGACCAGCACCGCATTGACTATGCCCACCGTCACCGCGACGAGGACGCCGAGTAGGAACGCCGGCACGAAGCTCCAGCCGCCGATGGTCAGGCGGTCACTGATGACGACCGTGGCGAGAGCAGCGGCGCCGGGAATGGAGAGATCGATCCCGCCGGCAACTGCGTCGTCGCCACCGCCCATCACTACCACGGCCAGTCCGAAGGCGACCACGGCGATGGGAGCGGCCTGAATGAGACTCGAGGTGATGTTCCCCTCGCTCAGCACCACGGGCGAGCCGAGGGCGAGGTAGATCAGCAACGCCGCGAAGAGGAGGAGCGGACCACGGCGGATCAGGAATCCGCGCACGCGCCGCGCGGTGGAGGAGACCTCGCTTTGGTTGGCAGTCAGGGTGGTCATTGAGTCTCCTTGGATAATTCGCTGCTTCCGGTCATGACGGACACGAGCTCATCGCGCGTCAGATCCGCAGAGCGGGATTCCAGCACGATACGTCCCCTGACCATGACGAGAACCCTGTCGCACATGCCGAGAATCTCGGTTGGGTCGTTGGACGAGACGAGGATGGCCGTTCCCTGTGCGGCCAGTTCGGCGACCAGGCGATAGATCTCGGCCTTAGCGCCCACGTCCACCCCGACCGTGGGCTCGTCGAGGATCATAAACTGAGCGCTGGCGGCAAGAGCGCGGGCCAGCACGACCTTCTGCTGGTTCCCCCCGCTCAGCAACCGAGTCGCTCGTTCGGGGAGCGGTGGCCTGACGTCGAGCTTCTGGATCAGGGACTGTGCCCTCTCTCGAAGCTTCCTCCCGCTCACAAGGCCGCCCGGAGATACAGCGCCCAGGGTGGAGAGGCTGATGTTGTCCGCGATGCTGAGATCAAGCACCAGTCCGTCATGTCGGCGATCGCGCGGGATGAGCACGATGCCCTTGTCCAGCGCGGCGGCCGGTGAGCTAATCCGCTGAGCAGAGCCGTGAACAAGCAGCTCGCCCCGCTTCGGCCGACGGAGGCCCACAAGGGTGTCCACCAACTCCGCGGAGCCGGACCCCAGCAGCCCGGCGACACCGATGATTTCTCCGGGCCGGATCGAGAGATTCACGTCCTGGTAGCTCCGATCATCGCTGAGGTCCACCGTCTTGATGACGGGCGAGCTCGCGGCGGACTGCGCTGGGCGGTGCGGGAAGAGCTGGTCGACGTCCCGTCCCACCATCAGGGAGATCAGCTCGCCGGCGCTCTGATCGTGGATGTCCTCGACCAGAGCGACGTTCGCGCCGTTCCGGAACACGGTGACCCGGTCGCAGATGTCGGTGATCTCACCCAGATAGTGCGATACGTACAGGATGCCAATTCCCCGGTTCCGCAAACGCCTGACACCGTCGAGCACGCGCTCAACCTCCACCGACGCGAGCGGCGCTGTCGGCTCGTCGAACACGACGACCTTGGCACCCTCCTCGACAAGGGCTCGAGCGATCTGGACGAGCTTGCGCTCGGCGGGGCCGAGATCACGAATCAGCGTCCTTCCATCCATCTCCACGCCCAGGAAGTCCTTCAGCGTCGCTTCGGCTCTCGCCCTCATCTGGCGCGACCGCAGACCCGCCGCTTTTGAGACCTCGATGCCCAGAAATACTGACTCGGCGACGGAGAAAGTGGGGACCAAGTGCAGTTCCTGGTGTACGAATCGCAGTCCGTTCACATGAGCCTGAGCGGGGGTGACTGCAGGCAGCACTTGGTCACCGATGCGGATCTGCCCGCTGTCCGGCTTGTAGATCCCGGCGAGGGTCTTGATGATCGTGGACTTGCCCGCGCCGTTCTCGCCGATCAGTCCATGGACCTCTCCCGGCCTGACCGACAGGTTCGCGCTGTCCAGCGCCAGAACACCGGGAAAAGTCTTGGTGATGTCGATCATCTCAAGGACCGGGGTGACCTCGTTGTTCATGTCAAGCCTTTCAGTGGCCGCCCGAGGCGGAGGGCTCCGACCGCAACTGGAGCCCTCCGTCCGGCCTCAGGTTACTTGTCGTAGCCCAGCTTCTTGTGGACTTCTTCGGCCTGCTCGGGACCGGCCACGGGGAAGACCTCGACGTAGCTTTGACGCTCGACCTCTTCGGTCGCCAGGAACGTGGCCACGTTCTGTGCGGCCATGGTTGCGATTTTGCGAGGCTGCTGCGCGACGTTCCCGACGAAGGGGCTTGCTTCCTCCATCATGATCTCGAGAGTGTCAGGGCCGGCGTCGATTGCCGATACCTTGACCTCTGTGCGGCCGGCGTCTTCCAGTGCCTGCACGACCCCGATCGCGGGCTGGTCCCAGCAGGCGACGTGGATGGCGTCCAGTTCGCCCTCGGGGTATCGCTCAAGGAGCGTCTGCGTCTGCTGTCGGGCATCCTCGGGAGCGTTGGCGAACTCCTCCGCGAGCTCGGGCTCAAGGATGGTGACGCCGGGGGCGTTCTCTTCTAGCGCCGACTTCCAGAATTCGTAGCGCGTTCCGCAGAACGAGAGGCTCTCGCCGAAGGCGTTGAAGACTGCGACGTTTCCTTCTCCGCCCAGCTCCTCGGCGAGGATCTCGCCGATCGCAGTACCGGCGGCTTCGTTATCCGACTGGGAGTTGTTGGTGTTGAACTCCGAGTCGTGGTCCACTCCGAACACCGGAATTCCCGCGGCGTCCAGCGCTTCGAGTTTCGGATCGACCGAGGCATCGCCGAGGATGGTGATCACGGCGTCCACTCCCTGACTGAGGAAGATGTCGTGATTCTCGGCGTGGACGGTGTTGTCCCGGCCGCCGTCGGTGGTGATGACGGTCCCGCCGAGGCGCTCGACCTCCTCCACGGCGCCTTGGAACGCTTCTCGGTCCCAAAAATGCTGGGTGCCGACAACCGCGACTCCAACGGTCTTGCCTTCCAGGCTCAATTCGCCGTCGCCGGCTGCGCCAGTGCCAGGCGCCTCCGAAGACGAGGTACCGCCGCAGCCGGCGAGCCCGACCACGAGGGCCGCTGAGGCTGCGAGCGGAAATAATGTGCGTCGTTGCATCGTGACATCCTTGTCGTCGAGCGATGAACATATGTTCATCCGGGAACACTTTGGTTCAAAAAGAGTACGTTCCTATTCGCGTGAAGTCAACGGACCTCCGGTTCGGTCAACCAGGGCCCTCTCGAGGGGCCTCCCGCACGACTCCGACCTGGCTCCCACCTGCACGAGTTCGCCCCCGTAGGCTACGGACACCACCTGTTCCTTTAGTTCCCCGGCAAGGGAGGACGCCGTACGGCTATGTCCGCGTGAGGTGATTTCGGCGTCGATAGTGTTTCGTAGTGCAAGCAGTTCCGGTAACGACATGGCACTGAGCTCGATGGTATTCATCATTCCTGCCTAGCAAAGTCCAGCCTCACGTTCCCGGGCCGCACCTCGGCTGGTGAACTTCTTTCCCTTCATGAGCTTGTGCCCACCTTGAACGCTTTCGCGAGGATGGGTGCCCTGGTCTCGGTCTGCGGCGAGAACGGCGGTGACGGCTTCCTTGCCTTCCTCGGTGTGCCCGAACGTGTCCATGAGTCGCTCGCCGCGCTGCGCGCGGCGGTCACCGGAGTCCCATAAGTTCTCAGCTGCCGCGGCAGCGTCCTGCGTGTCGACATCGTTCTGCAGGTCTCCCGTAGCGACGACTGTAGCCTGCTGTTCGGCTTCGGCTGAGTCTTGCTGGGCTTCCTGCTCCTCAGCTGCCTTCTCCTGGGTTTCGTCGACGCCGGCCTCTGGTGGTGCTGCCTGCCTGTCGAGAAACTGTTCCGGGGTGAGGTCGTATCGGTCCTTGATCTCATCGTGCATATGCTCGCGGGACAGCCGCGCCATGTTGTCGAAGGGTTCCCATTGCTGCGCGAGGCGTAGTGGGTGGCGATGTCTTGGGATTGTGCGGATTCCCAGATCTGCGGCTTATGTACTGCGGCTAGCTGTGTTCGCATCACTGCGCGTTCGGCTTCGAATCGCTCCTCGAGCTGGCGGCGTTCCTCGTTGGCGGCACGCTGACTGGTGAGCATTTCCCCGAGCCTTCCAGCTACAGCTAACTCGGCCAGGGCTTTCACCTGCCGGTTTGGTCCGTCATGTGTGGGCTGCAGCTTGGGCTCGGGAACATCCGGCAACGGTCCTGCGACAGCGGCGAGCCAGCTTCATCACAAACGATCACTAGCCGCTTAGCCGATCTAGCGGAGACGCGCTTCCTGCTCTACACTGAACATTGGATCACAACAAAGTACCAATGTTCGGAGGCACTCGTGCAAAGAAGCTCTCGCCTCGTATTGGGTATTGATGCGGGTACAACGTCGGTCAAGACGGTAGCTTTCACCTTGGATGGCGCGATCGTTACGGTTGCGCGCTCCAGCGTTCGGATCGAACGCGATGCCGACGGACGCGCTGAGACCAATATGGACCACATTTGGGATGCAGTGTCGGCGGCACTACTCGCGGTGGTTGAAGCTATCGACGATGCCGAAGTTGTGGCGATTGGGGTTACAGGTCAAGGGGACGGGGCTTGGTTCGTTGACGAGACTGGACGTCCGCTTGGCAATGCGGCACTGTGGCTGGACGGGCGCGCAAATGGCAGGTTGAAGCAATGGCAGTCTGACGGGCGCGCCGCCGCCGTACACAAGGCAACGGGTTCGCCCCTTTTCGCCGGGGCTCTGCCGCTACTTGTTGATGAGCTCGAAATCCTAAGCCCGGCCAACCGCATGAAGTTGGGAACACAACTTAACTGCAAAGATTGGCTGCGCTACAGGCTAACCGGATGCATCGGGACTGACCCGAGTGAAGCCTCTCGCACATACCTCGACACCGGTACTCTCGATTATTCTGAGGCCGTCCTACAGGAGCTGGGGCAACAAGATCTGCGAAAGCACCTACCCCCTGTGCTCCGCCCGGAAAGCATTGCCGGTGAGCTTGATGAGACAGTTGCTGCCGCGCTAGGCCTGCCCGTTGGCATCCCTGTCGTCGTAGGACTCGTAGATACTGCCGCGGCAGGAGTCGGACTCGGAGCAGTCGGGGACGGGCAAGGCTACGCAATTCTCGGAACAACCGGCTTTGTGGGCGTCAATCACGCAAGCCGGTCAATGGTACGAGCCGAGGCAAGCATCGTGCTCGCGACGGGTCGTGGCAGTCAGGTGCTGGAATCGATGGCGCCGATGACCGGCACCCCGAATCTTGACTGGGTACGTGCCGCCCTGGGACTGGAGCAAAGTGGCTGGGCAGATATCGAAGCCGAGGCTGAGCGGGTCAAGCCCGGCAGTGGAGGTGTCATCTACCTCCCCTACGGATCCCCCAGTGGCGAACGGGCTCCGTTTTTTTCTGCGGAGGCGTCAGCATCTTGGCTGGGCATGAGCGTCACCACTTCCCAGGGCGAACTGTTGCGGAGCGTCTATGAAGGATTGGCGTACGCGCTGACCGAATGCCTGGAGGTCCTTGGTTTGGACGGGCACCTGCTGATCTGCGGTGGTGGTTCCGACTCGGACTTGCTGTGCAGAATTCTTGCTGACGTTTCAGGTTTCGAGGTCGTTCGGCAGGATGAGCCGGAGGTCGGCGCTCGTGGAGTCGCCGTACTTGCTCTGGTTGGCATCGGCGTGGAGCCCGATATCGTCTCTGCCGCAGCACGCATGGCGCCAGCCACATCCAGCTTCGAACCTAACCCTTTGCGGCACGCTCTCTATCGAGAGGCGTACACGGCATTCGTCGCTACCCGGGACGCATTACAGCCACATTGGGCCGCGTTGCGCCAACTTCGGATTTCTTCTGGACTACTTGAGCCCGCTCATCAGGACGCGGTCGCCGCCGCATCCTGACCACCTTATGAAGGGGATTACCAATGAATCACTCTGCCAAACCTCTTGTTCTCGTGACTGCCTCGTTTGACGAAGGTGTCAGAACGGACCTGGAAAAATCCTTCGAGATCGTCACACTCGAGCCCTCGATGGCGGGGGATTCCCTGTCCACACGAGGCGTCAACGAGCATTTAGCTCGCGCAGCAGCCGTGGTCGTGGAGTTGGATGTCGTCGACGACGCCACCCTGGCTCTGGCTCCGGAACTGAAACTCGTTGTGTCGTGCCGGGCGAAGCCTGTCAACGTCGACCTTGAAGCCTGCGCTGCACGGGGGATACCTGTTGCAACGACTCCCGGGCGAAACGCCGAAGTGACCGCTGACCTGAGTTTCGCCCTCCTGATGGCAACGGTCCGCCATGTCAGCTCTTCCGAACGGTGGCTTCGTGCAGGAAACTGGAACGACAAGGACGTCTTCGAGCCCTACGAAAAGTTCCGCAGTATCGGCTTGGGCGGTCGCACCATCGGCATTCTCGGTGGAGGTGCTGTTGGGCGACGCGTACTTCGTAGGGCGCGAGGTTTCGGAATGATCGTTAAGGTTTATGACCCCTTCCTGCCCGCCGATGCCTTCGGCGAGGAAGCAACGGTGGCTTCGCTCGATGAGGTCATGTCGACTTCGGACATCATCAGCGTTCACGTGCCGCTGATGCCCGAAACCGCGGGCCTGATTGGCGTCCACGAACTCAGCCTGATGAAACCCGACGCGTATCTCATCAACGCCGGTCGAGCCGCCATCATTCAGGAAGAACCACTGATGGATGCGCTACGCAACCACCGCATTGCTGGCGCGGGCTTCGATGTCTTCTACCAGGAGCCGCTCCCCAACGATTCTGAGCTGTTCGAGTTCGACAACGTCACCATGACTCCGCACATCGCAGGAGCATCGGACGACGTCGTCGTCGAGCACTCCAGACTTGCGGCGGAGGCACTTAAGGCCTGGGCCGACGGCAGCAAGATCCCGGCCGTCGCGAACGCGAAGATGCCGCAGACCACCTAGGAAATATCGCCGGTGGGATCGATTCCAACTCGATCCCACCGGCGATACCTATCGGTGCCAGTAGGCCACGGTTACTTCAACAGGGCCATCGCTGTCTTAATGTCAGTGACCAACATGTTCAGCAGCTTGTTGTCCAAAGCAGCACGTAACGCATCCACCCGGTTCGCGCCGCGTGAAATGCCGAGTCTGGTGGGGATGCGTTGGAGGTCCTGCAACGTCAGTCCGACAATTCGCGCGTCCAGAGTGCCTCGAACCGGATGGCCGGAACGGTCGAAGAAGCGACCTGAGATATCACCGACAGCACCTTCAGAGATGAGCTCGTCTCGTTGTTGATCGCTCAATGCACCTAGAAGAAGTCCCTCGTCGTGAGCGGTGCCGCCCAACCCCACGATGAGGACATCCGCCTGCGTTGCCAGCTGCAACATGCGTTGGACGCCGGGATCTGTGTAGAACGACGAGGCCGAGGAGTCAGTAGCTGCCAGCAGTGGCGCTGGGAGATGAAAAGCTTGTCCGGATGTCCGCGTGGCAAGTGTCAGAGCGATCTCGTGTGGATTAGCACCATTAACCAGGCCGCTTCCGCTTCCTGCGACAGGAATGAAACTCGCACCAAGGGAACGCGTGGGAAGCTGCGAGGCAGCCAACGCCACGGCAGAGGACAGACCAAGCGCCACCGTAGCGTCCTTCTCTATAACCGACGTCAGCGCATCTGCACCTACCAAGGCGAAGGCACGATCCTGCTTCGCCGAGTCGGCTACATTAGGGGCGATCCAAACCTGCCGGAGGTCAAAGCGTGAGGAAAGATCGCGCTCCTCGTCGGCGTAGAGGGATTCCTCGACGTGGACGACAATCTCAACAAGTCCACGCTCTCTGGCCTCAGCCAGCAACCTCGTAACCCGCACCCGAGAGAGACCGAGCGCATTGGCGATCTCCTGGTGAGTCATACCGTGCTCGTAATACATCCGCGCCACGCGACCTAACAACATGCACTCATCCTTTCACGCGCACTACACCCCTCATGCGCTCATAGGTCTTGACAGACGCTCAACTAGAACCCATAGTAAACTAGCATTAGTTCAATAGTGTGAACAAATGTTCACGCTGTTCCAGTAGCGTCCCTTACTCAGCGAGGAGTCCCCCGTCATCGCATCAACTACTGCTCTTGAACCCCAGGGCAAATTCGCCCGCCTGCTGAAAAGGCAAGGTATCGCCCGGCCGATCGCCTGGGGCTTCGTCGCACTGACCATTTTCATGGTGGGAGACGGCATCGAAGCAGGTTTTCTCTCCCCCGTACCTCGACAGTCTCGGATTCGACGCCGGAAGCATTGCCACCCTGTGGGCTACCTACGGCATCGTGGTCGCTGTTGCCGCCTGGCTGAGTGGTGCCCTTGCCGAGGCGTGGGGCCGCAGGTCTGGTCACGCCTACCGGCATCGAATCAGCTGTCTGGATCATCGCCTCCCTCTACATCGTCGGGTTCTTCCTGACCTTCGCGTTGAAACCCTCCCCCACCACAACCGAGGACGAGGCAGACCAACTCGCCGACGGTCCAGCCACCGCCGTCGGACACTAATCAGTCCGGGCACCTTCACATCAATCACCTACAGCAAATGGAGAACCGGTAGTGAGCACTGACAAAAACTACGAAGACCTGATCCTCGAACTCAGCGAAACCGGCCGTGGGGTAGTTGACCGCGGTCTGGCCCTCGCCTCCGGCGGAAACCTCTCAGCCCGGCTCGATGAAAGGACCTTCATCGTCACGGGGTCTGGAACGTGGCTGGACAGCTTGAAGCCGGAAGACTTCACCGTCATGACTCTGGCCGGCGACGTCGTAGCAGGGAACCCCTCTCCTTCCAGCGAATGGAAACTCCACCAGCGCAGCTACCAAGTCCGACCTGATGTCAACGCAGTCGTTCACGTTCACCCGCAACACGCAGTCCTCCTCGAAGCTCTCGGCCACCCGGTACGCATGATCACCTTGGATCACGCCTACTACGTCCGTTCCGTCGGCACCACCCCCTACTACCCCAACGGATCCGACGAACTCGCCGACTCAGCAGCTGAGCAAGCCAGCGAGCACAACTGCATCATCATGGGCAATCACGGGTGTTCCGCGCTCGGCGACACCATCTCGATGGCATACCGCCGAGCCCTGAATCTCGAGGAAGCAGCAACAGCCACTTACCGGGCCCTGCTCCTTGGAGATACGACGACCACAATGCCCGCCGACGCTTTTGCCGCTCTCCACCACGCATAAACCGTAACGAAACCTTCACTCCCACCAGGAGAAGACTTTGACAATCGCAGGACACGCACACCAAGCAGACACCATTGCCGGCTATGCAATCTCGGACGCCACGAAAGCGTTCCTAGCCGCACCACCACGCCTACTGATCGGTGGGCAGATGGTCGAAGCCAACTCCGGCCGCACCTTGGAGGTCATCGACCCGGGAACAGGACGCGTTATCGCCCACGCGGCAGTTGCCGACGCAACGGACGCAGACCGTGCAGTCGCCGCCGCGCGCCGAGCCTTCCACCACGACGCGCCCTGGCGGCGAAGGAATGCACTCGATCGCGGCCGAGCGATTTCACGCTTCGCAAGGATCCTCGAGGACCACATGCAAGAGATTGTCGACCTCGAAGTGATCGACGGCGGGAAACTCCGCAGGGACGTAGAAACCGGCGATTTCCCTCTCGCGATCCGGCACCTGGACTACTTCGCGGGCTGGACGTCAAAAATCGAGGGAAACACCATTCCCGTCTCCGTGGCCGACACCATGGTGCGCACCGAGCGTGAACCTGTCGGGGTCGTCGCCCAGATCGTTCCATGGAACTACCCACTTCTCATGGCGATGTGGAAGGTCGCTCCCGCTCTCGCAGCAGGATGCACAATCATCCTCAAGCCAGCTGAAAACACTCCCTTGACCGCGCTGCGTTTCGGTCAGCTCGCACTCGAGGCCGGCATCCCAGCTGGTGTCCTCAATATCCTTACCGGGTATGGGCACGAAGCCGGAGAAGCACTCGTCGATCACCCCGATGTCGACAAGGTCGCCTTCACCGGATCGACCGCAGTGGGCGTGAGAATCGCCCAGCGCGCAGCTCCGATGATCAAGCGGGTTACGCTCGAGTTGGGCGGCAAAAGCCGGAACTTGTCAAGTCAAATGAGACATGGTTGGGGTAGTTAATGAGCTGATAGTTCGGCTCGTTGCGCCGGGTCGTTGATCGCCGCCTTTACCGGTAGTGGTGGTGTGGCAGGACGGCGGGCAAACCGTTCAGGATGTTTGCCATATGCCTGGTCCAGGGTGGTTTGGCGTTGTTCACGCACCGCTCCCGCAGTGCCGAGGTGCACGCTGGCCGGGGTGTGGTATCCGATCCCCGAATGGCGGTGTTCATGGTTGTAGTAGGTGATGAATCCTTCCATCCAAGTCCTGGCCTCATTCACGGAAGCGAAGCGTTGCGGGT
>JAABUN010006582.1_pt1 | contig 13233 bp, 10 predicted proteins | sample 5559311 | NCBI WGS metagenome assembly JAABUN01 (sample SAMN10711877, study PRJNA513370) | rock metagenome | isolation source: Antarctica rocks | place: Antarctica: Victoria Land, Siegfried Peak sud | reverse complement strand
CGAGCGGGTGCCACCTTCACCAACGGCAAGCTCGTCGAACGGCCCAAAGACCAAGATCAACAAGAAGCTGACCAGCAAGCCGCGTGACACGCCCAGTCCACAGGTCTTGACTATTCCTCATGTTCGTGACCGGACCAATCGCGGTAGCGCACCTTGTAGCGAGTGACCGTTCTCCTGCGTCCGGACGGGTCCTTCACCTGGACCTTTCGTGGCTGCACGTGAGCCATGATCAGCGGCCCACGGTGCGCTCGTGGTCCGTCTGGGTCTCAAGCCAGGTCTCGACGGCGGCGCGCCGGTATCGGATGTGCCGGCCGATCCGGTAGCCGGGCGGACCCTCGCCGCGGCAGCGCCAGCCGTAGAGCGTGTTGACCGGGATCCCGAGCATCTCCGACAGCTCGGCCAGGGTCATGAGGCGATCCGTGCTGTCCATCGCGGTCACCCCCTGCTCACTTCCGCTGCCCGTTGGGCACGGAGTGGATCTCGACGTTCGGCAGCGCGACGCAATCGTGGGCCTGGAACCAGATCGCGAGTTCGAGCTCGGCGTCAGTCGGTGCGCTGGGGTTGGTCACCGTGGATTCGCGCCACCAGGCGCTAACAGGATCCGCATCCACCGTGACGACGACATCGACCGAGAGCCCCCTGATTCGGGCCGCAGCCCGAGCCGCCGCCGTGAACCGGTCGGCGTAACGGCGATACTCCTCGACGTAACGATTCGTGAGCGCATCGACCTCGGTGTCCCATGCGTCGAGGGCTTCGTCTTCGACCGCCAACTCGTAACGGGCGCCGACCTCGTCGACTGCTGCGTCGAGCCCAAGGAGCCCGGGGTGCAGATCTCCACCCTCGACCAGTTCGGCGACGTTGAGGCTGATCGCGAGAGGCTCGGTCCGAAGCGGAAGCCAGTCGTCGGGGTCGTCGCCCATGGTTCCGCGCAGGAGCGCGTCCACATGGCTGGGTTCCCAGGAGCCCGGCCGGGCCGCCAGCAAGAGGTCCGGGCCGCCTACGTTCGCTGCCGTCGCGGCAAGCACTTGGGCGAGGAAGCCAGCGAAGTCAAGGGACGCGGTAAGGCTCAGGGAACGCTGGGCGGCTCGGGTCAGGACGCTGATGGCCTCCGCTCGTAACTCCTGCGGGCCTGCGGTGACGGTCACTGCCGCTTCCCGTTCCGACTTGGCGCATCGAGGTCTCGCAGTCCGGCGCGGTTGGCGAGTCGATTGACGTCGAGGCGCATCAGCTCGAGGTCACGAACCTCGCGGTAGGTGCGCTCGAGGCCGGCCCACAGGTGCTCGCGGTCGGTACGGTCGAGGCCACCGCGCCATTCGGCGTGGTCATCGCTGGCGACCGCTGCTGCGAGGCACTCCGCGACTACCGGGCATCTTCCGCACAATCGAGGTGTTGCTTCCACCTGGCCGGCGCACGCTGCCGAATCCGTCCACTCGAGCACCCGCCACTCGGCCGTCACTCCCAGCCGGCGCACGACGAGTGAGCGGTACTCGAAGACCACGAGATCGACCAGGCGTTGCCTGCTCAGAGTTGCACTGTTGGTGTCGCCCTGCTGCTGGTCCATCTAAACCCTCCTTGGTCTGAACCGGATGGTTGTCAGCCTGAGTCGGCTGACTTGCCAGTTCGAGCATCGGACGGTCAAGTCCGGCGGAGTGGTGTACAGGTTCTGATCTTCGAGGTTGTGATTCTAGGCGGTGAGGGCGGGCTGCAGGGTTGGGGTGGGCTCCTCGGGGGTGGTGGTTTGGCTGCGGGTGAGGACGTCGAGGCCGAGGTAGCGCCGGCCTTCGGCCCATTCGTCGTGCTGCTCGGCGAGGACGGCTCCGACGAGGCGGATGATCGAGGCGCGGTCGGGGAAGATGCCGACGACGTCGGTGCGGCGCCGGATCTCGCGGTTGAGGCGCTCGTTGGGGTTGTTCGACCAGATCTGGCGCCAGATTTCTTTCGGGAAGCCGGTGAAGGCGAGGATGTCGGCGCGAGCGGTATCGAGGTGCGCGGCGACGGCGGGCAGCTTGTCGGTGAGGGCGTCGACGACCCGGTCGAACTGGGCGTGCACGGCGTCGGTGTCGGGCTGGTCGTAGACCGAGTGCAGCAACGCCTTGACCCAGCCCCAGCTGTTCTTCGGGGTCGCACTCATCAGGTTCGCCGCGTAGTGGGTCCGGCAGCGTTGCCAGGCTGCACCGGTCAGGGTGGCGCCGATGGCGGAGACCAGTCCGGGGTGGGCGTCTGAGGTGACGAGGCGGACCCCGGTCAGGCCGCGGGCGGTTAGGTCGCGGAAGAACGCGAGCCAGCCCGCGCCGTCCTCGCTGGTGGTGACGTGCAGGCCGAGGATCTCGCGGTGGCCGTCGGCGTTGACCCCGGTTGCGACCAGGGCGTGCACGGCGACGACCCGGCCACCTTCTCGGACCTTCAGCACCAACGCGTCGGCTGCGACGAAGGTGAACGCGCCGTCGAGGCGGCGGGTGCGGAACTGCTCGACGTGGGCGTCGAGATCCTTGGCCATCTCGCTGACCTGGCTCTTCGACAACCCGGTGATGCCCAGGCTTTGCACGAGCTTGTCCATCCGTCGGGTCGAGACTCCGAGCAGGTAGCACGTCGCGACGACCGAGGTCAGGGCTCGCTCGGCCCGCTTGCGACGTTCCAGCAGCCAGTCGGGGAAATAGGTGCCCTGGCGCAGCTTCGGGACCGCGACATCGAGCGTGCCGGCGCGGGTGTCGAAGGCGCGGTGGCGGTAGCCGTTACGACGGTTGACCCGCTCTTCACTCACCGCGCCGTACTCGGCACCGCAGACGCTGTCGGCCTCGGCCGAGAGCAGCGTGTTGATGAAGGTGCCCAACAGCTCACGAAGCAGATCAGGCGAGGCCTGCGCCAGCTGCTCCTCGAGCAGGCGGGCAGGGTCGATACTGGACTTGACGGTCATCACACGGTGTCCTTCTCCGAGTTGGTTGTGAGAGATCACTCGAAGGATCACCTGGTGGCCGTCGCCTGTTCCAGCAGCGACACGCACACCAGGACCCGTACACCACTCTGCAGGACTCCACTCATCGGACGAGCGCTGTGGACAACGACACCGCACATCGTGGACATCTGTGGACATCTACTATGGCTCAGCACTCGTCATCGTGCGATAACCTGAGTTAGTGACCGATCATCGGCTGCGCGGAGCGATGCTCAATGCAGGCATGACGCCTGCCGCCCTTGCTGCCGCCGTCGAGGTCGACACGAAGAGCGTCGGGCGCTGGGGTATCGGAAGATCGGATGCCGTACTCGGTGACCCGGGTCAAGGTCGCCCAAGTCCTTCACCAGGAGGAGACCTTCCTCTGGCCTACGCTGCTCCAGGACACCGAGGCGTGCGCTGCCGCGGTCGCCGAGATTGAACGCGTCTGGTCGACGCGGAGTTCGATCTCGAGCGAGACCTGGCACGCGTTGTTCTCCCAAGCGACTGAGCAGCTCGACATCCTCGTGTACGCGGGCGCATTCCTCCTCGAGACACTCGATCTTGCTGACGTGCTGGAGTGGAAGGCCTCGGCGGGTACCAAGGTTCGCGTGCTTGTCGGCGACCCGAAGAGTTCCGCCGTGCAGTTGCGAGCCACGGAGTTGTCCCTGGACTGGCTGCCGGAGCGGTGCGGGACCACGTTGAACTACCTCCAGCGCGTTGGCGGCATCGCCGTGCGTCCGCACCGGGCAGCCCATTACGCGAGCCTCTATCGCTTCGACGACGTCGTGCTGGCGAACGTCCACGCGTTCGGCGTGTGGTCCTGCCACTCGCCCGTCCTGCAGCTGCGACGGACTTGCTCGGGCCGGCTCTTTGACTTCTATGCACGGTCGTTCGAGCATGTCTGGACGGCGTGTGTCAATTGATCGCGGGATCCGAGCTTTCGTGATCAGTCTCTGGCCGGGCTGGCCGGGGGAGGGGAGCGGAACGCCATTCCCGTTGCAGGACCCAGTCGTTCCGTAAGCCGGAACCCCGGGGCACGCTGCTAGCCCATCTAAGCAACTCGACCGTCACCTGCCTTTGGCCGACACCGCCGCTTCCAGGGCAGCGGCGACGGCCTCGAACTCCACCAGAGCGGCGGTGAGGTCCTCGACGATCTCGCGGGCGATGATCTCGGGCGCCGGGAGGTTGTCGGCGTCCTCGAGGGACTCGTCGCGCAGCCAGGTGATATCGAGGTTGGCCTTGTCGCGGGCGATCAGCTCGTCGTAGCTGAACGATCTCCATCGCTCGGACTCGACCCGCTTGGCGCGGTCCTTGCCGGTCAGGTAGCACGCCACGAACTCGTCGAGGTGGTGGCGACGAAGCGGGTTCTGCTTCAGGGTGAAGTGCTGGTTCGTCCGCAGGTCGTATACCCACAGCCGCTGGGTCCAGGGCTGCTCGGAGGCCGGCTTCTTGTCGAAGAACAAGACGTTTGCCTTCACACCTTGGGCGTAGAAGATCCCGGTCGGCAGCCGCAACATGGTGTGCAGGTCGAAGTCGGCGAGCAGCTTGCGACGCAGGGTCTCACCGGCGCCACCCTCGAAGAGCACATTGTCAGGGAGGACGACGGCCGCGCGCCCGTTGATGTCGAGAATCGTCATGATGTGCTGGACAAAGTTGAGCTGCTTGTTGGACGTGGTGACGACGAAGTCCTGGCGCTCGATCTCGCGGTCCTCGCGGGCCTCACGCCCGTCGGCGCCGACCATCGTCAGCGTTGACTTGCGGCCGAACGGCGGGTTGGACAGCACGACCGACCAGCGCCCGCCCGGATCGGCGATCAGGGCGTCGCGCACCTCGATGAGCGAGTCGCCGTTCGGGGTCCCGATGCCGTGCAACAGCAGGTTCATCGCGGCCAGCCGGGCTGTGCCGTCGACCAGCTCGTAGCCGGAAGCGAAACCGTCGCGCAGGTGCGCCCGCAGGGTCGGGGTCAACGACTCCGCACCCTGGGCGGCGTGCTCGTGGGCGACGAGCAGGAAGCCGCCGGTGCCGCAGGCCGGGTCGACGACGGCGTCGTCGGGCCTGGGGTCGATGACGTCGACGATGCCGGCGATCAGGTCACGCGGGGTGAAGTACTGGCCCGCGCCGGATCCCTTGTCGGAGGCGCCCTTGGACAGCAGCTCCTCGTAGGCGTCGCCCTTCAAATCCGTGCCGGACGCCGACCAGTTCTCGGCGTCGATCAGGTCCACGATGAGGCGCTTGAGCTTGGCCGGGTCCTGGATGCGGTTCTGCGCCTTCCGGAAAATGGTGCCCAGCGTCCCCGGCTGCTGCGCCAGCCCGACGAGGATCTGGGTGTAGACGACTTCGAGCTGGGTGCCTTCGGAGTCCAGCAGCCGCTGCCAGGAGAACTCGGCCGGCACGATCTGCTGCGGGTTGAGCTTTCGGTTGGCCCGCTCGTGCGCCATCTTCAGGAACAGCAGGTACGTCAGTTGCTCGGTGTACTCGATGACGCCCACGCCGTCGTCGCGCAGCACGTTGCAGTACGACCAGAGCTTGTCGACGAGGCGACGGGAATCGGACACGATGAAGATCTCCAGATCAGTTGAGCAAGGTGAGATTGGGCGCGTTCCGATAGATCGCGTCGCCCGATAGCAGGGGAATGCCCGTGGCTATCGCGCAGGCGGCAACCCATCGATCAGCAGTGTGCCTGCGGTCGCGCAGAGCGTGCCCCGCACGCCGACAAGCAGCGGTGAGCTCCGCGTAGGCATCAATGGCCGTGTCGTCCGGCGGGATGGTGGGGGTTTCGTTCAGAACTTGCCGCGTCGCCTGCATGCGTCGCGGACCCCATCCGCGCTCGAGCGCACCTTCTAGGACCTCCGCGCGCGTCTGGAACGCAATCAGGACTCGTCGCTCCCGAAGCAACACTCGCCAAGCAGCAACGCGTGGGTCCTGAGCCTTCCTCGTCACATACACGAGACTAAAAACGTCTGTATCGAGGATGGCGGCGGGCACCTGGATCACGAGGTGGCTGCCTTGAGGAAGGCAGCGAACTCCTCTTCGTCAAGGTCGATCGCGCCCGCCGGGTCCGGCCCCGGTGCGCTGGCGAGGATCACCTCGAGCGTCGACACCTTCCGGTTGACGTAGGGGGCGGCGGGGTCGTCAACCGGCTCAATCTCGGCGCCCTCCAACGCAACGATCCCGCCAGCCGGGCTGAGCGTGACGCGGCCCGTGGCAGCGACCCACTGTCCGACGAACTTGGCTGCGGAGACGTCATCCACGACGTGTTTGAGGTGGACCCCATGGCCGACGTCGTCACGTACGCGGAATTCGTGTGACCGAAGGTCAACCTTCTCCAGACGGCCCTTAACGGTCATAGCCGCGTTGGCCGGTTGGTGCTTCGAGGTCCATGTCTCAGCGTGGATCTGAGCCGACGTGATCTCGACGGGCTCCCGTGCCGATGCTCGGAGGACTGCCCGAGGCGCCGCCGCCTGCAACGCTTCCACGAACTTGCTGGCGCTCTCGGCGATGAGTTCGCTCACCCAGTCCGGACGGTGATCGTTGCTGATTGCTCGGACGATTTCCCAGAAGCGATCGTCGGCCAACTGTTCCTCGGCGGTGTCGACGTCGAGCTTGTCGGTCGGACCCTTGGCGAAGACGAGAAGCGTGCTGCCAGGCTGGATGCCGCGGAGCCGCAACTGAGCGAACTCCTCCATGAACTTCGGCGTCCGTCCCGGACCCGGGGCGTCGACAACTTCTCGGCCGATACGTGTGGTCAGCTCTTGCAGGGCTTGCGACAGGGCAGCGAGGTCCCTCACCGCAATCTCGCCGTCAGGGACGGGTGCATCGATGAGCCGCAGCTCGACCTCCTGGGTCATGGGGTGTCACCTCCCTCCGCCATTCGCGACTCCAGCAATCGTCCCAGCCGCCGCAGACACATCGACCTAGCTTCGGTCTGATTCTTCATCGCTGCTGCCTCGGAGACAACTCACCTGGCGGGCCAGCTTCGCTGGTCGAAGAGCTTCATCAGGTTCCGCTTCGGCTTGTGGGCGGCCCGCACCTCCGCGACGTATGGCGCGAAGTCCGCCTCGCGGTCCGCCGCCTTCATCAGCCGGCCCACCCGCGCCATCAGCTCCACCGCCTCGGCATAGGCATGGTTCTTCTTGAGGCCGATCTGGCGCTCGACCTCGTCCTGCCAGATCGGGATGGCCTCCAGCGGGTGCTCTGCCTCCCGGCGCCGGGCCAGTTCCAGCCACAGGTCGCGCCGGCACCCGGCGGCGCTCGCCTCGGCCCAGGCCGCCTCGACCGCGCCGTCGGACAGCAGCACCTCGACCAGCGTCGAGCTGTTCGGCCCCGGTGCCGGCCAAAGCGTGGCGCGACCACGCGCAGGTGCGCGCTGGCCTTGACTGATCCGAGATTTCAGCAGCTCGAGGGCCTTGTCGTGCCAGGCGGGCCACAGTTCGGCGCGTTGGGCATGCTCGGCCAGCTGACGGTAGGTGCTCAGGTTCGGCGCCGCGCTGTAGGCATCCCAGGTCACCCGCACCGCGTCGTCACCGCAACCGGCGCGGTGGTACTCCTCGGCGGCGACCTCGACCAGCCGGGAGTCGGAACCGCCGTGCAGCGCCAGGCCTCTCTCCGCCCAAGCCAGCGCATCGTCGTACCGTTTGGCCCCGCGCAAGACCTCGGCGATGCGCACGAACTGGTACGCCGAGGACTGGTCACGCGCCAGCACCTCCACGAGCGCGTCGACGTCACCGGTCAGCTCGGCCAGGATCTGCATGATCTGGGTGATCCGGAACCGCCGCGACGACCAGCTGTGCTCCTCGTCGTCCACGCCCAACGGCGGCAGAGCATCCCACTCCGCATGAGCCAAGCGGCGGTACTCCGCCAGGCCCTCCGCGCCGAGCACCTCTTCGTACGCGCCAGCGGCTCCGTAGAAGACCTCCAGGTCGCCGGAGTGACGCTCCCGGTCGAACAGGGTGCGGGCCAGCGCGACCGGATCGGGCCCGGCCACTTCGCACGCCGCAAGGTGCAGCGCCTGCAGCCGCTCCCCGATGCCCGACATCCACCCGTCGGAGTCGTCGACGTAGCCCACGGCATCCTCGGCCCGGTCGACCGCATGCTCGGCGAGCACCATGACCGCTTCGGCGTGCCCGTCGTCGAGCAGATTCTGCAACGAGTCGAGCACCGAGTTGATGTTCGTCGCATAGTCGTACATATCGCGGTAGCCGACGTAGTCGCCCGCGATGAACGCCTCGTCGATCGCGTGCCGGAACACCCCGAGCTGCGGCGGCCCAGCCGTGGCCCGCGCTGCCTCCATCCGCAGCCGGGCATCGAAGAGGTCGTCATCGGCGGCGCGCTCGACCAGCAGATCGACCAACGCCTGGCGATCCAGACCCTCCAGGTAACCGCGGACATCGATCACCGCCTCGGCCTGGTGCTCGGGATCGGCGACGGCGTCGGTCACGACCAGCGCAGCCGCCACCGCGTGCTTGCAGAATCGGGCTTCCTGACCCACCGGGCAGGAGCACTCGTAGGCCGGCTCGCCGTCATCGTCCAGCGCCAGCCTCACCTGGTACGGCGCCGAGCCCAGCACCTTTGCCTGCACGCTCGACGCTGTGATCGTCCGCTTGCCCACGCGACCGTTCGCCGCGTACAGCAGGCCACGCTCGAACGACCGACGATCCGCCATCGCCTGCACCGAACGGCGAGCGAACGCGTGGCGGAAGGCGCGACCCGGAACGTCAGCCACCCGCCAACTCCTCGGCGGCCGTGCGGCACCAGGCAGTCGGTGAGATACGAGTCCCGGGCGGGTCAGGGCCGGGGTCAAGGCAGAGAGTGGTCCTCACTCCACGCCCCGGCTTTCCCAATCGCCAAAGGTTCCTTCCGGGGAGATCCATTCGCGTCGGCCGTTACAGGAGCGACCCAGCGCAACGGCGCCTGCGGTCGAGGGGGACGAGAAGACGATGTCTCGGGTCACCCTGCCGAAGCCCCGCTCGACCGCGATGGTGCCGTCGCTGACGAGGCGCTCGTGTTGAGCGCGATAGGAGGCGTAGGCCTTGACGGTGCTGTCCGCTTTGCCGACGCCGTGCCATGACGCGACGACGACCGACCCGGCCAGCATGGTGAATTCGCCGTCGATCTGCTGCGCTCGGGCATCGACACCGAGCTTGGCCTGCCGCAGCCGGAAGACCGGCGACTCGGTGCTCTCCGTTGTCTGGGTCGTCGCGGGCCTCGACCGGCGGACACGAATGGCGTTGACCCCGAGCACCGGCAGGACGATCTGGAGCTGGGCCAGGAAGTAATCCATGTCCGACGCGTCCGCCTCCGGCAGCGCCGGGACCGGGGGCGCAGTGCCGTTCTCCAGGCTCACCCGCGCGGCCTCCGTGGCCAGCGAGATCAGCCGCGACTCCAGATAACGGCCGTGGGACTTCGTCAGGTTGGTGTCCTTGGATGTGATGACGACCACGCTGTCCCAGAAGTCCTTGTCTCGCTGGTGGTAGCGGAGTCGGTCGGCAACGACGTCAGCTTCGCCGATGTAGCAGCGAGTATCACCCACCACGGTCTCGTCGTCACCGAGCAGGAAGTAGACACCCGTTCGTTGTGCCTCGTCGCGCTTCAGGAGGTCCGCCAGGTCGGAGCGGCGGGCCGAAAGCACATGGCCGGTCCAGTTGGGAATCTCGGCCGTCGTCAGCCCGCCTGGCGTGCCGTCGACGAGGAACAGCTTGATCTGCTTGCCACTCACGCGCCGATCATCTCCTCGTCCTCCGACAGATCGGATGCGGAGCCGGTCAGACGACCTGAGAAGGCGGCGGCAAGGAGGGAGCGCCGGAGCGCTTCCGATCGGCTCGCCTGAGCATTGATCGAGAACCGCAGCCGACCGACCTGGTCGACCAGTTCTCGACAGGCGGCGACCGCGGTGGCTTGCTGAGCAGGCGGTGGTATGTCGATCGGCAGCGCCGCAAGACGCGTGCGGCCGAGGTGGTTGATGCCGACGCCACGCGACTCGGGCATGAACCGCCCGGCGCGTGCTTCGGCCAGGAGGTACTTCTGGACGAATTCCGGGTCAGCCGCGTGGCAGCGCACGCGGAGAAGCGTGTTCTGAAAGCAAACGCCAGGGGGTTCACCACGGTAGACCGCGGACTTTCCCACCTCGGCGGGGCTCCCGGATGCCTCGGTCAAGAGGATGTCTCCGGGCGCAAGGCGGTAGGTGTGCTCCTCGGCTTCGGTGAACTGCATCTCCTTGATGTCGTCGAGCCGGAGCTCGTTCCAGCCGACGTTCGCTGCCCGAAAGTACGGGCGCATACGGTCACCGGTGTGGTTCTTCGGTGACCGCTGCCGTCCAAGCCGCACCTCGGCAATGGACTGCAACTCAACCGTCTTGGCCGTATGCAGGCCGTGTGTGGTGTGCCAGAGCCCCGACGTGAGCATGGCCCCGCTGCGGGCAAGGGAGGCGCGAAGTCCCGCTTCGGCCGCGTCGAGGCGGGAGAGGTGGTCTTCGAGGAGGTCAACGATGCGGCGCTGCTCCTGCATCGGTGGGACCGGTACCGGTAGACGGCGGAATTGCTGTTGGGGCAGGTGCGCAATGGTGGATCCAGAGGCGAGCTTCGCGAGGGCGCCTGTCTGCGCATGGTATTCCAACAGGTAGCGCAGAAAGGACACGTCGAGGCGGTCCCCCGGACGGACACGGTGCAGCGCCTTCTGGTAGGCGAGGTAATCCGCCCGACCGTGCCAGATGGCAGAGCGTCCAATCTCGCCTCCTTCGCACACCAGTAAGTCGCCCTCTCGGACCGCGAAGCGGTCGCGGTCTACGTCGGCCAGTTCCATTGTTAGCAAGTCGTTTGTGTTGATGCGGCCCCATTGCACATTGATGTTTCGCAGGTAGGGCACGCGTGGAAGGCCGTTCGGCTTGCCTTTGTCGAGCATCTTCCCGAGCGCCGTCTCCGCAACATCGCCGAGAGGCAGGACTGGCCAGGTCACGCGGTGAGCTCGGAGTTCAGTTCTTCGATGAGGTCAGCAGCGCGGTCGCCGAGGTCACGAAGCGCCCCGTCGGTGCCGCCGCGTTCGGTGAACGGCGCGTCGTCGAGGTCGGACGGGTCGATCCCGGCGGACGAGGCGATGACGGAGACCATCCGGTCGAGCCACCAGCGTTCGGCGGGGCTGAAGGTGGCGCCGGCCTGCTCCTGCTGGATCAGCCAGGCGGCGTACTTCTCGCGGACGCGGTCGGCGTAGGGGACGAGCTCGTGATCAGTGCCGACGGTGTAGCGGAGCAGCGAGACGAGATCGGTCAAGGTGTGCTCCGGGGTCTGGCGCACGTGGGGATAGTCGATGGTGAGGTAGGCGTTCCAGATGATGTCGGGTGTCCAGTTATAGGGCGGGCGCGCGATGCGGTCGGCCAACTCCTGGATGTAGGCGAAGTCGATCCGCTGTGCCTTGGCTTCGCCGACGAGCTGGATCGCGGTGATCTCGCTGCGGTGCTCCTCCAGGTAGGCCCGCCACGACTCCACGACGGCCTTGGCGCGGCCGGTGTCGATAACGCCGTGGGCATCGAGCAGGACGTCCTTGCTGACCTCGTCGACCGTGCGGTCATGGGTGACCCGCAGTTCCAGGATGCGGCCACGCAGGCCGGGGTTGGCGGCGAGCGGCTCGATCGCAGCGTCCAGCAGCGCCCGTACGTCAGCGCCGGCGTCCACGTGATTGGCCTGCGTGTCAGGGTCGACGGCGTCGACGAGCCCGCGCACGATGTCGCGTACCGGCTGGCCGGCGACGGCGTCGAGCTCGGCGCGTTCGGGGTCAGTGAGCTCCAGCTCGAGCTTGGCCAGCCGGGACGCGAGGGTGGCGGTCTCGTCCACGGTCAAAGTGAGCGTGGCGGCCTTGTCGAGCAGCTTCTTGAGGCTCACGGACTTGTCGCGGTTCAGCGGAGGTTCGACGAAGTCGTGCTCGGTGACCCCGACGGCGTCCACGATCACGAACCGGGTCTTGGCGGCCGCGTCCGGCGTCACTGCTTGGAAGTCGGCCGGGGCGATGGTGCGAGCGCCGCGGCCCTTCATCTGCTCGAAGTACTGCGCGCTGCGGACGTCGCGCAGAAAGAACACGCACTCCAGCGGCTTCACGTCGGTGCCGGTGGCGATCATGTCTACGGTGACGGCCACCCGGAGCGTGGGAGAGGTGCGGAAGGCCTGCAGTTGGCCCTTGGGGTCGCGGGCGTTGTAGGTGATCTTTGCGGCGAAGTCGTTGCCCTTGCCGAACACCTCGCGCACGGTGGTGACGATCTCCTCGGCGTGGGCGTCGTCCTTGGCGAAGATCAGCGTCTTGGGCACCGTCGTCCGGCCGGGGAAGATCTCGGTGAACAGCCGCTCCCTGAAGGTCTCCAGGACGGTGCGGATCTGCGACTTGGCCGTGACCGCCCGGTCGAGCTGGCCCGGTGTGTACTCCAGGTCCTCGTCCAAGGCTTCGAGGCGTTCGGTGCGGGTACGGCGGTCCACCTTGGGCACGATCGTTCCCGCCTCGATCACCGACCCTCGCTCGCTGATCTCGGTGCGGATGCGATAAAGGTCGAAGTCGACGTTGACCCGGTCGGCCACCGACTGCGGGTAGGTGTACTCGGAGACGAGGTTCTGCTCGAAGAACCCGAAGGTCTGCTTTCCCGGAGTGGCGGTCAGTCCGACGACGTGGGCGTCGAAGTAGTCGAGCACCCCCCGCCACAGGCCGTAGATGGAGCGGTGGGCCTCGTCCACGATCACCAGGTCGAACGTCTCCGGCGGCAGCACCGGGTTGTAGGCGACGGTGACCGGCGCCTCGGGGAGGTAGCCGTCCAGGCCGGGATCGTCGTCGGGGGTGACGTCCTCGTTCTTGAGTGCCTTGAATACGCGCTGGATCGTCGAGACCACCACCGCCGACGAGCCGAGCATCCCGGCGCTGGTGAGCTTGTCGACGTTGTAGATCTCGGTGAACCGCCGCCCGTCACCCGGGGTGCGGTAGTTCTGGAACTCCGCCAGCGTCTGGTCGGCCAGGTTGTTGCGGTCGACCAGGAACAGGATGCGGTTGAACCCGCCGTACCGCATCAGCCGGTAGGACTGCGTGACCGCCGTGTAGGTCTTGCCCGCGCCAGTGGCCATCTGCACGAGGCTGCGCTTGAACCGCTGCTCAGCCAGACTCCGCTCCACCCCAGTGATCGCGTCGATCTGCGCCGGCCGCAGGTGAGTGACGTCCAGCTCTGGCAGATGGCGGACCTTGCCCCGCCACGTCGGCGTCTCAGGATTCGTCTCGGCGTCGCGCAGGATGCGGGCGAAGGTCGCCGGCTTCGGGAAGGCGAACAGCCTCCGCGCTCG
>JAABUN010006581.1_pt1 | contig 13234 bp, 9 predicted proteins | sample 5559311 | NCBI WGS metagenome assembly JAABUN01 (sample SAMN10711877, study PRJNA513370) | rock metagenome | isolation source: Antarctica rocks | place: Antarctica: Victoria Land, Siegfried Peak sud | reverse complement strand
CGCCGACGCGTACGGGCGGTTCAGGATCCGGCTGAACGAGATGTGGGAGAGCCTGAAGATCGTCGAGCAGTGCGTGGCCCGGCTGGAGAAGATGAAGGGCGCCCCGATCATGGTCGCCGACAAGAAGGTCGCCTGGCCCTCGCAACTGTCGGTGGGCTCTGATGGGATGGGCAACTCCAACGAGCACATCAAGCACATCATGGGGGAGTCTATGGAGGCCCTGATCCACCACTTCAAGCTGGTCACCGAGGGCTTCCGGGTGCCCCCGGGTCAGGCGTACGTGCCGATCGAGAGCCCTCGCGGCGAGCTGGGTGCCCACGTGGTCTCCGACGGTGGCACACAGCCGTTCCGCACCCACTTCCGCGACCCCAGCTTCGTCAACCTGCAGGCCATGCCCGCCATGTGCGAGGGGGCGATGGTCTCGGACGTCGTCGTCGCCGTCGCCTCTCTCGACCCGGTGATGGGTGGTGTCGACCGTTGATGGTCCCCTCGCCGCGCGGTCTGGGGCTTGGGGCCCCTCGTCCCGCCCTCCTCGCTGCGCTCCGCCAGCGCTCCGCTCCGCTCGAAACGCCCGACCCACCCGGACGAGGGGCCCCAAGCCCCAGACCACGCGACCGTCACCTGGGCGGTTCGAGGCTTCTGCTCATCGCCTCATGGGGGTGTGGCTCGGCGGTTGGGACGGGCAGGACCGTCGCACCGCGCACTGGCTCGAACGAATCAACGGGTGCGGTATGAGCAACTTGATCGAGCCGCAGGTGCCGGGGACGCGGGCGGGGCATGCGGCGGGGGACAACGGCAGCGGCGAGCATGGCTCGGGGGGCCACTTCACCACGCACTTCGACGAGGCGAGCATCGACTTCTCCGACGCGGAGACCCAGATCACCGAGCGGACCCGGGCGGAGCTGGTGTCCATCGCGGCCCGTTATCCACAGGCCCGGTCGGCGCTGCTCCCGATGCTGCACCTGGTGCAGAGCGTGGAGGGTCGGGTGACCCCGGCCGGGATCGAGGTCTGCGCGGAGATCCTGGGCATCTCCACCGCCGACGTCAGTGGGGTCGCCACCTTCTACACGATGTACAAGCGCCGCCCGGTGGGGGAATACCACGTCGGTGTCTGCACCACGGCGCTCTGCGCGATCATGGGCGGCGACCAGGTCTTCAGCCGGTTGCAGGACCACCTGGGGGTCGGCAACGACGAAACCACCGAAGACGGCCTGATCACCCTCGAGCACCTGGAGTGCAATGCCGCCTGTGACATGGCCCCAGTGATGATGGTCAACTGGGAGTTCTTCGACAACACCACCCCGGACCGGGCCGTGGAGGTGGTGGACCAGCTCCGCGCGGGCGGCGAGGTCACCGCGACCCGAGGCGCCCGGGTGTGCACCTGGAAGGAAGCCGAGCGCGTGCTGGCCGGCTTCCCGGACGGCCGGGCGGACGAGGGTCCGACCTCGGCGTACGAGTCCCGGCTCGGGCTGCGGATCGCGACCGAGAACGGCTGGTCCGCACCCCCGGTTCCTGCCAAGGGGCCACCCGACCAAGACGAACAACCCGCCAACGACGTCGCGGAGGACGCGAAGTGACAGATCCATCGACGGGCTCAGGAGTGCCTCTGCTGACCCCGGTGCTGACAGCGAGCTGGGGCGACGACCGAGCGTGGAAGCTCACCAACTACGAGCGGCGAGGGGGTTACCAGGCCCTGCGGAACGCGCTGCGGATGACCCCGGCCGAGGTGGTCACCACCGTCAAGGACTCCGGTCTGCGGGGCCGTGGCGGTGCGGGCTTCCCGACCGGGATGAAGTGGGGCTTCATCCCGCAGGACAACCCCAAGCCGAAGTACCTCGTGGTCAACGCCGACGAGTCCGAGCCGGGGACCTGCAAGGACATCCCGCTGATGATGGCCACCCCGCACACCCTGGTCGAGGGGGTGATCATCGCTGCGTACGCGATCAAGGCCGAGTACGCCTTCATCTACGTCCGCGGCGAGGTGCTGCACGTCGTACGCCGGCTCCAGCAGGCCGTCCGGGAGGCCTACTCCGCGGGTTACGCCGGCAAGAACATCTTGGGCACCGGCTACGACCTGGAGATCGTCGTGCACGCCGGCGCCGGCGCGTACATCTGCGGCGAGGAGACCGCGCTGCTGGACAGCCTGGAGGGTCGTCGCGGGCAGCCGCGGCTGCGACCGCCGTTCCCCGCCGTGGCTGGTCTCTACGCCAGCCCGACGGTGATCAACAACGTCGAGTCCATTGCCTCGGTGCCCTGCATCCTGGCCAACGGCGCCGAGTGGTTCTCCTCGATGGGCACCGAGAAGTCCAAGGGCATGACCATCTACTCCCTGTCCGGACACGTCACCAACGCCGGCCAGTTCGAGGCGCCGCTGGGGATCACGCTGCGCCAGCTGTTGGGCCTGGCCGGCGGCATCCGTGCGGGCCACGAGCTCAAGTTCTGGACTCCGGGTGGGTCGTCCACCCCGATGCTCACCCCCGAGCACCTCGACGTCCCGCTGGACTACGAAGGGGTGGCGAGCGTCAAGTCGATGCTGGGCACCAAGGCGTTGCAGTGCTTCGACGAGACGACCTCGGTGGTTCGTACGGTGCTGCGCTGGACCGAGTTCTACAAGCACGAGTCCTGCGGCAAGTGCACGCCGTGCCGGGAGGGCACCTGGTGGTTGGTGCAGATCCTGAAGCGGATGGAGGCCGGCCGCGGCGAACCGGGCGACATCGAGAAGCTGCTGGACCTGTGTGAGAACATCCTGGGTCGCTCCTTCTGCGCGTTGGGCGACGGTGCGACCTCGCCGATCAGCTCGGCGATCGCGTACTTCCGGGACGAGTTCGAGGCGGGGATGCACACCCCGGCCTGGGAGCTGTTCCCGTACGAGCGCAGCACCATCTTCGTTCGGGAGCCGGCCCTGGCCGGAAGTGCCAGCAGTTCAGCCGGAGGCAGCCACAGTCTGGGAGGGGCCAGCGCATGACCGTCACCACCCGCTCGGGCGGCGTCACCCCGTCGGCGAGTGCCCGCCCTTCGACGAGCTCAGGGAGCGAGATCGACGCGCGCCGAGATCTGGTCTCGGTCACCATCGACGACGTCGAGGTCTCGGTGCCGAAAGGCACCCTGGTGATCCGGGCGGCCGAGCTGATCGGGATCGACGTCCCCAGGTTCTGCGACCACCCGCTGCTCGATCCGGTCGGAGCCTGCCGGCAATGCCTGGTCGAGGTCCCGGACGCAGGCAACGGTCGAGCGATCCCCAAACCGCAGGCGTCCTGCACTCTCGAGGTCGCGGACGGGATGCAGGTCCGTACCCAGCTCACCTCACCCGTCGCCGACAAGGCACAGCACGGGAACATCGAGTTCCTGCTGATCAACCACCCGTTGGACTGCCCGATCTGCGACAAGGGCGGGGAGTGCCCGCTGCAGAATCAGGCCCTGTCCCACGGCTACGCCGAGTCCCGGTTCACCGATCTCAAGCGGACCTACCCCAAGCCGGTCAACATCTCGGCCAACGTGCTGCTGGACCGCGAGCGCTGTGTGCTCTGCGCCCGCTGCACCCGGTTCTCCGAGCAGATCGCCGGCGATCCGTTCATCGCCCTGATCGAGCGCGGGGCGCTGCAGCAGGTGGGAATCTACGAGAAGCAGCCATTGCAGTCCTACTTCTCCGGCAACACCATCCAGATCTGCCCGGTGGGCGCGCTGACCAGTGCGGCCTACCGTTTCCGCGCCCGCCCCTTCGACCTGATCTCCACCCCGTCGGTGGCCGAGCACGACGCGTGCGGGTCGGCCATCCGGGTCGACCACCGACGAGGCACCGTGATGCGCCGGCTGGCCGGCGACGACCCTGAGGTCAACGAGGAGTGGATCACCGACAAGGACCGGTTCGCCTTCGCGTACGGCCGGGGCGAGGACCGCCTCACCCGACCGCTGGTTCGTGATCGTTCGAACGGCTCCCCAGGCGTGCTCCGACCGGCCTCCTGGCCGGAGGCGATCGACGTAGCGGTGCGAGGCCTGCGGGCCGCGGGCCAAGCTGCCGGGGTGCTCACCGGAGGCCGGCTGACCCTGGAGGACGCGTACGCCTATTCCAAGTTCGCCCGGGTCGTGATCGGCACGAACAACATCGACTTCCGGGTTCGCCAGCACGCCAACGAGGAGGCGGAGTTCCTCGCCCACTCGGTCGCCGGTACGGGTCGCGGGGTCACCTTCGCCGACCTGGAGGCGGCCAGCGCGGTGCTGCTGGTCTGCTTCGAGCCGGAGGAGGAGGCCGGCGCGGTCTTCCTGCGGCTGCGCAAGGCCAACCGCAAGCGCGGGCTGACGTCGTGGACCCTGGCCCCCTACCTCAGCAACGGGGCCCGCAAGATGGGGACACAGCTGATCGCGGTAGCCCCCGGCGGCGAGGCGGCCCTGCTCGACCGGACCGACGTGGCCTTGGATGCGGACTCGGTGATCTTGGTGGGGGAGCGGGCGGCCGGGCTGCCCGGCACGATGAGTGCGGCGTCCCGGCTGAGCGAGCGCACCGGGGCCCGGCTGGCCTGGGTCCCACGGCGGGCCGGGGACCGCGGAGCGGTCGAGGCCGGTTGCCTGCCCAACCTGCTCCCCGGGGGTCGTCCGGTCGCCGACGCGGCCGCTCGGATCGATACCCAGACCACCTGGGGCGTGGGTGCGCTTCCCTCGCTGGTGGGCCGCGACGCGGACGAGATGCTGATCTCGGCCTCCGGCGACGGGTTGAAGGCGATGATCGTGGCCGGCGTGGACCCGTCCGACTTCGCTGACCCGCAGGCCGCCCTCGAGGGTTTGGAGGCGGTGGACTTCGTGGTCAGCATCGAGACCCGAGCCTCGCTGGTGACCGAGCGGGCCGACGTGGTCTTCCCGGTCTCGCTGATCCACCAGCGTTCGGGCAGCTTCGTCAACTGGGAAGGGCGTGAGCGACCCTTCGGGGTGGTGGTCAAGGAGCCGAACGGCCTCTCCGATCTGCGGGTGCTGGCGGCGATCGCCGACGCCATGGGGGGCAGCCTGGGCTTTCGGACGCCTGCTCAGGCCCGCGCCGAGCTGGAGGAGCTGGGGGCCTGGGAGGGCACCCGCGCTCCGGCGCCGGGGTTGGACGCCGCCCGCCCGAGCATCCCCGATCAGACCACCGTCGTGCTCGCGACCTGGCGAATGGCGTTGGACGCGAGCCGAGGGGTCGACGGGGAACCGTTCCTGCTGGCCACCGCCCGGGTGCCCGAGGCCAGGCTCAGCCCGCGTACGGCCGCGGTCGCCGGGGTGACCGGCCGTGTCACGGTGTCCAACGACCGTGGCTCCGTCACCCTCCCGGCGGTGCTCGATCCCACGATGGTCGACGGCGTGGTCTGGCTGCCCGCCAAAGCGGTCGACCACGCGGTCTCGGAGCACTTGGGCGCCAACCCGGGGGATCTGGTCACGTTGTCCCAGCCGAGCGACGTGGAGGTCGGCCGATGAGTTCCGCCCCCCTCGCCGTCACGGCGCTGGACCTCACCGTGTTCTTCAACGACCTCTGGTGGGTGGTGCTGCTCAAGGCCGTCTTCGCCCTCGTGGTCCTGCTGGTCCTGACCCTGTTCACCATCTGGTTCGAGCGGCGCGTCGTCGGCCTGATGCAGCACCGTAAGGGTCCGAACATGAACGGCCCCTTCGGCCTGCTGCAGTCCTTGGCCGACGGGATGAAGCTGATGTTCAAGGAGGACTTCACCCCGGCGGCCGCCGACAAGGTCGTCTTCATGCTGGCCCCGTTCGTGGTGGCCATCCCGGCGATCACGGCCTTCGCGGTGATCCCGATCGCCGGTGAGGTCCGAGTCCCGTTCACCGACATCGTCACTCCGCTGCAGGTCACCGATCTGCCGGTGTCGGTCCTGTTCGTGGTGGCCATCGCCTCGATCGGTGTGTACGGCATCGTCCTTGCCGGCTGGTCGTCAGGCTCCACGTACGCGCTGCTCGGGGCCCTGCGCTCCAGCGCCCAGGTGATCAGCTACGAGGTCGCCATGGGCCTCGCCCTGGTGGCGGTCTTCCTCTACTCCGGGTCGCTGTCCACCTCCGAGATCGTGGCTCGCCAGACCGAGTCGACGGTGTCCATCCTGGGGCAGACCATCCCGCTGTGGTACGCCGTCCAGCTGCTGCCGTCGTTCCTGATCTACCTGGTCTCGATGGTGGGGGAGACCAACCGGGCTCCGTTCGACCTGCCGGAGGCCGAGGGTGAGCTGGTCGGTGGCTTCCACACCGAGTACTCCTCCATGCGCTTCGCCATGTTCTTCATGGCCGAGTACATGAACATGATCACCGTCTCGGCCCTGGCTGCGACCCTGTTCCTGGGTGGCTTCCATGCGCCGCTGCCGTTCAACCTGATCCCCGGGTTGGACTCCGGTTACTGGGGCGTGCTGTGGTTCGTCCTCAAGGTGCTGCTGATGCTGTTCATGTTCGTCTGGCTGCGCGGGACCCTGCCCCGGATGCGCTACGACCAGTTCATGCACTTCGGGTGGAAGTGGCTGATCCCGATCTCTCTCGGCTGGATCGTCCTGGTGGCGGTGCTACGTCGAGGTCGCGTCGAGGGCTGGTTCAGCGGCACCGGCTTCTGGATCGCCGCGGTCGTGGTCGTGGTGGTGCTCCTCGCCCTGACCTTCCTCGGCGGCTCGGAAGACAGCAAGGCCAAGGTCGGAGCGGCGGGGGTCGGCGGAGAGCGTGATTTCGACGCCTTCGCCGGCGGCTATCCTGTGCCGCCCATGAAGGGCCAAGTGCTGCCCGAGTTTGCCGGTGTGCTGCGGGAGGACACCTCGGGCGACGACGGCCCACCCGCCGACCACACTGACGACGACCGCAGGGGAGGACCAGCCTGATGGGGATCTTCGATCCGATCGCCGGGTTCGGCGTGACGTTCCGCACGATGTTCCGCAAGACCTTCACCGAGGAGTACCCGAACGGGCCCAAGGTCACGGCCCCCCGGTTCCACGGTCGGCACCAGCTCAACCGCTGGCCGGACGGCCTCGAGAAGTGTGTCGGCTGCGAGCTCTGTGCTTGGGCCTGCCCGGCCGATGCGATTTACGTCGAGGGGGCGCAGAACACCGACGAGGAGCGCTTCTCCCCCGGGGAGCGTTACGGTCGCGTCTACCAGATCAACTACCTGCGCTGCATCCTCTGCGGGCTGTGCATCGAGGCCTGCCCGACCCGGGCGCTGACCATGACCAACGAGTTCGAGCTGGCCGATGACAACCGGGCCGCGCTGATCTACGAGAAGTCCGACCTCCTCGCCCCGCTGCTGCCCGGGATGGTGCAGCCGCCGCACGAGCGTCATCTCGGCGACGACGAGCAGGCGTACTTCCTGGGTCTGCCCTCCAGCGGCCGGCCCGACGACCGAGCTGGCGACATCAGCGGAGCCGAGCCCAAGAAGATCAACCAGGGCTACAACAACAAACCCAAGGATCAGCGGAAGTTCGGCCTTCGGGCGAAGCCCGGCACCGATGCCCCGGCCCTGCCCCAGAGCCAAGACGCCGCCCGCGGCAAGGGAATGTGATCGTGATATCCCTCTTGATCCCGATGACTGGGCTGATTCCAATGGTGACGGGCGCCTCGGTGGCCTTCTGGCTGCTCGCGCCGGTGATGATCCTGGGGGCGCTGGGGATGATCCTGTCCCGCAAGCCCGTGCACTCCGCGCTCTGCCTGGCCGCAGTGATGATCTCCCTGGCCGTCCAGTACGCCGCCCAGGAGGCCCCGTTCCTGTTCGCCGTCCAGATCATCGTCTACACCGGCGCCATCTTGATGCTGTTCTTGTTCGTGCTGATGCTGGTCGGGGTGGACTCGGCCGACTCGCTGGTCGAGACCATCAAGGGCCAACGACCCCTCGCCGTACTGGCCGGACTGAGCTTCGGCGCCCTGCTCGTCTTCGCCGTCGGCAACGCCGTGGTGGGCGACCCGATCGGACTGCGCTCCCCGAATGAGGCCAACGGCGGCAACGTGCAGGGGATCGCGGCCCTGCTGTTCAACCGCTACGTCTTCGTTTTCGAGGCCACGTCGGCGTTGCTGATCACGGCCGCGGTCGGCGCCATGGTGCTGGCCCACCGGGAGCGGTTGACCAAGAAGCGCGGGCAGAACGTGCTGGTGCTGGAGCGGATGAGACGCTACGCCGAGACCGGCGAGCATCCCGGCCCACTGCCGACCCCGGGCGTCTTCGCCCGGCACAACGCCGTCGACACCCCCGCACTGTTGCCCGACGGCAGCGTCTCCGAACGCTCGGTGTCAGCCACGCTGAGGGCCCGCGGCACGATCCTGGACGGTTCCGATCTGGTGAAGCCCATCGACAGCACGGTCAAGGCCGTGGCTCTGGATTCCGACGCAGACACGGACGCGGGGGTCGGTCGATGAACCCGGACCACTACATCGTCTTGTCGGCCACCCTCTTCACGATCGGGGCGGTCGGGTTCATGATCCGCCGCAACGCCATCGTCGCGTTCATGTGCGTCGAGCTGATGCTGAACGCCTCGAACCTCGCCCTGGTCACCTTCTCCCGGGTGCACGGCGCGTTGGACGGACAGATTGCCGCCTTCTTCGTCATGGTGGTCGCGGCCGCCGAAGTCGTGGTCGGGCTGGCGATCATCGTGACGATCTTCAGAACCAGACGTTCGGCCTCGGTCGACGACGCGAACCTACTGAAGTTCTGAGGACCGAGTGAATCTTTTGGAAGTCGTGACGCCGGTCGCTGCGACCGGTTTCCTCACGTACGCCTGGTTGCTGATCGCCATCCCGGCGCTGAGCGCCACCGTGCTGCTGCTCGTCGGCCGGGCCGGTGACCGCTGGGGTCACTACCTGGGCACCCTTGCTCCGATCGCGTCCTTCGTGATCGGGGTCGGCTGCTTCGTCAGCCTGCTGGGCAGCGACGAGGCCGCCCGGTCGGTGTCTCTGCCGCTCTACGACTGGATCTCCATCGGCCAGTGGCAGATCGGGGCCGGTTTCCTGATCGATCAGCTCTCGATCGTCTTCGTGCTGTTGATCACCGGGGTGGGGAGCCTGATCCACCTCTACTCCATCGGCTACATGGCCCACGACGAACGGCGCCGGCGGTTCTTCGCCTTCCTCAACCTCTTCATCGCCGCGATGCTGCTGCTGGTGCTGGCTGACAACTACCTGGTGCTGTTCGTCGGCTGGGAGGGCGTCGGCCTGGCCTCCTACCTGTTGATCGGCTTCTGGCAGCACAAGCCGTCGGCCGCCACCGCCGCCAAGAAGGCCTTCGTGGTCAACCGGGTGGGTGACCTGGGGATGTCGGTGGCCATCATGGCGATGCTGGCCTTCTTCGGCTCCTCGGCCTTCGTCGACGTGAACATCGGGATGGAACGCGCCGGTGGGACCATTGCCACGCTGCTCGGGTTGTTGCTGTTGCTCGGGGCCTGCGGCAAGTCCGCCCAGGTCCCGCTGCAGTCCTGGCTGCTGGACGCGATGGAGGGGCCCACACCGGTGTCGGCTCTGATCCACGCCGCGACCATGGTGACCGCAGGGGTCTATCTGGTGACCCGCAGCCACGCCATCTTCGCCGAGACGGAGGCCGCCAGCACCGCGGTCGTGGTCGTCGGCACCGTGACCCTGCTGTTCGGGGCTTGGATCGGCTGCGCCAAGGACGACATCAAGAAGGTGCTCGCCGGCTCCACCATGAGCCAGATCGGCTACATGATGCTGGCGGCGGGGATCGGCCCGGCCGGCTACGCCTTCGCGATCTTCCACCTGCTGACCCACGGCTTCTTCAAGGCCAACATGTTCCTCGGCGCAGGCTCGGTGATGCACGGGATGAACGACGACGTGAACATGCGGCACTACGGTGCGCTGTCCCGGGCGATGCCCATCACCTTTGTCACCTTCGCGGCCGGCTACCTGGCCATCATCGGCTTCCCGTTCTTCGCCGGCTACTACTCCAAGGACCACATCATCGAGGCCGCCTTCGAGCACAACCCGGTGGTCGGGGTGCTGGCGCTGCTCGGTGCCGGGGTCACCGCCTTCTACATGACCCGGTTGATGCTGATGACCTTCTTCGGGGCCAAGCGCTGGCAGCAGGGTCCTTCGGCAAGCTCAGGGGAGCCGGTGCACCCGCACGAGTCACCGTTGGTGATGACCATCCCCCTGATCGTGCTCGGCGTCGCCTCCGTCTTCGCCGGTCTGGTGCTGAACAACTGGATCGGCGGCTGGCTCGACCCCGCCGTCGGTGGCGGCGCTCATGCCGGGGAGCCCGGTCTGCTGCACTTCTCCTTGGTCGGCGTGGTGACCCTGCTGGTCGTGGCCGCCGGGGTCGCGGTGAGTGTCCGGCTCTTCGGTCCCCGCCGGGACATCCCGCTGCTGGCGCCCGCCTCACGCTCCCCGCTCACCCTGGCCGGGCGCAACGACATCTACGGCGACGCGTTCAACGAAGCCGTGCTGATGCGGCCGGGTCAGCGATTCACCGACGGGTTGGGACGCCTCGAGGACCGCGTCATCGACGGCACCGTGAACGGCTCGGGTGCGGTGATCGCCGGCTTGTCCGGCCGGCTTCGTCGCGTACAGAACGGCTTCGTCCGCTCGTACGCCCTGACCATGATGGCCGGTGCCGCAGTCGTGGGCGCCGTCATCGTTCTCGGCCGGCTGGGCTGAGCGAGAGGACCTGATCATGACCATTCCTTGGCTCACCATCCTCGCTGTGCTCCCCGCGCTCGGAGCGGTCGTCGTACTCGTCGCCGGTCGCAGGGCGGCCAAGCAGGTCGCCCTCGTGGTTTCGATGCTGACCCTGGTGGTCGCCGTGGTGATCGCGACCCGCTTCACCCTCGGTGCCGGGATGCAGTTCGCCGAGCAGGTGCGCTGGATCAAGCCGATCGGCGCCTACTACGCCCTCGGTCTGGACGGCATCGGGCTGACCCTGGTGCTGCTGGTGGTCATCGTGACCCCGGTGGTCATCCTGGCCAGCTGGCGAGACTTCGACGACGAGGTCACCGCCGGTCAGGCACGGTACGGGTCGCACGTGTTCTTCGCCCTGGTGCTGGCCGTACAGACCTGCGCGCTGTTCCTGTTCCTGGCCACCGACGTGTTCCTGTTCTACGTGTTCTTCGAGGTCATCCTGATCCCGATGTACTTTCTGATCGGTGGCTTCGGACCGGGGGAGCGTCGCTCGTACGCGGCGGCCAAGTTCCTCATCTTCGGCCTGCTCGGCGGCTTCGTCATGCTGGCCTCGGTGGTCGGGCTGTACGTCGCCTCCGCCCGGGTCGGTGAGCCCAGCTATCTGCTCGCCAGCCTGGGCCAGCTGACCCTGGGTACCGGCACCGAACGCTGGCTCTTCCTCGGCTTCATGTTCGCCTTCGCCATCAAGGCCCCGCTGGTTCCGCTGCACACCTGGCTGCCCGACGCGGCTGAGCAGTCCAGCCCAGGCGGCGCCACCATGATGGTCGGGGTGATGGACAAGATCGGCACCTTCGGGATGATCCGGTTCTGCCTCGGTCTGTTCCCCGAGGCCAGCCAGTGGGCGACCCCGGTGGTGCTGGTGCTGGCCACGGTCTCCATCCTGTACGGGGCGGTCCTCGCGATCGGCAGCAAGGACATCATGCGGTTCATCGCCTACACCTCGATCAGCCACTTCGGCTTCATCGTGCTGGGGATCTTCGCCTTCACCAGCCAGAGCCTGACCGGCTCGACGCTGTACATGCTCAACCACGGGCTCTCGACCGCGGCGCTGTTCGTCGCCGCTGGCTACCTGATCAAGCGCCGCGGCTCGCGCAACATCGCCGACTACGGCGGCGTGCAGAAGGTGGCTCCGGTGCTGGCCGGCCTGCTGCTGTTCGCAGGTCTGTCGACTCTGTCGCTCCCCGGGCTGTCGAGCTTCGTGTCCGAGTTCATGGTGCTGGCGGGCACCTTCAGCCGTTACCCCGCGTACGCCGTGGTCGCCACCCTGGCCATCGTGCTGGCCGCCCTCTACATCCTGATCATGTACCAGCGCACGATGACCGGTCCGTTGCGGCCGGAGGTCGAGGCGACCGTGACCACGGATCTGAGTGGCCGGGAGCGCTGGGCCATGGCCCCGCTGGTGCTGCTGATCATCGTCCTCGGCGTGTTTCCCAAGCCGATGCTCGACGTGATCGAGCCGGCCGTGCAGGCCACCATGCAGCAGGTCGGGGTCACCGATCCGCAACCCCGCGTGAGTGCGGAGGGAGGTCGCTGATGGCCACCGTCATTCCTCTGGAGATCACCGCGCCGGTCCTCGACTACGGTCTGCTGCTGCCGTTGATCGTGCTCTTCGCCGGGGCCTGCCTAGGGGTGCTGGTCGAGGCACTGGCTCCCCGGGGGGTGCGCCGGGCCGCCCAGCTCGTCGTCACCTTCGCCGCCGTCGCCGCCGCCCTGGTGTTCACCCTGTCCAACTGGTATTTCTTCGCAGACAGCGTGCAGGCGGTCGGCTCCCTGGCGCTGGACGGCCCGACCTACTTCATGTGGACCATCCTGCTCGTCTTCGGCGCGATCTCCATCATGATGTTCTCCGAGCGGAAGGTGGAGGTCGGCGTCTTCGCCGCCCAGGCCTCCGCCGTGCCGGGTACGGCTGCCGAACGGGAGGCCATCGCGGCCAAGGTCGAGCACACCGAGGTCTACCCGCTGGCCCTGTTCGCCCTGTCCGGAATGCTGCTGTTCCCGGCCTCGAACGACCTGATCACCATGTTCGTCGGCCTGGAGATCCTGTCTCTGCCGCTCTACCTGCTCTGCGGACTCGCTCGGCGCCGTCGGCTGCTCTCCCAGGAGGCGGCTCTGAAGTACTTCATGCTCGGGGCACTGTCGTCGGCCTTCTTCGTCTACGGCGCGGCCCTGCTCTACGGCTACTCGGGCTCGTTCACGCTGGCTGCCATCGACGACGCTATTCGCGCCGGCACCCAGGGGCCAGGGCTGCTGCTCGCCGGGATGGGCCTGATCGGCATCGGGCTGCTGTTCAAGTTCGCCGCCGTACCGTTCCACTCCTGGACCCCCGACGTCTACACCGGTGCGCCGACGCCGGTGACGGCGTTCATGGCGTCGTGCACCAAGATCGCCGCGGTCGGGGCTCTGATGCGGGTGTTCTACGTCGGCTTGGGTGCAGACCGTTGGGACTGGCAACCGCTGATGGCCATTGTCGCCGTGGCCACGATGGCCGTGGGTTCGGTGCTGGCCATCACCCAGACCGACGTGAAGCGGATGCTGGCCTACTCCTCGATCGCCCACGCCGGGTTCATCATGACCGCGTTCGTGGGGGCGTCCCAGGCCGCCAGCGGCGCGCCGGCCGGAG
>JAABUN010006580.1_pt1 | contig 13235 bp, 16 predicted proteins | sample 5559311 | NCBI WGS metagenome assembly JAABUN01 (sample SAMN10711877, study PRJNA513370) | rock metagenome | isolation source: Antarctica rocks | place: Antarctica: Victoria Land, Siegfried Peak sud | reverse complement strand
GGAACTGGGCACGAGGCACGAGTAAAAATTCTCGTGCCTCGTGCCCAGTTCCTCGCGCCTCTCCTTTTATGCGGATTGCCATTGATGCGATGGGCGGCGACAACGCCCCGCGCGAAATCGTGCTGGGAAGTGTCGCTGCCGCCACGCGCGACGCTTCGATTCAAATTATTTTAGTCGGCGACGAAACCCAAATCCGCGCTCATTTGCCCTCTCCGGCTCCCGAAAATATCTGCCTTCACCCCGCGACACAAACGGTTTCGATGAACGAATCGCCCTCGGTCGCGCTTCGCTCCAAAAAAGATTCCGCCGTCGCCGTCGCCACTCGTTTGGTCAAAGAAGGTCAGGCCGACGCCTGTCTCAGCGCCGGAAACACCGGCGCGGCTTCCGCTTTTGCGCTTTTTACGCTGGGTCGCATCGAAGGCATCGACCGCCCCGGCATCGCCACGATTTTCCCGACCGCCAAACATCCGCTGGTTTTGCTCGACAGCGGCGCCAACGTCGATTGCCGCCCGCGCCATTTGGCCGATTTTGCCATCATGGGCGCGGCTTATGCGCCGGTGATTCATTCCATCATTCCCGGCAAGCGTTCCGGCGTTTCGCGCGGCGAAATGCCGCGCGTCGGTCTGCTTTCGATTGGCGAAGAGGAAGGCAAAGGCAACGAACTGACGAAACTGGCGTTTCCGCTCGTCAAAGAAGGCGCGGCGCGCGGCCATTACCATTTCGCCGGCAACGTCGAAGGCCGCGATGTCGGTGCTGGAAGCGTCGATATCATCGTTTGCGACGGTTTTCCCGGCAACGTCGCGCTCAAACTCGCCGAAAGTTACGTCGCGCTCTTCAACGGACTCTTGAAAGACGCGTTTTTGTCGTCGCCGCAGGCCAAACTTGGCGCTTTGCTGCTCAAACCGGCGCTCCGCGCCATGAAAGCGCGCCTCGATCACAAAGCCTGGGGCGGCGCGGTTTTGCTCGGCGTCAACGGCACCTGCATCATCTGCCACGGCTCGGCGGATGCGTATGCGGTATCGGGCGCGATTCGCGTCGCCAAAGAAACCGTCAACACCGATGTCGCGGGCCAAATTCGCGCCGCGATTGCGGCGCGCCCGCCGTTGGAAATATTGGAGGTTTGAAGCGAGAATCGCAACGCAAAAAGCCCGCGAACCAATGTTCGCGGGCTTTGCATTTTCGCTTTTCAAACCTATTTTTTCGCGTTCGCGGCGGCTTTCTCGCCCTTTTTGCGGCGCGGCGTGAACTCCAGGCTGCAAGCCTCTTCCCACGCTTTGATCGCTGCGGGGTTGTCGCTGTATTTGTTCCGCATCACCACATCGAGAACGTCGAGTGTGAACGAACCGCGATTCACCAGCGCCGAAGTCGCATCGGTGGCGACAACGCGTTCGCCCCTGGGAGTGGCCTGACTGCTCTGGGCGGCTTCGTAAGCATCGAGACGCTCCTGCAACTGTTCGAGGAAATTCGGCTTCATTTCCAGCGCCAAAAAGTCGGCTTTGACCCCAGCCGCGTCCTTGATGAACTGACGCGCGGCGCTGGCGAGTTCGTTTTTGCGGCGACGGTCGGGCAGGGTGAAGGTGTTCTTGAATTTGGAATTGCCCGCCGCGATGACATCTGCCGAGCGCGCGATAGCGACCAGGTCTTCGCGCAGTGCATTGAGGGCGGAAAGTTTGGCGGATGTGTAAGAACGCGAACCTTTGCCCGATGATTTCTGCTCCCGTCCCGCGGCGCTAAATTCACTCAAAAGTCCTTTGAGTTCATCGCGGAGCGACAAGGCTTTGGAGCCGGAAGCGAAATCGCTCTGGCGGCTTTCGATGTATTTGACACTGCGGTCAAATCGGTTGTATTGGCGTTGCTGATAAATGGTCATGGTGTTTTCCTGTCGATTGGCTCGACTCCTTTTATTATATATCTAAGGCTGACGAAAAAGTCACCCTCCCGACCGAAAAATTAAGAACATTTTTTCCATTCCTATTCTACACAAGCTGTCCAAAGCGGTTTTTAGATGTCAATAGTTGCACCCTGAAAGCAAGATGATAAACAGCCGTTCGGGTGATGTCGTGTCGCTCGCCGCAAACTCTTTGGGCATGAATGGAGCCGTTGATGACCGCAACTCGCATTTCGGCGCTGCGTTGGATTAAGCGTTTGACGAATCGCGCGCTTTTGCGATACTACGCGCGCCTTTTACGCGTCATATGGACTTTCAATCGACACTTCCGCCCGCTTCCAGCGCGCCATTTTCCGCCGGAATCACCGGTTTGGGGCACTTCGCACCCGCGCGGATTCTGACCAATTTCGACCTGGAAAAAATCGTCGAAACGTCGGACGAATGGATTCGCAGCCGCACCGGAATCAGTCAGCGCCACATCGCGTCCGACGACGAATCGACCACCGACATCGCCTTCGAAGCCGCGCGGCGCGCTCTGGAAGACGCCGGGTTGCGCGCCGACGAAATCGACCTCATCATCGTGGCGACCTGCACGCCCGATTACCAATTTCCCGCCACCGCCGCGCTCGTGCAGCACAAATTAGGCGCGAGTTGCGCGGCCTTCGACCTCGAAGCCGCCTGTTCGGGCTTCGTTTACGGCCTCGTCGTTGCGGCGCAGTTCATTGCGTCGGGCGCGATGCGAAATGTTTTAGTGATCGGCGCCGAAGTGATGTCGCGCGTCGTGGATTGGAACGACCGCAACACCGCGGTGTTGTTCGGCGATGGCGCGGGCGCCGCCGTGGTTTCCGCCGTTCCCGCCGAATTCGGTCTGCGCGGCTTCGATCTCGGCGCCAACGGCGCGGGCGGGCCGCTTCTCAAGTGCGGCGTGCGCGAAACCGAAAAGGAAAGCGGTAAAGTCGTTCAAAACGGGCGCGAGGTCTATAAATTCGCGGTTCACGCGATGGGCGAAAGCGCGCACCGGGCGCTCGAAAAATGCGATTTAACCGGCGAAGATGTCGATTGGCTGGTGCCGCATCAGGCCAACATCCGCATCATCGAAAGCGCCGCCAAACGCCTCGCCATGCCGATGGAAAAAGTGTTTCTCAATCTCCAGGATTACGGCAATACCAGCGCCGCCAGCATTCCGCTCGCCCTCTCCGAAGCCAAACAAAAGGGCCATTTGCAGCGCGGCGATACGGTCGTCGTCGTCGGTTTCGGCGCGGGATTGACGTGGGCAAGCGGCGTTTTGAAGTGGTTTTAAGCGATGCAAAACAACCAAAACACGGCGCAGTTTCTCGATTCCGACGAGCGCCTCAAATGGAATAACCCGCGCGAAATCGTGAGCGCCGTGCAGATTCCGCGCGGCGCACGCGTCGCGGAAATCGGCTGCGGCACCGGCTGGTTCACTTTTGAAATCGAAGCCGCTATCAGGCCGCGCGGCATGGTGTATGCGCTCGACAAACAGGCTGCGATGCTGCAAATTCTCGAAACCAAACGCCGCCATTACGAGCGGGTTTTGACGCTGCCGTGCGGCGAAAACGAGTTCGAACTCGACGACGGCGAAGTCGATGTCGTTTTTCACGCCAACGTGCTTCACGAAACCCAGAATCCCGAAATTCATCTGTGCGAAGCGTTTCGGGTTTTGAAAAGCGGTGGCCGCATGATCGTGATCGAGTGGGGCTGGGCCGATGAAGAATCGCAGCCAGGGCCGCCCAACACCATTCGCTTAGAGCCTCAAACCACACGCGAATTACTGGAAAGCGCCGGTTTTGAAATCTCCGAAACGGGCGATGCCGGGCCTTATCATTACGTGGTGCAAGCCGTGAAACCCTAAATATGAACGCGATACTTTTCCCCGGACAGGGCAGTCAAAAAGTCGGTATGGGCCGCGAAATTTGCGAGCGATTTCCCATTGGCAACTCGATTTTCGAGCGCGCCAATGCGGTTTTAGGCACCGATTTGCGCGAATTATGTTTCGACGGGCCGGATGAAATTTTAAAGAACACGCTTCACGCTCAACCTGCGCTTTTGACAGTCGGTTTCATTCATTTTGAAGCGGCCAAAGCTAACGGCCTCGAAATGGGCATGACGGCGGGCCATTCGCTGGGCGAATACACCGCGCTCGTCGCGGCGGGCGCGCTCGGATTTGAAGATGCGCTGAGTTTGGTGCAGAAACGTGCCGAACTGATGTCGAACGCGCCGCACGGCGCGATGGCGGCGCTGATTGGCCTGGCCGACGAGAAACTGGACGAAGTTTTGACGGCGGCCAACGAAACTGGCGTTTGTGTGGCGGCGAATTTTAATTCGCCGGGCCAAATCGTGGTTTCGGGCGAAATTGCGGCAGTCGAAGCGGCGATGGCAGCCGCCAAAGCTGCGGGCGCCAAATTGGTGATCAAATTGCCGGTTTCGGGTGCGTTTCATTCGCCGCTTTTGGCCGACGCGGGCGCGCGGATGGCCGAATTAATCGACGCCGCGCCGTTTATCGACGCGCAAATCCCGGTTTACCAGAACACCACGGCCAAACCCGCGACACACGCGGCAGAGCTTCGCGCCGCGCTTCGACCGCAAATGACGAGCGCGGTGAATTGGACGCAAACGATTCAAAACATGATCGGCGATGGCGCGACCAAATTCATCGAATTGGGGCCGGGAAATGTGCTGACCGGGTTGGTGAAGCGCATCGACAAATCGGTCGAGTTGGAAAATTTTTAAATAGCCACAAAATCACAAGAAACACAAAAGTTGGGCCCACGCAACTCCCCATTTTTTGTGCTTTTGTGTCTTTTGTGGCCAATTCAAAACTATGCAATTAGAAAATCAAGTCGCCTTCATCACCGGCGCGCGGCGCGGCATCGGGCGCGCGATTGCGCTCAAATACGCGCAGAACGGCGCCGATTGCGTTCTCGTGGCGCGTTCGGCGCCCGAGGAACTCGCCGCCGAAATCCGCGCGCTCGGACGCCGCGCTCTGGCGCTCGCGGTCGATGTCGCCGACGCCGAAGCGGTTGAAAAAGCGATAAAAGAAACCGTAAAAGAGTTCGGGCGCCTCGATATTCTGGTCAACAACGCTGGAATCAACGACGACGGGCTGCTCATTCGCATGAAATTGGAGCAGTGGCAGCGCGTGATGGATGTCAATCTGTCCGGCGCGTTTTACGCCACCAAAGCCGCCGCGCGGCCCATGTTGAAGCAGGAAAGTGGACGAATTATCAACATTTCCAGCGTCATCGGGCAAATGGGCAACGCGGGACAGGCCAATTATGCGGCGTCCAAAGCCGGGCTGCTGGGTTTCACCAAATCGGTCGCTAAAGAACTGGGTTCGCGCGGCATCACTTGCAACGCGATTGCGCCCGGATTCATCGAGACCGATATGACGCACGAGATGACCGATGAGGCGAAAAGTGCGCTGTTGGGCCAGATTCCGCTCGGAAAACTCGGTCAGGCCGACGATGTGGCCGAGTTGGCACTGTTCTTGGCGTCAAACGGCGCGCGTTACATCACCGGGCAAACCTTCAACGTCGATGGCGGATTGGTGATGCAGTGAGCGCCGGGCGCTTGTCCATTCGCGCGCGAATTGGGTAAAGTAAAGGCGCAAACGCTTTTGCAATTTCCACACAACCTAAGGGAGAGAAAATCATGGCTGCTGTTGCCGAAAAAGTCAAAGAAATTGTTTCCGACGAACTGTCGGTCGATATGGGTATCGTGACCCCGCAAGCACGATTTGTTGAAGATCTGGGCGCCGATTCGCTCGATGTCGTTGAACTGGTGATGCGTTTTGAAGAGGAATTCGAAATCGAAATCCCCGACGAAGACGCCGAAAAACTGCTCACCGTCGGCGCCGCCGTCGAATACATCGAGAAAAAGTCCGAAGCGTAAAATAGGCGCGAGGCGCGAGGCATGAGGCACCAGAAGCGATTCCGTCGTTTCCTTGCCTCGCGCCTCGCGCCTTATGCCTCATGCCTCCAACATGAAAGAGCTTGAACGAGTCGTTATTACTGGCATGGGCGCGGTCACTCCCATCGGCATCGGTCTCGATGCGTTTTGGGAAGGCGTCGTGTCGGCTCGAAACGGCGTCAAACCGATCACCATCATCGACCCGGCGCGCCACAGCGTGCGTTTCGCGGGCGAAGTTTCCGAGTTTCAAGTCACCGATTACATCGAAAAGCGCGAGGCCAAACGCATGGATCGCTTCGTGCAATTCGCGGTCGTGGCAAGCGAAGAAGCCGTCAAAGATTCGGGTTTGGTGATCGACGACTCGAATTGCGACCGCGTCGGCGTGATTTTGGGCTGCGGCGTCGGCGGACTGCAAACCTGGGAAACCGAACACACCAAGTTCATGGAAGGCGGGCCGGATCGGGTTTCGCCGTTTCTGATTCCGATGATGATCGTCAACATGGCCGCCGGTCATGTTTCGATTCGCACCGGCGCGCGCGGGCCAAATACCGCGCTGGTTTCGGCCTGCACCTCGTCGGCGCACGCTCTGGGCGTCGCTTTCGACATGGTTTCGCGCGGCGAAGCCGACGCCATTATCGCGGGTGGAACCGAAGCGCCGATTTCCAATTGCGGCGTCGCCGGTTTCGCCAATATGCGGGCATTATCGAAGCGCAACGATGATTATTTGACCGCATCGCGCCCCTTCGACAAAGACCGCGACGGTTTCGTCATCGGCGAAGGTTCGGGAACCCTCATTCTCGAATCTCTCACCAGCGCACTCGCGCGCGGCGCCAAAATCTACGCCGAAATGATCGGTTACGGGTTCACCGGCGACGCCTATCACATGACCGGAATGCGCGAAGACGGTTCGGGCTACTCCAAAGCGATGGAAATCGCGCTCGACATGGCCAAACTCGACAAAGACGAAATCGGCTACATCAACGCGCACGGCACCTCGACGCCGACCAACGATCCGGTCGAAAGTCGCGCCGTCAAACACGTTTTCGGCGAACGCGCGCACCAAATCCCGATGAGTTCGACCAAATCGCAAATCGGCCATCTTTTGGGCGGCGGCAGCGCCGTCGAAGCGATTGCGACCATCAAGGGCTTGCAAGAGCAGATTTTGCCGCCGACCATCAATCATTTCGAGCCAGACCCCGAATGCGACCTCGATTACGTGCCCAACGCCTCGCGGCCCGGAAAATTCGAAGTTGCGCTGAGTAACGCGACCGGTTTTGGCGGTCATTACGCGACTTTAGCGTTCCGGCGCTGGAACGGCTGAAAACTGAACCGCAAAGGCGCAAAGGCGCAAAGATTTTTGAATTTCTTTGCGTCTTCGCGCCTTTGCGGTTTTTAATCGTGCCATGACCGAACTCGAAACGCGGCTCAGCCTCGAAGCCTCCGCCGGTTTTTGCTTCGATCAATTTCCACTATTCCAACCATGCAACCGCCCATCCCTCCACCGATTCCCTCGCCAAAACCGCCGCCGATTCCCCTCGCGCCCGGCGCCACGCCGATTTTGCCTGTTGGTTTGCACGTGAAACCTGACGTGGTGACCATCGCCTATCGCGACCGTTTTTTGGGCGAATGGCGCAACAATTTGCTTTTCACGTTGCTTCATCCGGTGTCGCTGTTGATGATGGTGGCCGCCGCCGCAGTTTTCGCAGTGATTTATCCGACCGTTTTTCTATTTTTCAAAATCCAGGGATTCGCACTGCGCTGGATCGCGAATTTGGTGTTTTTAATCCTCGTCAACGCCATCCTCAGCGCGAACCAGATCCGCAATTCGCACAGGTCCAATCGCGGCGAATCGATATCGCTGCGGCCTCACGAACTGGAATACAACTCAGCTACTAAGAATCGCCACGTGTTCTGGGGCAAAATTGTCACGATCATCGACGCGACCGGTTATTTCTACTTCGTGCGGCTCGATGGCGTCAACTACGTTCCCCATGCCGCCTTTGCCTCGCCCGCCGCGCGCGGATTGTTCCTCGAAGCCGCGCGCACTTTGCAAAAAAGCCGCGGCGCGACTTGGCCTGCCGAACTCGTCGCGCAAATGGCGCCCACCCCGACATGACGGAGATCGAAACGCTTCTCGGCCTCGAAATTCCGCCCGAACTGCTCGAACTCGCGTTTTCGCACCCGTCAGCAGTCGGCGACGGTCTCGAACGCACTTTGAAGTCCAATCAGCGCCTGGAATTTCTCGGTGATGCGCTCGTCGGCGCGATTGTCGCGGCGCATTTCTACCAATCCGAGCCGAATTTGCCGGAAGGCCATCTCACCAACCGCAAAATCGCGGCGGTGCGGCGCGAAGCGCTCAGCGAAGCGGCGCGGCGACTCGAATTGGGCCGTTTTCTGCGTTTTGGACGCGGCGAGGGCAGCGCGGGCGGCGCGAATCGGCTTTCCAACCTCTCCGATGCTTTTGAAGCCCTCACCGGCGCGATTTATCTGGCGCACGGCTGGGAAACGGCGCGCGATTTCGTGTTGAAAAGCCTCGCACCCGAACTTTCGCGCGATCCGGCGACGCTGGTGCCGTTTAAAAACCGCTTGCAGGAACTGACTCAAAGCATCGGACTCGGCACGCCGAAGTATCAAACCGCGCCTATCAGCGCCAAATTGCACCAGTTTTCCTCGCAAGTCTTGCTTTTGGACGAAGTGCGCGGACGCGGGCAGGGCAACTCCAAAAAAGCCGCCGAAGAAGAAGCCGCGCAAGCGGCCCTCGCTGCAATCTTGGCTTCTCCTCAAAAATGATTCACCGCAAAGGCGCAAAGAAATTCAAAAAATCTTTGCGTCTTCGCGTCTTTGCGGTGAAATTCCCCCATGACGCTCGAAAAAGCCCTGCAAAATTCGCCCGCGCCGCCGAAAATTCTGGCCGCGCAAACTTTAATCGATCTCGAATACCTCGATTTCGACGGCCAAATCCAAATCGGATATTTAGTTGCCCACCGCGAACTCGAACCTGAAATCCGCCAGATTTTCACCGAAATTCTGGTCGCGCGCTTCCCGATTTTCCAGATGCGGCCCGTCTGCGAGTTCAATTGGAGCGACGACGTTTCGATGATGCAAAACAACTGTTCGGCCTTCAATTATCGCCGCAAACTCGGCAAAACGGCGCTGTCTTTTCACGCCACGGGCCGCGCCATCGACATCAATCCGCGGCAAAATCCCTACATCAAAGCCGGCCTGATTTTGCCGCCGGGCGCGCTTTACGAAACTGAAAAACCCGGCACGATGACGGAAAACAGCCCGGTCGTTGCCGTGTTCGAGAGTCGCGGCTGGGTGTGGGGCGGGCGCTGGACGAAACTCCTCGATTATCACCATTTCCAGAAGCCGACAGCGTGAAATTTCCCCGATGAAAAAGCCCGAAAAACTCGCCAAACCCAAAAAATTAGCCGTCGCCAAACCGAAAAACGTTCCGGTCGCGCGCCTGAGCGATGAGGAAGTCAATCGCGCGCCGCTCGCGTGGGGACGGCGTCTGGCGCGGCTCGTCGGCGCCAAATTCGGTGTCAAAATGTCGCTCGACCGCGCCAAAAACGAGGGCGTGCGCCGCAAAACCCGCATCGCCATCAAGTGCGCCAAAAGTCGTTGCGCGCCGGTTTTCGTGTCGGTCGAGATGCTGGCGCGCATCGATGAACTCTGGGGCGTGTTTCTGGTCGTCGGGCAGGGCGCCGAAATCTGGAAGTGCGACGCCGATTTCGTGCGCCGCGCCGCTTATATCAACCGCTCCTCACAAAAAATGGCGCGCGCCGAACTGCGCTTCAAAGCGATGCAGCGCGGCGGCGTTCTCATCGGAAAACTCAGCGAAGAAGAAGTCGAAAGCTGTCAGATTCCATGAAGAATTCACCGCAGCGAAGGAAAAATCTCTCGAAAACCTCCGCGTCTCTGCGGTGGAAATTTGAAATCCCAAACCCCTTCCCTTGATCCGATCCGCCTCGCCCTGATACGATCCGATCCGTCTTGCCCAACTCCATTTTCCATCCCGAACTCGGCCTGAAAATCCAGGTTTTCGAGCCGTTTTCCAACCTCTCTCCCGAACTGCGCGCCAGTTTTTCCGACGATGCCACGCCCAAACCGCGCTTTCACGACCCAAATCGCGGCCTGAGACTCTATCAAGGCGACGCGCTCGAACTGCTGCGCCGCGCCAAATCCGAGACTTTCGACCTCATCTTCGCCGACCCGCCGTATTTCCTCTCCAACGGCGGCATGACGTGTCAAAACGGGCAAATGGTGAGCGTCGATAAAGGCGACTGGGACAAAGCCGCGACCTTCGAGGAGATCCACGCCTTCAACCTGCAATGGCTGCGGCAGTGTCACCGCCTCCTCAAAACCGACGGCGCGCTCTGGGTTTCGGGCACGAGCCACAACATTTTTAGCTGCGGATTCGCGCTGCAAACCCTCGGCTTCAAAATCCTCAACGACATCGCCTGGCACAAAACCAACCCGCCGCCGCATCTCGCCTGTCGCTACTTCACTCACGCGCACGAAACCCTGCTCTGGGCGCGCAAAACCCCGAAATCCAAACACTTTTTCGACTACGCGGGCATGAAACGCGACAACGGCGACAAGCAAATGCAGTCGGTCTGGAAACTCCCCGCGCCCGCGAAATGGGAAAAGCGTTTTGGTCGCCATCCGACCCAGAAACCCGAAATCCTCTTGGACAGAATCATCCGCGCCAGTTCTAAACCCGCCGATTTGATACTCGACCCGTTTTGCGGCTCAGGCACAACCGGCGCCGTCGCCGCGCGCCTCGGAAGGCGTTTCGTAGGCTTTGAAATCGAAGATGAATTTCTCGAAATCGCGCAAAAGCGCCTCGAAGATCAAGGCAACATGAACTCACAAACTCAACATTCTCTCGATTTTCGTAATGAAAATATGACGGGGGGGGGGGGGCGATTCTTAAATGGAAAGAGACATCGCACTCGCTCGCCTCATGGAATTGCAGGGGAAATGTCTGGTCGAACTTGCCAAAACCCACGGCCAAAAGATTTTCCACGAAAAGGAAATCGAGGGCATTTCCACGCGGACGCTCAACAAAGGTTGGGCCGGTTTGACGCTCGAACGCGCGCTCGGTTTGCCGGTCAATTCGCGGCGCGAACCCAACGGCGGCAGTTGGGAACTCAAGCAAGTTTCGCTGAAAAAGCATCCTCTCACGGGTGAAATTAAGGCCAAAGAAACCATGCAAATCACCATGTTCGACCGCGCGCATATCCTCGAAAACCCGTTTGAGACGAGCCACGTTTTGCATAAAATCGCGCGCATGATCGTCGTGGCGCGGCTTTATGTCGATGAAAACGAGTCCACCTCGCCAATTATGCTGGTCAAAGCCGCCGATTTATCTCTCGAAATTCCCACAATCTACGAGCGAGTGCGCGCCGACTACGAGCAGATGCGCGAAGTTTTACGAGCCGGAAACGCGCCGCGCAGCGAAATGGGCAGCCTGATTCAAAGCCGCACCAAAGGCGCCGGGCACGGCTCGGTTTCGCGCGCGTGGTATGCGCGAACGGGCTTCGTCGAACTTCTTTTAGGCATCGGAAAATAACCGCCAACGCAATAATGACTGGTTCCCTCTCTCGGTAATCCGGGGGAGGGTTAGGGTGGGGGAATCTGAAAAGCTTCCCAATTCCAAAGTAACAAGCTAAAAAAATCTCGCGCTACCCCCACCCTAACCCTCCCTCGGATTACCGGGAGAGGGAACCAATCCGGTGTAAATTAGATTCGTAACAGCCACGACTTTACTGACCGGTTCCCTCTCCCGCTTGCGGGGGAGGGTTAGGGTAGGGGCTTTAGGTCGCCTCGCTGTAAAATCCCCAATATGCCATCAGAACTTCCGCCCAGGAAAATCCAATTCGCCCGCCAACTCCGCCGCGAACAGACCATCTACGAACAAAAACTCTGGCAAATTCTGCGTGACCACCGAATGAGCGGCTTCCATTTTCGCCGCCAACACCCCATCGGGCCATTCATCGCCGATTTCGCTTGTATCAAGGCCAAACTCATTCTCGAACTCGATGGCAATTCGCACGATGACCGCCAGGATTACGACGCCAACCGCGACTTCGTTTTGCGGGAATGGGGCTGGAAGATTTTGCGATTTCCGAATGTTTACGCGCGCGACCGGCCCGAAGATTTGTGGCGCGAGGTGGAGAAAGAACTGCGTGAGATGGTGGCACAGGGAAAAAAGGGCAGTGAGGTTATCGAGAAGCCCCCACCCTAACCCTCCCCCGCAAGCGGGAGAGGGAACCGGTCATCATTTCGCTTCCCAACGCAAAACGGGCGCGAATCTCTCGATTCGCGCCCGTTTTCTTCTTTTCCCCCACTTAATTCTGCGTCGGAGTGGCTTCAAAAGCGGCGATTTTGGCGGCGCTGGCGGCGGCTTTGTGGGCGCGGGGAATGGTGCCGAGTTTCGAGGCTTCCACCCAACTCGGCCACAGCGCTTGGTCGCGCCCGATGCGATTGAAGGCGAATTGATCGAGCATCGCCACCAGTTCGCCGCTCTCGCGCACCAGAGTTTTGACTTCGGCGGTGGTCAGGCTGCGCGTTTGGCCGCTCGCCGCCTGATTCAAATGCGTCGCGTCATAGGCGGCGATGACCGCGCCAAGTGCGGTCAAAAAACCGGCGTCCATGCCCATATCGACGAACATCGCTTGCACGGCGGGCGGCGTGGCGGCGTCCTTGAACGACTGCGCCGACGCGCGATAAGTGCCCTGAGCCTCGTTGACGGGCCGCGAAAACAGGCTGCCCACGCCCTTGTCGGCGAAGTGCGCGGCGCTGGCCGCCATCGCATCGACGGTAGTCACGAGGTCGTCAAACTCCTCATCTTTGGCGCTGGTCGCGCCGGTTGCGCCGCTTTTGTCGCCGGCTTGCGCGGCCAGAGCCGCCAGTAAATCGGTGCCCATCTGGAGCAAACGCGGCATCTGGGTCGCGCCGATTCCCGCGCTGAAAACGGCGGGATTGGCGTCGGTAAACGCCCGGATTTTCACGATCTGGTCGGAGCGTTGGCGTGCATAAGCACTCATATTAGGTGGCCTCCCGGCGGAAAATAGGGTCAGGCAAAGGCGCCGCCGCACCCTCGCAAGATATTTTCGCCGAAATCAGCGCGGCGGTCAGAAACTGCCCCGAAAACAGCGCGGCCAGCCCGAAAACAGCCGGTTTGTGATGAAAACATCAGGGAAAGAAAAAATTGGGCGCGGGAGCCGCGAAAAGAGCCGGGGAAAGAAAAAAACAAGTCGGGAACGAAAAATTGGGCGCGGGAACGAAAAAAACGGGCCGGGAACGAAAAATTGGGCGCGGGAGTGAAAAAATAGGCGAATGAATTCGCAGCCAGAAAAAGCCGTCGGCCTGCGCCGACGAAATCCCGCCGTTACGCTTTTGAGTTCCT
>JAABUN010006579.1_pt1 | contig 13237 bp, 11 predicted proteins | sample 5559311 | NCBI WGS metagenome assembly JAABUN01 (sample SAMN10711877, study PRJNA513370) | rock metagenome | isolation source: Antarctica rocks | place: Antarctica: Victoria Land, Siegfried Peak sud | reverse complement strand
CTTCCCTCCTACTGCGACCGTTGTGATCTCCTGGTCGGTCTTGACGGGTTCCACGTCATCGAGGTGGTGGAGCAGCAGGGCCGGGTGCGGGTGGTGGTCGAGTCCGCCCGCCAGGAGATGGCGTGTCCACCTACCCCGTATACCTTGCTGGTAGTTCCTGATCCAGGAGCCGCGGGCAACTTGGCCCGCCGCCCAGGGGACGTCCAGGCCAACCCCGATCAACGACGTGTTCGCCCGCCACTACCAGCAGCACCCCGAAGCCGACGGCCTCGAGATGTTCGACGAATGAACCGCCGCCCAGGACGAGTCGGCGGGCGAGGTCAACCGGTCGGCTCGAAGACTGCAGACAAACCGGCCGGGCCGGCGGGGAGATCTCGGACAGGTCCACGAGGACGAGTTCCGCGTCCTCAGCTCATGGATCACGGGCGGGGTAGGCGGCCTTTGCTCTGCATCGCTGCCAGCACCCTACCCTGGGCGATCGCGCGACCCGCTGTGTGCGGGGTGGTCTGTCCCCGGCGGGCCTCGTCGAGCACCTCGTGGGTGTTCGCGCGCAGTCGCGTCGAAATGGTCTTGAAAATCGCTTCGGTGTCGGGGCGAAATCCGGAGTAGCGGCTGTCCATCACGTAGGCGGCTGCAACGACACCGCCGGCGTTTGCCAGGAAGTCGGGGACCACAGTGATGTCTCTCTCGGCGAGGATCCCCTGGGCGGAGGGGGAGGTTGGTAAGTTGGCTCCTTCGACGACGAGCCGGGCCTTGATCTGGTGCGCTACCTCGTCATCGATGGTGTCCTGCAGCGCTGCCGGGACCAGGATGTCGCAGTCGATGGTCAGTTCCTGGCCGGGTGGTGTTCTGACGCCCAAGTCCTCGTGCTGGACGAGCTCGTCGCCGTACACGGCACGAGCGGCGAGGAGGTGGTCCATGTTGAAGCGGTCGGCGGCGTACAAGCCACCTCGGGCGGTCGACACGACCACGACCGCGGCGCCCAGTTCCGTGAGTCGTTGTGCTGTAGCGGCCCCGACAGCGCCAAAGCCTTGGATAGAGACCCGGGCTCCAACCATCGGCAGGCAGATGCTGCTGGCGGCCGCGTCGGCCGCCTCGGCAACGCCATAACCAGTGACACCAAGCTCGTCGTAGGCGACCCCGCCTAGGTGAGCTGGTGTGCCGACGGCAGCGCCTCGGTCGCCGAGTTCATCCTGGATGATCGCGGCATCATTCTCGGTGAGGCCCATGTCTAGGCCCATGACGTACTCACGAGGGACCTCGTTGGCCAAGGCGCGGGCGAAGGCACGCAGGCACCGGTTCCTTATCCGGGGATGCCGGGTCGGCGACGATGCCTGCCTTGGCTCCACCGTAAAACAGGTCCACGCCCGCCCACTTCCACGTCATCACTCGCGCCAGGCGGGCGACCTCGGTGACGCTGACGGTGGGACTCATGCGGGTACCGCCCTTGCCCATGCCTCGCGCGGTGTTGTCGATGACCAGCACTCCGCGCATGCCGGTGCGCCGGTGAGACACCACGACGATTTTCTCGGGTCCCCATTCGTCGATAAGCGCGAGGGCATCGCCCATGGCCGTGTTGTCCCTTCCGTTGTTTGGTGGAGGTCTACGTTTTCGCTACATACAACCGATGGCGACCGGTTGGAGCCCCGTCCTCCGGTCACATCTCGAAGGTCACCCCCTGGGCCAGGGCGAGCTTGCCGGAAGCGTTGATCGTGGCGGTTGTGCGGCGCATGTAGGCCTTCCAGGAGTCCGAGCCGGATTCGCGGCCGCCGCCGGTCTGCTTCTCGCCGCCGAAGGCACCGCCGATCTCGGCGCCTGAGGTCCCGATGTTGACGTTGAGGATCCCGCAGTCACTGCCCGCAGCCGACATGAATGCTTCGGTCTCGTTGACATCGCGCGTGAAGATGCACGAAGACAGGCCTTGGGGGACGGCGTTGTTGAGCGCGATCGCCTCGTCGAAGTCGTCGTAGCCAACCACGTACAGGATTGGGGCGAACGTCTCCTCGTGCATCAGTGCGGTTTGGCTTGGCATGGTCACCAGGGTCGGAGAGGCGTAGAAGGCCTCAGGTGCCTCCTGCGCTAGGTGTCGTCGGTCGCCAGCGACGACGACTCCGCCGTCCTTCCGGGCGGTCGCCAGGGCTGCCTGCATCGCCTGCCAGGAACTGTTGTTGATCAGTGGGCCGACGACGGTCTGTTTGTCGAACGGATTTCCGACGGGCAACCGCTCGAGAGCGGCGGCGACCCGGTCGACGAACTGGTCCTTGACGCTGTTGTGCACGATCGCGCGACGCATGGTCGTGCAGCGCTGCCCGGCGGTACCGGCCGCGGCGAAAACGCTGGCCGGCACCGCTAGGTCGAGGTCCGCCGACGCACTGATGATGCCGGCATTGTTGCCCCCCAGCTCGAGCAGGACGCGCCCGAATCGTCGGGCAACGCGTTCGCCGACCTGCTGGCCCATCCGTACCGAACCGGTAGCACTCACCAGGGCGACGAGGGGGTGGTCGACCAAGGACTCTCCAACGTCGCGGCCGCCGACCGCCACCTGGCCCAGGTCGGCGGGGACACCGGCCTGTTCGCACGCTTGCCTGAGCATCGCCTGGCAGGCGAGGGCGGTCAGCGGTGTCGCCTCGCTGGGCTTCCAGACGACGGTGTCCCCGCAGACCAGTGCGATCGCGGTGTTCCAGCCCCACACCGCGGCGGGGAAGTTGAAAGCGGTGATCAGGCCGAGGACGCCCAGCGGCTGCCAGGTCTCCAAGATCCGGTGCTGAGGTCGTTCGGAAGGAAGGGTGTTGCCGTTGAGTTGCCGTGAGAGGCCGACCGCCAGGTCGCACATGTCAACAATCTCCACCACCTCGCCGACCGCTTCGGTGCGGGTCTTACCAACCTCGAGCTGGATCAGCGTCGCGAGTTGGTCGGTGTGGGCGGCGATGATCTGCCCAAGACGCTTGACCAGAGCCCCCCGGGCCGGCGCGGGAGCGTCACGCCACTGTAGGTGTGCGGCATGAGCCCGATCGACAGCGACAGCGACATCATGGGTGGACCGCCAGGCCAGGCTGGTGAGGCCGCCGCCGGTGATCGGGGTGGTGGCGACAGCGTCGCCGCGGTGGTCATCCAGGTCGACCCCGACCGCGGCGAGCGCCTTGACAGCCTCCGCCGCCAAGATGCTGGTTTCGGGCAGTGCCGCGGGGGCAGCGGTGCTGGTCGTGGTCATAGAGGTCCTCACTGGTTCGAGTTGGCAGGGTACGGGCCGAGACGGTACGGGCTGGTGCTGAGGGCGGCAGCGAGCCGACCAGAGCGATGTCGTCACCGGGGCACCAGCCGGATCCGACGCCGGCGGGTGAGGTGTCGGGCGCCAAGGCGAGGGCCGTCATGGTTGGCCGCCGGTTGCAGCGGCCGGCGTCGCCGGCTGCCGGTCGTCGTGGATAGCCGGCATATCTAGGGCGGCGGCGGCTGTATCCAACGATCGCTGGGTCTGCGCGCCGTACAGCTGCTGCGGGTCGTGCACTGGCCGGTCCAGCAGCCCGGCGAGCCACCCGACGTCGCGTGGCGTCGCCTGATGCGTCTGTGTGCTGGCACCTTCGGTCTCCAGGTTCGACTGGAAGATCCCGGCGGCGGACTTAGGCAGGAAATCCTCGTAGACGACGGGGTGCGGCGTCAGCCAGCCCTGCTCGAGCAGCGCTGTCAGCGTGCCGGGTGTTGTGGCATCCCGCTCCCGGGCCGGGGTGAAGGTGTAGTGACCGAGACCGGACTGTGCCAGGTGGGTCGCGGACCGAGGGAAGTGCTCGGCCCAGCAGTGGGCGAGTGCGTCGGGGTAGGTCCCGACTCGCGCTGCCCGGTCGGCCGCGCCAGTCAGAGCGGCCTCGTAGCGCAGGCGCCCCGCGTCGGTCAGCGCGACCCCGCGGGCTTCGACCTCACCGAACCGGACTCGCAACGCACCCTCCACGACGGTCCCGTCGGCCTCGCGGAGCAGCCGCTTCTCGTCCAGCGCACGGAAGCTGGTCTGCCGCAGCAGCACCTCCGGCCCGTCCCAGCGCGGCGGCCCCTCGATGCGGTCGAGCATCCGCACCCCGGCCGCAGTCATCCGGGCGTGCAACAGGTCGATGTCCAGGACCCGGGGTGTGAGGTGGTTGATGTGCGTGGACGGCACGCCCGCGATGTCAGCAGCGACTGAGGACACCCCCAGCAGCTCGTTGTACCAGCCGCGGTCGATCGGCTGATCGCCCAACCGCAGGCAGGCGACGATCGAGGTCACCAGCTCCTCGGCATCCTCAGGTTCGAGGCTGCCGGCCGCGTCAGCCTGCCCCGCGAGCTCGATTAGCCGGGGCGGGAACAAGGTACGGGCTGCCAGGAACCGTTGGACTCGCCGGCCGAGGTCGTCGTTGAAGAAGCGCTGATCCTGTGGCACCAGAACGCTCACGAACAGCCGGAAGGGATTCTGCTCCAGCTCCGTGACGTCGATGGGACGAAAGGCGGTCGACACCACAGGGATGGGCGTCGGGGCGGCGTCGCGCAGGTCATAGAAGCCGACCGGGTACATCCCGAACGCCGCCAGGATCCCGGCGAGCTGCGCGAGCTCAGCGGGGGTGCCTACTCGGACCGCACCGTGCCGCTCGGCGGTTACTCGGCTCAGGCTGCCAAGCTCTTCGGCGTCGCAGCGCGTACGTAGGACGTCCACATTCACCTGCGCGCTGGCGTCGACCAGCTGCCGGTAGGCCGGTACCTCGCCGGCGTACAGGGCCGACAGCTGGGCGGCGAGTCGAGCGCGGAGCTCGGTGGTGGTGACGCTGACAGTGCTCACGGTCCTCCTCAGTACTCGGTGCCTGTGGTGGGCGGCAGTCACGGTGACTGGCCGGTGATCGCGCCCTGCACCCGGCGACCACCAACGCGGGCGACACCGCTGCACCCTGCGGCGCCCGAGCCTCCCACCGTGATGTGGACCCCGCGGCACAGACTCATCTTGGGCGACGGGTCGACGGAGCGGAACGGCTCAAGGCCGCGAGACCACGTGGGGCAGCGTAAGGTCTTGTGGTGCTCCAACCGTTGCAGCTCCGAGCACTGCACGAGGTCATGTCCACCGGCTCTTTCGCCGAGGCTGGCGCTCGACTCGGCTTCACGCCCTCGGCGGTATCTCAGCAGATCGCTGCGCTAGAACGCTCCACAGGACTCGTGCTGTTTGAGCGAGGACCGCGCAGCATCCGATCCACCGCCGCAGCCCGCTCCTTGGCCTCCCGCGTCGTCGTCATGCTCGGACAGCTGGACGCGCTCGAACGGGAGATCCGCATGATGGCGGCCGGCGGTCTGGGCGTAGTGCGCGTCGGCAGCTTCCCCACCGCCAGCGCGGGGCTGCTACCGGCTGCGCTGGCCCGCCTGAAGCGTTCACACCCCGAAGTCGACGTTCTGCTCGACGAGGCGGAGCCGGACGAGCTCGTCCCACGCCTGACCGCAGGCGCGCTGGACCTCATCCTGGTCTACGAGTACGACACGGTGCCGCGGTCCTGGCCAAGCAACCTGACCCGCACCGCCCTGGTGCGCGAGTCCCTGCTGCTGCTGCTCGGGCGCCACCACTCGGTTGCGGGTGCCGGACCGCAGGACCTGGCCGCCCTGGCCGGAGACACGTGGGCAGCGAGCAGAGAGGATACCGCGGGAGCCCGTTCGATGGAGCGGCTGTGCGCAGCCGCCGGCTTCGCACCTCGGGTGGCGTACCGCAGCAACGACTACAACGTCGTGCACGGTCTGGTGGCCGCTGGGCTGGGTGTCGCGCTCGTCCCCGCCTTAGCGTACGTGGAAGATCCGAGGACGCTGGCTGTCGACGTGACAGGGCCAGGAGCTAGCCGCCAGGTGTTCGCTCTGCACCGCGGCGACGACGCCAACCCCGTCTTGGGTGCACTGCTCGACGCTCTCGCGCTCGCCGGGCGCGCTCGGGCCCGCGAAACGCAGAACCTGCGCATCCAGCCGACGCTGCGGGTCGTGCCGGACCGCTCGGGCGACGACCCGGGCAGGGCCAACCCAGCCTGAAGGGACTTGCTCTCGCAGCAGCGATTTCTGGGGCTCATCCCGACCGGCGGATGGCGAGTCGGGTGCAGCATCACGCAGGTGACCAATCCCCGACAGGGCTCCGGAGGCGCCGCCGAGCAGCAGGCCGAGAACCCGTGGGGGTGACGGTCGGGCCGCGATAGATTGACTGCGAACCCATCAACAGCCCGAGGAGCACCCTTCGTGACCGACACCCTCCCGCGTCCTCCAGCCAGCGACGACTCCGCCACCGCCTACGCAGCCACCGCCTCCGAGGCCTACCGGTCCGCTCTGTCGGTGATCGAGAGCGTGGAGCCGCGGATTGCCGACGCGACCCGCGCCGAGCTCGCCGACCAGCGGGCCTCGCTCAAGCTGATCGCCTCGGAGAACTATGCCTCGCCCGCCGTGCTGCTGACCATGGGCACCTGGCTCTCCGACAAGTACGCCGAGGGCACCGTCGGGCACCGCTTCTACGCGGGCTGTCAGAACATCGACACGGTGGAGGCGGTGGCCGCCGAGCACGCGCGCGAGCTGTTCGGGGCCGAATACGCGTACGCGCAGCCGCACTCGGGCATCGACGCCAACCTGGTGGCGTTCTGGGCGATCCTGGCCAACCGGGTGGAGCTGCCGGAGCTGGCCGAGCTGGGCGTCAAGGGGATCAACGACCTGACCGAGGAGCAGTGGGAGAGCCTGCGGCACAAGTTCGGCAACCAGCGGGCGCTGGGGATGTCCCTCGACGCGGGCGGTCACCTGACCCACGGGTTCCGGCCGAACATCTCGGGCAAGATGTTCCACCAGCGCTCGTACGGCACCGACCCCGAGACCCAGCTGCTGGACTACGACGCGGTCCGGCGTACGGCGCTGGAGTTCAAGCCGATGGTCCTGATCGCCGGCTACTCGGCCTACCCCCGGCGGGTGAACTTCGCCAAGATGCGCGAGATCGCCGACGAGGTCGGGGCCACCTTCATGGTGGACATGGCCCACTTCGCCGGTCTGGTGGCCGGCAAGGTCTTCACCGGCGAGGAGGACCCGGTCCCGTACGCGCACCTGGTCACCACGACCACCCACAAGTCGCTGCGCGGCCCCCGGGGCGGGATGGTGCTGGCCACCAAGGAGTACGCCGACTCAGTCGACCGCGGCTGCCCGATGGTCCTCGGTGGTCCGATGGGGCACGTGATGGCGGCCAAGGCCGTCGCCCTGGCCGAGGCGCGCACGCCGGCCTTCCAGACGTACGCCCACGACGTCGCCGACAACGCCAAGACCTTGGCCGAGGGGCTGCTGCGCCGGGGGGCCAAGCTGGTGACCGGCGGCACCGACAACCACCTGGTGCTGATCGACGTCTCCCCCTTCGGTCTCACCGGGCGCCAGGCCGAGTCGGCACTGCTGGACAGCGGGATCGTGACCAACCGCAACGCCGTCCCGAGCGACCCGAACGGCGCCTGGTACACCTCCGGGGTGCGGGTCGGGACCCCGGCCCTGACCAGCCGCGGATTCGGCGCCGGCGAGTTCGACACGGTGGCCGAGCTGATGGTCAACGTGCTGAAGAGCACGACCCCGGCCACCGCGTCCAACGGGCAGCCCGGCAAGGCCAAGTACCTGCTGGCCGACGGCGTCGCCGCCAAGACCTTGGCGGCCAGCGCCGAGCTGCTCGAGTCCAACCCCCTCTACCCCGGTCTCGACCTCTGACGCGTGATGACCGATCTCGTGGACGCCCCCACCACCTACTCGATCGCGGAGGCGGCGCAGCGGCTCGGTCTGACCACCGACACGCTGCGCTACTACGAACGCGACGGACTGCTGGTCGTCACGCCGGGCCGGGCGCCGTCTGGGCACCGTCGCTACACCGACGCCGACCTGGGCTGGATCACCTTGCTCACCCGGTTGCGGTCGACTGGGATGCCGATCCGCACCGTACGGGCGTACGCCGAGCTGTGCCGTCAGAGCGACGGCAACGAGGCGGCCCGGCTCGACCTGCTCTACTCCCACCGCGACCGGGTGCTGGCCGACCTGGCCGAGGTCACCGAGCACCTCGGGGCGATCGACCACAAGATCGGGGTCTACGAGGACGCGCTGCAGAACTCGGCCAAGACCACGGCGCAGCCCGCTTGACCTGGAGCGCACTCCAAGGGGGACAGTAGAGGGCATGACCACACCACAGACCACGCTGGGCACCCGCACGCTCGGGACCGGCGATCAGGCCCTCATCGTCTCCACCCTCGGGCTCGGCTGCATGGGGATGTCCGAGTTTTACGGCACCCGCGACGAGTCCGCGGCCACCGACACCATCCACCGCGCTCTGGACCTCGGGGTCAGCTTCCTGGACACCGCCGACATGTACGGCCCGTTCACCAACGAGCGCCTCATCGGCCAGGCGATCGCTGGCCGCCGCGACGAGGTCGTGCTGGCCACCAAGTTCGGCAACCAGCGCAGCGAGGAGGGCGGGTTCCTCGGGATCAACGGCAGCCCGGACTACGTACGCTCCGCCTGCGACGCGAGCCTGCAGCGCCTCGGTGTCGACCACATCGACCTCTACTACCAGCACCGGGTGGACAAGACGGTCCCGATCGAGGAGACCGTCGGAGCCATGGCCGAACTGGTGGGCGCGGGCAAGGTCCGCCATCTCGGGCTGAGCGAGGCCTCCCCCGAGACCGTCCGCCGGGCGCACGCCGTGCACCCGATCACCGCCCTGCAGACCGAGTACTCCCTGTGGACCCGGCACGTCGAGAGCGAGATCCTGCCCACCCTGCGCGAGCTGGGTATCGGCCTGGTTCCCTACTCCCCGCTGGGCCGCGGCTTCCTGACCGGGACCATCACCTCGACCGACTCGCTGGCCCCCGACGACTTCCGTCGGCACAACCCGCGGTTCACCGGTGACGCGCTCGAGGCCAACCTGAAGATCGTCGAGGCCGTGCGGACGATCGCCGAGGCGAAGGGTGCCACCCCGGGTCAGATCGCGCTGGCCTGGGTGCTGGCCCAGGGTGAGGACGTGGTCCCCATCCCGGGCACCAAGCGGGTGGCCTACTTGGAGGAGAACGTCGGCGCGGCCGCAGTGGAGCTGACCTCCGCCGACCTGACCCGGATCGAAGATGCCGTGCCGGCGCCCGTCGGCGAGCGTTACCCGGACATGAGCAGCATCGACGCCTGACCCTTCAAGCCCCACATGTCCGGTCCCGCCCCCGAAATAGGTGCCGCGGGACCGGACAAGTGGGGCGAAGTCAGGCCAGGTCGGGGTTCTCCGCGATCAGCTCGTCGAGGTCAGCGAGCCGGTCCAGACCGCGCACCATCTGGGCCATCCGGAAGTTGCCCGCGAACCGCTCCCGGTGCCGGTAGATGAACATCCAGTAGCCGGCGGTGAACGGGCATGCTTTCGGTCCGACCCGCACCTTGGGGTCGAAGACGCAGCCACCGCAGTGATCGGTCATCTTGTTGATGTAGTTGCCCCCACCCGCATACGGCTTCGTGGCCAACACACCGCCGTCGGCGTGCTGCGACATCCCAACCACGTTGGGCACCATCACCCAGTCGTAGCCGTCGACGAAGGACCGGTGAACCAGTCGGTCAGCTGTTGCGGGTTCCAGCCCCGCTGCAGTGCGTAGTTGCCCAGCACCATCAACCTCGGGATGTGGTGGGCCCAGCCCGACTCAGCCACCGAGGTCAGGGCCCACTTCAGGCAGGCCGCGTCGGTGCCTTCCGGATCGAGCTCCACGAACCAGTCCGGCAGCTCGACCTCGGCCCGCAGCTCGTTGCCTTGGCGGTAGTCCTCGCCGAGATACCAGTAGAGGTGCCAGATGTAGTCCCGCCAGCCGATCACCTGGCGGACGAAGCCTTCGACCGAGGCGATCGGCGCGTCCCCGGCCCGGTACGCCTCGACGGCCGCTCCCACCTCCTCCATCGGGTCGAGCAGCCCCAGGTTGAGGGGGGCGGAGAGCATCGAGTGGGCCATCCACCGGTCCTCGGACAGGATCGCATCCTCGTACCTGCCGAAGGTCGGCAACCGGTGTTCGACGAAGTCATCGAGCGCCGCCGTAGCCTCGGCCCGGGTGGCGGCGAACGTACGAGGCCCGTCCTCCCCCACGAAACGGACACCGTCGCGCTCCAGCCGGTCCAGGTCATCGCGCACCTCGGCGTCGATCTCGTCCTCGACGGGCCACCAGGGCTCGGGCAACCCCAGGGTGTCGGACCGGGGCGGTGGCTCCCGGTTGTCCGCGTCGAAGTTCCAACGGTCGGCGGTGGGTTTGGCACCCACCATGAGAACGTCCAGCCGGACCCGTGCGTCGCGATAGAAGTCCTCCATCAGCAACCGTTTCCCGCCGCGGCCGTCCGCCCAGCGGTCGAAGTCGGTGCGGGACGTGGCGTAGCCGCGAGCGGGCAACCGCTCGATGTCGCGCTCGGTGGCCAGCTGGTCGACGAAGTGCAGGGCGGACCAGGACGTCGGCTGGACCACACTCAACGGATCATCGACCTGAGCCAGACCCTCGCGGTAGGTGTCGACCTTCAGGTAGGTGGCCCGCTCACCCAGCTCGGCGGCCAGGTGCCGCATAGCCGACCACACCAGGTGCGCCTTCTGCCGGTGGAACGCCCGGCGGCGCAGCACGGAGGTGGCCTCGATCAGCAGCAGCGGCTGGTCCGGGCGGTCCAGGAAAACCGGACCGAGCTGGTCGCCGAAGAGCCAGCGACGCCGTACCGGGTCGTTCATCAACGGGCGAACAGGCTGCCGGATACGGTGGTGGTGAAGTTCTTCAGCGAGTCCGGCAGGTCTCGCAGCTGCCAGTTCGGCGGCCCGTGATACCACGACAGGTCCTCGGAGTCGTCCTCCAGGTCGGTATCGCTGGCCACCACCGCGTCCAGCCAGCGTTCGGTTCCGCCGAGCACGATCGCGTACGGCAGCAGCTCGGAGATCTCCTGCAGCTCGGTCCCGGGCGTCATCTGGTCGGTCGGGTGGCTCATCAGGTCGGAGCGCAGCGCCCCGAGCCCCCCGAGCAGGGCCACCCCCTTGCTCGTACGGGACGGCATCTCCTGTCCGACGAAGACCAGCCCGAGCGCAAGCACGACCAGAGCGAGCCCCACCAGCCCGAAGGTGGTGAAGGCGGCCAGCACACCCGTGATGGCCACCGCCAGGATCAGACCGAACAGGGCCAGCGAGGTCCAGCGGTTCCGCGTGGCGTCCGGACGCCGTGCGAACCAACCCAAGGTCACCACCTCGTCGTACAGGGCGTCCTGCACGGTGTCGATGGCGTCGTAGACCCGGCTGGGCAGCTCGCTGGTTTTCACGGTGCCGCCCACCGGGGTGAGGCCGTCGAGCAGCTGCCTCTCGAACGGCCGCAGCTCACCTGCGCCGGGCAGCCGGGTCAGCTCCCAGTCGCTGCGTGCGAACTCCCCACTCCGCGGCAGTTCGGTGATCAGCAGGTGGCCGCGGACAGCCAGATCCACCAGGGTTGCGGTGATGTCGATGGGATCCACCCGCTCGTCGGCCACGGTGCCGACGTGACCAGGCCGGACGTCCCCGACCACCTTGAACTCACTGACCCCGGCGCCGGTCGGGACGAACTCACCCACCCGGGAGACCTCCCCCTGGTGCCGGGCATCGACCCCGGAACGCCGGTGCATCAGCAGCAGGGCGATCCCGCCGAGCACGAGCAGCCCGAGCGCGATCGCCAGCGGCAACGGCTTGGCCGAGAACGCCCGCGCCACGGTCCAGCGGAAGTCGATGACCTCGTTGGCGGTCACCGCACCCGGTGGGAAGCCGATGTCCACGGTGACGACCTCCCCCTCACCGCGCGGTCCGTCACTGAAGGTGGGGGTCTGAGACCCGTCGATGCCGGCCGCGGCGGAAGCGCAGGGGGTGGTGGAGTTCGGAGCGCCCGCAATGCACTTCACGTAGCTGAACGGCCCCGGGACCTGCACGGTGCCGCTGAACTCGGTGACCTGGGCGCTGAGACCCTGCAGCAGCCGCCAGCGCAGGGCAGTCTCGCCATTCTCGATGTTGACCACCGCGCCCGAGACGGTGTAGCCGGTGACGATCTCGTTGGCCCCGTTGGTGGCCACGGTGACCGTGGTGAAGCGGCCGTCGGTCTGGATGTCGGGCACGACCGCCGCCCCGTTGACGGTAGCGGTGACGCCGGTGAGCTCGTGGACGTACTGCCGGTCGCCGACCAGGTCCTCACGGGTCTCGAACCTCTGGGTCAGCTCCGTCGGGACGGTGCCGCTCAGGGTGACGGTCTGGGTGACCTTGAGCGTGCCGTCCTTGGCCAGGTTGCCGTCGGCGACGAAGGTGGTCGCTGTCCCTTCGGCCTGGGCGGTCAGGGTCAGGGGGCCGACGAGGAGGGCGACCGTCAGTACGCAGAAGGCCAGCACGGGCCGGAGGCGGCGTGAGGTCTGAGCGGAGTTCGCGAGCACGAAGTACACCCTCCCACTACTCGGCGCCACCAGACGCCCCTACCCGAGAAACCGGCGCGAGTCTTGGCCAGTGCCGATCCGGGCCGGCGTTACTGTTGCCCACGTGAGTCAGCAGCAGTGGGGCGGTCCAGCCCCGTACGGTCGGGTCCCTGGCCGACCACCGGCGACCCAGCCGGGCTGGGGCCAGTCGCCCTACGGACAGGGCTATCCCGGTCAGGGCTATCCCGGGCAGGGCTTCGCGCCGCCGTCGTTCGGACCCGGACCGCCCTTCGGGGCACCTCCGGCCGGCGGGCCGCATTACGGCGCGGGTCGCCCACCCGCTCCGCGCAGGCGGAGTCCGGTCCGCTCCTTTCTGCTGGCGCTGATGGGTGTGGCGGTCGTCGCGATCCTCGGCTTCATGCTGGTCGGCACGCAGTCCACCCCCTCCGATGTGGCCTACCAGAACGACAATTACAAGGTCCCGCCCCCGGACAGGACTCCGCCCCCGATCCCGGTCCCGGAGACCTACCGGGAGGCTGAGCAGATCCTGACCGACGGTCCGTTCTACGGCCAGACCGCCCCCGCGCCGGTCCGCTGCACGAGCTCCCCCATCAACGTCGACTCCGCCAGTGACGCCCAGCTCGAGTCGCACTTCGAAGGGATCATGGAGTGCCTCGTCCGGGTCTGGCAACCGCCGGTCACCCAAGCGGGTCTGGAGATCGTCCGGCCCAGCGTGACCATCTACGGGGCCAAGATGACGACGAAATGCGGCACCAGCGGGGTGAACGCGTTCTATTGCGCGGCGGACCAGCAGATCTACTACAGCAACCGGTTGGCCGGCGCGGTCCCT
>JAABUN010006578.1_pt1 | contig 13238 bp, 11 predicted proteins | sample 5559311 | NCBI WGS metagenome assembly JAABUN01 (sample SAMN10711877, study PRJNA513370) | rock metagenome | isolation source: Antarctica rocks | place: Antarctica: Victoria Land, Siegfried Peak sud | reverse complement strand
GCTTTTCCGTTTCACCAGTCCCGACGAACGCCCCAGCGCCAGCGCCCGGCCGGAGTGAAGAGAGCCCTACAAGTACTGCCCGGTGTTGGAGACGGTGTCGATGGATCGGCCCGGCTGGGTGCCCTTCTTCGAGGAGATCAGCGTGCGGATGAAGACGATCCGCTCGCCCTTCTTCCCCGAGATCTTGGCCCAGTCGTCCGGGTTGGTGGTGTTGGGCAGGTCCTCGTTCTCCAGGAACTCGTCCAGGCAGGCCTGCAGCAGGTGCCCGATCCTCAGGCCCCGTACGCCGGTGTCCAGCAGGTCCTTGATCGCCATCTTCTTGGCCCGGTCGACGATGTTCTGGATCATTGCGCCCGAGTTGAAGTCCTTGAAGTAGAGGACCTCCTTGTCGCCGCCGGCGTAGGTGACCTCCAGGAACTGGTTCTCCTCGGAGTCCTCGTACATCCGGGCGACGGTGCGCTCGATCATCCCACGCACGGTGGCTCCACGGTCCTGGTCGAACTCGGCCAGGTCCTCGGGGTGCAGCGGCAGGCTGGCCTTGAGATACTTGCTGAAGATCTCCCGGGAGGCCTCGGCGTCCGGCCGCTCGATCTTGATCTTCACGTCCAGCCGACCGGGCCGCAGGATGGCCGGATCGATCATGTCCTCGCGGTTGGAGGCGCCGATGATGATCACGTTGTCCAGACCCTCGACGCCGTCGATCTCGCTCAGCAGCTGGGGCACGATGGTGTTCTCCACGTCGGAGGACACCCCGGTCCCGCGGGTCCGGAACAGCGAGTCCATCTCGTCGAAAAAGACGATCACCGGCATCCCGTCGGAGGCCTTCTCGCGGGCCCGCTGGAAGACCAGCCGGATGTGCCGCTCGGTCTCGCCGACGTACTTGTTCAGCAGCTCCGGGCCCTTGATGTTGAGGAAGAAGCTGCGCCCCTCCTGGCCGGTGCGCTCGGTGACCTTCTTGGCCAGCGAGTTGGCCACGGCCTTGGCGATCAGGGTCTTGCCGCACCCGGGCGGGCCGTAGAGCAGGATGCCCTTCGGCGCCTTCAGCTCGTGCTCGGCGAACAGGTCCTTGTGCAGGTAGGGCAGCTCGACCGCGTCCCGGATGGCCTCGATCTGGGTGCCGAGACCGCCGATGGCCGAGTAGTCGATGTCCGGCACCTCCTCGAGCACGAGCTCCTCGACCTCCAGCTTGGGCACCCGCTCGTAGGCGAAGTGGACCCGGCTGTCGATCAGCAGCGAGTCACCGGCGCGGATCTTCTCCTCCTGCAGCCGGGTGGCCAGCCGGACCACGCTCTCCTCGTCGCCGTGCCCGACCACCAGCGCCCGGTCGCCGCCTTCCAGCAGCTCCTTGAGCAGCACGACCTCGCCGACCTCGTCGTAGTCGAGGGCGGCGACAACGTTCATCGCCTCGTTGATCATCACCTCGCGGCCAGGCGTGAGGGTCTCCAGCTCCACCTCGGGGCTGACACTAACCCGCATCTTGCGACCGGAGGTGTAGATGTCGGCGGTGTGCTCCGGCTGGGCCTGGAGGAACACCCCGAAACTGGCCGGCGGCTGCGCCAGCCGGTCGACCTCGGTCTTCAGGGTGACGATCTGGTCGCGTGCCTCCCGCAGGGTCGCCGCGAGCCGTTCGTTGTTGGCCGCGACGGATCGGGCATCGGAACGGGCGTCGGCGAGACGGCGTTCGAGCATCGCGATGTCGTGCGGGTGGGAGGAGATTCGCTCCCGCATCCGCTGGAGCTCTTCGCTGAGGGCGGTCACCTGCGCAGCGAGTCCCTCACGTCCCTCATAGGGGCGTTCATGGCTGGGTCCGGTCATCACGCACCTCCTTGCCGGAACCCTACCCGGCAGCAGGTCGTGGTCCGGTGTAATCCTCGCCATACGCACCGGGGGCCGGACGGCGCTTGCGCGCGGGTGCGCTGAAGCCCGGGGCCATCCGCCTGGCGCTGACCAGGAACCCGGTGTGGCCGACCATGTCGTGCCTCGGTCGTACGGCCAGACCCTCGGCGTGCCAGGCCCGGAGCAGCGTCTCGCTGGCCTCCGGCTCGGTGAAACCGCCGTGCACCCGGATCGTCTCGACGGTCCGGGAGAGCTGGGTGGTGGTCGCGACGTACGCGGTGATCACCCCGCCAGGCTCCAGCACCTCGGCCAGGGCCTCGACGCACTCCCAGGGGGCGAGCATGTCGAGGATGGCCCGGTCCACCGGCTCCGACCCGAGGTTCTCCACCAGGTCGCCCACCTGCAGGTCCCAGGCCGGGTGTACGGAGCCGAAGAAGGCCTCCACGTTCCGGCGGGCGATGATCGCGAACTCCTCCCGGCGCTCGTACGATCGCACGCTGCCGGTCGGCCCGACCGCCCGCAGCAGGTTGCAGGTCAGCGCCCCGGACCCGGCCCCAGCCTCGACGACCCGGGCGCCGGGGAAGATGTCGGCGGTCATCAGGATCTGGGCGGCGTCCTTCGGGTAGACCACCGCCGCACCCCGGGGCATGGTCACGGTGTACTCGTTGAGCAGCGGGCGCAGGGCGAGGAACGCGGTGCCGCCCACCGAGGTCACCACCACACCCTCGGGCCCGTCAATGAGGTCGTCGTGGTCCACCGTGCCCTTGGTGGTGTGGAACTTCCCCCCGGCGGCCAGCAGCACCGAGTGCCGCCGCCCCTTGGGGTCGGTCAGGGTGATCCGCTCGCCGGGAGCCAGCGGCCCGGTCCGTACGCCCGACGGGACCGCGTCAGCCATTGCTGATCCCGAAGAGGCCGAGCTGCCAGCCCGGACCGTACGAGAGCGGGCTGATCTGCACGCCCCGGCGGGCGTAGACGTACTCGTCGGACTGGCTGATCGGCAGCACCAGCAGATCGGCGGCGGCCTGCTGCTGCAAGTCGGTGAGCAAGCGCTGGACCTCGTCGTCGTCGAAGGTGTCGGTGGCCCGGAATTCGGTCTCCACCGTCTCGACCGCGTCCCGCGAGCTGTCCAGCGGCGCATCCAGGTAGGGCTGCAGCCAGGCCAGGGCGGTCGGGGTCCAAGCCTTGCGGTCGGTGAGCACCAGGTCGGCAGAGCTGTCGTCGGGCCGCAGCTGGACGCTGAGACCGCCCGTGTCCTCCAACCGGCTGCGGATCTGGATGGCGATGTCGCGACCGTTCGGCTGGGTCGCGTCGTAGCCGAGGGTGAGCTTGATGCGGTTCTTCCAGGTGACCTTCGGGGTGGCCTTGCCACCGAGCGGGAAGGTGGTGGCGTGACCCGGCACCCCACCCGGCACGACGGAGTCCAGGGTCCGGTCGCCCTGCAGGGCGAGAGCGATGGCCTGCCGCAGACCGTTGTCGGACCGGCTCGGGGAGTCCGGGCTCCAGGCGATCTGCAGCACCCGCTTCCCCGTCAGCACCTCCTGGCCGAAGCCGCTGTCGGTGAGCTCGTCCGGACTGCGCTCCACCTGCGCGGCGAACCGGGTGAGCGCGGGGTCGTTCAGGCCACGCCAGACCACATCGACCGTGCCCTTGCTCATGGCGTCCTCGATGGTCGCCGAGTCCGCGACCGTGCGGTAGGTCAGGGTGTCGATCTTGCCCGGGTTGCGCCCCTTGTAGGTGGTGAACCGGGTCAGCGAGACGTGCTCCCGGTCGAGCTCGGCCACCGCGAAGGGGCCCGAGCCGACGGCCGGCTGGTCCGGCGGGCGCACCTCGTCGGCGTCGTACAGCTCCTCGTCGACGATGGAGGCCGCCGGAGAGGCCAGCGCCCAGCCGAACTGGGTGTCGGGGCGGCTGAGCAGGAACCGTACCGTTCTCGGGTCGGGGGTCTCGATCTTGCGCAACGAGGCCAGCAGCGGGGCGGAGGAGCCGGCCACGTTGAGCCGGGTCGCCCGTTCGATGCTGAACTCGACGTCGCTGGAGGTCAGGGCGTGACCGTTGTGGAAGGTCAGCTCGTCCTGCAGCGTGCAGGTGTAGGTGGTGGGGGCGCTGACGATGCAGTCGCCCGCGTCCGGCTTGAGCACCGGCTCCCCCGGGTCGGCGGTCATCAGCCGCTGGAAGACGTTCAGCGCGAGCATCGCCGACGCCGACTCCGTCATCGCAGCCGGATCGGTGACCCGGACCGGATCGGTCGACATCACCGTGAACGGGCGCTCGACCGTAGGTGTGCTGGGGCCTGGGTCGGGGTCGGGCCCGCCCGTGCAGCCGGCGGCCAGGACCAGGGTGAGCACCACCGGCAGGATCCGACGGCGCTCAGCCGAGCGCATCGGCCCGCTCCAGCAGCCGTACGACGGCAGCGGCGTCGAGCTCGGTGAGGGACCCGACCAGCACCCGGCGCGGGGCGGGTGGGACCTCGACCCGGTTCGGGACGGTCACCACCAGCGCACCAGACGCGTTCCCGGACAGCGATCCGGTGATGGAGTCCTCGAAGACCACGCAATCGCGGGCCTCGACCCCGAGCGCGGCGCAGGCCTTCTCGTACGGCTCCGGGTGCGGCTTGCCGTTGACCACCTCGTCCCCGGCCACCGACACCTGAAAGGTGCCCGCTGGAAGCTGCTCCAGGGCGGCGTCCAGCAGCACCCGGTAGGACGCGGAGACCAGGGCGCAGGGCACCCCCTCGGCCCGGAAGGACTCCAACAGCTCCAAGGCTCCGGGTCGCCAGGGCATCGGATGGACCCGGAGGTGGGCGATGACCCGACCGACCAGCTGCTCGACGACCCAGGCCGGCTCGAGGTCGGGACGCCCGATGGCCTCGACGATGTAGGCCCCGGAGTCCAGCAGCGAGTTCCCCACCAGCTGGTCGGCCTGCTCGTCGGACCACGAGCCCCCCAGGCTGGCGATCAGCTCGAACTCGGCGGCGATCCACACCGGTTCGGTGTCGGCCAACGTCCCGTCGAAGTCCCACAGGGCGGCGGCCAGCTCCGCGCGGGCCTCGGGCACCGCTGCTGTTGTCTCGCTCATGGCTCCGACATCTTCCCAGCCCGATGCCGTCGGGGACGAATCCACTCCCCCGGTTAGTCTCCGGAGGAAGAGGTCGTGTCGCCCAGGCTCGGCAAGGCAGTGGGGGGCGGACCATGGCTGGACCATCGCGGTCGGTGGTGTCCGGGGTGCTGTTCGGCGTCGGGCTGGCGGCGTTCGTCGACGAGACCGTCTTCCACCAGCTGCTGCACTGGCACCACTTCTACGACCGGTCCACGAGCGACGCGGGACTGGTGTCGGACGGGGTGTTCCACGCCTTCGGCTGGTTTGCCGTGGTGGCGGCCCTGTTCCTGCTGGCCGAGCTGCGCCGCCAGGGACAGCTCCGCTGGCCGGTCTGGGCGGGTGGGCTGCTGGTCGGCGCCGGGGGCTTCCAGCTCTACGACGGGACCGTGCAGCACAAGCTCCTCGGGCTGCACCAGATCCGCTACCACGTGGACCTGCTGCCGTACGACCTGGCCTGGAACATAGTGGCCGGGGTGATGATCGTGGCCGGAGCCGTATTGCTGCGGCGCTTCCGGGTGGGCGGGGACCGAGCCCGTGCTTGAGGTCGCGGCGGTGCTCGGCGCGGTGGTCTCCGGAGCCGCCTACCTCACCGCGGTCCGGGTCTCCCGGCCTCGGGGGTGGCCGCGGCACCGTACGGCGCTGTTCCTCACCGGCCTCGGGTGCGCCGTCCTGGCGACCGTCGGCCCCCTGGCCCGTGCCGCGCACCACGACTTCCCGGCCCACGTGACCACTCACCTGCTGGTGGCGATGGCCGCCCCCCTGCTCCTGGTCCGGGCCGCCCCGGTGACGCTGGCTCTGCGGGCCCTACCGATCCGCGGGGCCCGTGGCCTCAGTCGGGTGCTGGGCACCCGCGCCGTCCGGTGGCTGACCGAACCGGTGGTCGCCGTCGTGCTCGACCTCGGTGGGCTGTGGGTGTTCTACCGCCGTGGGCTGCTCGCCGCGACCCACACCAGCGAGCTGCTGCACGTGGTCACCCACGCCCACATGTTCACCGCCGGCGTGCTGTTCACCATCGCGATCATCGGGGTCGACCCGATGCCACACCGTCGCAGCTTCACCCACCGGGCGGCGGTGCTGCTAACGGCCACCGCGGCCCACGGGATCCTGACCAAGACCCTGTACGTCTCACCGCCCGTCGGGGTCGGTGTCGGCGAGGCCGAGACCGGGGCGAAGATCATGTACTACGGCGGCGACGTGATCGAAGTCGCGATGATGGTGGTGCTGTGCGCGGCCTGGTACCGCAGCAGGCTCCGCTCTACTGGCCGGGCCAGGACCCCGTCAGCTTCTCGAACCCTCGGGCTCCCCCACGGTCGATCAACGCCTTGATCACGGCGAAGATCGCTCCCTGGATCATCGCTGCGAGCAGGACCTTGCCGAGGCCGTATTCGGACTGCAACGCGTCCGGGGCGTCGTCCTCGTCGGCGACCCGTCGCCAGATCTGCTTGAACAGGGCGGTGGCGACTGCACCGGCCGCCAGGCTGGTGAGCATCCCGACCGGTCGGTAGGCGAGGTTGGCGGGAATGGGCATCGAGGGGTCCCTTCGATTTCAGCCGCGGGCGCGACGGACGATGATCAGCAGGAGCAGAGCCAGCGGTGCGGCCCCGATGGTGACCTGCACCGGTCGGGACGCGGCCTGGAAGCGGTGCAGCAGATCCTGCCACGTGGAGACCACCTGCTCCTTGGCCTGCCCCGCCTTCTTGGTGGCCTGGTCCTTGACCTGGGTCACGTTCTCGGTGGCCTGTTCCTTGACCTGGGTCACGTTCTCGGTGGCCTGGTCCTTGACCTGGGTCACGTTCTCGGTAGCCTGTTCCTTGACCTGAGTCACGTTCTCCGCTGCCTGGGTCAGCTTCTCGGTGGCCTGTTCCTTCACCTGGACCAGCTTCTCGACGGCCTGATCCTTGACCTGGACCAGCTTCTCGACGGTCTGATCCCTGACCTGGGCCAGCTTCTCCGCGGCCTGCTCCTTGCCTTCGGCCACCTTGCGCTCGGCTTGGGCTTTGACGTCGGCCTTCTCGGCCAGCGCCTCCACCGACTGCGAGAGCCGGGCCCGGGTCTCGGCCATGTTCGCCTCGAGCTGCTTGGGGGTCAGTTCCCTGGGGTCGGTGCTCACGGTGTCTTCTTCCCTTCGGTCTTGGCTTCGGCGGTGCCCGGGGTCGAGTCAGCGGCCACGGCGTTGCGCTCCCCCAGCGGCTCCGGCGGCCCCTTGGTCGTGTCGGCCACCGTCTGCTGCTCGGACTCGGCGTTGATCTCGGCCCCGAGCAGGATCGCGTACGCGGTGATCCAGAGCCAGAACAGCAACACGACCACACCGGCGATGGCGCCGTAGTTCTTGGAGTAGCCACCCATGCCGGCGTAGATGGAGAAGCCGATGGAGGCCAGCAGCCAGATGACCGTCGCGACCCCGGCACCCACCGACACCCAGCGCACCTTCGGTGCGTCCCGGTCGGGTGCGACCCGGTAGAGCACGGCCAGGGCGACGGCGATGACCAGCACGAGCACCACGTAGCGCGCAACCTGCAGCAGGAAGCCGACGATGCCGCTGGAACCGAGGATGTCCAGGACCGCCGGGGCGACCGCGACCAGGGCGAGCATGAGGACCATGAAGATGATCGCCCCGACGGTCAGCAGCAGAGCCAGACCGCGCTTCTTGACGAAGCCCCGGGTCTCCTCCTCGTCGTAGGCCGTGTTGATGGCGGTCATCAGGTTGGACACCCCGCCGGACGCGCTCCACAGGGCGAGCAGGACGGTGAAGACGAGGCTGATGACCGTGCTCTGCGGCTTGGAGGCCACCGACTGCAGCTGCTGGTTGATCAGGTCCTTGGCCGCGGAGGGGACCGCGTTGCCCAGGCTGTCGAGCTGGGCCGAGATGGTCGCGGGGTCCGCGATCAGGCCGTAGAGCAGGACGCCGGCGATGATGGCCGGGAAGATGGCCAGGAAGGCGTAGTACGCCACCCCGGCGGCCAGCAGCGGCACCTGGTCGGCCTTAGCTTCCTTCCAGCCGCGCTTGGCGATCTGGAACCAGCCCTTGGCCGGGATGTCCTGCGGCTTCTCGGCGTCCTCACCGGGGACCGAGGCGTTGGTGCCGGTCTGTTCTTGGGAGCGAGCGGTCATGGGGTCGGACACCTTAATCTCAGTATTCGTTTACATCGTAAAGCCAGTCTTCGACCACCTTAGGGCGACGGTGTGACATTTGCCGCCCGTGTGCCGCCGACAGGCCGCTGCACCTGCGCGAGCTAACGGGCGTTGAAGTACTTCGCCTCTGGGTGGTGCACGACCATCGCGTCCGTGGACTGCTCCGGGTGCAGCTGCAGCTCCTCGGAGAGCTCGACCCCGATGCGCTCGGGGCGCAGCAGGTCCACGAGCTTGGCCCGGTCCTCCAGGTCTGGGCAGGCGGGATAGCCGAAGGAGTAGCGCGAACCCCGGTAGGCCTGGTCGCGGATCATCTCCTCGACGTCGCCGTCCTCGGCCTGGAAGCCCAGGTCGTTGCGGATCCGGGCGTGCCACATCTCGGCCAGCCCCTCGGTCAGCTGGACGCTCAGTCCGTGCAGCTCGAGGTAGTCGCGGTAGGCGTTCTGCTCGAACAGCCGGCCGGTCGCCCTGGCCACGGCCGAACCCATGGTGACGAGGTGGAAGGCGATCACGTCGGGGCCCTTGGTTAGCGCGAGCGAGCGGTCACGGAAGAAGTCGGCCAGGCAGAGGTGACGACCCCGGGTCTGGCGCGGGAAGTCGAACCGGTGCAGCTCGTCCTCGGGGTTGGCGACCTCCCCACCCGGGCGCAGCACGACCACCGTGTCGCCCTCGCTGTAGCAGGGCCAGTAGCCGTAGACCACGGCGAACTCGGCGATCGCGTCGGTCTGCACCCGGTCCAGCCAGGCGCGCCCGCGGCCGGCCGACCCCTTGAGACCCCACTGGCCCATGAAGGTGGCCCGTTCGTCGAGGTAGCCCGCGACCTCGGCCAGCTTGATGCCCTTCACGACCCGGCTGCCCCAGAAGGGCGGGGTCGGCACGTCGACGTCGACGGCCACGTCCGAGCGGGTGATCGTCTGCACCGCGCCTTGGCCTTCGACGGGCTCAGGGCTCGAAGCCGCCTGCTCCGGCTTTCGCTTGACCCGGCGCTCACGGGGCGCCGGCAGGGCGGCACCCTCCTCGCCCCGCTTGACCGCCATCAGGGCGTCCATCAGCCGCAGCCCCTCGAACGCGTCCCGGGCGTAACGCACCTGGCCGGCGAAGATCTCCCCGAGGTCCTGCTCGACGTAGGCCCGGGTCAGCGCGGCGCCCCCCAGGAACACCGGGTAGGCGGTGGAGATGCCGCGGGCGTTCATCTCCTGCAGGTTCTCCTTCATCACCACCGTCGACTTCACCAGCAGCCCGGACATCCCGATCGCGTCCGCCTGGTGCTCCTGGGCGGCGTCGATGATGGTGCCGATCGGCTGCTTGATGCCCAGGTTGACCACGGTGTAGCCGTTGTTGGTCAAGATGATGTCCACCAGGTTCTTGCCGATATCGTGCACGTCGCCCTTCACCGTTGCCAGCACGATGGTGCCTTTGCCCCGGCTGTCGGCCTTCTCCAGGTACGGCTCGAGGTAGGCCACCGCAGTCTTCATCACCTCGGCCGACTGGAGCACGAAGGGCAGCTGCATCTGACCGGACCCGAAGAGCTCACCGACCACCTTCATGCCCTGCAGCAGGTCGGTGTTGATGATTTCCAGCGCGGTCTTGCCCTCACCCATGGCGAGGTCCAGGTCGTCGCCGAGCCCCTTGCCCTCCCCGTCCACGATCCGGCGCTGGAGCCGCTCGCTGGTGGGCAGGGCGAGCAGGGCGGCGGCGCGCTCGGCCTTGGTGTCGGCCGTGGTGACGCCGTCGAAGAGCTCGAGGAACTTCTGCAACGGGTCGTACCCGGGCTCGGTATCGGTCGCGGCCCGCCGCCGGTCGTAGACCATGTCGAGCGCCACCTCGCGCTGGACCTGGTCGATCCGGGCCATCGGCATGATCTTGGCGGCGTGCACGATCGCGGAGTCGAGACCAGCCTCGACGCACTCGTGCAGGAACACCGAGTTGAGCACCACCCGGGCGGCGGGGTTGAGCCCGAAGGAGATGTTCGACAACCCCAGCGTGGTCTGCACGTCGGGGAACAGCCGCTTGACCTCCCGGATGGCCTCGATGGTCTCGATGCCGTCCCGCCGGGTCTCCTCCTGGCCGGTGGCGATCGGGAAGGTCAGGCAGTCCAGCACGATGTCGCTCTGCCGCATCCCCCAGCTGCCGGTCAGGTCGTCGACGATGCGGCTGGCCACCCGGACTTTCCAGTCCGCCGTACGCGCCTGGCCCTGCTCGTCGATGGTCAGCGCCATCACGGCGGCACCGTGCTCCACGACCAGCTCCATGATCTTGGTGAAGCGGGAGTCGGGTCCGTCGCCATCCTCGTAGTTGACCGAGTTGACCACCGCCCGGCCGCCCAGGCACTCGAGCCCGGCCTGCAGGACCGCCGGCTCGGTCGAGTCCAGCACGATCGGCAGGGTCGACGCGGTGGCCAGCCGGAAGGCCACCTCCCGCATGTCCGCGGCGCCGTCGCGCCCGACGTAGTCGATGTTCAGGTCCAGCAGGTGGGCGCCGTCGCGGATCTGGGACTTCGCGATGTCGACGCAGTCCTCCCAGTTCTCGACCAGCAGGGCCTCCCGGAAGGCCTTCGAGCCGTTGGCGTTGGTGCGCTCGCCGATGGACAGATAGCTGGTGTCCTGCCGGAACGGCACGTCGGCGTACAGGGAGGCGGCGGCGGCCACGTGCACCGGCCGGCGCGGGCTGACCGGGCGGCCGTGCAGGCGGTCGACGACCTGGCGCAGGTGCTCTGGACCCGTGCCGCAGCAGCCCCCGATCAAACCCAGGCCGAACTCGGTGCTGAACTGCTCCAACGCGTCAGCCAGCTCGACGGGCTGCAGCGGGTAGTAGGAGCCGTCCGAGGTCAACTGGGGCAGGCCGGCGTTCGGCATGCAGCTGACCCCGATCTGGGCGTAGCGCGAGAGGTGCCGCAGGTGCTCGCTCATCTCGGCCGGGCCGGTGGCGCAGTTGAGCCCGATCAGGTCGATGTCCAGGGGCTCCAGGGCGGTCAGGGCCGCACCGATCTCGGACCCGAGCAGCATGGTGCCGGTGGTCTCCACGGTGACGTGCACGATCACCGGCAGGTCGCGGCCGGCCTGGCGCAGGGCCCGCCGTGCCCCGAGGGTCGCGGCCTTGGTCTGCAGCAGGTCCTGCGAGGTCTCGATCAGCACCGCGTCGATGCCGCCGGCCAGCATCCCCTCGACCTGGGTCTGGTAGGCGTCGCGCAGCCGGGCGAAGGTGACGTGACCCAGGGTCGGCAGCTTGGTTCCCGGGCCGACGCTGCCCAGCACCCAGCGAGGCCGGTCCGGCGTGCTGAAGGCGTCCGCCGAGGCGCGGGCGATCTCCGCCGCGGCCCGAGACAGCTCGAGGATCTTGTCGGCGATGTCGTACTCGCCCAGGGCGGAGAAGTTGGAGCCAAAGGTGTTGGTCTCCACCGCGTCGACCCCGACCTCGAAGTAGGCGTCGTGGATACCGCGTACGACGTCGGGGCGGGTGAGGTTCAGGATCTCGTTGCAGCCCTCGAGCTGGTTGAAGTCGGCCAGGCTCAGGTCGTAGCCCTGGAGCATCGTGCCCATCGCCCCGTCCGCGATCACGACGCGTTCGGAAAGGGCAGTACGAAGATCCACGGGCACCCGCTCAGACTACGGGCGCGACCCGCGGAGCCAGGCTGCGGATCACGATATGGCGCGGTGGCCGCGGAGCCGACCGGGCCCGATCCCGGCGGCTACAGTGATCCGCATGTCTGACTCACCGAACCGCGATCTCCGCGACCTGGTGAACCCGGTGGTGGTCGTGGCCTTCGGGGGCTGGAACGACGCGGGGAACGCTGCGACCGGAGCGATCGAGCACCTGGGCGAGGCCTACCAGGCCGAGTCGGTGTACTCGATCGACCCCGACGACTTCTACGACTTCCAGGTGAACCGGCCCCAGGTCCTGCTCGGCGACGACGACGAGCGGGAGCTCATCTGGCCGACCACCGAGATCAAGGTGGCCGCGCTGCCCGGCGGCCGGGACCTGGTCCTGGTCGAGGGTCTGGAGCCCAACCTGCGCTGGCGGCAGTTCAGCACCCTGCTCGCCTCCGCCCTGACGTCGGCGAACGCCCGCCGGGTGCACCTGCTGGGCGCGCTGCTGGCCGACACCCCGCACACACGTCCCATCCCGGTGTCGGTCTCGACCGGTGACCGTCAGCTGATGACCCGGCTGGGACTGGCCCCGTCGACGTACGAGGGTCCGACCGGCATCGTCGGGGTGCTGGGCGACACGCTGGCCCGTGGTGGGATCGAGGTGGTCTCGCTGTGGGCGGCCATCCCGCACTACGTCTCCCACCCGCCCTGCCCGAAGGGCACCCTGGCCGTGCTGTCCCAGCTGGAGGAGCTGCTGGACACGTCCATCGACCTCGGTGAGCTGCCGGAGCTGGCCCGGGCCTGGGAGCGCGGCGTCGACGAGCTCGCCGCGGAGGACACCGAGGTGGCCGAGTACGTCACCGCGCTGGAGCAGCAGCAGGACGCCACCGAGCTGCCCGAGGCTAGCGGCGACGCCATCGCGGCCGAGTTCGAGCGCTATCTCCGCCGCCGCCAGGGCAACTGAGTAGTCACGCCCGGGCGCAACCAGCCCGCCCGCTCACCTGCGCGCATCACCGGTCCGACAGGATCGAACCACCCGAACCGGAGGACACCCCCATGGCGCAGAATCGACCCGCCCCCGTGCAGGCACCACCTGATCCGAAACCCGTCGCCGGCCAGATGCAGGGCCCGGTGCTCTTCGGGGTGCTGATCCTGGCGGCCATGATCATCATCATGGCGGGCCTGCGCGCCACCGCGGACATCATCGCCCCGGTCTTCCTGGTGATCACCCTGGTGATCACCGTCGCGCCGCTGCGCAGCCTGCTGGTCCGCCGCAAGGTGCCCTCGGTCCTGGCCAGCATCATCGCCCTGCTGGCCATCTACGGCCTGCTGTTCATCATCCTCGGCTCACTGGTCTGGTCGATCTACCGCCTGGTGGACAAGCTGCCCGACTACGAGGTGGCCTTCCAGCGCATCCTGGACTCCCTGCTGGGCCTCGCCGACCGCGTGGGCTACGGCACCGAGCGGCTCCGGGAGCTCGTCTCGAGCTTCCAGTTCAGCAGCCTCGCCGCTCCGGCCCAGACCCTGCTCAGCGCGCTGAGCGGGGGTGCTTCGCTGCTTATCCTGATCATCGTCATGGTGCTGTTCCTG
>JAABUN010006577.1_pt1 | contig 13238 bp, 8 predicted proteins | sample 5559311 | NCBI WGS metagenome assembly JAABUN01 (sample SAMN10711877, study PRJNA513370) | rock metagenome | isolation source: Antarctica rocks | place: Antarctica: Victoria Land, Siegfried Peak sud | reverse complement strand
CGACGCCGGTGATCCGGGCCAGCTCGGTGAGGGACGTCGGCCTTGCCTCGGCAATCGCCGTCAGGGTCGCGTCGGTGAAGACGACGTATGCCGGGACGCTCTGGGCCCGCGCCACGGCCAGTCGCCAGGTGCGCAGCCCTTCGTAGGTCGCCTCGTCGTAGGTCGGTGGGCAGTCGTCGCAGCGGCCCACCTTGCGCTGGGCGGCGGTGTCGAGCTCTGTCCCGCAGCCGCGACACGTCGCCGGAGCGGCCCGCTTGAGCGCCCTGCCCTTAGGGCCGGACGCGTTCTTGGCTGCCGACCGTGCTCCGGGTCCGAGGACGGACGCGGTGGCGTCGAGGAAGCGCGATGGCCGACGGCTCGCCCGGCCACCGGGAGTCCGGGAGGCGGCCCAGGACAGCCGCAGCTCCTTGCGGGCCCGCGTCATGCCGACGTAGAGCAGGCGTCGCTCCTCCTCGATGGCCGCAGCGCCCTCGGCCATCGAGATCGGCAGCAACCCGTCGCTGCACCCGGCGAGGAAGACGGTGTCCCACTCCAGTCCCTTGGCAGCATGCAGCGAGGCGAGGGTGACGCCCTGCACGGCAGGCGCGTGCTGGGCGCTGGCCCGCTCGTCGAGCTCGCGGATGAGCTCCGGCATCCGCGCGTCGGGTGTGGTCGCGAGCAGGTCGTCGGAGAGGGTGGCGAGCGCGTTGAGCGACTCCCACCGCTCCCGCACCGCGCCCCCGGACCTCGGCGGCGTCGCGGACCAGCCGGCCCCGCCGAGGACGTCGCGGACGAGGTCGGGAAGGGCCTTCGTCCCGTCGTCACTTCGTGCCGCACCCCGCAGCAGCAGGACCGCCTGCTTGACCTCCGCGCGCGCGAAGAAGCGTTCCCCGCCCCGGACGAGGTAGGGGACGCCGGCATCGGCGAGGGCCGACTCGAACGACTCCGACTGCGCGTTGGTCCGGAAGAGGACGGCGATCTCCGCGGCTGCGTGGCCCCCCGCCATGAGCCGGGCGGCCTCGCCAGCCACAGCGTGCGCCTCCGCGGGGTCGTCCAGGTGCTCGGTCAGCGTGGGTGCGCTGCCCGGCTCGCCCTGCGACTGAAGCTCGACGTAGGAGCCGGCCGCTGGTCCGGTCGAGGATCGGGCGGCCGAGCGGACGACGAGGTTGGCCAGCCCGACGATCTGCGGCGTCGACCGGTAGTTGCGGACGAGCTTGACGACCTGCGCCTTCGGGAAGCGGCGGGGGAACCCGAGCAGGTGCTCGGGTGTGGCGCCCGTGAACGAGTAGATCGTCTGGGCGGGGTCGCCGACGACGCAGACGTCGTCGCGCTCACCGAGCCAGAGGTCGAGGAGACGCTGCTGCAGCGCGTTGACGTCCTGGTACTCGTCGACGACGAAGTGCCGGTACTGCGAGCGCACGGCGTGCGCGATGTCCTCCCGTTCGGCGAGGATCCCCGCCATGATCAGCAGCACGTCCTCGAAGTCCATGACGCCGCGCTGGGACTTGCACTCCTCGTAGGTCTCGAAGACGCGGGCCATGGCCGTGGCATCGAGGCCCGCCGGGTCCCGACCCTGGGACCGAGCGGCCGCGGCATACCCCTCAGGCGACAGGAGGTTGACCTTGGCCCACTCGATCTCGGACGCGAGGTCACGGATGGCAACCCGGTCGAACTGCATCCGCAGCCGTGAGGCGGCCTCGCCCACGACGGGGGCCTTCCACGAGAGCACCTCGGGGGCCGCACCGCCGATGGCCTGCGGCCAGAAGAAGTGCAGCTGGCGCAGCGCTGCGGCATGGAAGGTGCGCGCCTGCACTCCGCCGACGCCGAGACCGCGAAGGCGGGTGCGCATCTCCCCCGCGGCCCGGGCCGTGAAGGTCACGGCGAGCACCCGCTGCGGCTGGTACGCGCCCGAGTGCACCCCGTAGGCCATCCGGTGGGTGATGGCCCGAGTCTTGCCGGTGCCCGCCCCGGCGAGGACGCACATCGGCCCGAGCGGCGAGGCGGCCACCTCCCGCTGCTCGGGGTCCAGGCCGGCCAGGACGCTGTCCGCAGTGCCGGGGGTGGGGCCGAGGGTCTGGGTCATGACCGGACGAGTCTAGGTCGCGCGACCGACGCTCAGGCGAGGCGGTGCAGGAGCGCCGTGGATGCCGCGTCCGCGGGATAGAAGGTCTCGATGGCCAGCTCCGACACGGTGATGTCCCGAGGCGTCCCGAAGACCGTCGTCATGCTGAAGAGGGACAGCTCGTCGTCACCGACCCGAAGCCGCAGCGGCACGACGATCGCGTCGGTGTCCGGTGCCTGACGGTCGTCGGGACACGGGTAGGTCAGGAGCTCGTCGCGCAGCGCGATGAGCGACGCCTCCGCGCTCGCCACGACCTGGCGCTCGAGGCGGTGGAGCAGATGGGCCCGCCACACGCCGAGGTTGAGGATCAGCGGCGCGATGCCCTCCGGGTGGAGGCTGAGTCGCAGCACGTTGACGGGTGGCTCCAGCAGGTGTGCCGCGGCGCCGCCGACGAGCAGGTCGATGGCGCGGTTGCCGGCGACCATGTCCCAGTGCTGGTCGACGACGACGGCCGGGAAGGGGTCGTGTGCGTCGAGGACCTTGGTGATCGCGTCGCTGATGAGTGCCATCGACGGCTCGCCGAGCCGATGCTCGGGGTAGGCCGGGGCGAACCCGCCCGAGAGGAGCAGCGTGTTGCGCTCGCGGAGCGGCACCTCGAGATGGTCGGCGAGCCGCAGGATCATCTCGCTCGTCGGCCTGGACCGACCGGTTTCGACGAAGCTGAGGTGGCGAGTGGAGACGTCGGCGCGCGCCGCCAGCTCCAGCTGGCTCAGCCGGCGCCGCTCCCGCCACTGCCGGAGCAGCCATCCGACCGACGCCGTGCTCACCGTGGGTGCCGACATGCGTCGACCGTATGCCGTGCGGCAGGCGGCCGCGCTTACCTCCCGGGTCATCGCGCAGCCTCCCCTCCGGCGGCAGGCTTCGCACACCGGGGAGCGGCCATCAGGTCCCGCCCACACCACTCGAGAAGGAGCACGACCATGACCGACTTCCAGCAGCTCGCCGAGGCCTACGTCGCCGTGTGGAACGAGTACGACCCCGACGCCCGCCGGGCGCGGATCGTCGAGGTGTTCACCGAGGACGTCCGCTTCGTCGACCCCCTCGCCGAGGTGACCGGCCACGACGGCGTCGAGGCCGTGGTCAGCGCGGCGCAGGCACAGTTCCAAGGGCTGCCGATCCGCCTCTCCGGGCTGGTCGACGCCCACCACGACCAGGCCCGCTTCACCTGGGAGCTCGGCCCTGCTGATGGCGAGGCGGTGGTAGTCGGGTTCGACGTCGCCGTACGCGCCGAGGATGGGCGGCTGTCCCTGGTGCTGGGTTTCCTCGACAGGGTGCCGGCCGCGGCCTAGCTCGACGCCTGCCGAGCGGGCACGGCTCGGGGCGGACTGCCCGGCCCGGGGCGGACTGCCCGGCCCGGGGTCCAGGGCTCAGCCCTGGTGCAGGCCGTAGGCCCGCTCGACGACGACGCTCAGGACGAGACGGCCGTCCGCCACCATCGCCCTGCGGTAGTCCCCCCAGTCGAGATGCTCCTTGCCGGCGATCTCGCGGTAGAGGGCGATCAGCTCCTCGACCGTCTCGTCGTCGCGCGCCGCAGCGACCGGTGACAGCCGCGCGTGACCCTCGAGCACGGCATACGACCAACCGTCCTGAGCGGTGACGAGGAGGGAGACCCGGGCATCGCGGCGCAGGTTTGCGACCTTCGCGAGGCTGGTGCGCGTGGAGGTCCGGGCCGTCGCCTCGTCCGGGTGCCACGCGTAGTTCACCGGGGAGATCTGGGGGCGCCCGTCGCGCTTGATCGTCGCCAGGGCACCCAGCTTGCGGGTGGCGACGAGGGTGAGGAGGTGGTCCGGGAGGAGGGGCATCGCTCTATCCCACGGGAAGGTTTGGACGGCGTCAACCGTTGACGCCCACGACCAGACCCGATCCCGAGGAGCGCCCCGCATGTCCGTCCAGACCCCTGAGGCCGGAACCGTCACGATGTTCAGCACGACGTGGTGCGGCTACTGCGCCCGCCTGAAGACGCAGCTGGACCGCGAGGGCATCGCCTATACCGAGGTGAACATCGAGGACGACCCCGCGAGCGCCGAGTTCGTCATGGAGGTCAACAACGGCAACCAGACCGTGCCGACCCTGCTCTTCCCGGACGGCTCCGCGGCGACGAACCCCAGCGTTCTCGAGGTCAAGAAGCGCCTCAGCGCCTGACCCTCGCCTGGCCCTCGCCGAGGACGCCCTCAGGCGAGGGCGTCCTCGATCGTCTGACCGAGCCAGTGCTCGATGATCCGCTGGGCGATGGAGATGCCGCTCGGAGTGCGCAGCTCACCGGCGCGCAGGCTCTCGACGTAGCTCTCGCGGCTGACCCAGCGGGCCTCCGCGATCTCCGCCGGGTCCAGGGTCAGCTCGGTGCCGAGCGCCCGCGCGTGGAAGCCGATCATGTCCGACGAGGGAAACGGCCAGGGCTGGTTCCCGAGGTAGGTCACGTCGGTGACCGTGACCCCGACCTCCTCGGCCACCTCGCGGGCGACCGCCGCCTCGAACGACTCCCCCGGCTCGACGAACCCCGCGAGCACCGAGAACCGGCCCTCCGGCCACTGCACACCGCGGCCGAGGAGCAGCCGGTCGTCATCGTCGACGACGGCCATGATCACGGCGGGGTCGGTCCGGGGGTAGTGCTCACTGCCCTCCCGGACGCACCGGCGGGTCCACCCCGCCAGCTCGGGCGTCGTGGGCGCCCCGCAGCGCGGGCAGAACGGGTGTGCCGCATGCCAGTTCGCGAGCGCCTGCGCTGTGGTGAAGATCCCCGCGTCGCGGTCGCCCAGGTGCAGACCGGCGATCCGGAGGGTCTGCCAGTCCCCCTCACCCGCCTCGGTCGGGTTCCCCACGACGGCCAGGTATGCCGTCGGCGCGCCGCCCGTGGCCTCCTCTCCGAGGAAGACGGCGAGCCGGTCGGCGTCTGCCGGGACCGGTGAGCGCAGGGCCAGCGAGCGACCGGTCGATGTCCTCGGGTCATCGACGACCTCCATGGTGTCCCCGACGATGACGACGACCCGGGTCGCCGGGTCGGCCAGGAGCGCGCTGACCAGGTCCGGGTCATGACGCCGGTGGCCGGCGCGGTCCAGCGTCCCGCGCGAGAGGGCCAGTCGGGTCAGGACGTCAGCGGCAGGTCGCACGCCCGCCACCCTACGACGTGGCCATGAACGGCTCGGCCGACCTCCCGGCAGGCCCAGCGAGCAGCCCCTGCCTCCGAGTCGGAGGTGACCTGCGGCGCGTGGGGCGAGCCACGGCATACGGTGGGCGGGTGAGCCGCAAGCCCGCCTTCCTCGCCGCCCTCGCCAGCTCGGCCGTCCCCGGACTCGACCCCGTGTCGGTCCAGGGCGCGGTCACCGAGCCGGGGCACTACCACGAGGTCGCGTTCATCACCGACACGCAGCACCGCAAGTGGGTCGTCCGGGCACCCCTGACGCCCGCCGCCGGCGCGCAGATGGACACCACGGTGGCGCTGCTGCAGCTCATCGGCCGTCGGCTGCCCTTCTCCGTGCCCGCACCGCGCGGCTTCGTCGCCGTGCCCGAGGGCCGCGCCGTCGTCTACCCCCACCTGCCCGGGCGCCCGGTCGACTTCGCCTCGCTGCCGGCAGGACCGGGCCTCGCCGCAGAGGTGGGCCGGGTGATCGCAGCCGTGCACAACATCGACCGCGCCGTCTTCGACGAAGCGGGGCTGCCGATCTACGCCGCCGACGAGTACCGCACGCGCCGCCTCGCCGACCTCGACCGGGCAGCGGCCACCGGTCATGTCCCGACCGCCCTGCTGTCGCGGTGGGAGCGCGCCCTGGAGGAGGTCTCCATCTGGCGGTTCGCGCCGACGCCCGTGCACGGCGGGCTGACCGGGGACCAGGTGCTCGTCGCCTTCGAGAGCGACGACGCGTCGTCCGGGCGGGTGCGCGGCATCACCGGATGGGACGACGCGAAGGTTGCCGACCCGGCCGAGGACTTCGCGACCCTGATCAGCGCCTGCACCCCCGAGGCGTTCGAGAGCGTGCTCGAGGCGTATGCCCACTCCCGGGTCGAACGGCCGGACCGGCATCTGCGTCGTCGGGCGCGGCTGGCGTCCGAGCTGCGAGTTCTCGGCGCCCTTCTCAGCGCGGTCAGCGCTGGGGAGCGTGACCTCGTCACGGCGCGCGTCGCGGACCTGCGTGAGCTCGACGAGCACATCGTGGACGAGCCGGATGAGGAGCCTGTTGCCCAGGCGCCCGCAACGCCGGTCGTGGTGGCCCAGCGGTCGGCTCCGCACCAGGCGGGCTCCGGACACGAGCCGGACCGGGTGCGCTCGGACGCCGACTCGACAGACGCAGCCGACTGGACCGACGCAGCCCGCGCCGCCAAGCAGGGGTCGGCCGCCGACTCGGAGCCCGGGCAGGTCGCAGTTCCGGAGCCCGGGCAGGCCGCAGTTCCGGAGCGGGCACCGGCCGCAGTTCCGGAGCCCGGGCAGGCCGCAGTTCCGGAGCGGGCACCGGCCGCAGTTCCGGAGCGGGCACGGGCCGCGGACTCGGAGGGGGCACAGGCGGCCGACGCCGAGCGGACGCCCGCCGCGGACGACGACGGCGAGCGCACGCAGCCGATGAACGCCGGCCGGTTCAGCGAGCCGACGACGGTCATCCCGCAGGACGAACTGGAGAAGCTCCGCCGCGGCCGCGAGCCGGTGGCCGGGCAGCCAGGGGGGAGCGCGCCGGCAGAGGAGCCGGCAAACCGGGAGGCTGAACCGGAGCAGTCCTCGGAACCCGAGCGACCGCACGCTGCCCCGGGCGAAGCGGAAGCCAGTGCGGCCGAACCGGTCATGTCGGAGGCCGCCGACGTGCCGACCGATGACCTCACAATCCGGGAGGCTGCGAGCGAGGACCCCGCCACCCGAGACGCTGCGCGAGAGGACCCCGCAAACCAAGAGGCTGCGACCGTGGAACCACCCGACCGGTTCCGCTGACCGATGCGACGTCCGAGCCGCGGCTCAGCGGTGCGCTCCGCACCGGCGCACGGCGAGGAGAGTGAGTGCCCGTGCCACGGAGATCACCTCGTCGAGCTCGACCTGCTCGCGCGGGGCGTGGGCGAAGCGCACGTCGCCCGGCCCGTAGTGCAGCGTCGGGATGGCGCCCAGCCCGGCATACAGCCGCAGGTCGCTGCCGTAGGGCGCGGCGGTCCGCGGCGGCGTGACGCCGCCGGTGTCGCGGACCGCGGTCTGCACCTCCCCGATGAGTGGGTGGCCCGGGGCCAGTGACCCGCTCGCGAACTGGCCGCCGGGCCAGGTCACCACTGGTGGGTGGTCCCGTAGCCACGGGTCCACGGCAGCTGCCCGTTCGATGGCGGCCTCGAACGCAGCCCGGGCCACGGCGGGGTCCTCGCCCAGCCGTACCCCGAACCGTCCCTGGGCGGTGAGGGCGTCGGGTACGGAGCTCGCCCAGTCGCCGGAGCGCAGAACGCCGACGGAGATCGGGTAGGGCATCGAGTTGTCCCCGAAGAGCGGGTCGATGTCCGTGTTGCGCTCGCCCTCCAGCTCGGAGATGGCACGGTGGAGCGGCAGATAGGCGTCGACGGCCGAGAACCCCTCGTAGCGGGTGCTCCCGTGGGCTGCTCGGCCCGGCACGGTCAGCTCGAACGTCAGCGCGCCGGCCGTTGCCGTGACGAGGCGGCCGGATGTCGGTTCGGTGATGACCGCGACCTCGCCGGTGTGCCCGCGCAGCATCGTCGCGAAGGCGCCGAGACCGCCGTCCTCCTCGCTGACGACGCTGTGCAGGGCCAAGGGCTTCTCGAGGATGAGACCGCTGCGGCGGAGCGCTCTGACGACCGCGAGGTTGGCGGCGACCCCTGCCTTCATGTCGCAGGCGCCTCGCCCGTGCAGCCGCCCGCCCTCGACGGCTCCGGCGAAGGGGTCGTGCTCCCACTTCGCCGGGTCGCCGATCGGGACGACGTCGACGTGACCCTGCAGCACCAGCCCTGGCGGGCCGTCGCCACCGGTCGTCCCGACGACGCCGTAGCCCTCCGCGCGGACGGCCTCGGCGCCCGGGAACCGGGGGTCGGCCCGCAGCGCCTCGAGGTCGAGCTGCCACGCGTCGACATCGAGCCCCTCCGTCCCGAAAAGTGCGGCCTGCAGGTGCTGCAGCTCCGACTCGGCGTCCGTGCCGGTGACGCTCGGCACGCGGACGAGGTCGACGAGACTGGTGACGAGCTCGCGCTCGTCGAGGGCGTCCAGCGCTCGCGTCTCCACCTCCGTGAGGGACATCATGCTCACTCCGGCGGGGCGGCCGGGGCAGCAGCGGGCAAGGCGTCGGCGGGTTCCGGGATGTCGGACAGCAGGGCGACGAGGTCCTTCTCGCGCGGCAGGCGCGGGTGCACGGTCACGCCTGACTGGGCGTAGTAGAAGGCACCGTCGACCTTGCTCCTCGGGAGTCCCCGCAGCCGGGCGTAGGCCAGTGCGTAGGCGGCGAGCTGCAGGGCCCGGGTGCGGGCCTTGCGGCCGTCGGGCTCGGCGCCGGTCTTCCAGTCGACGACGGTGTAACCACCGTCGTCCCGGGCGAAGACGGCGTCGATCCGGCCGCGCAGGGCAAACCCGTCGAGCATCGTCTCGATCGCGATCTCGATCGCCTCGGGGATCCGGTCGGCCCATTCGCTGGCCAGGAACAGCTCCTTCATCCGCGGGAGGTCCTCGTCCTGCGGGGCGTCCTCGTCCGCACTGCCCGGCAGGTCGAAGACGTCCACCATCGCGGCGCGCGCGTAGTGCTCCTCGACCCAGGCGTGGAAAGCGGTGCCGCGCCTGGCCGCGAGCGCCGGCTCGGACGGCATGGGCCGACGCAGCGACATGGCGAACCGGTCCGGGTCGGCCGCCAGCTGCACGACTGCCGAGGCGGAGAGGTGACGAGGCACCTGGACGAGGATGTCGCCACGCCGACGAACGGCAGCACGCTCGGCGAGCAGCAGGGACAGGTCATCCGCGGTCGCCGCGTCGAGGCGGCTGCTGACCATCGCCCCACGTAGCGCCTCACTGACCCGGTCCACGGCCCGGGCCAGCTCCACCCGACGCTGCGCCATCGGGTCATGGGGCCAGGCCATCATCTGCGGCTCCGTCAGGCGCGGGTTCGGTGGGTTCCCCTCCCCCATTTTCTGGGGCATCGGCGCCCACTCGCGCGTCGTGACTCCCAGCCCGGGGTCGGCGACCAGCTCGACGAGGAAGGGGGAGGTGACCTTGGGGGTGGCGGCGTCGGCCCACACCGGTGCGGTGAGGAGAAGAGCGGACCTGGCTCGGGTGAAGGCGACATAAGCCAGGCGACGCTCCTCGGCCACCTGGTGGCGCCCGCCGGTGACGGCAAAGGCCTCGAAGTCGGCCCGGATGTCCTCCCAGTCGGCAGCGGTGTGCCAGTGGAAGACCGGGAGCCCGTCGGCATCACCGCGCAGGTCGTAGGGGACGCCGTCAGCGCCGACGCACCAGCCCTTGTCCCTGCCGGCGCTGACGACCCACTCCCCGTCCTTCCAGGTGCTTGCGGCGCCGCCCTCCCGCGCCGGGAAGGATGCGTCCACCAGTCCCGGGACGGCGACGCAGTCCCACTCCAGGCCCTTGGCGGCGTGGACGGTGAGCACCTGCACCGCGTCGACCGAGCTCTCGATCGTGGGGGCATCGAGGCCACGCTCCTGCTCGACCGCCGCATCGAGCCAGGCGAGGAAACCGCTCAACGTAGGGCGGTCGGCCGAGACCGAGAAGGTGGCGGCCACGTCGGCGAAGGCGTCCAGGTGGGCCCGCGCCGTCGTCATGGTGTGCTCCGGGCGCGCCAGCACCTCGATGTCGAGGCCCAGCGCCCGTTCGGCCTCGCCGGCCAGCTCCGCCAGGGGGAGGCCGGTGAGGTGGCGCAGGGTCCGGATGATGCGGCTGAGGGCCCTGAGCCGCTCGAGGCCCGTCTCGGAGATCCGTTGCCCTTGCGGTCCCTGCCACTGGGGCTGGGGCAGGTCGTCGAGTGCCTCGACGATGCTTGCCCGGTCGGAGCTCTCCGGCGCCTGGTCCCGGGCGACGTCGTGCCCCGGGTGGACGACGAGACCGGACTCGTCGGCGGCTGAACCGTCCGACGACGCGCTCCCCTCGTCCTCGAACTCCGCGTGCTCCACCGGCTCGAGACCGGGCAGGGCGAGGGTCTGGCCGCCTCGGGGCAGGGCCTGCTGGTGCCGGGCCCAGGTGGCGAGCCCATCGAGGTCAGCGGCACCGAGCCGACAGAGCGGCCCGGTGAGCAACCGCATGAGCCGGTCACCGCGGGACGGGTCCTGGACGACCCAGAGGAGGGAGACCAGGTCGCTGACCTCGGGGGTCTGCAGCAGTCCGCCCAGGCCGACCACCTCGACCGGCAGGCCCCGCCCGCGAAGCGACTCGACGATCATCGGGAACTGCGACCGCTTGCGGCACAGCACCGCTGCCGACGATTGGGTGCGGCTGCCGCTCGGGTTCCACCATCGCTCGGCGACCCAGTCCGCGATGTGCCGCGCCTCATCCTCGACCGTCTCGAAGCGCCCGGCTTCGACCGCCCCGAGGCCCGCATCGGGCCGGGCCCCCAGCGCCGCGACGAGGTCTGAGCGAAGTGGCGCCGAGGTAGCGTTCGCGACGTCGAGGATCCTGGTGTCGTTGCGCCAGCTGGTGCTCAGCTGGAGCACGTCGGCCGGACCCTCGCCGCCCCGGAACTCGCCCGGGAACCGCGTCAAGGTGGTCGCGCTGGCGCCGCGCCAGCCGTAGATCGACTGGTTGGGGTCGCCCACCGCCGTGACCGGCACGGCGTCGCCGCCGTCCGCGAAGAGAGCACGCAACAGGACGAGCTGAGCCTCGGAGGTGTCCTGGAACTCGTCGAGCAGCACGGCCCGGAAACGCTGGCGCTCCATCCGCCCGACGTCGGGAAAGCCCCTCGCGAGCCGTGCCGCGAGCGCCATCTGGTCGGAGAAGTCGAGGGCATCGCGCTCCCGCTTGAGGTCGAGGTAGCGCCGGACCATCGGGAGGATGCCCCGACGGTTCTGCAGTGCGGCGAGGACGTCCCTGATCGGCAGCGACTTCGCCTTGGAGGCCCCACTGGGCAGGGCAGAGACCCGCGCCTCGAAGTCGTCGATGTAGTCCATGAGGTCCTCGGGGCGGAGCAGGTGCTCGGCCATCTCGGCGGCGAGTGAGACCACCGCCGAGATGACCGTGGACTCGGCCGAGACGACGTCGTCCATCGGGCCGTCGTACCGGGAGACCACCTCTGCGGCATACTGCCAGGCGGCCGCCTCGGACAGCAACCGCGACTCCGGCTCCACACCGAGACGGAGTGCGTGCTCGCGGACGAGCCGACCGGCATACGAGTGGTAGGTGGAGACGACGGGGATGCCCCCCAGGGCCTCGGCGCCGTCCCCGTCGAGGGCCCTCGGCGTCCAGAGGCCCGTCACGGCGAGGCGTCGCAACCGGCGGCCGATCCGCTCGGCGAGCTCGGTCGCCGCCTTGCGGGTGAAGGTGAGGCCGAGGACCTGGTCGGGGTCGACGTGGCCATTGGCGACGAGCCACACCACGCGCGACGCCATGGTCTCGGTCTTGCCCGACCCGGCCCCGGCGATGACGAGCAGTGGGCGGTCCGGAGCCGCCTCGATGATGCGCAGCTGCTCACCGGTCGGCGGGGGGTTCCCGAGCGCGTGGGCGATGTGGTCGGCGGACAGCGTCGTGGACGGTGTCCTGGCAGGAGAGGTGATGGTCATCAGATCGTGTCGCCCTCCGGCTGTGCCGGGCAGGAGGCCTTGACCGGGCAGAACTTGCACCACTCCCCCACCACGGCGACGAAGTCGGCGCCCCCCATTCCGTCGGCGGTGTCGGCGACGAGCTGCTCGGCCCAGCGCGGATCCTCCGCGTCGGACAGGGGCGGCTGCTCCTGCGGTGGGTTGGTCTTGTTCGCCGCCTTTCCCAGCTGGAGCAGGGCTGCCCCAGCGGACGCCGACCCCTCGTCGGCGAATGCGCCGTGCTCCGTCGCCACCTGGTAGGTCGCCAGCTGGGGGTGCCGGGCGAGCTTCTCCTTGCTCACCCTCGACGAGCCGGTCTTGTAGTCGAGGACCCTGAGCCGGCCGGCTGCGTCGCGTTCGAGCCGGTCGACCCGGCCGACAAGGGTCGCTCGACCGACGTCGACCCGGACCGGCAGCTCGCTGCCGACCTTCGACCAGCCCGACGTCCGGGCCAGCTCGTAGTAGTCCGCCAGCCGCTTGACCATGTCGCGGGCCAGGTCGCGCTGGCGGTCGGTGGCCCAGCCCGGGGGAAGCCCGAGCCGCCCCCACCGGCGCTCGACCTCTGCCATGAGCACGGGCTCGTCGACGTCGTCCCCGAGCTCGTGGGCGATGTCGTGGATCAGCGTGCCGAGGTTGGCGGAGCCCTGGCTCGGGCTGTCCCCGCCGGCGGTGGTGAGCAGCCAGCGCAGGCCACAGCTGGCGAAGGTCTCCACCTTGGAAGGGGAGACGCGGATCTGCTGCTCCGGCAGGCGCACCGGCCGGTCGTCGCTGATGAGCGTGTTGGCCCACCACTGCGTGGCATCGGCGCCCTGGACGCCTTCCGCGGCAAGCCGGTCGAGAGCCGCAGCAGCCGCCGCTGCCGTCTCGATGTCACCGAGAACCAGGCGGCGGCGCAGCTCCGCCACGAGGGCCGGCAACGTCATCGGCCGCGAGACCTCGGTGAACTGACGGAGCTCGTCGTCCAGCTCGACCTCGCCGGTGCTCTCCCCCATCACGTCGGCACCCGGCGGCGCGACCAGGTCGAGGTAGACCGACGGCTGGTCGTCCTCACTGCGCACGGCCGTGACGAGCAGCCGCTCGGACGCCCGTGACACCGCGACGAGGAACAGCCGGGTCTCGTCGTAGCGGACGGCCGCCTGGGCAGCACGGAAGGACGTGCCGCGCCCCGTGACGACGGCGACGAGGTCCTCCGAGCCGAGGAGGGACCCACGCAGCCGCAGGTCGGGCCAGACGCCCTCCTGGACGCTGGCGACAACGACGTAGCGCCACTGCCGACCGGCGGCGGCCGCCGGCGTGAGGACCTCGACGCTATCTCCAGTCTGGGCCCGGCCCACGAGGGTGTCGCCCGGCACGTCCTGTCCCTGGATGTGCTCGAGGAACCGGTCGGGGCCCGAGCCCGGGAGCCGGTCGACGAACGTGGCAGCCGCGTCGAAGAGCGCCACGA
>JAABUN010006576.1_pt1 | contig 13240 bp, 15 predicted proteins | sample 5559311 | NCBI WGS metagenome assembly JAABUN01 (sample SAMN10711877, study PRJNA513370) | rock metagenome | isolation source: Antarctica rocks | place: Antarctica: Victoria Land, Siegfried Peak sud | reverse complement strand
CGCTGGACCTGGCCGTGGCTGCAGAAGAAGAAGATCTCGGTGCGCATCCACAACGTCACGTCCGACCGGCTGAAGGTGAACGACAAGCGCGGCAACCCGGTGGAGATCGCGGCCAACGTCGTCTGGCGCGTGCTCGACACCGCCCAGGCGCTGTTCGACGTCGACGACTACGCCCAGTTCGTGAACATCCAGATCGAGTCCGCCGTGCGCGCGATCGGCAGCCGCTACCCCTATGACAATTTCGACCTCGATGAGCTCACCCTGCGCGGCGACGGCCAGCACGTCGCCGACGAGATGGCGATCGAGCTCGCCGAGCGCGTCGCCGCCGCCGGTGTCGCGGTGGACGAGTGCCGCCTCACCCACCTGGCGTACGCGCCGGAGATCGCCCAGACGATGCTGCGCCGTCAGCAGGCCGAGGCGGTGATCGCGGCGCGCGCCAAGCTGGTCGAGGGCGCGGTCACGATGGTCGAATACGCGCTGCGCGACCTGTCGGCCAAGAAGGTCGTGGAGCTCGACGACGACCGCCGCGCCGCGATGGTATCCAACCTGATGGTCGTGCTGTGTTCGGAGCGCGACACCCAGCCGGTGGTCAACGCGGGCACGCTGTATCAGTGAGTGAACGCAAGGCCTTTGCGCTGCGCCTCGACCCGGCGCTCCACGCCAGAGTGGAGCGACTGGCCGCCGCCGAACTGCGCTCGGTCAACGCCCAGATCGCGGTGCTGCTGGCGGAGGCGCTGCGGGCGCGCGGCGTGGGGTGAAGGGGCGCAGCATACAGGAGCCAACCTCCTCAACGTTCGCGCTGAGCTTGTCGAAGCGCCGCCCCTTGTCCGGGAAACGGTCGGCAGGAAAAAGGGCAGGGCTTCGACAAGCTCAGCCTGAACGGGGCGGAAAATGTGGAGCTGTTCTATCCCAAAGCCTCGTCCAGCATCCGGGCGAGCCTCAGTCCCACGCGCGTGATGTGTTGGCGCGCCACCGGCACGTCGGCAGTGTGGAGACGGAGTATCGGTTCGCAGGAGCGGAGCGGTTGCTGGCGGACGTTTGGACCGACGTGGACGACTGGAGACGGGGATGACGACAGTGACCTTGTCCGTGGCGTCTCGCGAGGAGGTGACGGCGCGCGCTCTCGAGGCGTTCAACGGGAGGGCGCAGGGCGCGCGCATCTCCTTTGCGCCGGCCGAGCTGTTGTGGGAGACGCTCACCCGCAAACGCTGGGAACTGCTCCACGCGATCACCGGGCAAGGCGCGATGTCGATCCGGGAGGCGGCGCGCCGCGTCGGGCGTGATGTGAAGGCGGTGCATGGCGATGTGCAGGCGTTGATCCAGGCCGGGATCATCGACCGGACGGCCGCTGGCATCGTCTTCCCCTATGACGCCGTCCACGTCGATTTCACGCTGACCAAGGCGGCCTGACGGAGCTGTTTTCCCGACGCTTCTACCCCAACGCCTCCTCCAGCATCTTCGCCAGCCGCAGCCCCGCGCGGACGATCTGTTCGCGCGCGACCGGGATCCAGATGGCGGCGTCGGCTTCGTCGAGCGCGAGGCGTCCGGTGGGCTTCGGGCCGCAGGGGTCGCCGTCCACCGCGCGAGCGTAGGCGACGGTGCGCGACAGCTCCCAGCCCTGGCGGCTCCAGTCCTCCGTCGTGCCGGCGGCCGCGTCCGCCCGCTCCGCTCCCGAATAGCGGCGCACCACCGACGGCCCGGTCGTGAGCGCGCGCTCCACCACCACGCCGTCCCACACCCCGTGCAGGTTCAGATACTGGGGCGCGAAGATCCCCCAAGCCACCTTCACGTCGTTGCCGCCCCGATCTCCCCGGTCGCCGTCGTGCAGCGGCATCGAGAGGTCGCCCACGAAGTGGGTGAGGAAGGCCAGCGCCTGCAACCGCTCCCAGTCGGCCAGCCGCCGGTCCTTGAGCGACGCGAACGCCCGGTCCACCGCCGCCTTCACGCACGCGCCGTTGGCGCACGGACCGGCGAGGTCGAAGGGCCGGCAGATGTCGACATTCTGATAGTGCCAGGGTGCGGTGTAGTCGAAGCGCGGCGTGTCGCGCCGGATGCAGTCGGCCCAGACACTCGCGTCGCCAAGCGTGCGCAGCGGGCAGTCCGGCGTCCGCAACTCGCGCGCGTGGGTGAGCAGCCGCGCGACGTCGCGGTGGGTGTCCGGCCGAATGTTGTCGAGCGCAATGGCCGCCACGGTGCGATGCCCGACCTCCCCCCAGGCGAGCGCCGGCGTGGGGAGCAGGAGGGCGAGGGCGAGGAGGAGGAGCCGCATGGTTGGGCCAATATAGCGCCGATGTGTCAGACGCGCGACGGGCCCGGCGCGGGCGGACGTACCTTCAAACCAGAGACCCGCTTGGGTTGAGCCCGTCGAAGCCCTGCCCTTCTCTCAACCGACGCGACACAGAAGGACAGCCCTTCGACAGGCTCAGTGCAAACGGGGTCGAGGCAAAATCGGTTCGGACCTACCGGACCGTCCACCCCTCCCCCTCAAGCGGATCGGGCTGGCAGCCGAGCACCGGGTCGAAGCGCGCGGTGCGGCTGGCGAGGAGAGGGACCGACGCGGTGACCGACCGCGCGGCCGCGTCCTCGCTCAGCCGGATCGCCTCCATGCCGGGCTCGAAGTCGGCGGCGCAGCTGGCGAGCGGCCGGTTGCCGATGAAGCGGCAGCCGCACGCGACGCGCGCGCCATATCCCACTCCCAATTGCAGCACCGGCTTCAGCGACTGGACAGAGGCAAAGGCGGCCACCGCCAACAGCAGCAGGACGGCGACGACCGCCTGGACAATGCGGGAGCGGGTGCTGGTTGCCATGACGGCGAACAGGGCTAGGCTGCGATGATGCGAAAGAGAAGCCTCCTCCCGCTCGCCGGCGTGCTGATGGTGCTCGGTTGCGCCCGGGCGACGCCAGCGCCCGTGCCCCAGGCCCAGCTCGACCCCCTCCTGCGGCCGCTGTTCGCCGCCGATGCGGGGACGCGCGCGGGGCTGGTGCTGCGCGAGGGGGAGGTCGTCGCCAAGGGCTACGCGCCCGGCTATTCCGACGCGAACCGCTTCATCAGCTGGTCGATGGCCAAAACCGTCACCGCCATGCTGGTGGGCGAGCTGGTGGCGGACGGGCGGCTGGCTCTCGACGCCCCCGCGCCGGTGGCCGAGTGGCGCGGCTCGGACGATCCGCGCCGCGCGATCACGCTGCGCCAGCTCCTCACCATGTCCTCGGGCCTGCGCCACACGGAGGTCGGCGAGCCGGTGCAGAACTCCGACACCAACCAGGCGCTGTTCGTGGCGGGTTCGGACGGGGCGGCGGCGCGCGCGATCGGCCAGCCGCTGGAGGCGAAGCCCGGCGAGCGCTTCGAATACAGCTCGCTCACCACCGTGATCCTGTCCGAGATCGTGACGCGCGCGCTCACTTCGTCCACCGATCCACGCGAGCGGGCGGCGGCCTATCGCCGGTTCGCCGACGAGCGGCTGTTCCGGCCCGCCGGCATCACTTCGGCGGCGCTCGAGTTCGATGGCGCGGGCACGCAGATCGGCGGCTCGCTCATCTACATGACCCTGGACGACTGGGGCCGGTTCGGGCGCGTGCTGCTGGATGGCAAGGGGGCGGCGCAGGCGGCGATCGTGGCGCCGGAGTGGCTCGCCTTCATGAAGCGTCCGTCGGCCGACAACGGCCAATATGGTGGCCAGACATGGCTCAATCGCGCGAACGGGATCGGGGCGGACCCGGTCCTGTTCCCCGGTCGCGGCTCGCCCGACATCGCGGCCGCCATCGGCCATCTCGGGCAGTATGTCGTGACCGGCCCCGGCCCGGACGGGCGCGGACAGGTGGTGGTGCGGCTGGGCAAGACCCAGGACGGCGAGCGGCCGCAGATCATGGACCGCATCGCCGACCTCTTCGTTGGCGGGAGGAAGGAGACCGCGCGATGACCGACGACGAGGTGTGGAGCTACGAGGAGAGCCTGTGGACCGGAGGCGCGGAGCATTACCGCGAGTCCATCCACCCCGACTGCGTCATGGTGCTGCCGGAGGAGCCCTTTGCCATGAGCGGCGCTCAGGCGATCGAGGCGGTGGCGGACACGCCGCGCTGGGAGGCGGCGGAGCTGTCGGAGCGGTCGCTCTCACGCTTGTCCGACGACCTGATCGCGATCTCCTACAGGGCGCACGCCACGCGCGGCGACAAGGGTTACACCGCCTGGTCGAGCAGCGTCTATCGCCGGGGCGAGCGCGGCTGGCGAGTGATCCAGCACAGCCAGACCGTGCCGCCGATCGCGACCTAGACGCCCGCCGCCGCCCTCAGGTCGGCCGCGAAGTCGCGCACCCGGCCGGCGTTCACGCCCAGGTCGCTGGTGCCCACCCGGCTGACCGAGCGCAGGTCGACGACCGAGCCGCCCGGCGCTGGGCGGACGCGGGCGACGATGTCGTCGCGAAAGCGGAACAGCGACACCGTGGCCGTCGCCTCCACCGTGCCGGCCTGAGGGTCGCGCGCCGCGATGGCCCAGCCGCGCGCCGCCATCCGGTCGGCGACCATCGCGAGCGCGCGGTCGGGCGCGACCGGCAGGCGGATCGACGTGAGCTCCGGATAGCGCCGCCGCTGGACCTCGTGCAGCCGCTCGACCGGGGGCAGGGCGGCCAGCGCGGGATCGTCCAGGTCCGGAATCGTCTCGAGATTGTCGGCGCGCACCGGGAGCGCGCGGAATTGCGGCGGGTCGGCGAGGTCGGTGGTGACGTCGTGGATCGCGGGCGCGGCGCTCGCAACCCGGACCCAGCTCGCCACATAGCCGCAATAGCCGACGGCGAACACGAGTGCGGCCAGGCTGAGCGCGGTGGCGTGCGCCCGGCTCATCAGGCCCCAGAGGAGTGCGACCAGCGCCAGCACGCCGCCGGCCGCCGCCGTGAAGAACGCCCAGCGCAGCACGGTGAAGGCAGGGCGGAACGACCACAGCTCAGCGCCGCTGCCCAGTGCCGCCACCAGCCCGGCCAGAGCGCCGCCCGCCGCCAGGATCACGGCCAACGTCGCCAGCCGGCGCGCGGGAAAAGTGCAGCGGGTCCCGCTCGCGCCCGTGGTCATCGTCGTGTCTCCCCCCAAGGTCTCTTCCCCCAAGTCGCGGGCCGTCCTGCCACAGCCGACGGCCGCTGCCCAGCCGCGCTACAACCAGCCCTTCTCGCGCGCGACGCGGCCTGCCTCCAGCCGGTTGCCCGCGCCGATCTTTCCGCACGCGTCGGACAGGTAGTTGCGGACCGTGCCCGGCGACAGCGCGAGGACGCGCGCGATCTCCTTGTTGGATCGGCCCTCGGCGGCCAGCCGCAGGACGGCGCGTTCGCGATCGGTCAGCGGGTCGGCCTCAGCGCTCCAGGCGGCCTCGGCGAGCGCCGGGGCGATAACGCGTCCGCCGCCCGCCACCCGTCGGATGGCGTCGGCCAGGTCGGCGGCCGGGCTGTCCTTGAGCAGATAGCCGCTCACCCCGGCGGCCAGCGCGCGGCGCAGATAGCCCGCGCGCCCGAAGGTGGTGACGATGACGACGCGGGTGGCGGCGCCCGTCTCGGCCAGCCGCGCCGCCACGTCGAGCCCGGTCAGCCCGGGCATCTCGATGTCGGACACGAGCACGTCCGGGGCGAGCTCACCGATCAGCGCCAGCGCCGCCTCGCCGTCCGCCGCGCGGCCGACGACGCTCAGGTCCGGCTCCAGGTCGATCAGCGTGGCGAGCGCGCCCAGCACGAGCGCCTGATCCTCCGCCACGACGACGCGGATGGTCACGCCGCCCCGATGGGGAGCGCGGCGCTCAAGCGGGTGCCCGCCGCCCCGGTCTCGACCCACAGCGAGCCACCGGCGGCCGCGAGGCGCGCCCTCATGCCGGTCAGCCCCGCGCCCTCGCGGAACGGGCCGCCCGCCCCGTCGTCCTCCACCATCAGCCGCGCCTCGCCGCCGGCCAGGTCGACCGCGATGCGGCAGTGGCTCGCCTCCGAATGGCGCACCACGTTGGTCACCGCCTCGCGCAACGCCATGCCGAGCACCGCGCCGGGCTCACCCTGGGGCAGGCGTCGGGCGTCGGTGGTGGCGGCGATCCCGGCGGCCTTGAGCGCGGTGCGCGACTGGTCGAGCTCGCGCGCGAAACCGGCGTTCGTCATCCCGCTCACCGCTGCGCGCACCTCCGCCAGTCCGTCGCGCGCCGCCTGCGCCACGTCGGCCATCTCCGCGCTGGCTTGGTCCGGATCGGTGGGCACCAGCCGCCCGGCGAGCTCCGCCTTCAGGGACACCAGGGTCAGCGTGCGGCCGAGCAGGTCGTGCAGGTCGCGCGCGATCCGCTCGCGCTCGGCGGTGCGGCTGAGCAGCCGGACCTCGTCCTGCGCGGCGACCAGCGCGCGGTTCTGGTCGTCGATGGTGATGCGCGACACCGTCCCCAGCCCGACCATGATCGCCAGGACGGCACCGACGGTCCAGAAGAACCAGGGCTGGCTCGTGGCGAGGGCGAAGACGACGATCGCCGCGCCGAACCCGATCACGACGGCGGTCGCGCGCCGCGCCGGGCGCAGCTGTCCCGCCATCGCGCAGGCATAGACCGACACGACGCTCCAGCTGCCGCCGGTGAAGGCGAGCGCCAGCGAGAGGACCAGCACCGCCATGGCCGACCAGAACAGCGTGCGGCCGGTGGTGTGGGAGCCGATGAGATAGACCGGCAGGAACACCGCCAGGCCGACCACTCCGCCGACCAGCTGCGCCGTCGTCGGCCCGGGGCCGAGCCACGGCAGCGCGAACAGCGGCAGGTAGATCAGCCACGGCCACGGCCCGCGCATGTCGACCAGCCGTCGCCAGCCGGTCATCCCGTCGGTCCCGGAAGCCTGATCGCCGTCATGGCGGCGACGTTCGGCCGCCCGCCCGCGCCGGTCAAGCGGCACTCCGTCGCCAGCCGCTCCACGCCCAGCCGAGTGCCGCCAGGGTGAGCGCCGCCAGCACGCCCGCGTGGATCAGGCCGGAGCCCGGGCGGGCGAAACCGGCCGCCGACAGCGCCAGCTCGCCCAGGTGATAGGACGGCATGATCCAGGCGAGCGACTGCATCCAGCCGGGCAGGCTCGTGATCGGCATCCACAGCAGGCCGACGACCGCCAGCGTCAGGAACAGCGCGTTGGCCGCGCCCACGGCCCCTTTTGATCCAAGCCTCATCCCAAGGCCGAACCCGATCAGCGCGAAGGGGATGGAGGAGGCGAGGTGGACCGCGATCATCAGCGCCCAGCGCGCGGGCGACAGCCGCGCCCCGCCATAGACGCCCAGCGCGTAGATCAGCGCCAGCACCGCCGCCGTGACGCCGAGCGCGGCGGCCAGCTTGGCCGCGACGTAGGCCCCGGCCGGCAGCGGCGAGACGCGCTTCAATTCGATCTGGTTGGTCTCGCGCTCCGACGCCACGCCCGCACCAAAGCCGAACAGCGCCGGACCGATGGCGGCGAACACGCCGAAGGTGGCGAGCGCGTAGGTGGTGGTCTGCGCGTCCCCCCGGCTCATCGCCACCGCGAACAGGCCGTAGAAGGCGGCGGGCGTCACCACGGTCGGGATGATGAACTGCGGCAGGCGGACGGACTTCCTGATCTCGGCCACGCTCTCGCGCGCATAGAGGCCGAACAGGGGGACGGTGGTGGCGGGCATCATGCGGCCTCCTTCAGGGTGTGGCTGGAGAGCCCCGCCAGCGCGTCCTCCAGGGAGGCGGCGGCGACGGTCAGGTCGGTGAGCGCCGGATTGGCGGCGAGCAGCGCGCGCACGGTGGCGACCGCATCGGCCGAATGAAGCGTGCGGCCGGTGCCGTCCTCGTGCACCCCGCGCACGGCGGGCAGCGCCCGGAGAGCGGTGACCGACAGCGCCGTGCGGCAGCGCAGCGTGCTCCCGGCGACCCGGCGCTTGATGGTGTCGGGCGAGGCGTCGGCGACGATCCGTCCGCCCTCGATCACCACCACCCGGTCGGCGAGCGCGTCGGCCTCGTCCAGATGATGGGTCGTCAGCAGCACGGCCGCGCCACGGTCGGCCGCCGCGCGCACGGTGGCCCAGAGCTGGCGGCGCGCCTCCGGGTCCAGGCCGGTGGTGGGCTCGTCGAGCACGAGGAGGTCGGGCCGGCCGCAGATCGCGAGCGCATATTGCAGCCGGCGCGACTGCCCGCCCGAGAGTTGTCCGGCGCGGCGGCGCTCGAGCCCGGTCAGGCCGGCCAGCTCGATCGTCTTGGCCACCGGGAGCGGGTCGGGGTAGAGGCCGGACTGGAGCCGGACCAGCTCCTCGACACTCAGCACGTCGGCCAGCTCCGCGCTCTGCAGCATGACGCCCATGCGGGACCGCGCGGCGGGGCGGCGGGCGTCGAGGCCGAACAGCTCGGCCGCGCCGCCGTCGGGCGTCAGCCGGCCGATCAGCACGCCGACGCTCGTCGTCTTGCCAGCCCCGTTGGGGCCGAGCAGCGCGGTCACCTCTCCGGCGCGGATGTCGAGGTCGAGCCGGTCGAGCACGGGCCGCCCGCCCAGCCGCTTGGTGACGGAGCGGAGGCGGGCGACGGGGTGGAGGGGGGCTTGGCTGAGGGGGTGAGGCATCGGGCACTCCGTTGTGGTTGCCCCCGGTCTGGCGGAGGCGGGGCGGACGCGTCAGTGCCGGGTGTCACCGGGCGGGCATGACAGATGTCACTGTGGCCGCCGGCGGCGCGCGGCTAGGCTTCGTCAACACCGACCGATAGGACGCCCGCCATGACCCCCCTCCGCCTCGCCGCCCTCCTGCTCCTGCCCCTGCCGACGGCCTGCGCCGCGGCGAGCGCCCCGCCTGACAGTGTCGCCATGCCCATCTTCCACTCGGACCGCATCCAGGTGACGGTCGTGGGCTCCGGCCCCGACGTGATCCTGATCCCCGGCCTCAGCTCGTCGCCGGGCGCATGGGCGAGCACGGTCGCCGCCGTGCCGGGCTATCGCTATCATCTGGTGCAGGTGGACGGCTTTGCGGGCGCTCCGGCGAACGCCAACGCGACGGGTGCGGTGGTCGCCCCGGTGGCCGAGGAGATCGCTCGCTACATCGTCACCCAACGCCTCGACCGACCGGCGCTGGTCGGCCACTCGCTGGGTGGAACGCTGGCGATGATGGTCGCGGCGCGCCATCCGACCGCCGTGTCAAAGGTCATGGTGGTCGACATGATGCCGTTCATGGGCGCGATGTTCGCGCCCAATGCCACGCCGGCGAGCGTCGCGCCCGTGGCCGCGCAGATCCGCGACGGCATCGCCTCGTCCTCCGGCCCGGCGCGCGAGGCCATGACACGCCAGACCATCGCGGGCATGGTGAGGACGGAGAGCATGCGTGGCGGTCCGATCGCCGACTCGCTCGCCAGCGATCCGAGCGTGTCGGGGCAAGCGATGTACGACCTCGTGACCACCGACCTGCGCCCGGAGCTGACGGCGATCGCGGTGCCGCTCACCGTGCTGTGGGCCTATCCGTCCGCCGCGCCGATCAGCGTGGAGCAGATGGCGGAGTTCTACCGCCTGTCCTACGCCAACGCGCCGTCCGCCGCGCTCCGCCAGGTGCCCGACAGCGCCCACTTCATCATGCTCGACGCCCCCGACCGCTTCCGTCGTGAGCTGCGCGGCTTCCTGACGGCGAAGCCGGGCGGCCCTGCCACGAGGTAACGCGGCCCGGCTTCGAGGCCACCAGCCGAACTCTCTCCGGTGCGGATGGTCTCCCTCGTCGCAGCCATTTGCGTTAGAGGCCGGGTCACCGAAGCGTGTGCGACGCCGTTCAAGGAACGATGAACGCGCGCCCGCGTCGATCAAGGGTCACTTCATGCCGTCTTCCGAGCACTACGACGTCATCATTCTTGGCGGCGGAGCGGCGGGTTTGATGTGCGCGGCCGAGGCGGGCGCGCTCGGCAAGCAAGCGCTCGTGGTGGAGTGCGCCGACCGGCCGGGGGCCAAGATTCTGATCTCCGGCGGCGGCCGGTGCAACTTCACGAACCTCTACACCGCGCCCGAGCGCTACCTCTCGGCCAACCCGCACTTCGCCAAGTCGGCGCTGAGCCGCTACACTGCGCTCGACTTCCTCGACCTCGTCGAGAGTCACGGCATCGCGTGGCACGAGAAGACGCTGGGGCAGCTGTTCTGCGACGGGTCGGCGCGCCAGATCGTCGATCTGCTGCTCGACCGGTGCGCGGCGGGCGGAGCGACGATCGCCTGCGACCGGACGATCACCGAGGTCGCGCACGCCGACGGTCGCTTCCGGGTGACGACTGACGCGGGCGTGGCGGAGGCACCGGCGCTGGTGATCGCCACCGGCGGACCGTCCATTCCGAAGATGGGGGCGACCGGCTTCGCCTACGACCTGGCCCGGCAGTTCGGGCTGAAGGTGGTGGAGCCCCGCCCGGCGCTGGTCCCGCTGACGCTCGGCGGGGAGGAGACGCTGTTCCGGGAGCTGTCGGGCGTCGCCGCCGACGTGGAGACGCGGTGCGGCGCGGCGGCGTTCCGGGAGGCGGCCCTGTTCACCCACCGTGGCCTCTCCGGCCCGGCGGTCCTCCAGGTGTCGTCCTACTGGCGCAACGGTGACACGGTCGCGGTCGACTTCCTGCCGGACCGCGAGCCGGGCTGGCTGTGCCAAGCCAAAAGCGAGACCCCGCGCGCCACCGTCCGCGCGCTGCTGAAGGAGCGGCTGCCGGAGCGCCTCGCCACGACGCTGGTCGACCGGATCGGCTTGACGGCCGAGCTTGCGAACACGCCCGACGCGGCGTTGCGGGCCGCCGAGGCGCGGCTCGCCGACTGGCGCTTCACGCCGACGGGCTCGGAGGGCTATGCCAAGGCGGAGGTGACGGTGGGCGGCGTCAGCACCGCCGAGCTGTCCTCCAAAACAATGGAAGCCAAACGGGTGCCGGGGCTGTATGTCATCGGCGAGGCCGTCGATGTGACCGGCTGGCTCGGCGGCTACAATTTCCAGTGGGCGTGGGCCAGCGGCTGGGCGGCCGCCCAGGCGATCCAGCCTGACCCCTCCGATTTCGAGAGTTTGAATGTTCGCCACTGACCTTCCCGCCACCCTGTCCGCAGCGCTGGACGAGCGCGGCTATGCCGAACCGACGCCGGTGCAGGCCGCCGTGCTTGACCCCGGCGCGCTCGGCCGCGACCTGCTGGTCTCAGCCCAGACCGGGTCCGGCAAGACCGTCGCCTTCGGCCTTGCCATCGCCACCGACCTGCTGCCGGACGGCGCGCTGCCACCGGCCGGCGCGCCGCTGGCGCTCGTGGTCGCCCCCACCCGCGAGCTGGCGTTGCAGGTCAGCCGGGAGCTCGCGTGGCTCTATGCGAAGACCGGCGGGCGGATCGCGACGTGCGTCGGCGGCATGGACCCGTCGCGCGAGCGCCGCGAGCTGAGGGCCGGCGCGCACATCGTGGTGGGCACGCCCGGCCGGCTGCGCGACCATCTGGAACGCGGCGCGCTCGACCTGTCGGCGCTGCGCGCGGCCGTGCTCGACGAGGCGGACGAGATGCTGGACATGGGCTTTCGCGAGGATCTGGAGGAGATCCTGGACGCGACCCCGGACGGCCGGCGCACGCTGATGTTCTCGGCCACGCTGCCCAGGCCGATCGTGGCGCTGGCCAAGCGCTATCAGCGCGACGCGCACCGCGTCTCCACCGTCGGCGACGATCGCGGCCATGGCGACATCGCCTATCGGGCGGTGACGGTCTCGCCGTCCGACGTCGAGAGCGCGGTGGTCAACCTGCTGCGCTTTCACGAGGCGGAGACGGCGATGCTGTTCTGCGCCACGCGCGACAATGTGCGCCGGCTGCACGCCACCCTGCAGGAGCGCGGCTTCGCCGTCGTGGCCCTGTCGGGCGAGCACTCCCAGTCGGAGCGCAACGCGGCCATGCAGGCGTTGCGCGACGGGCGCGCGCGGGTGTGCGTCGCCACCGATGTGGCGGCGCGGGGCATCGACCTGCCCTCGCTCAGCCTGGTCGTCCATGTCGAGATTCCGCGCGACGCGGAGACGCTCCAGCATCGGTCCGGCCGCACGGGGCGGGCGGGGAACAAGGGCACCGCAGTCCTGATCGTGCCCTATCCCCGCCGCAAGCGGGTCGACGCGATGCTGCGCTCGGCCAAGATCAACGCCGAGTGGATCGACCCGCCGACGCCGGACGCCATCCGCGCCCAGGATCGCGAGCGGTTGTTCGCCGCGCTGATGGAGCCGGTGGAGGTGGACGAAGAGGACCGCGCGCTGGCCGAGCGGCTGATGGCGGAGCGCTCGCCCGCCGACATCGCCGCCGCACTGGTCCAGTCGCACCGGGCCAAGATGCCGCGCCCCGAGGAGCTGATCGCGAACACGCCCGACGCGCGCAAGCAGGACGGGGAGGAGCGGCACCGGGCGGGCTTCGACGACACGGTGTGGTTCGCCATGAACATCGGCCGCCGCCAGAACGCCGACCCGCGCTGGCTGTTGCCGCTGCTCTGCCGACGCGGGCACATCACGCGCAACGAGGTGGGTGCGATCCGCATCGGCCCGAACGAGACTCACTTCCAGGTGCCCCGCGCGATCGCCGACCGGGTGATCGAGTCATTCGAGCGGACGGCCGGATCGGACGGGGACGAGGGCGACGTGCGGTTCGCGCCGTCCGAAGGCCCGCCGCGCGGCCACCACGCCCACGCCGCCCCACGCGGCCCGCGTCACTCCGCACGATCCGTCGATTCGCGCCCGGGCGGGCGCGGCAAGCCGTTGCGGGGCAAGAGGGACAGTCCGGCCCGTTGATCGCACCAACGCCACGCAGCGAAGGCACTCCAAGAGGCTCGTCGCTGGCGGAGAGGGAGGCCGCCGGCGATTGGCTCACTCGCGGGCGGAGCGTGTCGGAAAGCGGGGACCCTCCACCGTCATTCGGTCGGCCGGGTAGGGGCGTTGAAGCGCCAGCGCGTCGTCATAGTCGCTTGTCAGCCACCGCTCTTGATCCTCTGCTTCCAGGATTGTCACCATGGCCTTGGGATGCACCGGCCGCACCAGTTCGTTCGCCTCGCACGTCACCATGGCAAAGTGCCGCTGTTCGCCGATCGTTTGCCAAAGCCCTGCCACTGCGAAGGTCGGCTGGTCCATAACTGAGAACCACATTTCGCCTTTGATGCCCTGTTCCGGGTCCGGTTTGGCCGTCCGCTCGCGCTAGAGCATGTTTCGAGCTGACTGGCTCATCAGGGATTCCCAAGAGGGCTTCGATCTGATTCAAGCTGCATGCCGGCGAAGGAGGCCGGGGATGCATGGCCAAGGCATTGTCGGTTGATCTTCGAA
>JAABUN010006575.1_pt1 | contig 13242 bp, 15 predicted proteins | sample 5559311 | NCBI WGS metagenome assembly JAABUN01 (sample SAMN10711877, study PRJNA513370) | rock metagenome | isolation source: Antarctica rocks | place: Antarctica: Victoria Land, Siegfried Peak sud | reverse complement strand
GAGTGGGCGCTTGATTCGCCGGTCGATTCGCCGGTCGATTCGCCTGTCAATTCGCCCGGTGGCGCAGCCCGCCGTCGAGCATGACATCTTCGGCGGGGCGGGCGTCCTTCCCGCGGGGGCCGTGCACCTCGAGGCACCCACGACGGTCATCGACCGTGACACAGACGCTGCCCGGGAGGTCCTGGGCCAGTGACGGTGCTCTTACACGGGAGCATCACGAGCAAGAGACGGAACCGACACGAAGGAGCACCGCATGGCAGATCCTAGCCCGATCGACATCCAGAAGGCCCTGGGCGGCATGGAGTATCCGGCCTCCAGGGAGGACCTGGTCAAGCACGCGCAGGGCAAGGGCACAGATGATTCTGTGCTTGAGACGCTGCAGAATCTTCCCGACCGCGAGTACGACTCGCCGACGGACGTGAACAAGGAAGCGTCCACGTAGCACCTGAAATATAGTGGCCGACGGCGGCACTCCCCGGGGTGCCGCCGTCGGGCATTCGCCGGAAAGCGAGCGCAGGGCCGCGAATCAGGACGGTGAGGCTTTGGGGCGCGTACCCAGCGCTCCGGCGACCTCCTCCTCGAGCAAGGTGATCGTGGCTTCCGGCAGCACGATCAGTCCGTCGAGCTCGCGACGAGCGCGGCGGTAGGCGCTTTGGCGTTCCGCAGCGGTTGCGGCGTTGTCGATGGCGACCGTCACGAGTTTCCGTGCTGTGTTCAACCGTTTCCGTTCCTCCACGCTGAAGCCATTCGCCCGCATGCGCCGCGCCTCTGTCTCGGCGACCTGGAACGCCACGTCGTAGGACGTGACGGCTGAGCGGTAGGCGGCGAGTTCCTCGGCCGACACCGTCGAGGGATCAGCCGGTCTTATCGCAACGGCCTCGCGCTTCGCCCGGAGGAAGGCCACCGTCAGCGGTTCGCGGACGTCGGTCATCATCGGGTAGTCGATGAGCTTCGCGGCGTCGAGCTCGTAGGTGAGCCACTTCCTGTTGACGTCGTCGTGCATGCGCTCGACCTGCTGGACGGCGCCCACGAGGCTCCTCTGCCGGGCGGGCCGTCCTGACTGCGCCCGATGCGACCCGGAGGCCCTGCACGGCGTCGGGGTGCTTGAGGCGGTAGAGCTCCATTCTGCGCTGATGACGGCGTTCGCTCGCATCCGACCAGAACCCGCCCCAGACCATGAACACACCTGACAACGGGAACACGAGCCACCAATAGTCACCGGCAAATTCCAGTATGTCCTCCACGCGTCCATCGTAGGCCCGCCGCTAAGGTAGGGGTCTGGCAGACGTCCCCACCGTGGCGTGAACCCGGCGCGGCGGTGCAGATCCGGGGGGAATGTCCAACGGGTCTGCGCACCCGGCGCGGCGGTGCAGATCCGGGGGGAATGTCCAACGGGTTTGCGCACCCGGCGCGGCGGTGCAGCTGGAGGAGCCGTCGAGTGACTGGCCCCGGGCAAGACGAAGCCCCGTCCTCCAGGCGGCGAGACCTGAAACACGGGGCTTCGAAGTGCACCCCCCGGGACTTGAACCCGGAACCCATTGATTATAGGTCTGACGCACCTCGTCATCTTACGGCAGTCGCGGCATGAGCGCCGACTACACCGCCCGGCACTCCCCGATGGCCGTCTACCTCGTCGGCGGCGGCACCCAATACCGCGCCTACTGCGAGCCCTGCGCCCTCGGGCTCAACTGGTGGGCCGACGACGAAGGCCGCGTTCACGCCGAGGGGTACGCAGAGTTCCACCGGTGCACGGCATCAGCAAGATAACGATGCGGGCACGAACAGCGCTCACCCTCGTCACTACTCAGTACCCTTCGAGGATGGTCTCAAAACTCATACCCGTGCGGTGGTGCCAGCACGTCGACACATGGTTGAACTGGTTACGCTCGGCGGGCCGGCCACCGTCCACCCTCTACCTCCGAAAGTCCCAGCTCCGACGCCTCGCCGAAGCCCACCCCGACGCGGCCCCGTGGTCACTCACCGCCGAGGACCTGGCCAACTGGATCGCCTCCCACCGGTGGGACAACGACACCATCAGGTCCCACAGGTCCGCCCTACGATCCTTCTACGCCTGGGGTGTCTCGTCAGGCCGCACGGCTGTCAACCCGGCGTACGGTCTGCCCAGCGTGAAAGCAAAACCCGGGCGGCCGAAGCCCGCGCCGGAGGCGACGTGGAAGGAAGCCATGCTCGCGGCCGACGACCGGGACTCGCTCATGATCAGGCTCGGCGCCGAAGCCGGCCTACGGTGCTGCGAGATAGCGCAGGTCAACACCTCGCACGTCGAGCAGGATCTGCTCGGTTACTCGCTCCGGGTCCTGGGGAAGGGATCCAAGACGCGCATCGTGCCACTCTCGTCCAGACTCGCGCTCGAGCTGCGAGCGCGGCCCTCAGGGTGGGTGTTCCCCGGGAACATCAACGGGCACTTATCGTCGGCGTACGTGTCGAAGCGTCTGAGTTGGGCCCTGGGGAAGGGGACCACCGGACACATGCTGCGCCACCGGTTCGCGTCAGTGGCCTACACCGCCGAGCGAGACATCCGGGCCGTGCAGGAGTTGCTTGGGCACTCCACGCCCGAGACGACCGCGCGCTACACCGCCATCCCTGACGGCGCCCTACGAGCCGCTGTGCTGGCCGCGAGCGCGTGATCCATGCAAACATCGTTCAGGAGTAGCGTTGCGACAGAAGCGCGCCGTCTCCTGAGAGGCGGAGCGCTTTCTGCAAATAAGGGAATTTGTCCGCTCGGTCAGCCTGCGTTGGTGCTGCGGCGATGCGTAGGCACAGCTTGAAGATTGGGTGCGAAGTCCGCAGCGAACATCTGGTCGTATACACCGAAGAGACGCCGTACGAACGTAGCTCCCGTCAGGCCGACGTGCACCAGGCCGGCGAGCAGAAGCCCCGACGCTGCGCTCAGCCCTCGAGGAACCACGAGCAGCGCGTCCCACGCTACGGCGAGCGCGATGCATCCGGCGATCATGCCCATGCAAAAGACGACCAGGTAAAGCGAAGTGACCGCCGTCTGTCCCATGAGGCGGGTCAAGTTGTGGCGGTAGCTCAGTCGGTCGTCGTCGCGGGCCTTGATGCGGGTGTTCATCAGTAGAACGAATCCGGTCAGAAAGGCGCCCGTGAGGACACCGAGGCCAGCGAGCGCGGGGGTCAGTGCGGTGGCCGGAACCCGGTAGTCGAGGGCGATCACGATCGAGCAGAGCGCTCCTGGGAATAGGAAGAGCGCGGTGAATGTGCCGAAGCCGAGTCGATTCATACCACTCGGGTGCATCGACTGGTAGTGTCGGCGGACGATCGGTCGGAGGTCGAAGCGAGTGGGACGCATCGTCTAGTCCTCCTCGGGTATGGGTAACCAATCATTCGGCAGATCGATGTCCATTGCTGCTGCCGTTTCTACGACCGCCGGAGCGATCTCCATCAGGAACTCCCGTTCCTCCAGTTGCGCGTTACGCTCAATGATGCGGGTGAATTGCGCTTGCGTGTTGCTGACACGGTACTTCCGTGTCTTGCCGTTGGCAATGACTGTCGCCACTGCTTCTTCAACGTCCTCGGCAGCATACTTGTGCCCGCCGACAGCCGTCAGAAGCGCGCCTTTCCGATCAGGCCTGCTACCGACGATGACCTCAGTTGCCTTTTTGTCCGCAGCACCCTCTGCCTCGAGGGTGTATGCCAATCGCACTCGCTTCACTGATCGATCCTCGGTGAACGAGGTGCCGTCCCCGGCCGGGTTTGCGAAGGTGAATTCGAGCTCCTGAGTCCGGGCATTCTGGGTCTCGAAGAGCTTCCGCCAGGCGATGCCGTCGGCGACGTCGTGCGTCACTTCCGGGCGCAGATGGTCGTTCTCCTTGAGGAGCCGCTCGAGGCGATCCTGCAGCGCCACCGCATGGCTGCTTCGCCCCTTCACTTCGGCGACTAGGAAGCCGTCGACGTAGTTGCCGGGAGGGAACACAAGCAGGACCCGGCTGTCCCACGTCAGCGCATCGTCCTTCGTGATTCTCCCGATGACTTCGTTTGTCTCAGCGTGCACGATGTCCGACTCGTCGCCCGACGGGCCGCCGCGGAGCTCAACGAGCAGGCAGCAGCCAAGCTTCTTCACCTTCTCGATAGAGAGGTAGCGTCCCTTCGTGTCGGTTTGCCCTTTGGCTCGCACGAGGCAATTGAGCTCGTCTCGGTAGACACCCAGCGCGCCGTCCTCGCCAAGAACTGGGAAGTCGAGCGGAAACGCGCCACCTCCGGCTTTCGTGCTCGACACCGTGAAGGTGGACACTCGGAAACCGTACTCGTAGTCCAGCGACGCCATACGTTCCTACCTGGGAGAGACCAACGGTGCGTGATCGCGCCTTTCGACAGTGTATGTTTCAGAGTTCGCCCGGCGCCAACGACGAAAGCGCCCCACCCGAGGGGTGGGGCGCTTCTGCTTTGTGTCTACCGCGAGTGCTGGGTTGCGTGACAGCCGTAACGCGAGTGGCGGACCAGGGGTGGGACGAGCAAGGCGACGGCCGTCCACCCGGTGAGGAGGCCGAGGCTGGCCCCTGCGAGGGCTGCTACGGCGATGGTGGGCATCGTTACCCGGCCCGGTTCTCTCCCGTACCGTCAGGGACGGTCAGGACTTCGGCGTGGACCATTGAGGGTGATCCGTCGGTGGCCGCGGCCGTGCCAATGGAGGTTAGGGCGGAGATGACGGCCGCGAGGCCAGCCACGGACCCGACAGATACCCAGTCGACGGTGAGCAGGCCGACGCCGTCGCCGATGAGGAGGGCGGCGGCTGCCTGAGCGAACGTCTTCAAGGATCGTTCAGCAAGAGCTTTCCAGAAGAGGAGGGTGAACATTACTTGGGCTCCTTGATTTCGGCGGTTGTCGTGGTGGTGATGGATCGGATGGAGTTCATGACGGCGGCGAGGACTTCCGCGCTGATGTCCAGCCCCTCGAGGGCCTTCTGTACGGCGGGGCCGATCGACGCGACGAGTTCGGCTTGGGACTCCTTGAGCGTGGCGTTGATACCGGCCAGGAGCTTCGCTTCGTCGAAGGTCTCACCGCCGGCGACGCGGGCGAGGGCAGTGAGCATGTTCTTCTGCGAAGCTTCGATCCGGGCGAGGGTGGCGCGGTTCTGGTTGCCGATTACGTCCGCCCAGTACAGGCGCATTTCGGCGGACACGGCGCCCTTGCCGCCGATAGGGATCTGGGCGTGCCATGTGGCCTTGCCGTTTTCGATCCGGTCGAGTTTCTGCTGGTTCGTTGCCATGATGGTGCTCCTTACGGGAGGTACAGGTGGGGGAGGTTGGGGATGAGGAGTTGCCGATCGACCGTGGCGGGGTCGCCGGTAGCGCCGGGGCGAATCGGGACGCTCGTCACGGTTGAGAAGTAGTCGAGCGGGTTGACCCTTGAGTAGAGGCCGTCGGAGTAGTTGACGGGGAACCTGATGGCGGAGAAGTGAACATGCGGCCCACCCGACCGGCCGGTGTTTCCGGAGAGGCCGAGGAGGGTGCCGCCGCGGATCCGCTGGCCGACACGGGAGTCCCAGTGGGACTCAGACTTATGTGCCACGTAGGATCCGATGGCCCCGTGGTCGAGGCAGGTGATGATGCCCGACGCCGACCCGCCGGGGCCGTACACAAACCCGTACTTGAGGGCCACATGTTCGGGCATGTTCTCGCCCCAGCCTGCGTATTCGATTATGGCGTCCCCGGGCGCGTAGACGGGTGTGCCGATCGGGCACCCGTAGTCGATGCCGTCATGGCCGTGCGGCTGGTAGTTGCCGTAGTTGTAGACCAGCTGCTGCACGGGGGTGCCGTTCGGGTCGGCGGTGACGCCGCCGGTTTTGTTCACCGCCCAGGGTTGGGTGATGACCGGGTTGTCGACGGGATGCCGGGTGAAGACCCTCATGGCTCAAACACTCCTTCCAGTTGTGGGATCAGCAGGCGCCGGACCGGCTCAGCATCTGGTGCCGTGGCGGCTGGCGTCGCAGCAGCTGGTGCCGTGGCGGGCGGTGTCCGTGCTGTCAGTCGGCGGAAGGATGGCATGGGGCCGGGGTCGATGTGGTTCTCGCCCGGTACCTGCGAATGCCCGTAATGACCGGCCCAGGTGTTCCACACGTCTACGCTCCGGTTGGAGTCCCACGACGGGGCGCCCATCGGCCACACGAGGGGCACACCCCACGATTCGGCCCACGCATCGAACTCGACCAACCCCCGGCACGGGGTCTGGTCGACGGTGAAGTACTGCTCGCCGTTGCGGATCACTCCGGGGCTGAAGTAGATCTCGATCTGCAGGTGCACGTACCCGTCCTCGTTCCACCGGGAGAGCGCACGCCCGCCGACGTCCGCCGGGTAGTACTGGACGGTGTACCCGGTGAAGGGGTCGAGCATGATGTGCGGGCAGTACTGGACTTCTTTCAGGTAGTCGCTGACGTTCCGGAACAGCGGCTGGACCATCTGCTCGCTCAGCCGGTCAGCGGTGATGTGCTTCGTCACCCGGGCCGGCATTGAACGTTCCAGTCGCACGCCCCCGGGTTGGGGGTCCCGGACGGCGCCGGGCATCCACAGGTCAGGCATCAGCTTGTCCTTTCGTTGGGGGCATAAGAAAAGCCCCGACCGACGTGGTGAGGGCTTTGAAGTGGGGCCTGGTAGGCGGGCTAGTCGACGTCGGGCGGTCTCAGATACTTCTTACGGACGCCTTTAGCGACTGGGGCGATTTCGTCGCGGACGATGTGAGCAGTGTTGTCCTCGCGGTTGTTCCGAGCATCCTCCTTATTGATGTGATCGGTCAGTTTCTTCTCGACCCGGCCCACAGTGTCTTTCATCGACCCACCGCCGTTCGGGCTGGTCTCGTTGTGGACCTGGTCGACCTTCTCCTCGACCAGGTCCAGCTGTTCCTCGATGTTCCCGATGCGCTCCATCATGCCGGGGCGCTCCGGGACACCCGGACGGGCAGGCTCACCGCCCACATCGTCCAGGAAGTTCGTGGCCTTCTTGATGAATGGCCACGCCTTCCGGACGGCCACACCGATAGCCATCAAAGCCGTGACCAGGCCGGCTGTCTGCACTGTCAGTAGTTCTGCGATCCATGGGGGCACCAGCTCCCCTCCTAATCTTTTTAGTTTGCCTGTTCGCCAGCGTGGTCGATGATCTGCTGGCGTAACCGTTGTTCTGTGTTCGCGGCGGTGGCGAGTTTCGCGACCATGATCGCGGTCTCGCGTTTCGCGCTGCCGAGTTCTGCGGTGAGGTAATCGAGGGCTACTTCGTACTCGTTGATTGGCTGCTGGTCAGTGCTGGTGTTGCCGTTGGTGCCGTCCATGGTGGTTGTCCTTCGATGGTGGTGAGCCGGCGGTTGATGTCGGCGACGATGGGTAGGAGGAGGGTCCAGAGCCGGTCGTAGGCGATACCCTCGATCGCCCCGGCCTCGTCGTACGTGCAGTACTCCCGGAGCCCGGCGGCTTCGACTTCCTCGGCGACGAGGCCGGGGATACGGCGCAACGGTGCGATGCCCTCCAGTTCCTCCTCGACGGAGTGTTCGTCGGTCATCCAGTCCGCGTAGGCGTCGGTCTGATAGCTGTCGAACCAGGTGGATGGGCTGAGAGCGAGGATCCCCCACGCGGTTTTCTCCGGGTATTTGTCGATGGCGTACTTGTACTTCCGGGCCGAGGTGAGCTTGTAGAACCGGTCCTTCGGGGAAACGCTGATGCCGACGTTCGCACTGAATGTGGACGTTGGCGGGTCCATCAGGAAGAAGTCGTTGGTTTGCATCCCGCCGCCCGAGGACACGTACCCAATGAATCGGCTAATCGCTTCGAACCGGGTTTCTCCCCGGAACGTTGACGGGTTGTTGAAGTTGCTGGTGTCAGCGCTGGAAGTTGTAATAGAGGTGCCAGTGAACCTTCCCCCGGTTGAGATCACCCACGACGCGTTCGCGTGGGACACCGCGCCCGTGCTGATCTGCAGGCCGCCTTCAATGTAGACGCCGTTGCGGATCGTCGCACCAGGCTGGCGCAGCCCGCGCAGCACAAGGTTCCAGGACTCGTCCGCGTAGATCGCGGCCTCGTCGCCGCCCGCGGAACCGGTGGACGTCAGCCAAATACCCGGCTTACCCGTGGACGTGGTCGGGACGAGGATGATGCCCGGTTCGCCAGGCATGTTCGTTGTCAGCCGCCCGGACAGCAGGTTGGACACCCCGTTGATCCTGGCTGTTTCCGCGCCCGCGGAGTTGTAGGCGAAGAGCCCGTTCTGGTCAATCTGGACGCGAGCCCCGGTCGCGGCGGTACGGATGATCGCACCCGTGATCAGCTTCCCGTCCAGGGCGCCCGTGACGATCATCCCGGACGTGATGGACGCGAACTGCCCGATCTTCGCCCACAGCTCCTCGCTGGCGGTGATTTTCGGTGCGGTGATCGCCCCGGTGAGGATAGCGTTCCCGCCAATGAACCCCTCCGTCGCGGTGACGGTTCGGGCTTTCACGACGTCGGCGAACAGCTTATCGATCACCGCGGACGGAATCACCGCTGTGGACGCCCGGAGCTGCCCGACGTCCAACTGCACGTACTGGCCGGAGTCGGCGGCGATCTTCTGCGCCACCACCGTCGACAGGGCGGACGTCCCGGTGACCGTGAGGTTCCCGATGTCGGCTTTCTGGAATGCTGCCGTTTCGGCGGCGATCTTCAACGCTACGGCGTTCGTGATCGTCGCTGTCCCCACGACGGTGAGGGCGCCGAGGTCGACGCTGGCGATGGTCTGGTGGCCTTGCTTCTGGAACTCCCAGGAGTCGCCGTCCCACGTCCACTCGGCTATGACCACCCGGTAGGTGTCGTCGGCGAACCGCCAGTGGATGTCTCCTGCACGGGCGCCGCTACCTGCGGGGGCGGCGAGGGACCGGGTGACCGTGTTCTTACCATTCGCCGATGTGAGAGCAGTGTCCGCCGTGGACTTCGCTGTACCGGCGAGCGTGTAGGCGTCGTCGGCCCGGGCCTGCGCGGCGAGCGCGTCGGCTTTGGCTTGGTCAGCCGCCTGCTGTGCCGCCCCCGCCTGCGTGGCCGCGTCGATTGCGGCCTGATCAGTGACCGACTCCCATTTGTTCGTTTCCGTACTGTCGGGATTCCACCTATGCGGTTTGTTATCAGTCGAGCGGATCCACAGATTCTGCACAACAGCCCGCGTGCCAGTCGGCGCGGACAGCTGGTAGATAACCTCGCCCTTGGACCCCGCCAAACCTGCTGCCGCAAGCGCGTCAGCGCCCGCGGCGGCAGCGGCCTGCTGCGCGGTGTTCGCTACAGCTTTGGCGGCGTCGGCCTTCGTGGTGGCGTCCGATGCCGCCGCAGCCTGCACAGCGGTGTCCTTCTGCGTGGCGTCGTCCTTCGCCGCCGCGAGCGCCGCATTAGCTTTCGCCGTGGCATCCAGTGCTGCCGCTGCCTTCGCAGCATCAATGGCAGCCTGGTCGGTTACCGGAGCCCACGCGTTCGTGTCGGGGTTCCACCGCTTCGGCGTGTTCTGCGCCCCGGCGTCCACCCACAGGTCACCAACCCGCTCATCCGGGCTGGAACCGTCAAAGTAGGCTCTCAGTTGTCCCACCTCGAACATAGCGAACGTGCCGTCCAGCGATTCGCCGGGAGCCCACGCGACGCCACCGCCGACAATATCGAGGATGGTGGTCACTCTGACTGCTTCGGCTGGAGTTACCGCCGTGACGGACAGCAGGTTCCACTCGTTGTTCTTGAGTGCAAACACGGACTGGGCTGCTGTTTTGATTAGCGTGCCGTCTGACCTGTACCAGAAAGCGCGGGCAGCAGCATTCTTAACACCGGAGGTGTTAGGGCGAAGGTATCCGGAGAATGTGTACTCCACACCAACAATTGGCGCGGAAGTGCTCCACGGGCCGACGACCAGCCCTGTGTCTCCGTTTCCCGTTGGGGCTGCAGTCCACGCCTTCCTGAACATGGTTGTCTCTGCCCCGTCAGGGCCGGTTCCCGTGACGATCGCTTGGGTTCCTGCTCCTCCGTTAGCGCCGAACCAGCGCCCTGTGGACCATGATCGGTTCAGGGTCGTCGCTCGTGGGTCTCCCACAAAATTCCGGCGGAGCTCCACGCCATCCCTGCGCTGCACCGATATGGAGTTGCTGATTGGCCCCGTCCAGGCATGGACTCGCCCCTCGGGTGGCTGCACGAACCAGACACGGCCCTTGCTGCCTGCCAACCCGGATGCTGCGAGCGCGTCTGCTTGTGCCTGCGCTGCTGCGGCCCGAATAGCAACGTCTTCGGCTTTCGCCGCCGTAATCGCTTCCTGCTTGGCCGTGCTGATCTGCGTGGGTACCGCGTTCAGGGTCGTGAACGTGGTTGCGATGTCCATTTCCGCCTCGGTCAGCCGCCCCTCCGCGGCCGTCAACTCTCCGTCGAGTGCCGGGATTGTCGTATTCTTCAGCGTTGACAGGGTGGCTGCGAGCGCCGCCTGATCCGTGTCAGACGCAGCAAGGGCTTCGGATAGCTGCTGGTCCGCTGCCGCCAGCTCCGCCCGTGCCCCGTCGAGGCGGAGGTTCGCGGCCTCAATCTCCTGCAACAGCAGGGCCTGATTCGTTGGCTCTACCACTGCCACAAAAGCCACCACACTCGGTGCCGATGTCAGGCCGGGCTGTGACTCCGCGGACAGGGTCACCTCATACACGCCCGCCGGCACCGTGGCCACGACCGACCCGGACGCGACGAGGGTTCCCACCGTGAACGGGGCGCCACCCTCAGCACGAGCCGTGACGCGCACGAAGTGGAGGTCAAGGGGCCGTGCTGCCCCGCCGGCGAAGAAACCGTCCCAGCCGGCCGAGAACGTCCCCGCGCCCCCGGACACCAGCGGCACCGAAGGCACCGGTGGCACCGGGCCCTGGAACGCGACAGCGCCGTGGGTGCCGTCGAACTGCTTTCCCACCACACTGACGAGGTTCCCGGCAGCGTCGTACTCGTCGACGGACCCGTCCTCGATGGATGAGTGTGCGAGCTGAGGGGTGGACAGGCCGGAGAGGTTCCGTTCGAGGGTGTGCAACCGTCGGGCGATCCGCTGGTATTCGGGCTGGGCCATACGGGGTTACACCTTCTCTACTCGTGCGACGGACAGGACGGAACGCTCCGACACCGGGTCAAGGGTGATGGACAGGATCCGCACCCACAGGGACACCTCCCCCGACCAGCCTTCGCGGGTCTGAATGAGGATCTCGTCCCCCGGGCTGTAGTCCCCGATCCGGGCGTGCGGATGATTCAGGGCTTCGACCTCGGTAATGTCCGGGCCTCCCAACCGTGACCGTAATTCGGTCAGGGCGACTGCGGCGGCGGCTTTCTTTGACTGCAGCGACTTGTCCTCCACCACCGCCGTCCGATGCAACCGCCTGGACGCCGTCGACTGGATACCGCGGACCATTTTCCTGCCCTCACCGGCGCCCAGCACGAGGATTTCGGACGCGTAGTCGCCGCCGGTGAGGTCGACGGTGGGGCGTTGGAACACGTTCTCGCCGAGGACGAATCGGAGGTCCTCGCGGCGCCGCCCAAGCCGCGGGTAACCGAGGATCAGCCGGTGTGCGACGGTCTCGCCGTCCCATTCGTGGGACACCCGGTAATCGAACGGGGTCGTCGTGGCGAGGTCGTCGAATTCCTTGCCGAGGTCGCGGGTCTTCCACCAGGCCAGCGTGTAGGGGCCGGCTTCGAAGCTGACGTCCTCCCCGGCACTGTTCGTGAAGTTCACGTCCCGGGCCGGGGTGCCGATCCTCACGGGCGACGTCGTGCCGTCCACGACAAGTCCGATGTTGCCGCCCGTCTTGGCCTGACGGTGCTCCCACATGTGCCGGGCAACCTCGAGCGGGTCAACGCCCACCCGCGAGTAGTCGGCGGTGTACGGTTCGTCCTTCAAATAGGCGGTGAACCCCACACAATCCAGGGCCATCGACGCGCCCTGATCCTTCAGTCCGGCGAGGATCGCCCCGCCCCGGATTTTCCCGTCAACCTCCGCATAGAGGGCCGTCGACCACGCCTCAAAGACCGGGGCCCCGCCCGGGGTCTTCAACCGCTCCAGCTCCGGTGTGATCGTGCCCTCCAGCCCGCCCGGCCCGGACAGATCATCGGTGATTGACACGCCCTGCAGGGGCACGTCGAACGAGAGTGGGGTTTCGGTGCCGTCACCGTTCAAACGGGTAGCAACATACCTTCGGCCCATCAGACCGGGACCGCGGTGAACTGATAGTCGATCGCGATCGACGTCTGATAGTCGGCCTGGAACACCCCGATGTTCTTCGTCCGGAACCCCTGCAAGTTCAGGAGCTGCTGGGTGCCGCGCTGCGCCGCGGTCACCGCATGCGACCCGACGACCGTGTAATGGCCCCTACCTGGCGTGTCAGCGATGATGATCCCATTCTCAGAGCCCTCCGTACCGAACCCGGACCGGATACCAGCCACCGTCGGATTCGCGTCGATCCCCGCCGGTTCGATGAACTGGATGCCCGAGAAATGGGCTACCACGTCGAGGCGTGTCGCCCACGACGGCACATCGAGGAGGGGCCGTTGCGCGGCGAGGATCGGCCACGACGCATACCCAGTGGTTGGTATCGGATGATCCTGGGACGGATAGATCGTCAACAGGCCACGCGACTGCAACGGGTACGCAAGGGACCGCAGGTCCTGGATCATCGCCTGGGTGATCGTCGCCGTCGACGCCGGCTGATTGATGCGCGCCAACACCACGTGCGGGTAGGTGAGCCCCAAATTGTAGGGCGGCGCGAGGGTCGCCGGCCCGGTGATCAGCGCGAACTCCGCAACAGCGGCCTGGCCCTCGAACTTCGGGTCGAACACCCGCTGGATCACATACCGGGTCGCACCGCCGCCGGAGCCTGTTGCAGGGACGGGCACATCCTCCGATGCCGACAGTAGGGTCAGGTACGACTGGCCTGCAGCGGACGGGTACCGCGAGCGGAGCGCCGCGGACCCGGACGGCCCACGGACCACCCGGACGAACGCACCGGCCACCGGCAGGGCGGTCACCTTCAGATCCTCCGGCAACGAAATGCCGTTCCCGCCGCGAGTCGCATGGAACCCCGCCAGACGGAGCCCGGCAGCGGTCACCCCTGTTTCCTCAATCGCCAAAACCTCAATAGTCATGGGGGGTTACCTCTCCTAGAATCCGTAGTGGGCTGGCCGCCAGGCGACCGTGCAACTCGCGGTGCCGGTCAAATCCGAGCCCGAGAACACGACCTCCGAGGATCCCGGCTCAAGCCGGACCTCGGGCA
>JAABUN010006574.1_pt1 | contig 13245 bp, 20 predicted proteins | sample 5559311 | NCBI WGS metagenome assembly JAABUN01 (sample SAMN10711877, study PRJNA513370) | rock metagenome | isolation source: Antarctica rocks | place: Antarctica: Victoria Land, Siegfried Peak sud | reverse complement strand
GAAGGTGAAGCGAGGGAGAGGAGCCCAATGAAGATCACGGCGGCGGTAGCGCGCGAGGCGGAGCAGCCGTTCTCGGTGGAGGAGTTGGAGTTGGAAGGTCCTCGGGCGGGCGAGGTGCTGGTGCGCGTCGTCGCTACCGGGATGTGCCACACGGACTTGATCGTGCGCGACCAGTGGTACCCGGTTCCGCTGCCGTGTGTCCTGGGCCATGAGGGCGCGGGCGTGGTGGAAGAGGTGGGCGAGGGAGTAACGAAGGTAGAGCCCGGAGACAACGTGGTGCTGACCTTCGCCTCCTGCGGTAAGTGCGCCAACTGCTTGCGGGGCAAGCCCACCTACTGCCTGAGCTTCTTCGGCCTCAACTTCGGCGGCGGCCGGCTCGATGGGACCAGTCCGATCAGCGGCGACGGCGAGACGGTACACGGACACTTCTTCGGACAATCCTCGTTCGCAACGCACGCGCTGGCGACGGAGCGCAACGTGGTCAAGGTCGCCGACGATGCCCCGCTGGAGATGCTAGGGCCGCTGGGATGCGGCATTCAGACGGGGGCGGGCGGGGTACTCAACACGTTGCACCCGGAGGCCGGAACGAGCATCGTCGTCTTTGGCACGGGGGCTGTTGGTCTGAGCGCCATAATGGCCGCACGGATCGCCGGTTGCACGACGATCATCGGCGTGGACGTGAAGCACGACCGCCTGAAGCTCGCTGAAGAGCTCGGCGCGACGCACGCCATAAATGGCAGCGAGACGAACGCCGTCGAGGCGGTCAAGGAGTTAACCGGTGGCGGAGCGGATTTCTCCGTGGAGACGACCGCCGTGCCAGCCGTGTTTCGCCAGGCGGTAGACGCGCTCGGATTGCTCGGGGTGTGCGGTCTTATAGGCGCGGCGCGCCTCGGGACGGAGGCGACCTTCGACATGAACGACATCCTGATCCCCGGCAAGACGATCCGCGGAATAGTCGAGGGCGAGTCCGTCCCTGATGTCTTTATCCCGCGTCTGGTGGAACTGTACGCGCAGGGACGTTTCCCGATGGACCGGCTCGTGAAGTACTACGACCTGGACGGCATCAACGATGCCGCCCACGCCGCCGAGGAAGGCGACGCGATCAAACCCGTTCTGCGCGTGAGCCAGGGCTAGGGCGCTGACTTGCTAAACGGCATCCCCCTGATAGATGCCCACGTCCACGCCGCGCGCCTGCCCACGCTCAAGCTCGCGTGGCGGGAGTGGGCTCAAAACTTCGGCAGTAACGTGCCCCTGGATACGCTCTACGATGAAGAGGGAACCATGATCCCGGCCCGCTTCGACGAGTATATGGCCGCCGAGGGCGTCGACGTGGCGATACTATTCTGCGAGTACAGCCCGAAATCCACCGGCATCCAGCCCGTAGAGGATCTGGTCCCGATCCTCGAACACAACCCCGACCGCTTCCGCCTCATGGCGAACCTCAATCCCCACCTGCACTACCCGCTGGTCGAGGAACTGAAGCGCCAGATCTCTCTCGGCGCCGTCGGCCTGAAACTTCACCCCGTTCACGGCAGCTTTGCCCCTAACGACCGGATGCTTTGCCCCGCATACGCCTTCTGCGAGGCCGAGGACTTCCCCGTGGTCTTTCACTGCGGCACGAGCGTATTCCCCGGCGCCACTAACCGCTACGCCGACCCCGCCCTGATAGAAGACGTGGCCCGCGACTTCCCCGGCCTCAACGTCGTGCTCGCCCACGGCGGACGCGGCTGGTGGTATGACGCGGCGGCCTTCATAACGCTCATGCGAGAGAATGTCTTTATCGAGGTCTCCGGGCTCCCACCGAAGAAGCTCCCCGACTACTACAAGAACTACAACTTCGAGCGATTAGCCCGGAAGATGATCTTCGGTACCGACTGGCCCGGTGTCCCCGGCCCGAAACTCAACGCCCAGGCCATCGCTGACCTCGACATCGAACACGAAACTCTGGAGAAGATACTGCACAAAAACGCCCGGCAAATCTATAAGCTGGAGAACGTGACATTCGAGAACTCCGCAACGTGAGAGGATATAGAAACAAAAGCAACTTGACTTTGACTGTCCGGTCAGTTACGCTGCCACCAGAGGAAAGCTAGGAAGGAGTTTAAGTATGAGCACGACGGCTGTAACCGAGGAGATACTTCTCGACAGGATCAAGAGCGGGAGGTTGATCGAGGACTCTTCTCAGGCGACTGAGAGGTACATCGAGGGGCTCAAGCGCACCCTGATCGTCTCCGCCGATACCGAGCTCATCAGCGCTCCGGCCTACATGAACGCTACGAAGGACTTCTCGACTCTCCCCAGCATCAACAACTACATCACCGTCATGGGCATCGTCCAGGACGAGCTCGGTCACGCGCACATTGCTTACCGGATGCTCCGGGACCTCGGTGTCGACACGGAGGAGCTCGTCTACGAGCGGAAGCCGCAACAGTTCAAGTATCCCTACGCCTTCGACGTGCCGCTGGAGAGCTTCACGGAGCTCGTCGTCGGCAACGGTTTCTACGACCGTGCCGGGTTCGTGCTGCTCAGCGACATCCACCAGAACTGCTCTTACGGTCCGTGGAAGAGGGCGCTCGTAAAGGTCGACCGGGAGGAGAACTTCCACCTCAGGCATGGGGAGAAGTGGATGAAGGTGTTCTCCAAGGATCCGGAGAAGAAGGAAGAGCTTCAGCGGGCGGTGGACTGGATGTTCCCGCTGACGCTGGAGTGGTTCGGGTTGCCGGACGGCAGGAAGCAGCACAACGAGCAGATCGAGTACGGCTACAAGGGCTCGACCAACGACAAGTTGAGGCAGACCTGGATGTCCCACACGGTGCCGCTGTGTGAGAGTCTCGGCCTCGACGTGCCGGCCCACTACGACGAAGAGCAGAAACAGTACGTAGTAGATTTCCCGTTCCCGGCCCAGTTCGACGCCGAGGAGAAGCGGTGGATGTTCGAGGACGGTGAGATCTCCTGGGACGACGTGCTCAAGCGCTGGAAGGGGCGTGGCCCCAAGAACGAGGAGTACGTCGAGCACCTTCAGCGCGGCTACAAGGAACTGTACGCGGCCGAGGCGGTCTGAGGATGAGCACGTTCGTCCTGGTGCACGGCGCCTGGCACGGAGGCTGGTGTTGGGAGAAAGTCGTCCCACTACTCAAGAAGGAGGGCCACGAGGTAGTGGTGGTGGACCTGCCGGGGCACGGAGACAATCATGTTCCGGTCCCCGAGGTGACGTTGGCGGCGTATGGGGATCACGTCGCGGGGGTGCTCGACGAGCAGGCAGAGCCGGTGGTGCTCGTGGGACACAGCATGGGTGGGCTCGCCATCAGCGAGGCCGCCGAGCGGCGCCCGGAGAAGATAAGCCTGCTCGTCTACCTGACGGCGTTCCTGCTCTCGAACTGCGGGACCCTCATGGGGGTCCCGCAGACGGACGAGGAGGCCATAGTCTTCCAGAACGCCGACGTGGACGAGGAGAACGGCGTGGTCTCCCTCAAGATGGACGGGGTGAGGGAGGTCGCCTACGGTGACTGCTCCGAAGAGGACGTGGAGTGGGCTAAGAGTCACCTCATACCGCAGCCGCTGGCGCCGTTCGTTACGCCGGTACAGGTCAGTGAGACTCACTACGGTAGCGTGAGGCGGACGTACATAGAGTGTTTGCAGGACAAGGCCATTGGACCCGCGGCGCAGAAGCGGATGTACACGGATACGCCGTGCGAGAAGGTCGTCTCGATGGAGACCAGTCACTCGCCGTTCCTCTCGCAACCGGAGGAATTGGCCGGACATCTGGATTCTCTGGCGAAGCTCTAAGGAAGGAAGATATGGAGACTACGCAGACTGTAACGACGGAAGCAGTACGCGATGCGCTGAGGGAGGTGTTGGACCCAGAGTACCCGATCAGCCTCGTGGACCTCGGCCTCATCCGGGGCATCGAGATAAACGGGAACAGGGCCGACATCAAGCTGACCTACACCTGCATGGGATGTCCGGCGATGGACATGATCCAGGAGGACGTCGAGGAGCGGCTCCTCCAGATGGACGGCATCGACGAAGTGGACATCGAGGTCGTCTGGCCCACATGGTCCCGCAACGACATCACTCCTTTGGGCAAAAAGCAGCTCAAGCAGGTGGGGGTCGTCTGATGCGCCCGGTGGATAACTACGAGGTCTTCACGGCCCGCGTCGGCGAGGAACATCCGCTACGGCACAACGGAAACGTCCGGGGCGCGGAGCCGGTGGATGCCGCCGTCTACGCGCATCTCATGTACGACGAGTGGCGCTGGCGCGAGATGTTCGTCGTGCCGAGTAAGTCCATCGTCCGAGTCATCAGGCCAGAGTAGGAGAAGGCATGGAGCGTTACATGGTCTTCGCGCGCACCGAGTACGACGAACCCCTGGAGCATCGGGGCGAGGTCGAGGCGTCGGGTGCCGAAGAGGCGAGTAAGCTCGCCCTGGAGCATTACGGAAAAGACTGGCTGGAGATGTCGCTCGTGCCAGTAAGCGAGGTCTACTGGGCCGAGCGCGAGGAAGAGACCGAAGTGGGGGTGGAGGCGTGAGCGAGCGTCCCGAAGGCACCGAAGCGGTAGCGCCAGGACGCGGCGCGCAGAGCGAGTTCCTCGTGGACAACGACGATGCGCTCGCCGCGCTGGTCAATCTGATCGCGGTCATAGGAGACAACGAATACTTCCTGGGCCGCCGCGTCTCCGAGTGGGCCGACGCTGGACCCTTACTCGAATCCACGGCTGCCTGCGCCGCAATAACGCAAGACAAGCTCGGGCACTCGCGGGCGATCTACCCGCTGCTCGAAGAGCTTCCGTGGCCGAAAGCGCCGACGGGGCTTCAAGGTGAGATCGACCGGGCGCGGCGTTACTCGGTTAGCTTCCTCGACGACCCTCTGCCAAGCTGGTCGAACGTCGTCGCGGCGCTCGCGCTCGTCGGACCTGCCGTGAACGTCGTGCTGGAGGCTGTGGAGAACTCCCGGTACGAGGCGCTCGCCAGGCGGGCGCACCGCATCCTGGACGAGGAGAAGCTCACGTCGGCCTATGCCGAAGGGCTCGTACGCCAGATTGCCTACGAGGAGCGCGGTCGTAAGCTATTCCAGGAGCGCGTCAACGAACTCTTCCCCGAGATGCTCTGCTGGTTCGGACCCGAGGGAGAATTCGGCATAGAGGCACTGAAGGCCGAGGAGTTGACGAGCATGGGTAACGAGGAGATGCGTCAGAGGTACCTGGACCGCATCGTCCCGCTGCTGCAGGGATGCGGCATAGAAATCCCGGTCGAGCGGAATGAGAGCGAGGGTAGATGGGAGTACGGAGAGCTACCGTGGAGTCAATGGAACCAACTGCAGAGACGGTTAGAAAGATCGTAGCGGGAGAACCTGTCGGAGAGAACGAGGAGCGGCGGCTTTTGATCTGCCCCTGGTGCGACTCCGGCGACGTCGAGAAGATCTCCGAGTACGGGCCGCACTTGATGGTGTATTCCTACATATGTCGGGAATGTCATAGCCCGTTCGAAGTCATCAAACGATGACCGAGTACACGGGCCTGAAGACGACCATCGAAGACGGCGTGCTCCTCATCGAACTGAACCGTCCCGAGAAACGCAACGCCCTGGACGAGGCGGTGCAGGGCGAGCTCTTGCAACTCTTCGAGGGCGCGGCGAGCGACGCGGAAGTGCGCGGCGTGATCCTGACCGGCAGCGGTGAGGCGTTCTCCGCCGGGGGGGACCTCTCCCGATTCGAGCGAGAGTGGAACCCCGCCGAGTTCCGGGCGCAGAGCCACGAGCTTACCCGGCTCATCTCCTCTATCGAGCGGCTGGAGAAGCCGGTCGTCGCGGCCATCAACGGTCTGGCTACCGGTGCGGGGACCCAGCTCGCCCTCTCGTGCGACTTGCGGATCGCCTCGGAGAATGCTCGGTTTCTGTTCCGGGAGGGCATGATCGGCTTCATTCCCAGCCACGGTGGTTGCGTGCGTCTGGTCAAGCTCGTCGGGCTGGCGCGGGCGCGGGACATCCTGCTCGGGGGCGAGGATCTGGACGCCTCCGAGGCATTCCGGCACGGGCTCGTCACCAAGGTGGTGACGCACGAGAGGCTGCTGGACGAGGCCAGGGAGCGGCTCCAGCACATCTTCAGGCGAGCCCCGCAGGCTTACGGGCTCTCCAAGCGTCTGCTGCACCTCTCGGCCAGCGTGGACCTGGAGAGCGGCCTCTTCGCGGAGAGTTTGGCTCAGAGTCAGTTGATCGGGACCGAAGACCACAAAGAAGGCGTGCGGGCCGCCCGCGAGCGGCGCCGCCCGTCATTTACGGGGAGGTAAGAGTGGCCCACATCATTCCTTTCGAAGACAAAGTACCGCAGGTGGCGTCCGATGCCTTCATCGCGCCGACTGCGGTACTTATCGGTGACGTGATGGTCGAGGAAGGAGCTAGTGTGTGGTTCGGGGCGGTGTTGAGGGGCGACTTCAACAGGATCGTCGTGGGCGCCGGAACGAGCGTCCAGGACAACTGCGTGATCCACACCAACGAGGAGTTGCCAACGATCATCGGGTCGAATGTCACCGTCGGACATCTCTCGTTGCTGGAGGGGTGCGAGATCGAGGACGGAGCCCTGATCGGGATGGGCAGCATCGTGCTGAACCGGGCGCGCGTCGGTCGGCGGGCGATGCTGGCGGCCGGGAGTGTCGTGAGGGAGGACCAGGAGGTCCCGCCGGAGGTACTGGCGGCTGGCGTACCCGCGAAGGTAAAGAAGGAGCTCGAAGGCAGCTCCTCTGAATGGGTCGAGATGGCCGCCCGCGAGTACCAGTCGCTCAGGCTCAAGTACATGGGTAAAGTAGGACAGTTGACGAACGATGGAAAGGGAGGCGCGTAAGAATGGCGCAATTATTGATTAATGGAGAGCAGACCTCCGCTAAATCCGGCGAGGAGATGCCGGTCGTAAACCCGGCGACGGAGGATGAGTTCGAGACGGTGCCGAAGGGCGGTCCCGAGGACGTTAACGCGGCGGTAGCTGCTGCTAAAGAGGCGTTCAAGGAGTGGTCCGTCAAGGACCCGGACGACCGGCCGCATTGATGCGGGCCGCGGTAGCGAAAGTTCAGGAGTCTGGCAAGGAGATAGCGCAGCTCCTTACACGGGAGCAGGGCAAACCTTTCTCAGAGTCGATGGGCGAGCTTCACCACTTCCTGCATGGGATGAACTACTATGCGGACCTTGCCAGCAAGATCGAGGGTGTTTACGCGAACCTGCCTTCGACGCTCGGCCGGGCCTACGGCATGGTCATCAAGAAGCCGATCGGCGTGTGCGCCGCCATCGTGCCGTACAACTTCCCGCTCACGCTGATGGGGACGAAACTCGCCCCGGCTCTCGCTGCGGGCAACACCATCGTGATAAAACCCGCCGGCACGACCCCGCTCGCCACGCTGCGCGTAGTCGAGCTGATGCAGGAGGCGGGGTTGCCACCCGGCGTGGTGAACGTCGTTACGGGACCGGGCAAGGAGGTCGGAGAGGCTCTGGCCGGCCACCCGGACGTGCGACGGGTCGCATTTACGGGCAGCACGGCTGTTGGCCGCAGGCTCATGGAGGTCGCGGCGCCGCAGTTCAAGCGCATCTCCGCCGAGCTTGGCGGCTCGGACCCCGTGATCGTCTTCCCCGACGCGGACGTGGACGCCGCGGTACGCGGCATTAATATCGGCCGCTTCTTCAACGCGGGGCAGGCATGCCTGGCCGCCAAGCGGGTCTACGTCTTCGATGAGGTCTACGATGAGTTCATGGAGAGCATCACCAAGAGGGTTGCTCGTTATGAGCTTGGCGACGGGATGGAGAAGGCGGAGAAGCCGAAGATCCGGATGGGTCCCCTCAACGCCGCCCGTCACCGCGACGGGCTCGTGGAGCAGCTAGAGGACGCGGTGGACAAGGGCGCGAAGGTCGCCGTCGGCGGGGGAACCGGCAACGGCAAGGGCTACTTCTTCGAGCCGACCGTGCTGGAGAATGCTCCACACGACAGCCGCGTGGGACGCGAGGAGACCTTCGGGCCGCTCCTGCCAGTGTGGAAAGTCAACGACGTGGACGAGGCGATAAGGCTCGCCAACGACTCACCGTACGGGCTTGGGTCTTCCATCTACACGCACAACGTCAAGTGGATCCACCGCGCGGCTCAGGAGATAGAGTCCGGCATGACGTGGGTGAACCAGCTCCACTTCGGCTACGACGAACTCCCGTTCGGCGGCGTGAAGGACTCCGGCATAGGCCGCGAGCACGGCCAGGCGGCGATGGAGTACTACCTGGAATCCAAGTCCGTCGTGGTCGGCGGGCTGGACTGAGAGGAAGGGGAGGATATATGGCAGTAGAGTATTCAAGAGAAGGAAACGTCGGGTACATCACCCTGGATAAGCCCCCGGCCAACAGCTACGATCTCGCGTTCATGGAGGAGTTGGGGGAGAGCATACAGGCGGCGGCCGGGGACGACGGGGCGCGGGCGATCATCTTCCGCAGCTCGAGTGAGAGGTTCTTCTCCGCCGGGGCGGATATCAAGGCGTTCAACCAGAACCCGTCCGAGAAGAACATGGACATGATCCGCACCGCCCACGAGAACCTCGCGAGTATCGCCGAAGTCCCCAAAATCTTCATAGCCCAGATAGGAGCGACCGCTCTAGGCGGAGGCCTGGAGATGGCCCTGGCGTGCGACCTTCGGTTCGGCGCGGAGGGCGAATATGTTCTGGGGCTGCCGGAGGCGACTCTGGGGCTTCTTCCCGGTAATGGTGGCACGCAGCGTCTGCCGCGCCTCATCGGCGCCAACAAGGCCCTGGAACTCATGATTACCGGGCGCATGATCCCGCCCGCCGAGGCCCACGAGGTGGGCATCCTGGACCGGCTGTTCCCGGCGGAGAAGCTGGAGGAAGAGACCCTGAAGTACGCGGAGAAACTGGCCACGGGTGCGGCCGGGGCGATCGGTTCCATCAAGCTCGCCGTTCACCGGGGCATTGACAAGCCGCTTGCGGAGGGCCTGGAGATCGAACGTGATCTGATGGAGCCTCTGTTCAGCAGCGAGGAGTCGAAAGAAGGCATCGGGGCGTTCATGGAGAAGCGTAAACCAGAGTTTAGTAAGCCATCGTAGCAGCTTGCTCCTCTTGTGTACAATATAAGTAACAGTCTATAGGAGGTGATGAGAGAGTGGCGCAATCCGATACCCTGATCCAGGCTTCCAACCGCGACGGCGAGGAGCTAGCGCCGAAACAGGCGCACCTGATACGCAGCGCCTACAAGGTGATGGGGGAGAAGGGGTTGAGCCACCTCTCTCTGCAGGACGTGGCGGACGAAGCCGGGGTCAGTAAGGCCATACTTCCTTACTACTTCGACTCGAAGGAGAACCTGACCCTTCTTGCGATGCGGTGGGTTCTGGCTCGCGTTGCCCAGCGCATCAACGAGGCCTTTGAGGAGGTCGAGGGCGCGGAGGAGAAGGTCTCGGCGATGGTGGACGCCATCTTCGTGAGCCCGGAATCCAACCGCAGATTCTACCTGGTCTTCTTCGATTTCCTGGGCTACGCCGCCCGCAACGACAAGTTCGCCGACGTAGGCGCCACCTTCCACGAGATCTGCAACGGCCTCTATGCCGAGGTCATCCGGCTCGGACAGCAGGAGGGAGTATTCCGTGAAGGGGACGCGAGCGAGGCCGCGACCGTAGTGCGTGCCCTGGTGGACGGGCTGTTCACCCAGTGGATACAGGACAAGAACTGGAAGAAGAGCCACGCGGAGTGCCGCGAGCTGTGTAAGCGCTCCGTGCTTACCTACCTCACCGCCGATGCCTAGCGATACTGACGCGCCTCGACTGGCAGTGCTGTGAAGGAAAGCGTAGCCCCTTCTTCCCTCGGGACTCAGCCCATCGGCGAGGTCTCCTGCGTCGTGGACGGTATTTACCAGCTCAAGCTCCCGGTACCGTTCCCCCTCAAGTTCATCGCGTCCTACCTGGTCGAGGGATGCGATGGGTGGACGGTCATAGACTCCGGCTTCGACTATCCGCCGGCTCGTGAGGCATGGGAGTCGGGGGCGGTAGAGGTTGGTGTGAACCTGGACCATGACGTGGAGCGCATAGTCGTGACGCATCTTCACCCGGACCACATCGGCCTCGCCCGCTGGTTGGAGGAGCGCAGCGGGACGCCGGTCTGGATGCTGGAGGGAGAGATCGAGAACGCCCGCCACGTCTGGGATCCTTCCAGGGGCTCCGAGGACTTCGTGAAGTTCCTCATCCGCAACGGCATGGACGCGGAAACGGCGGAGTCGACGGCCGGTACCACGAGACTCGGAATCCGGTTGCCGGAGCGTCTGATCCCGCTCCGGCCGGGGGACACGTTCGAACTCGGAGACGGTGAGGTGCGGGTCGTGCACACGCCCGGACACTCGGACTTCCACTTCGTCCTGCACGACGAGCGACGGAGGCTCCTGTTCGCCGGCGATCATCTACTGCTCAAGATCACGCCGAACATCGGTCTCTGGACCTACACGGCCCCGCGTCCCTTGGAACGCTACCTCGACTCCATAAAGGGGCTGCAAGGTCTGGGCGTGGAGCTCGTTTTCCGGGCCACGGGCCGCTCTTTCACGACCTCGACGGGCGCATCGACGAACTTGTTTACCATCACGAGGAACGTCTTTCGGTGATGCACGCAGCTTTCGACGGCGAGCCGGCGACGCCTTTCGAGATAGCGCGCCGCGTCTTCGCCGCCGACCTGACCGACCACCAGCTCCGATTCGCCCTCGCCGAGACGCTCGCTCACCTGGAGTATCTAGTGGACGAAGAACGTGCCGAGCTACTAGAGGGCGACGTGGTGAGCTACCGGGCCGTATAGACCGTGCTGGCGGGCTACGAGCAACATCTAGAACTCATCGAAACCGCTCGTGGCGAGCGCTCCGCGGAGCTCTTCGTGCGCGGCGGTACTATACAACGTCTACTCCGGTGAGTTGCACGAGGGCAATGTCGCTGTTACCGGGGGTCGTATAGCTTACGTTGGCGAGGGTAAGCGGGCCATAGGTCCTGAGACCCGGATCGTCGACGCGAGCGGCATGATCGTTGCTCCAGGGTACATAGAGGCCCACTTCCATCCCTGGGTCCTCTACAACCCCGTAAGCCTCGTCGAGGGCGTCCTTCCCCTCGGAACGACCACGATCGTCGCCGACAACCTCTTTTTCTTCATGCAGATGAGGCTGGAACGATTCGCGGCGATGGCCGACGACCTGAAGGAGTTGCCGCTTCTGTACCTGTGGATGGCGCGCCTGACCTCCCAATCGAAGTTCCCGGGTGAGGAGGACATGTTCGCGCTGGATAAGGTCGAGCCGCAAACCCAGGTAGCGCTGTTCGGTAGTAAGGAAACCCTGGTCAATACGACGCCGACGAAGTGCGACATGCTGGCAGAGCGGATGCGCGAGAAGGGCATCAAGCCCGAGTGGGAGGTCTTCGACCTTCCGCACATCTTGCAGGACATGACGCGCCTGAGAGAGGCTGGCTACGATCAACCGCCCCACTACGTGAACATCGTTTTGAACGGTCACCTCGGCTTCCAGGGCGCGCTGCCCTACACCCCGAAGATTCTGCAGATGCTGGTCGAGATGCTCCCGCCAGTCTGCGTATTCAACGTCTCCGCGATCGGCACGGCTCAGTTGCCAGCGACCACCCACGCGCTCCTGCTTGGCGGCCACGTACGGGTCGGCCTAGAGGATAACCTCTACTATGCCAAGGGCAAACTGGCCACCAACGAACAGCTCGTGGAGCGCACCGTGCGCATCATCCGGGAGCTAGGGCACGAGCCGGCCACCCCCTCGGAAGCCCGAGAAATGCTCGGCTTGAGCCCCGTCGAGGCGCCGGTGTTCGCAGAATAGGCCGACGGTGGACAGCGCTGAGGAGATAGCGCCGCGCATTAGATAGAACTACTCATGTCAAAGAAGTACCGCAAACATTCCGACCCCTCTAGCATTGTACTAGACGACCTCGAATGCCTGCCGTTTACGGTGAAGGACGAGATCCGCCGAACGCAGGAGGAGGCGCCGCCTCTTGGAGAGCATGCGTGCGTTGGGTGGGACGACGGGCAAGCCGACGCTCGTCGGGGGGACGGTGCGCGACCGGCGGACGTGGAACGAGCTTGTGGTCCGCTCCCTGTGGGCGCAGGGAGCGCGACCCGACAGCCGGACGTGGGTTGCGCTGTCATTGGGATGGTGGATCGCCGGCTTGCAGTTCCTCGAAGGTCTGCAGCACCTGGGGGAGGCGGTGCTGCCCGGCGGCAACACCGAGCTGACGCGTAGCTTCTCGGTTGTGCAGGAGACGGGCCTCGACTTCATGATCTCGAACCCCAGCTTCGTACAGTACAACGCCGGGCTCGCCCGCGACAACGACATTGACCCCCAGGGACTCGGCCTGAAGAACATGGGTCTCGGCGGAGAGCCGGGCGCGGGCAACCCCAACACCCGGCGGCAGATCGAGGAAGCCTGGGGCTGCAAGGTCTACGATTACATGGGCACGGCGGACATCTGCACCGTGGTCTGGAGCGAGTGCGAGGCGCAGGACGAAATGCACTTCATGGGGCAGGGCTTCGTCATCCCGGAGATGGTTAACTCCGCGACTGGAGATACTATCGAGTCCGTCAAGGGTGCTACGGGTGAACTCGTCTACACGGCGATACAACGGGAATGCAACCCGCTCATCCGGTTTAGGATGAACGATATCATAGAGGTGGTGGACAACGCGCCATGCTCGTGTAGCAGGACGAGCTACCGCATCCACGCTCTGGGCCGGGCGGACGATATGCTCATCGTGCGGGGCGTCAACGTCTATCCGTCCGCGGTGGCGGACGTGGTTCGTTCCTTTAGTCCCCGGGTTACCGGGCAATCCAGATCCTGGCGGACGGTCCCGGACCGACCGTGGAGCCTCCGGTGCGCATAAGGGTCGAGCACGACAACGATGGTCATCTCGACGAACTCAAGAGAGCTCGAAGGTAGGATACGCCACGAGTTGATCTTCGCCTCGGAGATAGAGATCGTCGAGCCGGAAACTCTAGCTACGAAAGGGAGCATGAAGACCAAGCTCGTAGTACGGTGACGGAGAACGCTATTGACGAACCTCGTACCAATGGCTCGGGACAAGGGGACCGTGGACACGAGGGAAGAGCAGGGCGCACCTGAGGAGGTGAGGCGGTTTTGGATATAAAAAGGCCCTGGGGCTCTCTGCTTATGGAGATAGGGTTCCGGAGAGGATCATCGAGGCCTCGCTCACGCGATTTCTCGAAGAGGCCGTGGAGAAG
>JAABUN010006573.1_pt1 | contig 13248 bp, 12 predicted proteins | sample 5559311 | NCBI WGS metagenome assembly JAABUN01 (sample SAMN10711877, study PRJNA513370) | rock metagenome | isolation source: Antarctica rocks | place: Antarctica: Victoria Land, Siegfried Peak sud | reverse complement strand
CATGAACGCCAGAGCTCCTCGAATGAAAACGGGCGGTCGATGATCCCGCCGCTTTCATCACATCAGAAGCTCGTCAGAAGCACCAGCAACTCCTCCGCCTGGCAACACCCCGGAACCCGACAAGAGCTTCTTGAGTTGGCGCTTGCTGCTCGCGCTACGGCCATCGTGTCGGGCGATAAAGACCTGCTCGTGCTGGACCCATGGCGCGGGGTCCGGGTGCTGACGTCCGCTCAGTTTCTTGAGTGGTTTGGGGAGATATAGCAGCACAGGACTTCAAGGGCTGCGCTGGCGGCTCCCGGGTTCCAGTATCGCTACGCTCCTCGCAATGACCATCCTTGACGCCGGCCCGGCAACAATGTTCTTCTTCCGTTCATGTCCGCACTGACGAACCAAGCCACCCCGCAAGACGATCCCGGCCACCCCGCCGCGGGCGCGCACAACTACGCCGAGGTCCTGCACGAACTCATCACCGTGGGCACCGACCTGGCCCGCCTCCTGCACGAGCAGGCGACAGCGCAGGCCCAAGCCGCGCAGCAGGACCCCCGGCCGCAGCCCGCGCCGGCCCCGGCGCCATGCGCCCCTGTCCCGGACACCCTCGCCACCATCACCGCGGCATTCAACTGCACCGTTCGCGCCGTCCGACGCGGCATCCTCCTCGCCCACAGCCTCGCCCGCCCCATCCAGCCCGCCCCGGACCCGGCCCGGCACCGCGCAGACGCCCGCAAGCGCATCCTCCGCGAGGTCGAGGACACCATCCAGCGCCCCGGCAGCGACGGGCGCAGCGGCCCCGCCCTGCCCGCCGACCTGCAAGACAGCCTGCGCGCCGAGTTGCGCGACCGCCTGGACAGCCCCGACCTCGACAACGACATCACAGGCCGTCCCGTCGCCGACATCATCACCGAAATCCGCCGCGACCTCGGCCTCGACGCATTCCCCGGCACCCGCCCCTTCGCGCGCCGCACGCCGGACGACATCAGGCAACTCTGCGCCCACGCCGCTGCACCGAGCGCGCCCCGCCAGCCCGGCGCCGGACCGCAAGAGGCCAGGCCGCAAGACCATATGCACGGTGCCGCCCAGCGCCTGCCCGACTCCCAGCCGGATAAGCCTGCTGCCATCTCCAGCGCGCAACCCGACTCCGGCCAAACTGGAAGCGTCCTGCCGGACGACCCAGCCGATATGATCGCCATGATCTTGCGCCACCCCACCCGTGCCCACACTCGATGGCGCCCGCCGCCCGGAGCCTGAGCAAACTCTCAAAGACCCGCCGCACAGAAAAAGCTCAAGCAGGCCCGCACGTCCCGGTTCCGCCGGCAACCTGCGCGCCAGGCCGCGCAAACCCGCGTCGCAATAACGGCCACCCACCCCCCATCACCGAACCTCCCCCGCCACCTCCCGAAACAGCCGAGCCGGCAACGCGCTCCCCGTCACCCCCTTCATCGCCCGCCCATCATCATTCCCCATCCAAACGCCAATGACAGTACCCCCGACACCCCCCAGCGCCCCCACCACCCCAACGAACCAAGCATCCCGGTAATCCTGCGTCGTCCCAGTCTTCCCCGCCACGAACCGCCCCGGCACCGCCGCCGCCTTGCCGCTGCCCCGCGCCACCACGGCGCCCATCATCCGCACCATCTCCGCCGCCACGTCCGCCTCCACCAGCCGCTCCGCCGCCGGGCGCGGCACGGCGACGGCCCGCCGGTCGGCCTCCACCGACTCGATCCCGCGCGGCGCCACCGCCATCCCCCCGTTGAACAGCACGGCATAGGCCGAAGCCAGCTCCATCAGCCCGACCTCCCCGGTGCCCAGCGCCAGCGACAGGTCCGCCGGCAGCGCGTCCGCCACCCCCAGCCGCCGCGCCACCGCCGCCACCGCCCGCGGCCCGCCGGACTGCTGCATCAGCCGCACCGCAGCCGTGTTGACCGACTGCGCCAGCGCTTCCTCCAACGTGATCTCCCCGCGGTAGGTCCCGTCGAAGTTGCCCGGCGACCACCCGCCGATCCGCAGCGGCGCGTCCAGCACCAGGTCGTCCGGCCGCAGCCCATGCTCCAGCGCCGCCACCCAAACGAACGGCTTGAACGCCGATCCGGGCTGCCGGCGCGCCGCCGTAGCCCGGTTATAGGGGCTGGTGCGCCAGTCCCGCCCCCCCGCCATCGCCCGCACCGCCCCGGTCGAGGCGTCCATCACCACGACCGCCCCCTGCCCCACCCCCAGCGCCGCCCCCGGCCCGTCCAGCATCGCCGCCAGCCGCGCCTCCACCACCCCCTGCAGCCGGCTGTCCAGGGTCGTCCGCAGCACGGCGTCGGCCCCGGGCGGGATCAGCGCCGCCGAAGCCTCCGCCGCCCAGTCCGCGAACCATCCCGCCGTGGCCGGGCGCGGCGCGAACACGATGGCGGCCCCGGCGGCGTCGGCCTCCGCCCGGGTGATGACGCCGGTCTCCGCCATCGCCGTCAGCACCTCCCGCCCGCGGGCGGCGGCGGCGGCCGGGTCGGCGCGCGGGTTGATCCGGCTGGGCGCCCGCGGCAGCCCGGCCAGCACGGCGCACTGCCACAGGTTCAGCCGCCGGGCCGACGCGCCGAAATACTGCCGCGCCGCCGCGTCCATCCCCCAGGCCCCGCTGCCGAGATAGACGCGGTTCAGCCAGATTTCGAGGATCTCCGCCTTGGTGAAGCTATGCTCCAGCCACAGCGTCAGCATCAGCTCCTGCACCTTGCGCCGGAAGGTGCGGGCGTTGGTCAGGAATAGGTTCTTGGCCACCTGCTGCGTGATGGTGGACCCGCCCTGCACCAGCCGCTGGGACCGCAGGTTGGTATAGACCGCGCGTGCGATGCCGACCGGGTCCAGGCCGAAATGATGGTAGAACCGCCGATCCTCCACCGCGACCGCCGCCGCCGGCAGCCAGCCCGGCATGTCCCGCAAGCGCAGCGGGTCCCCGACCACGTCGCCGAACGTGGCGAACGACCGTCCGGAGCGGTCCTGCAAGGTCAGGCCCGGCCGGCGCGCGGCGTCCAGCGCGGCTTCCGGCCGCGGCAGGTCCCGGGCGAACCACATCAGCACCAGCCCAACGGCCAGCACGCCCCATATCCCCGCGATCAGCAGCAGCCGCAGCAGCCGCCAGGCAAGGCGGCGGCGCACAGGCCGCGCCGCTCCGGCAGGCGTGGGCTTGGTGCCGCCGGGCCTGCCGTCCCGTGGCTGTCCCGCCGGGGCAGGCGGCCCGCCGGGCGGGCGGCGCACGGGCGCGGCGGACGGAACGCGCGCCACGCCCTACCGCGCGCCGCGGCGGGCCGCCGTCAGTCCGGCAGCACTCCCGGCCCAGCCCGGCACGGCATCACGTCCCGGCACGGCATCACTTGTAGCAAAGCACATGCACGGTCGAGAGGTTGGCGATCTGCCCGATCTCCGTGTTGCGCTTGTCCGCCCCGTTGCTGCTGGCCACCTTCGGCTGCACGCCGTTGGCGCGCAGGAACGACAGCGCCTCGGTCCCCTTCACTGCAAAGTTCACGTTCTGCGGTATGTCCCCGCCGGTGATCTCGGCGATGCGCGCCGCGTTCAGCTTGCTGACCACGACGCCGATCACGTTCGCCTGGCTGTCCAGCAACGGTCCGCCGGAGTTGCCGGGCTGCACCGGCGCGCTGATCTGCAGGTTCACGGGATTGTCCCGCAGCCCGGCTAGCGCGCTCACGTCTCCCGTCGTCAGCGTCGGCCCGGACGACAGCAGGCCGGACAGCGGAAAGCCGTATGTCACCACGACCTCTCCCCGCTGGATCGGCGGGTTGTCGCGGAACGTGAGCGCCGGCCCGACCGCAGAGGGCACCGTCATCAACGCCAGGTCCCGCCGGCGGTCCACCGTGTCCACCTTGGCGGGGTATCGCGTGCCGGCGACGTTGCGGACCACCATGCGCCCGCACTCGTCCACGACATGGTTGTTGGTCATCACCTTGCCGTCCGCGACGACGAAGCCGGTGCCGCTGCTGCTCGGGCGGTCGGAGGCGGACGGCACCCGTCCGTCGCCCCGCGGCCCCTCGACGCGCGGCATCTCGCCGGGGTCCATGCGCTCGCTGGCCTGTGCGCCCAGCGGCGGCGGCTTGCCCGGCAGGTTAAAGCCTTCCCCGCTGGTGCGGCGGCCCTCGGACGGCACGCCCGGCGCCGCCTTCTGCGCCCCCGCCGGCGACGCGAGCAGCAGGACGGCCAGCACGCACGCCGACGGGACGGCCAGGTTGTGTCGCATGGCGGGACGATGGGCCACTCCGCCCCGCACCGTCAATCGTACAAAGGCACGCAGGCGCGTGGAACCATGCAGTCGCTTGGGAACGGCAAGGTGTTCAAGGCAAGCAGGGTGTTCGGCGGAGGCAGGGTGTCCAAGAACGGCAAGGCAGTTGAAGGTGACAGGGCGGTTGCGGATGGCAGGGCGCTCAAGATCGGCGCGGCACATGGGGAGGGCCGGACGCATGAATTCCGCCGGCCCGCCTTGCCCGCCCTGGCTGGCCGTCGCAGTCTCGTGGGGGTCGGGGAGGTGCGGCATGAAGGGCTTGTTCCTGGATGCGAGCGATGCGCTGGCCGGCGTGCTGCGCGCCATGTCGCGCGACGGCGATCCGCAGGTGGACGTGAACCTGCAAGCGCAGGTGGAGCCGGCAGAGTTGCCGGGGCTGCTGGCCGGCTACGACTTTGTGCTGAACGATCACACCGCAATGCCGGCGGAGGCGCTGCGCGCCTGCCCCGGCCTGCGCCACGTCATCTTCCTCGGCACCGGCGCCCGCAGCTACATGGACCCGGAGGCGCTGGGCGCCCAGGGCATCCAGGTCCACACCATACGCGGCTATGGCGACGTGGCCGTGGCCGAGCACGCGGCGGCGCTGATGTGGGCCGCCGCCCGCGGCCTGGCGCGCATGGACCGCGGTATGCGCGCGGGCGCGTGGCTGCGGACGGAGGGGGTGCAGCTCCGCGGCAAGACCCTGGGCCTGCTAGGCTACGGCGGCATCGCGGCGGAGATGGCGCGCATCGGCCGCGGCATCGGGATGGAGGTGCTGGCCTGGAACCGCACGTCGCGCGTGGCGGAGGGGGTGCGCTCCGTGCCGCTCGACCGGCTGCTGGCGAACAGCCATGTCGTGTCCCTGCACCTGCTGCTGACCGACGAAACGCGGGGCTTCCTGGGCGCCGGCCGCCTCGCGGCGATGAGGCCCGGCGCCATCCTGGTCAACACCGCCCGCGGCGCCCTGGTGGACGAGGCCGCGCTGCTGGACGCGCTGCGCGGCGGTCGCCTGGGTCATGCCGCCCTGGACGTGTTCGACCGGGAGCCGCTGCCGCCGGGCCATCCGCTGACGCTGCTGGACAACGTGACCTTATCCGCCCACAGCGCCTTCCGCACGCCGGAGGCCAACGAGACCCTGATCCGCCGCGCGCTCGACATCGCCTGCGAGGTGGCCAAGGCGTAGGCGTGTGCTATCTTAGAAGCCGTGTGGACGTGGCGGAACGGTAGACGCTGCAGACTTTGCAATTGGAGTGCCCGCGGGGAAACCTGCGGCGTAGAACCCCTCAAACTCGGGGAACGCTAACGGCGCGGGCTGCATGCAGCCCGGCCCAGGCTAATCCCGAGCCAAGCCCTGCAAGCCGCAGGGAAGGTGTAGAGACTAGACGGGGGGCGCCTGCCGCATCCGGCCCGGCCGGGTGCATGGCGAAGGGATAGTCCAGACCACGAACGCCCCTGGCTCAGGCCCCGGGGGCGGCGGCGAAAGCCGAAGTGGGATGAAAATCTGAGTCCCGCAAGGGAGTGCGGGTTCGAGTCCCGCCGTCCGCATCCTCTTTCGGCCCGGCGCCGCGGGCCGCGCATCCGGAGACGCCGCATGGTCCCGACCATCAATCCCCTGGCCGCGCTGGACGAAGTGTCGGAGCACTGGTCGCCCAAGGTCGTCGGCCGCGTGAACGACCAGTATGTGAAGGTCGCCAAGCTGCTCGGCGAGTTCGTCTGGCACCGGCACGACGACGAAGACGAGCTGTTCCAGGTCCTGCGCGGACGCCTTCGCATCCAGTTCGAGGGCGGCGCGGAAACGGTGCTGCAAGCCGGGGAGTTCTGCGTCGTGCCCCGCGGCGTCCTGCACAACCCGGTCGCCGACGAGGAGTGCTGGATCATGCTGATCGAGACCGTCACGACCCGGCACACCGGCGGCGTCGAAACCCCGCGCACCCGGTCCATCGCCGAGCAGTTGGCAGGCTGATCCCCAACTCGGCTGATCCCCAACCGGGAACAGCGTCAGGCTGCCTGGCGCAGCCGGCCCGTCAGCAGCAGCACTCCCAGCGCCAGCAGCACCGGCGGGAACACCACCGATACCACGGCCCCCCAGCCCAGCGCCGTCAGCAACTGCCCCGATGAGAACGACCCCACCGCCATCGTGCCGAACACCAAGAAGTCGTTGAACGACTGCACCCGCGTCCGTTCCTCCGGCCGGTGCGACTCCAGCACCATCGCCGAGGCCCCGACGAAGCCGAAGTTCCAGCCCAGCCCGAGCAGCACCAGCACCGCGTTGAAATGCCCCACCGTGATGCCCAGCAGCCCCACGACCGCGGCGCAAGCCGTCAGCGCCAGCCCCGCCGCCACTACGCGCGCCGCGCCGAAGCGCAGGATAAAGCTGCCGGTGAAGAAGCTCGGCCCGTACATGGCGACGATGTGCCACTGGATCGCGCTGTTGGACGCCGACAGCGACAGGCCGCACATGTGCATCGCCAGGGGCGCCGAAGTCATCACCAGGTTCATCAGCACGTAGCTGACGACGCCGCACAGCACCGCGACCACGAAGCGCGGCTGCCGCACGATCTCCATCAGCGGACGCCCGCCCGCCGCCTCGCCCCGCACCGGCCGCGGCAGGTCCACGCCGGACAGTACGGCCATCGCCAGCAGCGCCACGCCCGCCTGCGCCAGGTAGCTGACGACGAACAGGTTGGGCGACCACAAATCCATGGTCCACGTCACGAGCTGCGGCCCGATCACCCCGGCGAACACCCCGCCCGCCATCACCCAGGACAGCGCCTTGGCCCGGAACGCCGGGCTGGCGCCGTCCGCGGCAGCGAAGCGGAACGACAGCACGACCGCGGCATATAACCCGCCGCACAAGGTCGCCACGCAATACAGCCCGAACGACTGCAACAGCAGCGCCGCCGCCGCGACCAGCCCGGCCAGCACCCCCGCGGCGCCGCCCGCCATGAAGGCCGCCCGCCGCCCGTAGGTGCGCGCCAGCCATCCCACCGGCAGCGTGCCCAGCGCCATGCCGACCACGAACACCGAGATCGGCACCGTCGCCAGCGACGGCTCCGGCGCCAGCGTGCTGCCGATGATCGCCCCGGTGGCGAAGATCACCGAGGCGTTGGCCCCCGCCAGCGCCTGACCGATGGCGAGGCGCAGCACGTTGCCCCTGGCCCTGCGGTCCCCGGCGTCGGCGCCGGCATCGGGGGCCTGGCTGATGGCGGTCATGCGTCCTCGCGCTCGATGGTCCCGCGTTCATACAGGGCGGACGGCGCCGCCGGCCAGCGCGGGTTCCGCATGGCGGCTGTGCCGGGGTAGCAACGTCCGGCCCAGCGGGGTATGCCGGAGGTGTTATACCGGCCCGCATAGGTCCTGACTTGCTGCCGGCGCATCTCCGCCTGTGCTGGGCAGCACGAAGGGGACAGGTCAACTTTCATGCGGCCCGGTATCAGGAATGGAGACCCCTCATGTTGAAGCGGCTCGCGGCCCTGGCCTTGCTGCTCGCCATGCCGGGATGGGCCGTGCCGGGAGGGGTCACGCCGGCCTGGGCCGACCCGGCGGTCTGGGTGGCGCGCAGCCCGAACGCGACGGTCTATCTGCTCGGCAGCGTCCACATGCTGCGGCCGGGGACGGTGTGGGAAGGCCCTGCCGTCCGCCGCGCCTTCGACGAGGCGCGCGAATGCTGGTTCGAGGTCGAGCAGCCGGAGGACCCGCTCAAGCTGCAGGCGCTCATGATCTCCAGCGGCATGGACCCGGCCCACAAGCTGTCGGACCTGCTGCCGCCCGGCCGCCGGGCACAATTGGACGAGGTGGCGGGCCGCGCCGGGCTGGGCGCCGCGATACAGGTGATGCGCCCCTGGCTCGCGGCGCTGGTGCTGGCGATCCAGCCGTTGCAGAAGGCGGGCTTCGACCCGGCGCTCGGCGTGGACACCGTGCTGCAAGCGAAGGCGAAGGCGGCCGGCAAGCGCGTGGCCGGGGTCGAGACGGTGGACGCGCAGATGCACCTGCTGTCCGACATGCCGCAGGCCCTGGCCGTGCAGCTCCTGACCGCCACGCTGGACGACGCCGGCAAGGGTCCGGCCTACATTGACGAGATCATACGCGGCTGGCAGGCCGGCGACACCGAGGCAACGGCGCGCGCCATGACCGAACGGGTCCGCAAGGACGCGCCGGAGCTGTACCGGGTCATCTTCACCCGGCGGAACGAGACGTTCGCCCGCGCCGTCCAGGGTTTCCTGGCCGGGGACAGGACCGTGCTGCTGACGGTCGGCGCCGGGCACCTGGCGGGGCCGGACAACGTGCGGGACCTGTTGGCGCGGCGTGGGATCAAGGTGGAGCGGGTGCCGGACTGACACGACCGCCATCAGGTTGAGCAAGCGGTCCGCACTGGGCTAAAGCCAGGCCCATGCGGACCTTCTTCGTCGCGGACACCCATTTCGGCCATGCCAACATCATACGGCTGACCAGCCGCCCCTTCCCTGGCGCAGAGGCGATGGACGCGGAGATGGCCGCCCGCTGGAACGCCGCCGTCGCGCCGGGCGACACCGTTTGGCACCTCGGCGACTTCGCGGTGCGCTGCAAGCCGCCGCGGCTGCAGGCGCTGTTCGCGTCGCTGAACGGGCGCAAGCGCCTGGTCGCCGGCAACCATGACGACGACGGCACCCTGCGGCTCGGATGGGACGAGGTTCACCGGGAAACCGTCCGGGTTGCCGAGGACGGCCAACGGCTGCTGCTCGGTCACTATCCGCTGCTGGAATGGGACGGCTTCTGGCGCGGCGTGGTCCACCTGCACGGGCACACGCACAACTCGATCCCCAGCACCCGGCGCCGCGCCGACCTGGGCGTCGAGGCTTGAGACTACCGCCCGGTGCAGCTTGCAGACGTGCTGGCGCGGATGGCCGCCCTGCCCGACCCGGACCCCCGCGCACTGCCCGACCGCCAAATCTCCAACCGGCAAATCCCCAACCGGCAGATCATGGAGCAGGCCCGCTAGTCGTCCTTGTAGGGGTTCTTGGTCCCGCGCAGCAGCAGCCGGATCGGCACGCCGGGCAGCTTGAACTCCTCGCGCAGGCTGTTGACGAGGTATCGCTGGTAGTCCTCCGGCATCTGCTCCGCCCGGGTGCCGAAGGCGATGAAGGTCGGGGGACGCGCCTTGGCCTGGGTGATGTAGCGCAGCTTGAGCCGCCGCCCGTCCGCCAGCGGCGGCGCATGGCGCTCCAGGGCGCCCTCGAACCAGCGGTTGAGCGCGCCCGTCGCCACCCGGCTGTTCCAGGTGTGATGCACCGCGCGCACCGCCGGCAGCAGCTTGTCCACGCCGAAGCCGGTCAGCGCCGAGAAGTTCACCACCGGGATGCCCTTCATCTGCGCCATGCTGGTCTCCAGCCGGTCGGCGATAGCCCGGCGCGTCGCGGTGCGGTCGCCCACGGCGTCCCACTTGTTCAGCGCCAGCACGCAGGCGCGGCCCTCCCGCTCGATCAGCCGGGCCAACTGCAAGTCCTGCTCGTGCAGGCCCTCCAGGCTGTCTATGCACAGCACGACGACCTCGGCCATCTTCAGCGCCTCGATGCTGGCGCTGACCGACATCTTCTCAAGCGCCTGCTCGACCCGCGCCTTGCGGCGCATCCCGGCGGTGTCCACGATTTCGATGGGGCCGATGCCGTCCTCCAGGAACGCCGCGACGGCGTCCCGCGTCAGGCCCGGCTCGGGGCCGGTGATCATCCGCTCCTCGCCCAGCAGGCGGTTCAGCAGGGTGCTCTTGCCGGCGTTGGGACGGCCGACGATGGCGAGCTTGAGCGGGCGCTCGTCGTCCACCTCCGGGTCCTGCTCCGGCAGGCGGTCGGCGATCTCGGTCATCAGGTCGGACAGGCCGTCGCCATGCTCGGCGGACATGGCGAGCGGCTGGCCCAGGCCCAGGCTGTAGGCTTCCAGCGCCGCCCCGGCCCCTGCGCGGCCCTCGGCCTTGTTGGCCACCAGCAGCACCGGGCGGTTCTGGCGGCGCAGCCAGCTTGCGAAGTGGCTGTCGGCCGGGGTGATGCCGGCGCGGGCGTCCACCACGAACACCACTAGGTCCGCCTGCGCCACCGCGGCCTCGGACGAGGCGCGCATCCGGCCCGGCAGGGTGTCGGGCGCTGCCTCTTCCAGCCCGGCGGTGTCAATCAGGCGGACGCGCTTGCCGCGCAGCAGCGCCTCCGCTTCCTTGCGGTCGCGGGTGACGCCGGGCGTGTCGGACACGATAGCGAAGCGGCGCCCGGCCAGCTTGTTGAACAGCGTGCTCTTGCCGACATTGGGCCGGCCGGCGATGACGACGGTAGGGAGGGTCAACAGGCGATCCTAACAACAGGTGTGCGCGGGCGCAGGGGATATGGTGAGGGCAAGCCGCCGGGCGCAACGCTGCCGTGCTTTTCACCTGGGGCAGTCTGCTCCCTCTCCCTCCGGGAGAGGGTCGGGGTGAGGGAGGCCGCAAGGACTGCCCTTGACCGCCAGCAGAACTGTCCCCGTATTGGATGGGGCGGTGCTTGCCGTCTCCCTCACCCCGGCCCTCTCCCGGAGGGAGAGGGGGCAGAAGCGGGCAGCTTCCCTAGCGGAACGCCTGCAGCGAGCCGTCGTCGGTCAGGATGAACAGCGTGCCCGCAGCCGCGACCGGGGTGACGGCAGCGGCGCCGCGCAGATCCTGCTTGCCGATGATGCGGCCATCCGCCGGGTTGACGGACAGCGCGGTCTCGTTGCTGCCGGCCAGCACCAGGCGCCCGCCGGCCAGGATGGGGCCGGTCCAGAACAGCGGGTCGCGCCGCTTCTCCGGGTTGTCGTAGCGCGGCAGGTCGGTCAGCCAGCGCAGTTTGCCGTCCTCCCGCCCGATGGCGGCGAGCGTCTGGTCCAGCGTCTGCACGAACAGGGTGTCCCCGGCGAGCCACGGCGTCTCCAGCCCGCCGGCCTCGCGCTCCCACAGCCGCCGGCCGGAGCGCAGGTCGAGCGACACCAGCAGGCCGCCGACGCCGATGGCGAACACCCGGCCGCGGTCCACCACCGGCAGGCCGCGCACCGCCGCCAGGTCCACCAGGCTGTTGCGCCCGCGCGCCGACGCCAGGCTGTCGGTCCAGGCCAGCCCGCCGCTCTCGGCGCGCACCGCCGCCAGGTCGCCGGAGCCGAAGCCCGCCACCACCAGCCCGTCGCTGTAGGCCGGTGCCGACTGCGCCAGCACCGTCGTGGCGCTGCTGGCGGCCTGGTAGCTCCATTGCCGGGCGCCGTCGGCCGCCTTGAGCGACAGCAGCCGGTTGTCAATCGTCGTGATGAACAGCCGTCCGTCGGCGACGCAGGGCGCGGAGCGGCCGGGCGCGTCCAAGTCCTTGCGCCAGCGTATCGCGCCGGTGCCGGCGTCCAGCGCCAAAGCCTCGCCGCGGCCCGTGGCGGCATAGATCGCGCCGCCGGCGAAGGCGATGCCGCCGCCGACGTTGGTGCTGCGGTCCTTCTCGCCCTGGGTGTCGGTGCGCCAGATGCGGCTGCCGGTGGCCAGGTCGAAGGCGGCGACGGTCGCGTCGCTGTCCATCGTGAACACGCGGCCCGCGGCGACCAGCGGCTGCGCCGTCACCTTCTGGCGGTAGCCGCCGCCCTCGCCGATGCTGGACCGCCAGGCCGGCTGCAGGGCGCCCTGGACGGGGCTGTTCAGGGCGATGTGCCCGACCGCATGGGTGGCGTTGCCGCCGGCCTGCGGCCACTCGGGCAGCGCTGTGGGCGGCGGCACGGCGACGGTGGCGGCCGGGCCGTCCAGCACCAGGCCACGGCGGGCCGCGACGACCGGCTCGCGCTTGCCGGGAACCGGCGGCTTGGCTTCGCCGAGGAAGCTGTCGAGCACGCTGCACCCTGCCGCTGCGAGCGGCAGCAGCAGCGCGGCCCGCCGGGGCAGGCGCGTCAACGGCCCGCTCCGGCCGCCCCAGGCGGCCCTCCGGGCGGTGCCTCGCCCAGTTGCGCCAGCACTGCGTTGGCCCGGTTCCGCACGCCATCCGGGGCGGCGATGTCGGATGACAGGGCGCGCAACAGCTCCTTTGCCTGGTCGGTCCGGCCGGTTCGCAGCGCCAGCAGCGCCTGCGCCTCCTGCGCCATCGGTCGCCAGGGATTGCCGGTTTGCAGCAGCGGCTGCAGCCGTGCCTCGACCACGGCAGGCTCGCCCGCGTCAACCTGGTGCTGCGCCGCCAGCAGGCGGGCCAGGTCGCGCAGCAGCGGGTCGGCCGCGGAGTCGTTGGCCACGGCGTCCCAGGACGCCAGCGCGCCCGGCAGGTCCCCGGCGCTGGCGCGCAACGCGGCGGCGCGCAGCCTGGCCAGGGTGCGGTAGCCGGCGGGCGCCGTGGCGGCCAGGCGGTCGAACTCGGCCTGGGCGGCGGCGCGGGCCGGGGTTGCCGTGGCCTCCGCCGTGGCGAGGCCGCCGGCGTCGCGGGCCGCGGCGGCGTAGGCGGCTGCGACCTCCACGGCCCTCTGCGCCTGGTTGGAGCGCCAGACCTGCCATCCCACGGCACCGGCACCGCCCAGCAGGGCCAGCAGCAGGGCCGGGACGGCCAGGCGCAGCGCGACCCGGCGCAACCGCTCCGCCCGCAGGTCACTGCTCAGCTCATCGAAGATATCAGCCACATCGCGCCCCTTGGCAGCCCTTCTTGGCAGCCCTTTCGGGTGCGGGCGGACCATAGCGGGGCGGGAGATGCGGGGCAAATTAACCCAGGGTTCATCATGGCGTGGCAGATGGGGGACATGCGCGCGGCACCTCCTCCGCTGGCCACGGTCCTGCTGGCATTCTGCGCCACGGCCTGCACGCCTGCGCCGTGGGGCGCCCTGATCGCCGCGGACCTTGCCACGGTGGCGGTGTTCGGCAGGGGCATTGGGGACATCGGCGTGTCGGCCGTCACCGGGCGCGACTGCTCCGTGGTGCGGCTGGACCGCGGCCAGACCTACTGCGCGCCGCTGGAAGGGCCGCCGGCGCCGGGTCCGTTCTGCACGCGCAGCCTGGGCACGGTGGATTGCTGGGCCGACCC
>JAABUN010006572.1_pt1 | contig 13249 bp, 15 predicted proteins | sample 5559311 | NCBI WGS metagenome assembly JAABUN01 (sample SAMN10711877, study PRJNA513370) | rock metagenome | isolation source: Antarctica rocks | place: Antarctica: Victoria Land, Siegfried Peak sud | reverse complement strand
TGAGCGGAACTCCGCCAGATATTGCTGCTTCATCGACTCAAGGTCGAGGGGATTGTTTTTCTTTTCCATTATCTGTGTTTTGAAGTTAAGATTTTAACTTCTGACACAGTTCATTTTACAGTCTCCTTATTAACGGAGATTATGATACAGGCTTTTCATTTTCATCTCCAGCAGCTATGGCGGGTTACCCTCATATTACCGTGCCCATGGGTGTAATTCATGATCTGCCTATTGGTTTCTCTTTTGCAGGTACCCCTTATACTGAACCTCAGTTAATAGGTATGGCTTATGCTTATGAACAAGTAACAAATGCGAGAGTGGCGCCCAGGTTTATAGCAAGCATTTAATAGATGTTACAATGATAAACATTGTTTGTTTAATTACATCAGCACTATATCTTTCGCATGTTGAACCATAATTTTATATTTAATCGCTAAGATTTTTATTATTAAATACCTCTTATGAAGTTTACAAAAAGGAATATTATTAATTGTATTCCTGGTTTATTTTCTTGATTACACTAATGCACAAAATGCAGTTTTCTATCAAATCCCTCCTAAAGAAATTGTTGATCTTTTATTAGCAAAGCCCAAAAACTCCTGCAAGATGCTGGAAGAAGGTTATCAAGCATTTTTTATTTAACCACATACTTAATAGAAAGCTTTCAATTCAACACACCTAATGTCCTTTAATCCAACCGCCGTCAACTGCTAATGATTGACCTGTAATGTAACTTGCCCGCTCACTTACTAAGAATGCAGCCGCCGCAGCAAATTCTGCGGTTGTTCCAAATCGTTTCATTGGGATGGTGTTTTTTACGTCGTTTACTTTCGGATTTTTCTCAATAAGATTTTCAAGCCGGTTTGTATTGGTGTAGCCTGGTAATAAATTATTGACCGTTATCCCATAGATAGCTACTTCGTTCGACAAGCTTTTTACCAGGCCCACTAAACTTGTTCTTACTGAATTTGATGAAATCAGGTTATCGGCAGGTTGTTTAACTGCAACAGAAGTGATAGTTAGTATACGTCCGAAACCTTTTTCTTTCATACCCGGTAATACCTGTTGTATAATATCGACAGCACTAAGAAATAATAAATTGTACAGGTGTTTCCAATCATCTAAATTGAATTGTTCGAATGCACCGGCAGCAGGACCTCCTGTATTGGTAACCAAAATTTCAATGTCCCCAAAGGCTTTTACACTTTGTTCAACCAAATTTCTACGTTGGCTTTCATCCGTAATATCACAGACAAACGATGCAACATTATTTGGTGCAATCGCTTCAATTTCGGATTTGGTGCTTACTAATGCTTCTGCATCAGTTCCACATATAATAACCTTTGCACCTTCTTTTGCTAATTCTATTGCAACGGCTTTACCCAATCCTTTACTTGATGCCAGGATTAACGCAACCCTGTTTTGTATTCCTAAATCCATTTTTTATTGTTTATGTATTATCATCAAAAATTACTAAACTATTTTCTTAAATAGGCATCCGAGCCATCAATCCAATCTTGCCGTGGTGGAGCAAAGGTGTCGGTTTCTATAACCTTACCAATCATCAAAGCCTTGTGCCTTCTATTGCCAGGAATAACAATTACATCTCCCGATGATAAGTCAACAAAATTTTCTTCGTCATCATCAAACCAAAACCGAAGCACACCTTCTATCACTTCAGTTAATTGTTCATTCTCATGTGCATGCCAGGGCACCGTAAATCCATCTTCAAATTCCATTTTGGCAATCATTACTTTTTCTCCATGAATGAATTGCCTTTTCATTTTAGAATTAACTTGTTCTACGGGGACATTCTTCCAATTCAATTTTTGCATAACGAATATTTAATAGTTGATTTAAGTTTAAAGCTCAACCGGCACTAACCAGTTTCGTTTGTCTTCAATAAGTCCTGATCGCAGTCCATTGATTTCATCGTAAAGCATTTTGCTTATTTCATAGCCGTCTGCGTTTGGCAAAACCATACATATATCATCATGTGTAATTTCTGCAATATGCGATACCACCGCTGCTGTGCCTGAACCAAAAGCTTCTTTTAAATTTCCTTTTTGGGGGGCTTCCACAATTTCATCAATATAAATATCGCGAACATCCACCTTTATATTTTTCTCTTTAAGAATATCAATAAAATACGTTCGGGTGGTGCCCTTTAAAATTGCACCGGAAAGTCTGGGTGTTAGCACGGTATCGTTATTCTTCTGAAGCAGCTCTTCAATTTCTCCTAATTGAAACTTTGTTAAGATAGCTTTATCCTTAGCAATAATTCGATGTATTCCTTCAGGCTTTCAATATAAAGAATTTAATCAAGGAAGATTTTTACTTTCTTCTTGCCTACTTTAAAAAAAAGGGAGCCTCTTTCCGTTAATTGCGGAGCCTGATTAACTGATTGAACAGTTTCGCTTTGCTGCTTAAGCTTAGTGACAGCCATAACAAACCGGCTAAATTCAATAGGTTTTAGCAGAAAGTCCAACACATTTAATTCGTATCCCTGCAATGCATAATCTTGGTAAGCAGTTGTAATAATAATTTTGGTCGGGTCGTTTAATGTCTTTATAAAATCCAGCCCTTTCAGTGTAGGTAAATGGATGTCTAAAAAAAATGAGGTCTGTTTTTTCTTTTTGTAACATTTCCAACGCATAGATTGCATCGTTGCACTTTGCTGATAATTGTAAAAATGGAATCTTGCTGATCTAATCTTCCAGCACTTCAGCAGCAAGTGGTTCATCTTCCACAATGAGGCAACTAAATTTTCCCATGACTTCTAAGATTTATTGTAAGGCATACTTTAAAAAGCGATGTTTCATTCTGCACTGTCATATCATATTCTTTATACATCAATTCCAATTGCCTTTTTATATTGCGCAAGCCAATATTCTCATTCATAAACAATTGGCATCATAATAATGGCACTCCATTGAACTCACCTTTGTGGCGGGCACTGTGAAAATTCAAAAAACCTTAATATGTACGGCTTTGCATAAACTGGTACATGATACTTGTTATTCTGTTAAAACTGTTGTGGGGAAGGAGCTTGCTTAGAATTGCAATGAAAACGACGTGCCCACGCCTTCTTTAGATTGTATTTGGATGTTGCCCTTATGTAGCATCGTAATTTGTTTGCACAAGCTGAGGCCAATGCCACTGCCACTCTTTTTTGTACTAAAGAAAGGAATGAAAATTTTATCCATCACTTCTTCAGACATACCAACACCATTATCCGACACTTTTATAACTACCTTACCTGAAGATGCGAGAAAAGCTGATAATAGAATACGTGCATCTTCCCTATCTTTTACAGCTTCAATGCTGTTGACCACAAGGTTAATTAAAACCTGTTCAATCAAATTTGTATCAGCTTCCAAAACAAGGTCAGTATCTTTTAAAACAATCTCCATTTCAATGTTCTTCTGATCCAGAGTCGGCTGCATCAACTGGTTTAAATTCTCGAACAAATCCCGTACATATACCTTCTTTAAGTTAGGAGTAGTAATCTTATTTAAGTTACGATACGTCTCCGCAAACTTTAATAAACCTTCACTCCGCCTTTTAATCGTTTCAATGCCTAATTCCAAATCATCCACACTACCGGCTTTGTTATCCAAACTGCTTATTGATACCTGGAGCCTGTTCTTAAGTGTGTCGGCAAGAGACGAAATGGGTGCAATGGAATTCATTATTTCATGTGTCATTACACTCAATAATTTTTGCCATGCTTTTGATTCTGTTTCATCCAGCGCTTCATCTACGTTTTGAAAAGCAATCAATTTAAACTTCTCACCATCCGTTTGAAATGCAGTGGCTGATAACAATACTTTAAATGAACTTCTTTCTAAATGTGCAGTGCCAATTTTTGTTTCACCAGGCTTTAATGCCATTATGTAATTGTACAACTCTTCATCCCTTTTCATCAGGGAATGAATAGTCTTTAAATACGGAAGCTGCAACATCTTTTTTAATGACTCATTCATCCAAACCACTACCCCATCTTCAAGCTTATACGAAAGTATGCCTGTATCTACAAGCTCTAATATCTTTTGTAAATATTGATACTGCGTTTCCTTTTCCTTACTTATTACTTTAAAAGTTGTGTTGATCTCGTTGAACCCTTTACGCAAGGGTTGAAGTTCAGCAGGCGCATGCTTTACATCAAAGTTGCGTGAGAAGTCGCGGTAATGTACTGACTCTACAAACTGGTTAAGTTCTTCGTAAGCTTTCCGATGAAAACGATAAAACTCTAACCCCTGGTAAAAAATGACAGGTGCAATAAACATTAAGTAAACAAACCAAAAGTTTACTAATAGAAATGCTGCTGCTGAAAGTGTTACAAACAACAACAGTATTCTTATCAGTATTCTCCAGCCAAAATTTTTAAATATCATATTTACTTAATCGTCTGTATAACGCAGTTCGTGTAAGTCCAAGTTCTTTTGCAGCCTTTGAAATGTTACCGTTGTTCTTTTCAATCACTTTAAGAATCGTATTTTTTTCTACTGAACTTAACTTTAATTCTTTTGGTTCTTCTTCAGTCTCACGTACGGCTTCTATGGGTGAGAAAATAATATCTTTTGCTTCCAGTAAATCGCCGTCAGCCATTATTACTGCCCGTTCAATGGTATATTGAAGTTCACGAACATTACCGGGGTAATGATAATTCATTAATTTATCTTCTGCACTTCCGGCTAAACGAAGTCTTGGCTTTAAATATTTATTACTGTATAACTGGATAAAATGATTAGCTAATAGAAGAATATCACTTTCCCTTTTTCGCAAAGGCGGAACCATTATTTCAACCGTATTGATCCGATATATCAAGTCCTTTCGAAAGCGGTTTTCGCTTGCCAACTCCTGCAGTGGAACATTGGTTGCGCAACAAGGCGAATATTAATAGGTATAGGTTGATTGTCACCTAAACGCATAACCTGCCTGTTTTGCAACACACTTAATAATTTTGCCTGCTGATGAAGTGATATGTTTCCAATTTCATCTAAAAATAAAGTTCCCCCATCTGCTGCTTCAAAACGGCCGGCGCGGTCTTCTCTTGCATCGGTAAAAGCTCCTTTTTTATGACCGAACAATTCACTTTCAAAAAGAGATTCGCTTAGAGCGCCAACATCAACTTTTATATAAGGCTTATCTGCCCGCATGCTTTGCTGATGAATGGCTTTTGCTATAATATCCTTGCCAACACCATTCTCTCCAAGTATCAAAATATTTGCATCAGTGGGAGCAATCTTTTCAATCTTATAAAAAATTTCCTCCATCACATCAGACTTACCTAATAGTTCTTTATGTACTATAGAATCAATTTCAACATTACTCTTTGCCTTTGCTTTGGTTCCTTCTTTTTTATTAAGCGTATCTTTTATAATACTGATGAGCTTTTCGTTGTGCCAGGGCTTTACCAAAAAGTCGGCAGCGCCTTCTTTAAGCGAACGAACAGCAAGGTCAATATCGCCATAAGCAGTTATCATTATCACCGCAGCATCCGATTTAAATTCTTTCGTTTTCTTCAACCAATACAAACCTTCGTTACCGGTGTTGATAGAGCTATTAAAATTCATATCCAGCAAAATCAAATCAAAAGTGCGACGTGAAAGAATGTCTCTCAAATTTTCAGGATTAGGTTCGGTTAAAACTTCCTTTGCTTCCGTTTTCAACAAAAGCCTTACGGCAGTAAGCACGTCAGGGTCGTCGTCAATAATTAAAATGGAAGCATTTTTAAGCAGCATGTTTACAAATTCTTTAGGTTGACTGTTGCAAACTACAATTATACGATTAATACAAAGGGATGGGAATTAATTTTTTAAGTAAAACGTGCGAATATAAAGTGTATCAAAAGCGGACACTGTGTGTAACATTAACGAACATGTTCGTAGATTTAGCCGTTATAAACTACTGTAAATAAAAGAATTAGAAACTGGCACATTATTGACAAGAGTGTTACAAGCAAATTTGACATACAAAAATTGTATAAAGGCTTTTAACCTAAACCAAGTATCAGCAAGTGCATAGAGTTATTGAAAAAAAGACGTGGACAAAAAAAAGGATCTTAACGATTGCAGGCATTGTTGCTATCATTGTTCTTATTGGCGGAAGTTATTATTTCACCTCGGGCAAGAGCCGTTTGATTGTAGATACTGAACGCATTACTATTTCTGAAATTAAAAATGGTTCTTTCCAGGAATTTATACCCGTTAATGGAGTTGTGTTACCAATTACCACTATATACCTGGATGCAGTTGAAGGCGGAAGAGTTGAAAGTTAGCTAATACTGATCTTGAACTTAGTTTATCGAACCAGGAAACTTCAGTGTTTAATGTGCTCACACAAATGCAGCTTACACGTAATAACGCTGAGCAAAACACTATTCGACAGTTAAACCAAATGGCAGAAGTAGATAATGCTTTGATTGAAGCTGAGAGAGTTTATAAACTGAACAAGCATCTATTCGAAGAGAAAGCAATCGGCTCACAGGAATTGAAGTCGTCTGAGAACAACTATACATACCAGCTTGAAAGAAAAAAGCTAACTGAAGAAACACTTAAGAAAGACAAGTCTTCAGGAAAGCAACAGGTTAGCCAAATGGGGCAATCGTATGCACGCATGCAAAACGCACTGGCATTAATGAGAAGAAAAGTTGGTGACCTGATAGTTCGTGCACCTGTGGATGGTCAATTAACTTCGTTAGATGCAGAGATAGGTCAGCAAAAAAACAAAGGTGAAAGATTGGGACAGATAGATGTGGTAAGTGGTTTTAAAGTAAGAGCAGATATTGATGAACATTATATCTCAAGAATATTTACGGGCCTGATGGGTGAGTTTACATTATCGAATAAGACTTATAAACTTAAGATCAATAAAGTTTATACACAGGTAACAAACGGTCGTTTCCAGGTAGATATGGTGTTTATGGATGCAGTACCGCAAGGTATTCGTCGCGGACAAACATTACAGGTACGGCTTGCCTTAGGAGATGAAACCAAAGCAGTTCTGCTTGCTAAAGGCGGCTTCTTTCAGCAAACAGGAGGCAACTGGATATTTAAAGTAGTAGATAACGGCAAGATTGCTTATAAAGTTGACATACAGTTAGGTCGTCAAAACCCTGATTATTATGAAGTGCTGCAAGGACTAAAACCCGGAGATAAAGTAGTTACATCAAGCTACGAGAACTATGGAAATATGCAGGAGCTGGTGTTGAAGAAAGAATAAAATTAACCATACCAAAACTGAAAGCTATGAAGAAGATAATCGCTGTTTCAATCCTGATCATTCTGGGTTATGGTTTTATATATAGTTCAGAATGTAAGCTCTGCAAAGGAAGAACAGTTAACAAATACGAAACTAAAAATGAAAGCAGCCTATCTGCTCTTGTGGATGAAGATCAAATGTTTTTCCATCCGCTAATGTTTGTTCGTATTCCTTTTAAATAAATGCTTATTCAAACCATATAACCAAAACAAACTTTCCACTCAAATTCAAAACATCATGATCAAGATTAATGACCTTGAAAAAGTTTACCGAACCGAAGAAGTAGAAACTATTGCACTCAACAAATTAAACTTCGAAGTAAAAGAAGGAGAATTTGTAGCAGTGATGGGTCCTTCAGGATGCGGTAAATCAACACTCTTAAATATTGTAGGATTATTAGATGACCCCGACACAGGAAGTTTCATGTTTAATGGTATTGAAGTCGCTCACTTCAACGAAAGAAAACGTGCTGACCTTCGAAAACGAAACATAGGTTTTGTTTTTCAAAGCTTTAATTTGATTGACGAGTTAACTGTTTTTGAGAATGTTGAACTTCCACTTATTTACCTTGGCATAAAAACACCTGAAAGAAAACAACGGGTAGAAGCAGTACTGGATAAGATGCAGATCATGCATCGCCGCAACCATTATCCGCAGCAATTATCAGGCGGGCAGCAACAACGGGGCAGTTGCAAGAGCGGTAGTAAATAAGCCTAAACTTATACTTGCAGATGAACCTACGGGTAACCTTGATTCTTCTAATGGCAACGAAGTAATGGCACTGTTAACTGACTTAAACGAGCAGGGAACAACCATCGTGATGGTAACACACTCCGAACATGATGCCCGTTACAGCCACCGAATTGTTAGAATGTTGGATGGACAAACGGTGCTGGAGAATATAATGGTATAAACCCTATGAACGGACTGGAGAAGATAGAAAATTAAAAGTGATATAGTTTATAACGATGATAAGAAAGTCATTGCAAGGAGGTACGACGAAGCAATCTGCTCCCTCAACTAAAACAGGTTTATAATCAAATTATCAGGTTGCTTCGTTCCTAACAATGACGAAGTTTATCCGTCGTACAAGTCAATAACAATAACTGTACAGCTATGAAATTCAAAACAGAAACGTTAATAACTTTTAATAATACTCATGCTACGCAACTACTTTAAAATAGCTTTTCGCAATCTGCTGAGGTATAAGTTCATTTCATTCATAAATTTATTTGGCCTTACTGTTGGTTTAACGTGTTGCCTGTTGATACTTACTTATATCCTTAACGAGTTAAGTTTCGACGTCTATAATAAAAATGCTAAGAACATTTACAGGGTAGAAAGAACGTTCCTCAATCCCGAGACCAAAATGCTTTCATTAGAGCTTGGTTCTGTTGCTCCACCCTTTGCACCGTTATTACAGAATGACTTTAAAGAGATAAAAAAAATAACACGCTTTCTTGAAGGCGGCACTACTGCTCTTCGATATAATGATAAAAGATTCAACGAGGAGAAAGTATATTTTGCTGATGAAAATCTTTTTGATGTATTTAATGTAAATGTAACAAGAGGAGATCCTTCCCGGGCTTTGAACGATCCTTATTCGATTATGCTTACTGAAGATGTAGCTAAAAAATATTTTGGCAAGGAAGACGCCCTAAATAAAATGATTCGTTTAGACAATCAGTTTACTTTTAAAGTTACAGGCACTTATAAACCCTTTCCTGCAAATGCGCATATTCATCCTGCATCATGTTATCTTTCAACACCCTGAAAGATTCTGCTATCTATGGCGAGAAGAATTTAAGAACCAATTGGGGCAACAATTCTTTCTACACCTATTTGCTTTTACCTGCCGGCTACGACCCTAAAAAGTTAGAAGCACAGTTTCCGGCTTTTTTAAACAGGCATATTGTTGAAGGCCAGGGTGGCGAATTTAAGCCGTCGGACTGGACATCTTTAACCCTAAGAAAATTAACTGATATACACCTTTACTCCCATAAAGATTCGGAAGTAGAAGAAAATGGGGATATAAAACGCGTATATATTTTCTCAGCTATTGCTTTATTCATATTGCTGATTGCCTGCATCAACTATATGAATTTATCCACTGCACGTTCGGCGTTAAGAGCAAAAGAAATCGGTGTGCGAAAAGTAGTTGGCGCAGGAAAACCTGAATTGATTGCTCAATTTTTAAGTGAATCTATTCTTATTTGCTGCATAGCTACTATCCTGGCTTTTATTCTTACATGGTTGGCTTTACCAGGGTTAAATAAAATCTCAGGCCAGTCGCTTTCCATAAACATTTTATCAAAATGGCAGACAATCCTTCCACTGGTTTTAGTGCCATTTTTTGTTGGCACCTTATCCGGTCTTTACCCTGCTATCTTTCTTTCTTCCTTTAAACCTATAAAAGTGTTGAAGGGTATTTTGAAAGTTGGTGAAGGCAATTTTTTGTTTAGGAAAGTTTTGGTTGTAACACAGTTTTCTATTTCCATTATTTTAATCATAAGCACTGCCATTGTTTTTCAGCAGTTGAAGTATATGCAGAATAAATCATTAGGTTTTGTCAGGGAGCATATAGTAACGCTTAACAACAACGCGGGTTTAAACAATTCTTTTGAATCATTCAGAACAGCATTACTTGATAATCCTAATATAAAAGAAGTTGGAAGATCTTCCCGCATACCCTCCGGCCGCTTATTAGATGCAATGGGCTCTAAGATAAATAATGGCGATTCTTTAGCCCCTACAAAAGCCGATATAAAATATGTGAGAGCAGATGAAGCTTTCAATCCAACCTATGGAATGAAAATGGTTGCAGGCAGAAACTTTTCCAAAGAGTATGGCATGGATACTTCTTCTTTCGTAATAAATGAAGCGGCGGTAAAAGTGCTGGGATTAAAATCAAATGAAGATGCTATAGGAAAACCATTTACCTATGGTAACAGGGCCGGTCATTTAATTGGTGTAGTAAATGATTTTCATTTTGAGTCTTTGCATCAGCGCATTCTTCCCATTGTACTCTTTACTTCTACAACTCAAAATAGTTATGGAAGAATATCAATTAAAATTTCGGGAAATAATATTCCTGCAGCTTTATCACATATTGAAGACACCTGGAAAAAATTTCTTCCCGAAACACCTTACGACTATTCATTCTTAGATGAACGCTTCGCAGTTTTATATAAGGCAGAGCAGCAACAGGGCAGCATTTTCACCATATTTTCCTGCATAGCCATTTTCATTGCATGCCTTGGTTTATTTGGCCTGTCAGCATTTACCATTACACAACGCATAAAAGAAATAGGCATAAGAAAAGTATTAGGTGCAAGCGTAGGCAGTATCGTTGGCTTATTATCAAAAGACTTTATGAAGCTGGTGATTATTGCCGCAGTAATTGCTTTCCCTGTGGCATGGTATGCAATGCACAACTGGCTGCAAGACTTTGCTTATCGCATAACTATTCCATGGTGGGTATTTATTATAGCCGGAGTTGCCGCAGCATTTATAGCGCTGGTAACTATAAGCTTTCACGCAATAAAAGCGGCGGTTGCTAATCCGGTAAAGAGCTTGAGGACGGAATGACCTCATACTCGTTCCTTCTCCTTGCAAAGGAGAAGGAGGCCGGGCAGTTGAAAGAAAATGAACATGAGCACTAACAAATGAACCCAGATTAGTATTCAAATATTGACAAGAGATTTGAAGATGACGTGGAAGATAAAATGTTTATTAAAGATTTGAAGCACCGCTCCTTCTCCTTTGAAAGGAGAAGGAGAAGGAGGATGAGGTAAAAATTTAAAAATACAATCATGCTAAGAAATTATATAAAAATCGCCTGGAGAAATCTTAATAAACACAAGTTGTTTTCCTTCATTAATATTTTTGGTTTAGCATCAGGGATGACTGTTTGCATGCTGGCAATGATTAAGATTAAAGATGCTTATGACTACGATACTTTTCATCCCAGCTCTAACAGAACCTACCGCATCATTACTAATCTGAACCGGAAAAATGGCGAGCATTTTTTATGTGCAAGTTCTCCCCTTCCATTGGCTGCTTATTTAAAAAATAATTTCAGCCAGGTTGATAAAAGTACCAGCGTCTATTTCGCTCGTTATGAAGTAACGGTTGATGACAAAAAGCTATCTGCAAAAGAAGCATTCGCCAGCGCAGACTTTTATACAATCTTTGGATTTAAATTAATAGCAGGCTACCCTGCTATTAAACCGCAGACAGTTGTATTAACGACCGAAACTGCGGAACGTTTTTTTGGAAAACAAAACCCAATCGGACGAACCATTACTATAGGCAATTCTGTTGGTTTCGTCGTTACAGGCATACTTGGCAAGCCTCCGTTTCCTTCACATCTAAAATTTGATATGCTTGCTTCTTCATCTGCTGTTCCCCTTTTACAGGAAGATAAAACGCGCCACGACTGGAGTGATGAAGCTGCAGCTTATACTTATATACAACTAAACGCCGGTGCATCTAATGAAGCTTTACAAAACATCTTAAAGAATGCATCAAAGCAAGTGAATACGATAATATCGCCTTCAGGCAAAAATTTTGTTTTCGACCCTCAACCTTTGGATAAAATTTCTCCCGGTACTAAGCCAATGTACAACACCACTGATGAACCCATCTTTCCTAACCTGGTTGTATTGGCCCTGCTAGGTATTGCAATGCTTTTGCTTGCATTTTTTAATTATGTCAATCTCACTTTAGCACGTTCACTAGATCGTGCCCGCGAAGTTGGTATCCGCAAAGTAGCGGGAGCTTTAAGACAACATCTCGTACTGCAATTTCTTAGCGAATCTGTTTTAGTAGCAATACTTGCATTTGCACTTGCCTATTTGCAGTTAAGATTAATCAGCACTTTGCCAACTGTGAATCGTATTATCGGTGATGCTACGCAGGATAAAAAACTGTGGCTTTATTATATTGTTTTCACTATACTTACCGGTTTGTTTGCAGGTTGGATTCCGGCTAAAGTGCTTTCTTCATTTCAGCCTGTAAGGGTTTTAAAAGGAAAGTTTAATACACGGTTGTTTGGCGGTGTTGGCTTACGAAAAACACTTACTGTAATTCAGTTGCCACATCTCTTATAGCAATAGTAACAATGGCAGTTTTTTATAAGCAGTCAGTTTATATGGCTACTGCTGATTATGGCTTTAACCGCGAACGAATACTAAATATTGAGTTGCCTGATCATTCTTATCAAAAAACAGCCACAGCGCTTTCTTCTGCTCCGGGGATTGAAGATGTTTCAGGCACTTCTGATATGTTCGGTTTTAACGGTGGCGATAACAGGCTTATTAAAGGCGAAAAGACCGGAGATTCCCTTCAAGCAGAATATTTTTCTGTAACCCCTTCGTTTATAGAAAACATGGGAATACAATTAATTGCGGGAGAAAATCTGCCTGAAGCAACTCCGGAAAAAGGAAGCAATTTTGTACTTATAAATGATGAGGCATTGCGAGCATTGAAATTTACAAATGCTTTTGATGCTTTGGGAAAACTTATCTGGTTAAATGACAGTACCAGGCTTATTGTTGCAGGAGTGGTAAAAGATTTTCATTATGCCAGCTTCCGGCGCCCTATTCAGCCTATGCTTCTTGCAAACCAACCAGATGAATTCAGAACATTGAACCTTAAAGTTGCAAAAGGCGCTGAGCAAACTATTATTCCTTCACTTAAAAGAACCTGGAAGACCTTGTATCCAAACCAGCCTTTCAAAGCAGACTGGTTTGATAAGCAATTATATGATCAGCACTTGCATAAGGATGATCTAATGTTCATTGGGTTACTAACTATGATGGCGCTTTCAATAGCCTGCCTTGGTCTTTTAGGAATGGGTGCATTTCAAATTTTCGTTTTGAAATTAATTTGTAATTTAAGGTAACCAAAAATACTTGCCATGACAAAGACTCAATATTTGGAATTAGCTTCCCAGCGTTACGATAAGTTTCGGGAGTTGAAT
>JAABUN010006571.1_pt1 | contig 13253 bp, 18 predicted proteins | sample 5559311 | NCBI WGS metagenome assembly JAABUN01 (sample SAMN10711877, study PRJNA513370) | rock metagenome | isolation source: Antarctica rocks | place: Antarctica: Victoria Land, Siegfried Peak sud | reverse complement strand
GCGGTAGCGCGCGGCAAGGCGCATCAGGACGCGCGCCTCGAGATGGAAGGACGCGCCAAAAAGCTGCTCGACGGGGCCCCCTGAGAACCCGGTTCTCGGCTCTACGGCTCCTGCGCCCATCTGGATGGTCATGTCTGCGGCTCGCCCCCTCTGTCAGGGGTAAGCGTCCGGTCACGACCATTCGGCAGGAATCGACCAAGGTTCGCCGTTTGGAAGGCAAGGTATGTAGCCTCAAAGCTGCCGCTCGATCAGGAGATGCAGAGCTGCTCGACCAGCGCTGTGATCACCACGTCGTCTACGTTCGTTTCCGCCATGGTGACATGACCGAGGTATGCCCAGTACAAGATGAGAGCGCGGGCGTTCGTCTTATCCGGAGAAGCCTCGGACGACGGGATGAGCTTGGCCAGCAAAGACAGGCGACGCTGATCGACCCTACTCAAGACGCGCGCCGCCATTGGCGATATTGTTGCCCAACTACGCACGGCCCGCTCTAACGCGACTGGGGAACGGAACACCTTTCGGATCAACTTCGGCAACGCTGTTGACAAGTCCTGACCCTCCGTTGCGCTGGCATAGGGCAGATCAACCGACACCGTCTCCCAGTGGGCGAGGACGGCCTGTTCGAAGTTCTCGACGTCCGAGAAATGCCAATAGAAGCTGCCCCGAGACACGCCCAGCAGCTTCGCCAGGCGTTCAGCTCGCAGCGACTGATGCCCGTGCTTTGCCAAATTGGTCATTGCGGCGTCGAGCCAATCCTGCCGGCTTAGGCGTCGGGTAACCATACAACCCTGTATTGACATGATCAGGCCATAGCGCAACACCATACACGTCTGTATGGAGGTGCCCGAGTGTCGATCATCCTCGTCCCCGCTGGCCTGGCCTGCATCGTTGCGGCATTGGTCCATGGCTATCTCGGTGAAACACGTCTGATCGCTCCGGCCGAATTTCAAAACCGTCAGGCGAAGGCACTTGTCGGCATGATTTGGCAGTTCAGCACGGCGACATGGGCACTCTGCGGGGCGGTCATTGCCATGTCGCCATGGCTGTTCACGGACGACGCTCGACCAGCAGCGGTCATATACGCCTGCTTGCCTATCGGGTGGGGCATCGTTGGCAACGCCTGGATAACACGCGGGCGGCATTTCGGGTGGAAAATCTTCGCTGCGATCGTCGCGGCAGCCGTCATCGGCGCACTCCTGTAGCCTACCCGCCGTGTGAATGTAGGAGCGATGGGTTGCGATGCCGCATTGCTGTGTTGATCGCATCGAGTGGAGATAAATGTGCGAAACCCCTGGCTTTTCACGGGCGGCATCCTCAGCGCTATTGCTGCGCTCCTTCACCTCTGCTCCATCGTGGGCGGTCCCGCCTGGTATCGCTTCTTCGGAGCTGGTGAACGCTTGGCGCGCCTTGCGGAGCGCAAACCGCTAACGCCAGCTCTGATCACTATAGCAATCGCCGGAATGCTGATTCTGTGGTCAGCGTACGCGCTTTCAGGCGCCGGCGTGGTTGGCCGACTACCACTTACAAGACCTGCTCTAATCGCGATCACCGCCATCTATTTACTGCGAGCGGCAGCTCTGCCGATCATGCTCAAGACAATGCCCGACCGGAGTGAAGCGTTTCTGACCTGGAGTTCGGCGATCGTGCTCGCCTATGGCGTTGTGCACGTCGTAGGACTAGCTAGCGGCTGGCATGACCTGTGCTGATCTTCGCGGATCAACTCAAACGAACGGCAGCTTATCACCTGCACGGCTGTGAAGCGGACCGTCTGAAACGTCCTAGAGCCAGACATTGACGCTGCCGCTGTCAATTGCACGTCAGTACCTCGCCGATCCGGCTTGCAGCGCCACCCGTCGCCTGACCTTCCTCGTGCCCGCGCGTGCGGCCCGCCCCTTCAGAGGAAGAGGCGGGCCGCTTCGCTCGTGACGGGTCGAAGGGTCGAGAGAGAGGCTCCCGGCCGGCCCGTCACGGAGAACCACCGTGGCCAAGTCACAACCGAAGATCACGCTCAGCGAGCAGCGCGCGATCCCGCTCGATAAGCTCGTGCTGTCACAGTCCAACGTCCGCCACGTCAAGGCGGGCGTCGCCATCGAGCAGCTCGCCGAGGATATCGCCCGGCGCACCCTGCTCCAGACCCTGACCGTCCGCGCCGTCATCGATGAGGCGGGCCAGGAGACCGGCGTCTACGAGGTTCCGGCTGGCGGCCGGCGCTTCCGCGCGCTGGAGTTGCTCGCCAAGCAGAAGCGTCTGGCGAAGAACGCGCTGATCCCCTGCATCATCCGCACCGAGGGTCTGGCCGAGGAGGACAGCCTTGCCGAGAACGTCCAGCGCGCGCCCTTGCACCCGCTCGACCAGTTCCGGGCGTTCCAGGCCATGCGCGACGCGCGACAAGGGCATGGGTGAGGAGGAGATCGCTGCGGCGTTCTTCGTGTCGGTCGCGGTCGTCAAGCAGCGGCTGCGCTTGGCGGCGGTTACCCGCGCGGGACTCACCACCAACCTCGTCATCAACACCGACCGGCGGACCTATCACCTCGAGCTCAGGTCGAGCTCGTCCTCAAGGCCTGCAACAGCTCGACTCAACGTCGACTGACGGACGTGGGAATACATGGAGGCCCGACGAAAACTTCCCGCTTCCGCAACCGCGATGAGATATCTCAGCTCACGGAGGTCCACGTTCGTCTCGACGAATCGAGCGGCGACATGAGGTTAGCAACAGCGCCGATGATGATTGAGCGACCAAAGCTTAAGCCGCGACACCCGACGGCATTGTGCGGGACTCCGCAGATGATGACAACGATACTAAAGTTTGCTTCGTGTAGATAGGCCTACGACCTAACAGTACAAGGGGACGTCCGCCGTCGTAGCTTTAGTCATCCTCGTGTTTGAGACAGGTTTACTCACGGCGTTAGACGACCAAGCAACTCACCGGTTTCGATCGCCTCGCCGAAGTGGTGCGCGATGTTCTCCCGGAAGTACGCGGTTTGATCCGCGGTGAAGCCACAACTCGCATCGCTGACGACGAGCGGTCGATATCCGATGTCGTGCGCCTCCCGCATCGTAGATTCCACGCAGACATGGATGGCAAAGCCCATCAGAATGACGGTGTCGACATTGAATGCCCGCAAGAACGCATCCAGCGTGGAATTCTTCAGGACGCTCGCGCCCGACCTTCCGGTGACGACGAATTCTCCTTCGCGTGGGTCGAAGGGCGGGACGAAGTCCGGCCCGTCGGTGGTCCAGATCCCCGCTTGCGAGATCGCTTTTCGGATGCCGACCGCGTTCCCTCCGCCGCCATAGACCAGATAGTCCTGGTCGCCGCGAAGGTTCAGCCCGGCATGAGCAATCCTCCAACCTCCGGCGCGGGCTTCTTCGATGATGGCGGTCGCGTTCTTCACGACGCTATGGAACTGCTCCTTGTCCTCGATCAGACGTGTTTGGAGGTACCCCTCCGGGTTGAACCACTCGTGCTGGAACTCGATGAAAATTAGAGCGCAATTTTCCTTGCGAAAGTCGAGCATACCGATCCCTCCAGCATTCTTGAGACGCTGGCAGGCGAACGCGGTGCCAAGGGAATCGATGAAGAAGTGAGCAATTTTTGGCGATAGCCGCCCGAGATCAGCTATTGAGCGACAGCCCGACGTACGGATCGATCCCGCAGGCGTGACCGAAGTGACGTCGAAACTCGGCCTGAAAACGGTCGAAACGATCGTAGCCCATCAATCCCGCCACCTCCGCTATCGGTCGGCCGGCACGGTGAAGGTTGCGTATCCGCTCGAGGCGGCGGATCCGAACGAACTTCATCGGAGTGGACCCCGTCGCGCGCTTGAAGCTGCGCACGAAGTGAAATGGACTCAGCGCGCCCACCTTCGCCAAGCGCTCAACGGTCATCGGTTCCCCACAATGAGCTTCGACGAATTCGAGAACGCGGGATAGCCGTCGCTGGTCTAACCCGCCGTCGCCGCGCTGCCGACTTCGCCCCCCAAACCACCGCTTGAAGGCTCGTGCATAGATCAGGCGAACGAGCAAATCCCGTTCGGTGTCTGAAAGAATGATGGCGCCATGAACGAAAGAGCGGAGGCGTGTGGCTGCACTCAGTATGTAAGTGTCCGGCTCGTTCCATCGATCGTCGAGAGCCGCATTGCGCCCAACCGAGAGTTCGTCCGCCACAGAGGCGCGCAACTCAGCATCGGCTACAAGCTCGATGCACTCCGTAGGCTCGCTGGTCCGCAACCAACAACACGGCTCACCACCCGTGATTGTCACACTTTCGCGCGCGACATGCCGTACCCTCGACCGCCTCCCGTCACTGGCAACCACTATCGCGGATCGCATAGGCGTGAAAGCAAATGCAATCGATGACGGCGCCGAAATGACGCCGGAATGCCTGCCGTCAAGAGGAGCAAAATAGCCATGCATGAGCTCAACACCCTGCCACCATAAGCGCTTGGCTTTAAGATCCATCGGGTGTTCGCCAGCCGGCATTTGTCCTCCATCGTGACAGCCCATACCTTGGAGGCCGTCTCGAAACGCGGGGCGGGGGGTGCATAGCCGGGGCTAGGTGTGTTCCGGACGGCTGTCGAAGCCAGTCTGGATTGCACCATGTGGACACCAGCCACCCGTCGGCGGCATGACCGCGAGCACCTGCGCTACGCAAGCGATCTAACGGATGCAGAGTGGGCGCTGCTGGAGCCCCGCCTGCCTCCGCCGAAGCGGACGCGCCGGCGGCGGGCGACGCGCTTAGCCACGCCGCTCTGTCCCGCAACGGGTCGCTTGTCGGGCCTGTCGAGGACAGAGGGGGATGCTTTTCGCCAGTAGCCAATGCCCAGGGGGGATCGACAAGCGGACACTTCTCGATCTGCTCGCCGGCGCAAGTAAGGCGGACCCCTTCCCGCGTCCGCTCGAACAGCGACGCGCCGAGCATGTCTTCGAGGTTGCCGATCCGCCGGCTGAGGACCGACTGCTTCACGCCCGACGCTTCTGCTCGCGCGGCGAAAGCCACCGGCCTCGGTCACAGCTAGGAACGTGCGCAGGGCATCGAGATCGGGTTCTAACTTGGCACCCCTCAAACTGACCATGTCCCAAGCGAACATGGTCAAAGCCGTGGTTAGCTTCTCAGCCGTTCCTCAAACCATTGCTGGACTGGTCGCCATCAGGAGCGGCCGCCTTTTCCCGCCACCCAGTCCGGATTTCGGCGTTCTCCAACGTTGCTCGGGGCTGAAGCATTTCGGGGTTGAATGAGGCTGGCGTGTTGCTGTGCCGGATTCTGTGCGGCCAGGAGGCGTCGCCGAGAGCGCCCCGACCGATCGAGACGAAATCGGCATCGCCGGCTTCAATCATGGCAACCGCCCTTTCGAGATCGTGCAGCGAGCCATTCGCGATGACTGGCAGCCCACCCGAGTGCTGCTTGGCGAGCGCGGCCAGTGTGCGAGAGTCGCCTCCGAACGCCGGTCGCCAAGCCTCGAACTCCGTCGTGTGCAAATAATCCGGTCGAGCGGCGGCAATCGCCGAGAATATCGCTTCCGCATCGACCTCGGCACCGGCCCAGCGATGGTCGAAGTCGTTGACCTTGGCCTGCGAGAGACGAATTCCGATGGGAAAGTCGTTTCCGACGGCGAAGCGCACCGCCCTAAGGACCTCGCAGGCGAACAGCACCCGATCCGCGGCGCTGCCGCTATATGCGTCGGAGCGAATGTTGGTGTAGTCAGTCAGGAACTGGTCGATGAGATAGCCGTTCGCGCCATGGATCTCGACCCCGTCAAAGCCGGCGACATCCCGGGCCAACAGCGCCGATTTGGCGAAGCCTTGAACTGCTTGCCCAATTTCCTCGATCGACGTGGCGCGTGGGGTTTGGTAAGGTCCCGCTCCTCCGTAGATGGTCATTTGGGTGCCCTTTGGCCGGACCGCTGACGGTCCAACCGTCTCGCCTGAATGACGGTTGTGCTGGGCGATTGCTCCGGCGTGCATGAGCTGGGCGAAGATCCGGCCTCCAGCAGTTTGAACGGCCCGCACCACTGGAATCCACGCGGCCGCCTGGATCTCGTCAAAGATGCCGGGCTGATGGGCATAGCCCTGCGAGTAGAAGCGATCGGTGTATATGCCCTCGGTGATGACGAGGCCGAAGCCACCGGAGGCGAACTTCCCATAGTAGCGGGCCATCGAGTCGGTCGCCTGCCCATCTTCGGTGGCGCTCGTCCTCGTCATCGGCGCGACGACCATCCTATTAGGCAAAGTCAGGCCCGCAATCCGGCCCGGCGCAAAGAGGAGGTTGCGATTCATCAAAACTGGGACGGCGCGGGTCATGACGCGCTCGCGACCGCAACCGCCTCGATCTCGATCATCGCGTCCGGCGAATAGAGGCTCGCGACCTCCACGATCGTATCGGCCGGATACGGTGACGAAAAGTACTCCCGACGCAGATCGACGATCTTGGGAAAGTGCGTCATGTCGGTGAGGAAGATCGTCACCTTGACGACGTTCGCGAGACTGGCTCCTCCGGCCCGCAGCGCGCGATCCAGATTGCGGAAGGCTTGCGCGGCTTGTGCATCGAAGTCGCCGGCGCCGACGATCTTCCCATCATCACCGATCGCGGCCTGGCCCGAAATGAAGAGGAAGCCGCCCGCCCGGATTCCTTGCGAAAGGAGGAAGGGCTCGTAGGGGTCGGGCTGGGTGATGATCCGTTCGACACGCATGATTGTCTCCTGCTTGAGCGAGGCCGGGCCGGGTCGGCGCCAACACATTCGGCGTGCGCATCCGAAGGTCGGAAGGCAGGCCCAAGCCGCAGCGAGATGCAACAATGCAGCTCATGCATTGGCCTGTTTGCGTCCGACAGATAAGGGTCTATGGGATGGGGAACAAAGTCGAATACCTCAGTCGATAACTGAGTATGATTCACCTATGATCTCAGCCCGCAAACTCCCGCCCCTGGCAGCGTTGCGCGCCTTCGAGGCAGCCGCCCGCCATCTCAGCTTTCGAAGGGCGGCGGACGAGTTGGCTGTTACGCCGACCGCGATCAGCCATCAGGTCAGGCTTCTGGAAGAGACGCTCGGCCTTGCCCTGTTCGAGCGCCACACCCGCCGCGTATCGCTGACGGCATCGGGCGACGCTTTGTTTCCAGCCTTGCAAATTGGGTTCGACGCCTTCGCCGAGGCAATTGCCGGGCTCTACCCGCAGTCGAAGCGGAGGGCCGTGACGCTTTCGGCTACGACTCTCTTCACTGCCTGCCGGCTCATACCTCGGATCGGCGCGTTCCGCGAGCGCTTCCCCGAGTTCGAGCTTCGATTGCATGCCGCAGAGACGGTGGTCGATCTTCACGGGGGCGTCGCGGACGCCGCGGTCCGTTACGGCCGGGCTCCTTTTCCGCGCCTCATCTCGCATCATCTCTGCGACGAGTTGTTCGGAGTCGTTTGCAGCCCGCGAATGTCCCTCAACGTACCCGAGGACCTCAAGAGCGTCACGTTGCTTCATGCAGAATGGTACAAGCAGAGCGACCGAACGCCGAATTGGCGGCGCTGGAAGCAGGAAGCACGAGCCGATTGGCTGGACATCGAACGAGGTCCGCACTTCACCGATGAGAGCCACGCCATACAAGCGGCGATCGCTGGGCAGGGCGTGGCGGTGGCCAGCCTCATTCTCTTGCGCGACGAACTCGCCAGCGGCGTGCTGGCTCAGCCCTTTGGGCCATTGATTGCAGGCGACGAGTACCATTTCGTAGCAACGCCAGAGAACATGGTCTGCGACGACGTGATCGCGTTGAAAGATTGGCTGACTGCCGACTTCTCCTCACACTGACGATAATGCGGGTGGCCGGGGTCGAACCGGCACTCCTTTCGGAACTAGATTTGGAAGCGAACGCCTGCTCGCCACGATCAGAACGCCACGACGTGCTCTGCCGTTCTAGGGTCAGGACCTCTGCGGCGGACGTCTCGTGATCATCGAGCGCTTCCGCCGAGGCGAGGCTCCGCGGCTGCGCCCCACCGCCAATCGGTTCGACACGTCATGATCGCCGTCCCGGACGAGACCATGATCACTGGCCGATGCCTCGCGGGCTCACCGAACCGCCGCGGTCCCGCTCGTGCTACCGGCGCAGCCCGGGCACGTGTGACCCTCAGCCGGCCAGAAGCGCGCTCGACCCGTGCCGCCGGACCTCGCCGAACCTGCGCCCGAAGAGCGTCTTCGCGACCGTGAGGCACAGAACGGTCAGGACCAAGGGCTCGCTCTCGCCCACCACCGCCCGCCTCATGGTCTTCAAGCTCGTCATGGCCGCCTCGAAAACGTGGCGGCGCCTGAAGGGTGAGAACCAGTTGCCGAAGGTCGTCGCCGGTGTCACCTTCCAGGACGGGACAGAGGTCACCGAGCGCCCATCAACCCGCGCCGCCTGACCGCCTCGTCACCCACAATCCAGCATAGCTCGAGCGACACCCCTTCCGCGCAGAACGCGCGTGTTACATTGCTGCCCATGGACGTCGTCTGGACGCCCTTGCATCTGAGAGGCTTCTCTGATTGGGGTTGTTGAGGTCAAGCTGCTCCTGTTCGGTTCTCGTCCCGGATCGTGTCGCGCCCGCGGGTCACTCGCTTCTCTTCGCGGTCGGCGCAGGCCCGCCGCATGATGGGGTCAGGAGGGCGAGGCGTCTCAATCTGTTTCACGACCTTGCGGGCTCTCGCCCTGCAGGTTCGAGACTCTCAACGAGATCGCCTCGCCCATCGTCCCCACGGGAACGATCCGGTTCACCCTCTCGGGCGAGTTCGTAGTGTTCGATCCTCCTGAGCGTTCAAGCTGCCGCGAAGCCGGCGCCCGCCCCGGGGTCCCGGCCGAAGCGGAACTCGGTCCCGTCGCTCCACATCCGGTGCAGGATAACGGCGAGCTTGCGGGCGACCGCGACGCGGGCGCGGGCCATGCCTCGAGCCTTGGCGAGCGTCATGCCCCAAGCCCGCAGGCTCGACCATTTCTTGCTCCGCACGAGCAGCGAATGCGCCGCCTCGTAGAGGGCCGTGCGGGCGAGCTCGTCGCCGCATCGGCTCACCTTGCCCTGGATGTCCGTTTCGCCGGATTGGTAGCGCGCCGGGGTCAGGCCGAGATGGGCGCCCACGTCCCGCGAGCGCCTGAAGCGGTCCGGCCGGTCGATGGTCGCCCGGAAGGCGAGCGCGGTGATAGGCCCGACGCCCGGGACGCTCATCAGCCGCCGGCAGACCTGTTCCTGGCGGACGATGTCCAGCACCTGCTTGGTCAGCCGGGCGAGCTGGTCCAGCATCGTGGCCAGGATCGCAAGCAGCGGCTCGACGAGAGCCATCACGGCCCGATCCTCGTCGGCGAGTTCGCGCACGCGCCCGGCGAAGGCGGCGCGGCCCGGCGTGCCGAGCTTGAGCCCGGCCTCTCGCAGCACCGCCCGGACCACGTTCTCGATCGAGCGCATCTCATTGAGCACGGTGCGGCGGGCGACCAGGAGCGAGCGCCACAGCCGGCACTGGCGGCTCTTCACGTGGACCTTCCGGAACCAGCCCGTGCGCATGATCTGCGCCAGAGCGCGAGCGTCGTTGCGGTCGGTCTTGTTCGGCATCGTCTTCATGGCCGCGTTGGCCTGGCGCGTCTCGATGCAGATCGCCGGCAGGCCAGCGTCCCGCAACCCGTCGTGAAGCCAGGCCGTGAGCGAGCAGGCCTCCAGGCCGATACGCTCAAGCGGCAGGTCGATCCCTCTCAACGCTGCGGCCAGAGCCTCCGGCTCGCTCGCGGCCCGCGCCTCCTTGACGATCCGCCCGGTCCCGTCGACCACGCAGATCGCCGTCTCTTCCAGTGACACGTCCAGTCCGGCATAATGGTTCATGGCTGCTCCTTCCTGATGCTTGTGGCCGCTCAACACGGACCACGTTCCAACATCTCGAATGGAGCAGCCAACCCCCGGCCGAGCCCCCAATCACCCCATCTGACCATGTCCCAAATCTTACTCGCAGCGGGCGCTCTGATCTTCTTGGCTCTTGGGGCCGGCCATGCCGTTCTGACGCTTCGCGACCTTTCGGTTCCCCGCGCCTTCACGCCCACCGACCCAAGCTTACGTCGCGCGATGCAAGAGTCGACGTTGGCCCTCAGCCCCCGCCTTAACTTCTGGAACGCCTGGCTTGGGTTCAATCTTAGCCACAGCCTCGGGCTAGTGCTGTTCGGCGGGGGCCTGATCACCGTCGCTTGGCTTCACTTCCCCGCTTATGCGCAGAGCCTGTCCATGCAGGTTGCGGCGGCTGTGGTCGCTGGCGCGTATCTTGTTCTCTCGCTCCGCTTCTGGTTCTGGGGTCCCGTGGCAGGAACTGGGATCGGCCTCGTCTGCTTTCTGACCGCCGCCTTCCTTCTCCACGCGACCTGATCCGCTGACGGACTCAATGGCCGCCTACAGGAAGCCGACTTTTCGCACTTCCGTCATGAGTCAGCCTTCCCCCTTTCCCCAATATTCGGAGGGCACCTGCGCTAGCGCCTCGAAACGCCGAGGCAATCAGGGGACCTGGCCGAGGCCAAGGTCGAGAACATCGAAGCCGGAACTGGAGCGACCGCCGCGGCGGGTCCCGTACGAAGCTGATGGAAGTCGATGATCCTGCAGGTCACGCGACGGTCGCAGCTCTGCATCATGAGGAGCGCGAGTTCTGAAGGGTCGGGTTTTCACGCGAGCGCCGAACACGGGCTTCACTGACTGAGCGCGAAGGCCTAAGATCTCCGGCCACAACGGATTACCCCCGCACACTCGTCCATCCCCCGTCGGCGTGCGGTGTCAGCATGGGACTGTTCACTCAAGGCCCGACATCCGCCGGCGCGAGCTTGAGCTCGGCCTAGCTAGCATGCCCAGGCCGGGGTTCGGACGTCCGCGGCTGCTAGTCCGAGGCATTGGTCGGCGACCTACGAGCGAGAGGGCCCACCTTGGCCCACCTTACATGCCGTTGCGTTCTCCTAGGGTTGTGCCAGGATGACCAGACCTGCCGGCGGAGCACGCGAAATGTTCACGGTTCATGGCACGCCCCGAGTCGAACGCAGCGAGCCCGGTAACGCGGATCGAACGTCGCCTTTCGGCTGGGCGCGGGTTAGTGATCCGGTCTGAACAATCTCGATGTCGACCATGTCACATTGACCGTGCTTAGTCGTCCTTCGGAGCATGATTGCCGCTGTTCGCCTTATTTGCCTGCTTCTGGGCCTGCTCCTCGGGGCGAACGGGGCGGTGATGCTGAGTGATCCCGGCGGCTGGTACAGCGCGGTGCCGGGAGTGATTGAAAGCGGGCCGCTGAACACGCACTTCATGCGGGACATCGGGGCGGCCTACGTCCTGATGGGCGTGGCGCTCCTGCTCGCCGCCGCTAAACCCGCGGCGGGAGCGCCATTCGTGGCTGGGTCGGCGCTATGGCTGATCGCCCATGCGGCCATCCACTTGGCGGAGCTGACGGTGTGCGGCGACCCCACAACCATGTTCGTCCGCGACTTTCCGGGCGTGCACGTACCGGCCCTGCTGACAGCGACTCTGGCCATTTTTCTCAATAGATGGAGGCGAACTCATGCTGACATGGCTCATAGGGCGTAGGCTTGACGCGTTCGAGCGCGAGTGGGGCTATGACGCCGCGTACATGCGAATGGTGCTGCAGGCGGACCGGGCGGGGTTCCTGAAATTCGCGCGCGGTACGGCTTTCGCCCAGCACCGCGCGCCAGAGGCGCCGAAGGCCGCTTGGTATGCCGCCAAGTTGTCGGCCGTGATGTTCGAGGATTGTGGACCATGCGCACAGTTGGCCGTGACGATGGCTGAGCGAGGGGGTGTGGCGACGGAGACCTTGCGGGCGCTCATTGAGGGCGATGGCGCTCGGATCGACCCAGCCGCTGCGCTTGGGTTCGAGTTCGCCCAAGCTGTGCTTCGCCGAGATGACGAACGAGCGGACCAGCTCCGGGAAGAAATCAAGCGGCGTTGGGGCGAGCGAGCCTTGGTGTCCATCAGCCTGGCGCTGACGGGGGTCCGCATGTTTCCCACTTTGAAGCGAGCGCTGGGTCATGGGCGCGAATGCCGGCGGCTGATCGTGGCAGGAGAGGCCGTGATCGTCGGACGAGGGTTGAAAGCTGTGGCTGCATGACAGAGGCGGGCGCTGACTTCGAGCGGATCCGGCCGCGGCTGAAGGCTATCGCCTATCGCATGCTGGGCTCGGTCGCCGACGCGGAGTAACGCGTCTGCCGGGAGGTCAGGATCCCGATGGCCTACTGGAAGGTGGTCGCCTTCCTCAACGACGACGGCCAGCCGTCCGCGACCGCCTATATTGTCGACCAGGTGGAGGAGCTAGCCCGCGACGAAGATGATTTGGGTCACGCGCGGGACGGACTTGACGCGGGTCTACGGCGGAGGCGGGGCCGACCAGCTCGCCGCACGCGGCGAGCTCGGCTCGGCGTTGCGCGCGCTCGTCGACAGCGGTCGGGTCACGCTGATCGCCGGTTGGCGAAGGAGGTCGAGGCCGTGAACCAATACGCCGCCGTGATGTAGAGCCCGACGGCGAGCGGGATGGCCTCCAGGCGGAACCGCGCCACCGTGAGAATCTCGTCAAGAGCCCGAAGGTGGCCACGAACTCCGCGACCAGAGCGCCGGACCGGTGCGAGCCTTGGGCGCGAGCTGCAGCAACGGCAGGTCTAACATGGCATGGGCCGCGAGCGTGCCGAGGCAGCCCGAGCCCGGGAACACCACGACCCCGATCGGCAGGACGTCGAGCAACTGGTGGTTGCGCTTGAACGGCGCCGCCTTGGCGTGGCGGGTGAAGTCGGGCTTGAAGGCGACCTGCGGGACCTTTCGGCTGTCGGCCCAGCAGGCGGCGATCCGCTCGGCGCCCTTCGGCGATCCGCCGGCCGGTTTCCGATCTGAAGCCGGCCGCTGTACCGACGTGAAGCCGGCCACCCTTCCAATCTGAAGGCGGCCAGGAGCGCAGCGTCCCCACGGGTCGTGGGGGATGATCATGTTGGGAACCGATGAGGTCAAGCGGCTGGTTCGGGCGGCTTTCGTTTGTGCAGGCTCTCGCCGGAGAGTTCGATGCGATAGGCGTTGTGGATGACGCGATCGAGCACGGCGTCGGCGAGTGTTGGAATGCCGATGATGTCGTACCAGCGGTCGACCGGCACCTGGCTCGTGATCAGGATGGAGCCGGCGTCGTAGCGGTCCTCGACGATCTCCAGGAGGTCGCGCGCCTGCTTGGGGAGCAGTGGCTCGGGTCCCCCATCGTCGAGCACGAGCAGGTTGACGCGGGCGAGCTGGCGAAGAAGC
>JAABUN010006570.1_pt1 | contig 13260 bp, 9 predicted proteins | sample 5559311 | NCBI WGS metagenome assembly JAABUN01 (sample SAMN10711877, study PRJNA513370) | rock metagenome | isolation source: Antarctica rocks | place: Antarctica: Victoria Land, Siegfried Peak sud | reverse complement strand
TGAAGATCCCCGCCGTGGCGGAGATGGAGCGGGTGATGGCGGCGACGACCCTGCCCGCGGTCATCCTCGGCGGCGAGGTGAGCGCCGACCCCGACGCCGCCTTCGAGGCTTGGCGGGTGGCGCTGGCTCAGCCGACCGTGATGGGGCTCGTCGCAGGGCGGTCGCTGCTCTACCCCGGCGACGACGACGTGGCGGCCGCCGTCGACACCGCAGTGAGCCTGCTCCCCAAGGCCGGGGCCCGCGCATGACCTTGAGCACGGAGATCACCCCCGGGAAGGATGGTCTGACCTTCTGCGGCCTCCGCGTCCTCGAGCTGCGTCCGGGCGATTCGCACGCCTTTGACTCGGGCGAGCACGAGCTGATCGTCCTGCCGCTGGCCGGCGGGTGCGCGGTCGCGTGCGGCTCTGAGCGCTTCGAGCTCGAAGGCCGCGACGACGTCTTCTCCCGGGTCACCGACTTCGTCTACGTGCCGCGCGAGGAACGGGTCGAGATCACCTCCGAGGCCGGGGGGCGTTTCGCGCTGCCGTCCTCGCGAGCGCGGGAGCGCGCGGCCGGGCCGACGTACGTGGCGGCGGAGGGCGTGGCGGTCGAACTGCGCGGAGCGGGGCGGGCGAGCCGGCAGGTCAACAACTTCTGCTCGCCCGAGGCTTTCGCAGCCGACAGGCTGATCGCCGTCGAAGTCCTCACCCCGGGCGGGAACTGGTCCTCGTATCCGCCGCACAAGCACGACGAGGAGATCGACGGCGAGGAGGCGGCGCTCGAGGAGATCTATTACTTCGAGGTCGGCGGCGGCCCCGACGGCCCCGGCTTCGGCTACCAGCGCGTCTACGGTTCAGGCCCCGGCCGGGAGATCGACGTCTGCCAGGAGGTTCGCACGGGTGACGTGGTGCTCGTCCCGCACGGCTACCACGGTCCCTCGATGGCGCCGCCCGGCTATCCCCTCTACTACCTCAACGTGATGGCGGGTCCAGGTGAGGAGCGGGCCTGGCGCTTCCGCGATGACCCGGAGCATGCGTGGCTGCGTGAGACCTGGGCCGATCAGGAGATCGATCCGCGGCTGCCGATGACCACCGCCCGGAGGACTCCGTGAAGCTCACCGTCGGCCAGGCCCTCGTCTCCTTCCTGGCGAACCAGTATTCCGAGCGCGACGGTGTGGAGCACAAGCTCATCGCGGGATGCTTCGGCATCTTCGGCCACGGTAACGTCGCCGGCATCGGTCAGGCGTTGCTGCAGACAGAGCTGGCGGATCCGGTGGCCCTTCCGTACCACCAGGCACGCAACGAGCAGGGGATGGTCCACGCTGCGACCGCCTTCGCACGGATGAACAACCGGCTCTCGACCTTCGCGTGCACGAGCTCGATCGGCCCGGGCGCGACCAACATGGTGACCGGTGCCGCCCTCGCGACCGTCAACCGCTTGCCGGTCCTGCTGTTGCCGGGCGACATCTTCGCCACCCGCATCGCGAGCCCGGTGCTCCAGGAGCTCGAGGATCCCACCTCCTACGACGTGTCGGTCAACGACTGCTTCAAGCCGGTCTCGCGCTTCTGGGACCGCATCAACCGCCCCGAGCAGCTGATGGCGAGCCTCCTGGCGGCCATGCGGGTGCTCACCGACCCGATCGAGACCGGTGCTGTAACCCTCGCCCTGCCCCAGGACGTGCAGGCGGAGGCCTTCGACTGGCCCGGCGCCTTCTTCGCCCGGCGGGTGTGGACCGTGCGCCGGCCGCCACCCGAGCCGCGGGAACTCGACCGCGCCGTTGCGTTGCTGCGCGAGGCTGAGCGGCCGCTCATCGTGGCGGGCGGTGGCGTCATCTATTCAGACGCCACGGACGCGTTGCGGGAGTTCGTCGAGGCGACCGGGATCCCGGTCGCCGAGACCCAGGCGGGCAAGGGGGCGCTGCCCTACGACCACGCGTGCGCAGTCGGCGCGATCGGCGCCACGGGCACCACCGCCGCCAACGCGCTCGCCCGGGAGGCCGATGTCGTGCTCGGCCTGGGCACCCGTTGGAGCGACTTCACGTCGGCCTCGAGGAGCCTGCACACCCATCCCGGCGTCCGCTTCATCAACCTCAACGTCGCGCCGGTCGACGCCTACAAGCAGTCCGCCCTGCCCCTGGTGGCCGACGCCCGAGCCGGGCTCGAGGGGCTCACCCAGGCGCTCCGGGACTGGTCGGCGCCCGTCGGCCACACAGAGCGCGCCGGAAGGCTCGCGGCCGAGTGGGAGGCCACGGTGGAGCGGGCGTACACGCTCGGCCACGGCCCGCGGCCCTCCCAGAGCGAGGTGCTCGGCGTGGTGAACCGGGTCAGCGGCCCGCGCGACGTCGTGGTCTGCGCCGCGGGCTCCATGCCCGGCGATCTGCACAAGCTGTGGCGCACGCGCGACCCGAAGGGCTACCACGTCGAGTACGGCTTCTCGTGCATGGGCTACGAGATCGCGGGGGGACTCGGGGTCAAGCTCGCCGATCCGTCGCGTGAGGTCTTCGTGCTGGTCGGCGACGGCTCCTACCTGATGATGGCCCAGGAGATCGTCACGGCTGTCGCCGAGGGGATCAAGCTCACGATCGTGCTCGTCCAGAATCACGGATACGCGTCAATCGGCGCGCTGTCGGAGAGCATCGGCTCGCAGCGCTTCGGGACGAGTTACCGCTACCGCAGCCGGCAGACCGGCCGGCTGGACGGCGACGTGCTGCCCGTGGACCTCGCCGCCAACGCCGCGTCGCTCGGGGCGATGGTGCTCCGCACGAGCACCATCGCGGAGTTCGAGACGGCGCTGCGCGAGGCGAGCGCTTCGGATACGACGACCCTGGTCGAGGTCCAGACCGACCCGCTCATCGGCGCCCCCGACTCCGAGGCGTGGTGGGACGTGCCGGTGGCCGAGGTCTCAGAGCTCGAGAGCACACGTGACGCGCGCGCCGGCTACGAACGTGACAAGCGCACCCAGCAGACCTATTTGAACGTTCCCGAGAAGGTGAGGACGCCGTGAGCACCGTCCAGCTCAAGACCATCGAGCATCAGATCGGCGGGCGGTCTACCGCCGGCGCCTCGACCAGGACCGCACCGGTCTACAACCCCGCGACGGGCGAGGAGCAGGCGAAGGTCCTGCTCGCCGAGGCCGCCGACGTCGATGCGGCAGTCCAGGCTGCCGTCGAGGCGTTCGAGGAGTGGCGGGAGGTCTCGGTCGTGCGCCGGTCGCGGATCATGTTCGCCTTCCGCAACCTGGTCGAGAAGCACCTCGACGACCTCGCGCGCATCGTGGCCGCCGAGCACGGCAAGGTGGTGGCCGACGCCAAGGGGGAGGTCACCCGGGGAATGGAGGTGGCCGAGTACGCGTGCGGGATCCCGCAGCTGATGAAGGGCGAGTACTCAGACCAGGTCTCCACGGACGTGGACCTCTTCTCCTTCCGCCAGCCGCTCGGCGTCTGCGCCGGCATCACTCCTTTCAACTTCCCGGTGATGGTGCCGATGTGGATGCACCCGATGGCGATCGCGACGGGCAACACCTTCGTCCTCAAGCCCTCCGAGCGCGATCCGTCGGCGTCCAACTTCATCGCCGAGCTCTACCGGGAGGCCGGCCTTCCCGACGGCGTCTTCAACGTCGTCCACGGCGACAAGACGGCGGTCGACGCCCTGCTCGATCATCCAGAGGTCGCCGCGGTGTCCTTCGTCGGCTCGACGCCCATCGCCTCCTACGTCCACGAGCGCGGTACCGCGAGCGGCAAGCGCGTGCAGGCGCTAGGCGGAGCCAAGAACCATGCGGTAGTGCTGCCCGACGCCGATCTCGACTTCGCTACGGACCAGCTGATCGCCGCGGGCTACGGCTCGGCCGGGCAGCGCTGCATGGCGATCTCGGTGGCCGTCGCCGTGGGAGAAGTCGCCGATCCACTGGTCGAGCGCCTCAAGGCCAAGGCGCTCGAGTTGAAGGTCGGTCCGGGTCTCGAGCCCGAGTCGGACATGGGCCCCGTGGTCACCGCGCAGGCGCTCGAGCGCATCACTGGCTACATCGACAGCGGTGAGCAGGCGGGCGCCGCGATGCCCGTCGACGGGCGTGAGCTCGAGGTCGACGGCGACGGCTTCTTCGTCGGCCCGACGCTGTTCGATCAGGTGACGACGGACATGGACATCTACCGTGACGAGATCTTCGGGCCCGTCCTGGTCGTCGTGCGGGTCGACTCGCTGCTCGAGGCGATCGAGCTGATCAACCGCAATTCCTGGGCGAACGGCACGGCGATCTTCACCTCCAGCGGCCAGGCCGCCCGCACCTTCCAGCGCCACGTCGAGGTCGGGATGATCGGCGTCAACGTCCCGATCCCGGTGCCGATGGCCTTCTACTCCTTCGGCGGCTGGAAGTCGTCGCTGTTCGGCGACAAGCACGTGCACGGGCCTGAAGGCGTGCAGTTCTACACGCGAGGCAAGGTCGTCACGACCCGCTGGCCCGAGACGGCCGCCACCCCCGACCCCGGAACCATGCACTTTCCGACGGCGGTCTGAATGGTTGCCCGCATCGGCGTCGTCGGCACCGGGATGATGGGCGCCGCCCACGCGCGCATCCTCAACGATGGGATACAGGAGGCGGCGGTGGTAGCGGTCTCGGATTCAGATCGCGCACGCGCTCAGTCCGCCGCGGCGACGGCGGGTGACGGCGTCCGCGTCGTAGCCGATCCGCACGACCTCATCACCGATCCGGGAATCGACGCAGTCGTCATCGCGACCACCGACGAGACCCACGAGGGATTCGTGCTCGCATGTCTGTCCGCCGGCAAGCCCGTCCTGTGCGAGAAGCCGCTCGCCACGACGGCCACGGCGAGCCTGCGAATCATGGAGGAGGAGACGGCGCTGGGGCGCAGACTCGTCCAGGTCGGCTTCATGCGCCGCTATGACCCGGCTTACGCGCTTGTCAAGCGCGAGGTGGAGGACGGGGCGGTGGGCCGGCTGCTGTTCGTGCACTGCGCGCACCGCAACGCGAGCGTCCCGCCGACCTTCACGTCAGAGATGCTGATCACGAGCTCGGTGACGCACGAGATCGACGCCGCGCGCTGGCTCACCGGTCAGGAGGTGGTCGCGGCGACGGTTTACACACCGCGCTCCACGAGCCAGGCCCCCGCCGGGCTCAAGGATCCGCAGTTCGTCGTGCTCGAGACCCGGGACGGTGTCCTGATCGACATCGAGATCTTCGTCAACGCCCGCTACGGCTACGAGATCTGCTGCGAGCTGGTGGGAGAGCACGGCACCGTCGCGATCCCGCCCGCCGTCTCCACCGACTTCCGCGGCCGCTTCGCGCAGGCTTACGAGCACGAGCTGCGGGCCTGGGTGACGGGGATCGCGAACGGCGGACCGTCCGGCCCGAGCGCCTGGGACGGCTACGCCGCCAGCGCGGTGGCTGACGCTTGTCTTGCCTCCCTGGCTTCGGGCGCGCCGGCTGCGGTCGGCCTCGCAGCCCGCCCGGCCCTCTACGCCTGAGCTAGGAGCCGTCCGGAAGTCCTTTGGGTTATTTGAAGGAGGCTGGCGGGAGGCGGCGAAGTGATGGGCGTGCCCCGGGCGAAGTGATGGGCGTGCCCCGGACCAGCCGCTACGTGATCGAGCTGAGCGCTGACGAGCGCGATCAGCTCGAGCGTCGCGCGCGGGAGGTCACGGCACCGTGGCGTGAAGTGCAGCGCGCGGATGATCCTACGCGGCCGAGGGAATGGCGGACTATCGCAATGTCACCACGGCTTGAGAAGCCCTCCCCGAATCTCGACTCTAGGCGCGACGAGTCGTGATCGACTTGCGCGATATTTGCGTTTCATCGACAGCTCGGCCGTGCACGCGAGCGTCCGCGCTCGGAACGCCGCTGGTCGGCTCGTTCTCGTGAGTGCGGCTCCGCCGGTCGACCGCGTGTTCGTCCTGAAGAGGAGCTCGCGACGTGGGAGATCTATGCCGATCCGACCGGACCGGCTGTCTCGAACCGCTTCCGGAGTCGCACCGTGGAGCAGCAAATCGACTCACCAGCGGTACCGCTCCCTTGCGCGCATTGTCGATGCGGAGGATAGTCAGTGCAATGACATTCGCTGGGCTCCGGTGACTGTATCGGGACGTCGATGAACTCGAGGCGAACCGCGGGGGCATGGATCGTCGCAGGCCTGGCGCTCGACACGGCGCTGGCGGTGCTGGATCTGGCGCTCGGGCCTGACGTGACGCTCATCGGGTTGCTCGTGGCGGGGCCACTGGTCGCCTCGATGAGCGCGCAGCTGCGCGGGACGGCGTGGGTCTCGCTGTACGGATTCGCGGTTGCGGCAGGGCTGGGGGCACCCAACGACATCTGGGCGAGCGCCGATCACGCCGCCCGCTGCGCCGGCGTCCTTGCCGGCGGCGGCCTTTCCGTGTGGCTGGCGTGGCTGCAGCTCGACCGCGAGCGCAGCATCAAGCGGCTGGCGATCCAGCGTGCGATCGCGCAGGCGCTGGCTGAATCGTCAACGTTGGCGGAGGCCGGGCCGGTGATCCTGCGCACGCTCGGCGAGATGCTTGGCTGGGCGACGGCGGCGATCTGGAGGGTCGAGCGCGAGGAGGTTCTGCGTCGGCACGGTGCGTGGCATGCTCCAGGTCTGGCAGTCGATGAGTTCGAGCGGCTCAGCCGTGACATGACGTTCGCGCGCGGCGTCGGGCTCCCGGGGCGAGTGTGGAACAGCGGCGAGCCGGCGTGGATCCCGGACGTGCTTGTGGACGACAACTTCCCGCGCGTCCGGTCGGCTGCGCAGAGCGGGCTTGGCGGCGCCCTGGGAGTCCCGATCGTTGGCTCCAGCGGCACGCTCGGGGTGATCGAGTTCTTCGCGGCTTACATACGCGAGCCTGACCCTGAGCTGACGGAGCTGATGGTGAGCCTTGGCCGGCAGATCGGCGAGCGGATCGAGCGTACACGGGCCGTGGAGGAGGCGGCGGGGCGGGAGGTGCGCAACCGCGCGATCGTCGAGTCGGCGCTCGACGCGATGATCTCGATGGACCATCACGGCCGAGTGATCGAGTTCAACCCCGCGGCCGAGGCGACCTTCGGTTACACGCGCGACGAGGCGCTCGGCAGCGAGATGGCGGACCTGATCATCCCGCCGTCCCTGCGCGCGGCTCACCGCGAGGGGCTTCGCCGGTACCTCCAGACGGGCGAGGCGGCGCTGTTCGGCTCACGGTTCGAGCTCATCGGCATGCGGGCAGACGGCAGCGAGTTCCCGGTCGAGTTGACGATCACCCGCGTCGGCTCGCTCGAGCCGCCCACCTTCATGGGATACCTCCGCGACATCAGTGAGCGCAAGCGCGCCGAGCAGCAGCTCACGCAGAGCCGGGCGCTGCTTGCCGAGGCGGAGGAGGTCGCCCGGACCGGCGGCTGGGAGACAGACGTCCGATCCGGCGTCGTCGAGTGCTCGGCCGGCCTCTATCGGATCCTCGACCTGCCGACCGATGCCCCCGGCGTCACGCTCGACTTGATCGTCGCCGCTCTTCACCAGGGTGATCGCCGCGTGTTCGAGCAGGCGATCGGGCGGGCTATGCGTGACGGCGGCCGATTCGGCCTCGAATGCCGCGCCGTGCGCCACGATGGCGGCGTGCGCGTGCTGCGGATCACCGGGAAGACGGTACTCGATGACGACGGTGACGCGGTGAAGCTGATCGGGACCGCGCAGGAAGTGACCGAGGAGGTCGAGGCGCGCTCGGCGCGTGAGCTCCTCGCCAACGTGGTCGACTCATCCGACGATGCGATCCTCACGAAGTCGCGCGACGGCGTGATCACCAGCTGGAACCGCGGCGCCGAGCGGCTCTACGGCTACAGCTCCGCGGACGCCATCGGCAAGTCGATCAGCCTCATCATCCCGCCGCGACGGCGCAACGAGGATCAGGAGATCCTGCGCAGGATGTTCGCCGGGGAGTTCGTCGATCACTTCGAGACCCAGCGCGTGCGCAAAGATGGCACGACGGTCAGCGTGTCGCTGACGATGTCCCCGGTGCGAGACACCAACGGCAGGATCGTCTCGGCGTCGATCATCGCGCGCGACATCACCGAGAGTAAGCACTACGAGCAGCGCCTGCGACACCTGGCCGATCACGACCCACTCACCAACCTGGTCAATCGCCGTCGCTTTGAGGAAGAGCTCTCGCTCGAGCTCACCCGCGCGCAGCGGTACGAGTCGCGTGGCGCCGTGGTGTGCCTTGATCTCGACAACTTCAAGCTGGTCAACGACACCGGTGGTCACGCGGCGGGGGACGCGCTGATCATCGAGGTCGCGGCAGCGTTGGTCGACCGTCTTCGGTCGACCGACATGGTGGCGCGGCTCGGGGGCGACGAGTTTGGCGTTCTGCTCCGATCGGCGGGCCGCGAGGAGGCGCAGACGGCCGCGGCACAGCTGCTTGACGTGCTCCACAAGTGCGCGGTGGTAGTCGAAGGCCAGCCACACCGCGCGACGGCCAGCATCGGCGTCGCCCTCTTCGAGTCGCAGGGGGCCGAGGCGGACGAGGTGCTCGTGGCCGCCGACCTCGCGATGTACGAGGCCAAGGCCCGCGGGCACGACCGGGTCGTCATCTACACGCTCGCCGAAGGGCATGTGGCGCGAGCGACCGCGAAGCACGCGTGGGCGCAGCGCATCCGCGATGCTCTGGAACGCGACTGTTTCGTCTTGCACTGGCAGCCCATACTTGATCTGTCGACCGGCAGGGTCTCTCACGGCGAGCTCTTGCTGCGCATGAGAGGCGCCGACGACGAGCTCATCGCCCCGGGCGCGTTTCTTCCCGCCGCGGAGCGGCTGGGCCTCATTCACGAGATCGACCGCTGGGTCATACACCGCGCGATTCACCTCATCGCCGACCAGCGCGATCCCCACGCGTTGCCGGTCGCGATCAACCTGTCGGGCACGTCGATCGCCGGCGACCCCCAGCTGACACGACTGATCGAGACCGAACTCACCGACGCCTCCGTCGATCCATCGAGCCTGATCTTCGAAATCACCGAGACGGCGGCGATCGCGAACATGACCGAGGCCAGCACTTTCGCCGACAGCCTGAGCAGGCTCGGCTGCGGACTCGCGCTTGACGACTTCGGCACCGGCTTCGGCTCGTTCTACTACCTCAAGCACCTGCCAGTCGACTACCTCAAGCTCGACGGCGAGTTCATCCACAACCTGCCACGCAGCGACTTCGACAAGCACCTGGTGAAGGCGATCGTGGAGCTCGCGAGCGGCCTAAGGATCAAGACGATCGCCGAGTCGGTCGCCGACGACGAAACGATCCAGCTGCTGCACCACCACGGAGTCGACTACGCGCAGGGCTTCCACGTCGGGCATCCACGCCCAGTGTCCGATATGTCGCGCGCGCGCTGATCCCCGAGCTTGGTGCGGGTGAAGGTCCAATCGAACGGCTTGGCGATCTGGCGTTAGTGGTCTTCGAAGGCGGTGATGCGGGCGGCGAGCGCGTCGAGGTCGGCGAAGTCCTTGGGGGTCAGCGCCTTGCGTTGCAGATCGAGAAGTAGATCTCGATCTGGTTCAGCCACCAGGCGTGGATCGGTAGGTGATCAGACGCGCGTTGGGATAGGCGTACTGGAGCCGGTCAATCGAGCGTTGACCGGCGTGGCTTGAGCCGTTGTCGACGATCTAGAACACCCTCTTCGCCGACGCGTAAGGCTCGCTGCTCATCACCTGATCGACGAGCCGTCCGAACGCTCGATGCCGGTCTTGAGCTCGCAGCGGCCGAAGATGCGTGCGTGATGGACGTCCCAGGCGGCCAGATAGGCCAGCGTGCTGCCGCGGCGGTACTCGAACTCGACCAGCGCTGGGCGACCCGGAGCCGCCGGCACGGTTGCGTGACGGCGCGCGAGCGCCTGCAGCTGGGACTTCTCGTCGGCGCAGATGACGTACTCGCCGGGATGCAGGAGCCGGCCCTTGAACCGGCGCGCGTAGAGGTCCACCACACGCCCGGCCTTGGGCTCGGCGCAGAACCTTCGTCGTCGGCTGCTGACGCTGTCGGGATGGCAGTCCAAGCGCGCGGCGATCTCGATGTCCGCCATTCCCTGGGCCGCGTAGACCCGCGCGCGACGCTCGAGCTGATCGCGCTCGTCAGCGCTCAGCTCGATCACGTAGCGGCTCGTCCGGGGCACGCCCATCACTTCGCCGCCCCCGCCAGCCTCCGTCACATAACCCAAAGGACTTCCGGACGGCTCCACCAGCTCCTATAGTGTGCCGCCGCTGCGCCCCTGGCGCGGATGCCTGCCCATGAAGACCTACGTCGCCAACTCAAACGACCGCGAGCGCCACTGGTACGTCGTTGACGCCGAAGGCCAGAACCTCGGCCGGCTGTCGACCCAGATCGCCGATCTCCTCCGCGGCAAGCGCAAGCCCACCTACACGCCTCACGTGGACACGGGCGACTTCGTGGTGGTCATCAACGCCGAGAAGATCTCGGTGACCGGCAACAAGCGCACGGAGAAACGCTATTACCGGCACTCGGGCTATCCCGGCGGGTTGAAGTCGCGCACCTTGAACGAGATGCTCGATCGCCGGCCCGAGGAAGTTCTTCGCATCGCCGTCAAGGGCATGCTCCCGCGCAACCGCCTGGCGCGCCGACAGATCACCAAGCTGAAGGTCTACGCCGGGCCCGACCATCCCCACGCCGCTCAGCAGCCGCAGACCTTGGAGCTCACCACCCGATGACCGACGCAGACGCCAACGACCGCCTCCCGCGCGACGACTCAGGGCAGGGCGAGGTCGAGCCCCGCGAGGAGATCGCCGCCGAGGACGCCGTCGGCGCCGCCGAGCAGCCTTCGGAGCGCCAACTCGACCGTGAGCAGGCCATCGTCCACGAGCCCGTCGCCGAGTCCGAGGAGCGCTTGGCCGAAGCCATCGCACCCTCGCCCGCCGACGCGCCCGGCGCGTCGCCGTCAGCGGACCTCCCGGCTGACCCGCCGACGGCCGGCCCCGAGCCCGCCGTTGAAGACGAAGAGGAAGACGACGACCCCGCGCCGCGGGTCAAGCCGGCCATTCCCGGCATGGACCTCGAAGTGGACATCGTGCCCGAGGGCGAGGAGGCGCTGCGGCGCGCCGAGGCCGAGGCCGAGGCGGAGGAGGCAGCCGAGCGCGACTCCTCGGACGACGACGTCCTCGCCCAGCCCATCGCCGAGGCCAGTATCGACTTGGCCGCCGGTGCGCGCTACCGGGCGACGGGCAAGCGCAAGACTGCAGTGGGGCGCATCATCCTCAAGCCCGGGACGGGTGTTTATCTGATCAACGGCCGTGATCTCAACGCCTTCTTTCCCCGCGCGACGCTCCAGCGCCAGATCCGTCAGCCCCTCGAGACGGTGGGCTACGAGGATCGCATGGACGTCGTGGCCACCATGCACGGCGGCGGCGTCTCCGCACAGGCGGGCGCTCTGCGCCACGGGATCTCCCGCGCGCTGCTGGAGGCCGACCCGAACCTGCGCGGCGAGCTCAAGCGTCGCGGCTTCCTGACGCGCGACGCACGCGCCAAGGAGCGCAAGAAGGCCGGCTTCAAGAAGGCCCGTAAGCGGCCGCAGTTCTCCAAGCGCTGAGCGCTTGAGTCGCAAGCTCTTCGGCACGGACGGCGTCCGCGGCATCGCGGGCGAGTTCCTGTCGGCGGAACTCGCGCTCGCCCTGGCGCGCGCCGCCACCGAGCGGGTCCAGGCGCAGGCCGGTGAGCGACAGGTGGGAGTCCTGGTCATCCGCGACACGCGGGAATCGGGGGAGATGCTCGAGAGCGCCGTGGCCGCGGGCGTCGCCGCCGCCGGCGGTCAAGCGCTTCTGGGCGGTGTGCTGCCGACGCCGGGTGCGCCCCTCCTCATCGATCGCCATGGCTTGGACCTCGGGGTGGTCATCTCCGCGTCACACAACCCGTATCGCGATAACGGGATCAAGTTCTTCGGCGCGGACGGCTTCAAGCTCTCAGACACCACCGAGCTCGAGATCGAGGGGACCCTGGAAGCGGGCTTTTCGCCCGGGTCGAGGATCGGTCGGGTGCAGGCACTGCACGGCGCACTGGAGGACTACCTGCGCGCCCTCGAGGAGCGCTTCGCCCGGCTGGACCTGTCCGGGCGCCGCATCGGGATCGATTGCGCCCATGGAGCGACCTTTCACGCCGCTCCAGCGATCTTCCGGCGCCTCGGGGCGGAGGTGGACGTCATGGCCGATGCGCCCGACGGCCGGAACATCAACGCGGGATGTGGCTCCACGCATCTCGACCCGCTGATCGGTCGCGTTCGCTCCGAACAGCTCGAGCTGGGCTTCGCCTTCGACGGTGACGGCGACCGCATGCTGGCGATCGACCGCAACGGCACCGTGGTGGACGGCGACGAGCTCATCGCCCTCGCCGCGCTGCATCGGCGGGCGCCGGGCGTGGCGGTGACCGTGATGACCAACTTCGGATTCCACACCGCCATGCATGCCGCCGGTGTAGAGGTCGCTATCACACCGGTGGGCGATCGCTACGTGCTCGAAGCGCTGCGCGAGCGAGGCTGGGAGCTCGGTGGAGAGCAGTCGGGCCACATCATCGACATGGGCTTCGCACCGTCGGGCGACGGGATCGCCGCTGCACTGCTGACGCTCGAGGCGCTGGGAACCTCCGATCTGGCCGATCGGCACGCGATGCACAAGCTGCCGCAGAAGCTCGTCAACGTGAGCATCGCCGAGCGCGGGGCATTGACCGGCCCTGCGGTCCAGGCGGCGGTCGAGCGCGAAAAGGCGGCCCTCGCGGGCCGCGGCCGGGTCCTCGTGCGCCCAAGTGGCACGGAGCCACTCGTGCGGGTGATGGTCGAAGCGCCGACGGCCGAGGAAGCCGACGCTGCCTGTGGCCGGCTCGTCGAAGTCGTGCGGGCAGAAGCCGGCTGACGCAGCCGCACTAGAATCGAAGAGCGCACGGATCGCCCAAGGCGGTTCGTTTTGTATCGGGTCCAGGGCCATCCACGAAGGGACTCCCCATGTGCGGCATCGTCGGCTACGTCGGCTACCGCCCGGTGCAGGAAATCCTGCTCTCAGGGCTTGAGAAGCTCGAATATCGCGGCTACGACTCCGCCGGCATCTCCTTGCTCGCCGACGGGCGGCTCGACGCCGTGCGGGCCATCGGGAATCTCGCCAACCTGCGCACCGCCGTCGGAGAGCTGGCTCAGGCCTCCGAGCGGGGCGGGGTGGCGGTGGCGGCCGCCCCGGCGACGACGGGAATCGGTCACACGCGCTGGGCAACGCACGGCCGGGTCACGCAGGAGAACGCGCACCCGCACTTCGACACGACCGACCGCGTCCACATCGTG
>JAABUN010006569.1_pt1 | contig 13261 bp, 7 predicted proteins | sample 5559311 | NCBI WGS metagenome assembly JAABUN01 (sample SAMN10711877, study PRJNA513370) | rock metagenome | isolation source: Antarctica rocks | place: Antarctica: Victoria Land, Siegfried Peak sud | reverse complement strand
GGATGCCGCGGAGGTTGAGCGCCGTCGTGGTGAAGCTGCTGGCTTCGCTCGGCGGGCGCCGGCCGGGGGTGGACCAGAAGGCGCGATCCTTCTGATGCCCGAGTGTGTAGGCAACCGCGGCCGCCGTGGATGTTTCGGCCTTGTAGCCGACCGCGCCGAGGGCGAGCAAGGCGTAACCGGTGTTGTCCGTCTCGCCCCCGGCGGGGCTTGGTCCCGGCCCCTTGCCCTGCGCGAACCTCGCCCGATTGCGTTCGAGGTCGGCGGCGAGGAAGTCGATCTGCTCTTGCAGCTTCTTCTCGGGGATGTCGTAGCCATGCGTGCGGGCGATGCCGAAGGCGACCATCGCCGCGCCGTGGTGGTGGCAGGCGAAGCAGGTGTGGATTTCGTTGTGCCCCTCCAGCCCCTTCCACAATTGGGGCAGCGCCTTCTCCACCGCCTTGCGGAGGTTCGCTTCGGTCGCGTCCACGTCCTTGAGCTTGCGGAGCGCGGCCGGTTCCGAAGAGACCTCACCCCCCGGCCCCTTCTCCGAAGCGGAGAGGGGGAGCAAGAACGCCGCCAGCGGGATCAGGGCGAACAGGAGCCGCATCGATCATCTCCAGGCAAGGGGAGCACACCGGGAATATCATACCCTCCTCGACACCCAAGTGGACCGACCCATGACGACCCTCCCGACTTACGCCGATGTCCTCAGAGCCGCCGAGCGGATCGGCCCGTTCGTGCAGCGCACGCCCGTCTTCACCTCGGGCCTGCTCGACGGCATGGCCGGGCGCAGCCTCGTTTTCAAGGGGGAGTTGTTCCAGAAGACCGGCAGCTTCAAGTATCGTGGGGCGATGAACGCCGTGCAAAGGCTCGACGCCGAGTCGGCCCGGCGCGGCGTCGTCACGCACAGCAGCGGCAACCACGGCCAGGCGTTGGCGCTCGCGGCCCGCACGCGCGGCGTTCCGGCGACCGTCGTTATGCCGGCGAACGTGTCGAGCGTGAAGAAGGCGGCCATCGCCGGCTACGGGGCCGAGATCGTCGACTCGGGGCCGAGCCTGACGGACCGCGAAGAGAAGGTCGCCGAGATCCGCGAACGCTCCGGGGCCGCCTACATCCCGCCGTTCGACCATCCGGACGTGATCGCCGGCCAGGGCACGGCCGCGCTCGAACTCCTCCAGGACGTGCCTGGGATCGAGGCGCTGATCGTCCCCATCGGCGGCGGCGGGTTGATCTCCGGGTTCAGCCTCGCGGCGAAGGGCTTCGACCCGGCGATCCGCGTGTTCGGGGGAGAACCGACCGGGGCGAGCGCCGCGGCGCAGTCGAAGGCCGCCGGGGAACGAGTGAAGCTCGCCAGCACGCTCAGCATCGCCGATGGTCTGCTCGCCAACTACGTCGGACTGCTGACGTGGCCGATCATCGCGGCGAACGTGGAGCGCGTCTTCACGGTGAGCGAAGAGCAAATCGTGCAGGCGATGCGGCTCGTCTGGGCGCGGATGAAACTGGTCGTCGAGGCGAGCGCCGCCGTCGGCGTGGCCGTGGCCCTCAGCGACGAGTTCCGGGCGCTGCCGGGGTTGAAGAAAGTGGGCATCGTGCTCTGCGGCGGCAACGTGAGCCTGGACAAGCTGTATTGGTGAGGAATCATGAGATTAACCACAGAGGACACAGAGAGCACAGAGAAGAAAAGCAGAGTTGGAATCCAACTACAGAAGGAGGGTGGGGCCAACGGCCGGCCGTTCGCCTCACCCTCCTCGGTTTTTCTCATTCCTATCTCTGTGTTCTCTGTGTCCTCTGTGGTTAACTTTCCTCCTCATATCCGCCGTTCCCCTTTCAGGAAGCCCCCCTTCAGCCCCGCCACCGTCATCAGCATCTGCCGCCTCACGAATGGTATGCGCGCCAGCAGCGGCAGGAAGCGGTCGCGGCCCCAGCCCAAAATGGGCCAGTCGGACTGGAAGAACGGCGCGAGCAAGAACGTGACCGTCGAATAGTAGCGCTGGTAGCCGCGCTGTCGGCCCTCGAAGAGGCGGAACGCTTCCAATGGGGACCGCGCTTCGGCGAGGGCGTTCGCCAGCGTCCAGGCATCGACCATTGCCAGGTTGATCCCCTGGCCAAGGTGTGGACTCATGGCGTGGGCCGCGTCGCCGAGGAAAACGGCGTTCCGATCGTGGCGGCGGGCCATGGTGTTGTGTTGGTAGGTCGTGAAGAGCAATTGATCGAAGTCATACAGGAAGTCGGTGCATTCCCGCGCTTCGGGGCAGAATCGGACGATCTCGTCCTTGAGCGCCGCGATGCCGCGGGCGCGGAGGCCGTCGTAGTCGCGCCGGGGGATGCCCCAGTAGAGCGTCGTCAGGCCGTCGCCCATCGGCACCAGCCCGCAAAGGTAGCGCGTCCCCTTCACCACTTGGAAGAGCTGGCCATGGACGGGCGTGCCCGGCGTGATGGCCCAGAGCGTGCCGTGACTGTAGCGCCACGAGTAATAACGCTTCCCGAGGACGCCGCGCAGACGGGAGCGCGCCCCGTCGCCGCAGACCACGAAGTCGAACGGGCCGTGGGTTCCGCCGAGGGTGTCGGTGAGTTCGACCGTCCCATCGGCCGCGCGGGTGCGACCTACGATCTCGACACCGAGCGTCACGCGCACGGGCACGGTCTCGACGAGTTCTTTGAGCGCCTCGAAAAGCACGCCGCGGTGCAGGCCGTAGGCCCGGCAGCCCTCGGCGTAGAGTCCGTACTGGTTGCGGATGAGGTCGCGGCCGCCGACGTGGACCGCGTGGAGTTCGTCGATGGGGGCCGCGTGCGCGAGGACTCGGTCGAGGACGCCGAGGTGCCGCAGCACCGCCTGCCCGGACATTTGAAGCAAAATCCCGGCCCCGACCGCGCCGACGACCGGGGCGCGCTCGAAGAGCGTGACCGCGTGCCCGGCCTTCGCCAGCAGGTAAGCACTGGTCGCGCCCGCCACGCCGAACCCGACGACAGCGATCCGGTAGCTTCGGTCGGACATAAGGTGAGGGGGGGTACAGTTCGCAGCCGACAGTGAGCAGTAAAGCCGAACAAGGTTTCTGACTGTCGGCTCCAAACTGTCAACTGTCGGCTATTCCTACGCTTCGACCACTTCCATCACCACGCAGGAGACGTTGTCGCGGGAGAGGCTGTCGAGGGCGAGTTGGCCGAGGCCTTCCGCGCAGGCTTGCATGTCGGTCTGGCCTTCGATGTATTCGAGCAGTTTCTCGTCGCTCACGACTCCGGTGAGGCCGTCGGTGCAGAGCAGGAAGCGGTCGCCGGCCTGGAGGGAGATGGTCTGCACATCCGGTCCGTCGCCGACTTCCTTGCTGCCGAGATACTTCCAGAGCACGTTCTTGAAGCGGTGGTCCTTCGCCTCGGCCGCGGAAATCGTGTTAGCTTCGACGAGCGCCTGAGCGAGCGAGTGATCGACCGTCAGTTGCAGGATCTCGTGATTGCGGATCAGGTAGGCCCGGCTGTCGCCGACGCCCGAAACGAACAGCTCGCCGGACTTGCGCCAGAGGGCCGTCACCACGGTCGTGCCCATGTTGCGCATGTCCTTGTCGAGCGCCCCCATCGACATGATCTCCTCGTTGGCCTGCACGATGGAGCGCTTCACGACGCTCTTCACGCCGTCGCCGTTGAGGTGGGACGCCAGATGCTTGCGCAGCTCGCGCGGGATGATGTCGATGGCCTTCTTGCTGGCGATCTCGCCGGCCGCCTGGCCGCCCATGCCGTCGGCCACCACCGTGACGGTGATGTCGGGGAACTGCTTGACTTCGATGGAGTCTTCGTTGTTCTCGCGGTAGTTGCCCAGCAGGCTGCACTTGCCGATGTTGAGTGCGAGCGCCATGGTTGCCTCTCTTGGTTCGCCGCCTGCCCGCCGGCCGGTCCGGAGCTACGGGATCATAGTAGCCGAATGTTGCGAAAAGTTAACGCACGGGCACCGCGGGGCATCGGGCGCGCCCACCTCGGAGCCGCAAGTGAGTGCTCCCGCAACGATTTCAGCTTACAACGCAAGTGCGCGGTGTGCAACTTTCCAACCGGAAGTTGGGGCAGGGCAATCGGGGTCTGGGCCGCCGCTACCATTCTTCACGATGATTGCACGGCGTCTCGCCCTCCGTTATAATTACCCTTCTCCCCCACCCCCGGAAGCGCCCTTCCATGCACGTCGCCGCGTTCCGCCTCCTGTGGGCGCTGATCCTGCTGTCGGCCGCCGGCCCGTTGGCCGCGGTCGAACCCGTCGATTTCACGATGCACGTCAAGCCGATCTTCGAGAAGCATTGCGTCTCGTGCCACGGCCCGACGAAGCAGAAAACGGGCCTCCGGCTCGACCTCGGCAAGCGGGCGCTCAAGGGGGGCCTGAACGGGCCGGTCGTGATCGCCGGGAAGCCGGCCGAGAGCAAACTTGTCCACGCGCTCCGTGGCGAAAAAGACGCGGAGCCGATGCCACCGACCGGCGCACTGGAGGTCGCCGATATCGCCCTCCTCGTCCGCTGGATCGACGAGGGGGCGAAGGTGCCGGCCGACGAAAAGGAGACCGCGGTGGCACATTGGGCCTTCGTGCCGCCGAAGCAGGAGCCGGTGCCGCTTGGCATCCACCCCATCGACCACTTCCTCGACGCGGAGCGGACGAAGCGCGGCGCGAAGCCCGCCGCCGTCGCAGACCCGGAAATCCTCGTGCGCCGCCTGCACCTCGACCTCACCGGCTTGCCGCCGACGCTCGCGGAGGTCAAATCGTTCGGCGCCGATGCTTCGCCCAACGCCTACGCCAAGCGCGTCGATACCTTGCTCGCCTCCCCGCAATACGGCGAACGCTGGGGCCGGCACCTGCTCGACGTGTGGCGCTATTCGGACTGGTACGGCTTCGGCGCGGAGCTGCGCAACAGCCAGAAGCACATCTGGAACTGGCGCGATTGGGTCGTGGAATCGCTCAACGCCGGCAAACCCTACGACGCGATGGTCCGCGAGATGCTCGCCGCCGACGAGATCGCCCCGGCCGACCCCAAGGCCCTGCGCGCCACCGGCTACCTCGCCCGCAGCTACTACAAGTTCAACCGCAACGTTTGGCTCGACGACGTGGTCGAGCACACCGGCAAGGCCTTTCTCGGGATCACGCTCAACTGCTGCCGCTGCCACGACCACATGTACGACCCGTTGTCGCAGGAGGAGTACTACCGCTTCCGCGCCATCTTCGAGCCGCATCAGGTCCGGCTCGACCCGGTGCCCGGTGAGCGCGACCCGGAGAAACGAGGCCTGCCGCGCGTCTTCGACGCCGACGCGAAAGCCCCCACGTACCTCTTCGAGCGGGGCGACGACAAGCGACCCGTGAAGGACAAGCCGCTCTCGCCGGGCGTGCCGGCGGCCCTCGCTCCGAACACCTTCGCCCCAGCGGAAGTGAAGTTCGCCCCCGAGGTAGTCCACCCGACTTTGCGGGAAAGCGTGCGCGAGGAACTGTTGGCGGAAGCCGCCGAAGGGGTCGCGCGCGCCGCGCACCGGCCCTACACCCGACTGCTGGCCGCGGTGTCGAACCGGCACGCGGTCGAAGCGAAGCTGACGGCCGACCGGGCGCGCTACGCCAAGCCGCTCGCTCCGGGGCTGATCCCCGAGGAGATCGCGGAACCGATCCGCGACGCCATCGTCAAGCACCTGGTCGCTGCGCACTACGAGGCCGAAGCTGACGTGGTCGACGCCAGCAACGAACTCGACAACCTAGAAGCCGCGCCAAAGAAGGACGCGAAGGCGATCACCGCTCAGAAGGCGAAGGTGGCGGCTGCCAAGGCGAAGCGCGAGGCGGCGAAGAAGGCCGACGAAGATCCCCCCGCCGACTACCCGCCCCTCAAGCCGAACTACCCGGAGCGATCGACGGGCCGGCGCACGGCCCTGGCGAACTGGATCGCGTCGAAGGAGAACCCGCTGACGGCCCGCGTCTTCGTCAACCACGTCTGGATGCGGCACTTCGGCCAGCCGCTCGTGCCGACCGTCTTCGACTTCGGCAAGAACGGCCGGCCGGCGAGCCACCCCGCTTTGCTCGACTGGCTCGCCGTCGAGTTCATGAGGTCGGGCTGGGACGTGAAGAAGCTGCACCGCCTCATCGTCACCAGCCGAGCGTACCAAAGGCGTTCGACCATGAGCGGCGCGGAGGCGGACGCGAACCGCAAGCTCGACCCGGACAATCTGCTCCTGTGGAAGATGAACCCGCGCCCGCTGGAAGCCGAGGCGATCCGCGACAGCCTGTTGTCCGTGTCGAGCCTGCTCGACCCGACCGCGGGGGGACCGGAACTCGACTTCGACGAGGAGGCCCCGAAGCTCCGCCGCAGCCTCTACTACCGCCACGCTCCGGAGAAGGTCATGCCCTTCCTCATGGCCTTCGACGCAGCCGGGCCAACGGAATGCTACCGCCGTGCGAACACGGTGGTGCCGCAGCAGGCGATGGCGTTGGTGAACAGCCGCCTCTCGGCTCGCGCCGCCGATGCCGTGGCGAAAGCTCTGACCGCGAAGGAGCCGGGGGAGATCGTGAAGGTGCTATTTGCGAAGCTGCTCGGCCGCGCCCCGTCCGAAGCGGAAGCGACACTGTGCGTCGACTACCTGAAGGCGAACCCGCCCGCGGCGCTCGCGCAGGCGCTGTTCAACCACGCCGACTTCTCGACCATCCGGTGAGGTTCCCCATGTTCGAGAACGCCCCCGACCGCCGTTCGTTCCTCTCCGCCGGCATGGGCTTCGCGGGGATGGCCCTCTCCGCCATGCTCCACCGCGACGGCGCAGCCCACGCGGACGAAACCCAGTGGACGCCGCCGGATGGCAAGCCCCACTTCGAGCCGAAGGTCAAGCGCGTCATCTGGCTCTTCATGGTCGGCGGCACCAGCCACGTCGAAGGCTTCGACCCCAAGCCGATGCTCGACAAGTACGACGGCAAGACGATGGAGGAGACGCCCTTCAAGACGGCCCTCGACTCGCCCCACCTCAAGAAGAACTTGCGTGAGTTCGTGCCCGGCCAGCACAAGGTGCGCTCCAAGTTGATGAAGATGCAGGCGGGCCACAAGAAGTACGGCAAGAGCGGGTTGACGGTGAGCGACTGGTGGCCGCATGTCGGCGGAATCACCGACGACATCGCCGTCGTGCGCTCCATGTGGACCGGCGACAACGACCACGGGGCGCAGTTGCAGTTCCACACCGGCCGGCACGCCCTCGAAGGGCCATACCCGACCATCGGCTCCTGGGTTCGCTATGGCCTCGGTTCGCTCAACGACGACTTGCCGAGCTTCGTCGTGCTCGGCAAGCCGCTGGCCGACTGCTGCGGCGGACAGGCCGGGCACGGTGGGAACTACCTCGGGCCGGAGTACGCCGGCGTGCCGCTGCTGGTGGACGCGAAGAACCCGCTGCCATTCCTCCCCGGCAAGGCGCAATCAGCCGCGAAGCAGCGCGAGCAATTCGACCTCATCGGCAAGCTCAACGGGATCGCCGCGGAGCAATCCCCGGACGACCCGGCGATCCGCGCCCGCATCAAGTCCTACGAGCTGGCCTTCAAGATGCAGACGGCCGTGCCCGAGGTGATGAAGCTGGAGCAAGAGACGGCCGATGTGCAAAAGCTCTACGGCCTCGACAAGCCGGAGACGAAGGAGTTCGGCCAGATGTGCCTCGCGGCCCGGCGGCTATCGGAGAATGGCGTCCGGTTCGTGCAGGTCTTCCACGGCTCCAACGGCGGCGCCGGCGCCTGGGACGCCCACGCCGAGATTTTGAAGAACCACCCGCCCCTCTGCAAGCAGGTGGACCAGCCGATCGCGGCCCTCGTGAAGGACTTGAAACAGCGCGGCCTGCTCGACGAAACGCTCGTGGTGTGGGGGTCCGAGTTCGGCCGAACGCCTGGCGCGGAAGGCTCGGCCGGCCGTGACCACCACCCGTTCGGCTTCTCCATCTGGATGGCCGGCGGCGGCATCAAGAAGGGCGTCGTCCACGGCGCGACGGACGAGCTCGGCTTCCACGCCGTCGAGGACCGGCACTACGTCACCGACCTGCACGCCACCGTGTTGCACCTGCTCGGCCTCGACCCGCGCAAGCTCGCCCTGCCCGGCCGCAAGCGCCTCGAAGTCGACTTCGGCAAGCCGATGGGCGCGGTGCTGGCGTGACCCTCCAACTTCACTCGTCGCCGAGCACCCGGACCGTGGTGACCGACTTCGCCAGTTTGTGGTCGGCGAAGGTCCAGACCACTTTCTTGTCCTTCGTGACCTCGAACGCATGAGCGCCCTTGCCCTCCTGGCCGCGGAGGAAGTTGCCCACCACGTAGTTCCCGTTCTCGAGCACCTGGAGGCTCGATACCCAGGTCAGGTTCAGTTCGGGCGCGTCCTTGGCGCCGAACTCCCAGACCACTTCGCCCTTCGGCGTGACTTCGATCAGCCGTTTCTGCGTCGCGCCCGCGATGAGGGTGTTGCCGTTCTTCAGGCGGATCGCCTCGCCGGTGTTCTCGACCTTCGTGTACTCCCACACCAGCTTGCCCTCGGGATCGACTTCGCGGATCGCCCCCTCGCCTTCGTGCGCGGCCAGGATGTTCCCGTTCGCCAGCTTGTGGACGTTGCGCACCTGGAGGTGGTAGCCCTTTTCGCTCGTCGTCAGCGGAGTCGTATGCACGACCTTCCCCTCCTTATCGACCTCGACGGCCCGGCACGGCCCCTGTTCCGCCATCAGCGTGTTCCCGTTCGGCAGGCGTTCGCACCCCAGCACCTGCGGGCACTTGCTCTCGCAATTCCAGATCTCCTTCTCCTTGCGGTCGATCTCGCGCACGCCCGTCGGCTTGCCGCCGTAGGCGTAGACCACGCGGCCCTCGGGCAGCACCTGGAAGATGACCGCGGTGCTGGGGAACTTGTGCTCCCAGGTCACCTTGCCGTCGGCGTCGAGTTCGACGAGGCGGTTCGGCCCCGCCCCGTACTCGGCGAACATGATCCGGTGCTTGACGGGTTCGGCGGAGTTTGCCGCGCCGGCAAGCCCGAGTGAGGCGAACAATGTCGGTAGCCAGATCGTCGCACGCATGGGAGCACTCCGGGGAGAGAGGGGAACGAAAAGACGCAGGCCGTTCTTCAGTCCGAAGGACTGGGAGTTCTTAGCCCAGGGCAACGCCCTGGGCGGGGCCAGGCGTGGAGCATTCGGATCGCGGCGCCCAGGGCGTTGCCCTGGGCTAAGAACTCCGACCCCGTTGGGGTCAAGAACGGGAGTCCCGGTGCGCCCCGTCTCACGCCAGCGCCGCCTTCACCACCTTCGCCTCCTCGACACCCGTGAGGCGCTGGTCGAGGCCCTGGAACTTGTGGGTGAACTTCGAGTGGTCGATGCCGAGACAGTGGAGGATCGTGGCGTTGAGGTCATTCACGCCGACGGGGTTCTCGACCGGGTTGTAGCTGAAGTCGTCGGTCTCGCCGTGGACGACGCCACCCTTGATTCCGCCGCCGGCCATCCACATGCAGAAGTTGCGCGGGTGGTGGTCGCGGCCGTAGTCGATCTTGGTCAAGCCGCCCTGGGAGTAGACGGTGCGGCCGAATTCGCCGCCCCAGACGACGAGCGTGCTGGCGAGCAGCCCCTTGCGTTTGAGGTCGGTGACGAGCGCGGCGGTCGCCTGGTCGGTGTCCTTGCACTGGTTGCCAAGTTGGCGCGGCAGGTCGCCGTGCTGATCCCAGCCGCGGTGCAGGATCTGCACGGCGCGGACGCCGCGCTCGACGAGCCGGCTCGCCATCAGCGCGCTGTGGGCGAACGTCCCCGGCGTCGTCGCGCCAGGGCCGTAAAGGTCGAGCGTCTCCTTGGATTCCTTCGAGAGATCGACGAGATCGGGCACGCTCGCCTGCATCCGGTAGGCCATTTCGTACTGGGCCATGCGCGTGCGCGTCTCGGGGTCGCCGAACTTCTCGGCGGTCAGGCCGTTGAGCTTGCCGAGCGCATCGAGCATGGTGCGGCGGTCGTCGCGGTTCACGCCGTCCGGGTCCTTGAGGTAGAGCACCGGATCGCCGCTGCGGAGGGCGACGCCCGAGTGCCGCGTGGGGAGGAAGCCGCTGGCCCACATGCGGCTGAAGATGGCTTGGCCGTTGCTGCCGGCGGGGAACTTCGGCGTGAAGACGACGAACGACGGCAGGTCGTTGCTCTCGCTGCCGAGGCCGTAAGAGAGCCACGAGCCGAGGCTCGGCTTGCCGGGCACCTCGCTGCCGGTCATCACGAAGGTGCAGGCCGGGTCGTGGTTGATGGCCCCGGTGTTCACCGTCTTGATGAGGGCGAGGTCGTCCACGATCTTGGCCGTGTGCGGCAGCAATTCGGAGTTCACCCACGTCCCGCACTTGCCGGCCTGGACGAACTTGAACTTCGACGGGGCGACCGGGAACTTGGCCTGCCCGCTCGTCATCGTCGTGAGGCGTTGCTTGTTGCGCACGCTCTCGGGCAGATCGTTGCCGAAGTGGTCGATGAGCTTCGGCTTGTGGTCCCAAGTGTCGAGCTGGCTCGGACCGCCGTTCATGTGCAGGTAGATGACCGCCTTCGCCGTCGGCTTGTGGTGGGGGAACCCCTCTTGCGGCGGGTGCGCCCGCGGCACGGCGGGCTTGCGTTCGGCGCTGGCCTGCTCCGCGGCCAGCAGCGCCAGCGCGACGCCGCCGAGTCGAACGCCGGAGCCGTAAAACTGCCGGCGGGTCAGGTGGTTCAAGTGTTCGGCGAGGGGGTGCATGGCAAGCCTGGGGTATTGACTGTTATCTGTCGTCTGATTTCTGAAAACTGTTTCGGATGAAGTCAGATGACAGATATCGGGTGTCAGATGACAGGTTCAGTTCCGCGTCAGCGTTTCGTCCAGGTTCAGCAAAAGCGTGGCGACCATCGTGTACGCCGCGAGTGCCACCGGGTCGTGCCCCGCCTTCGGTTTCGATTCGCCGACGGCGATGAGCTTCTTCGCATCCGCGGGGGCCTTGGCGTAGCGCGCCAAGTGCGCGTCGAGGGCGTCCTTCACGATGGCCGCCTCCTCCGCGCTCGGGCCGCGCGCCAGCAGCGTGCGGAAGGCGAAGACGATGCGCTCCGCCGGGGTCGCGCCGCCGTCGGCGATTATGCGCTCGGCGAAGGCGCGGGCCGCCTCGACGTGCTGCACGTCGTTCATCAACTGGAGCGCTTGCAGCGGCGTGTTGCTGCGGTCGCGGCGGCTGCACGGCTGCTCGCGGTTGGGGGCGTCGAAGTTCGAGAGGAACGGCGGCGGGGCCGTCCGCTTGAAGAAGGTGTACAGGCTGCGGCGGTAGAGGGCCGTGCCGGCATCGCGCTTGTAGAACTGCGTGTTCGACCCGGTGAAGGCGACCGGTTCCCAGATGTTGTCCGGCTGGTAGGGTTTCACCCCTTTGCCGCCGATCGTCGGGTTCAGCAGGCCGGCGACGAAGAGGGCGTTGTCACGGACCTGCTCGGCGTCGAGGCGGAATCGCGGGCCGTGGGCCAGCAGCCGGTTCTCGGGGTCGGCCTTCAGCAAGTCCGGGCCGACCTTCGACGAGCGCCGGAACGCCGCCGACGTGACGATGAGCCGCACCGTCGCCCTGGTGTCCCAGCCGCCGTCGCGGAAGCCGGCGGCGAGCCAATCGAGCAGCTCGGGGTGCGTCGGCGGCTCGCCCTGCGCGCCGAAGTCGTTGGCGTTCTTGGCCAGCCCCGTGCCGAAGAACTGCTGCCAGAGGCGGTTGACGTAGACGCGGGCCGTCAGCGGGTTCTCCGGGGCGACGACCCACCTGGCGAAGTCGAGCCGGTTCCCCCGCGCCCCGGCCTTCTTGAGCGGCGGCAGGAAGTGCGGCGTGTCCGGTTCGACCTTCTCCCCCGGCTTGTCGTACTGGCCGCGCACCATGACGAACGCCTGGCGCGGCGTCGGGGCGTCGCGGAAGATCAGGCAGCCGGGGATCGACTGATCGAGCTTCGTCCGCTCCGCCACCAGCGCGTCCCGTGCCTTCGTCAGTGGTTCGCGGAGCGCCCGGTTCTTCGACCCGACGGCGAAGCCGAGGAGGGCGGGCGCGGGGACCGGCTCCGCGGGTTTGACCGCGGCGAGGTCGGCGTTGGCCTTGGCGAGCTTGCCGTCGAGGTCGGCCAGTTGCTTCTCCTGCTCCGGCGTGGAGAGCTTCACCGACGGCTCGGACAGCAGCGTGTTGCCGTCGAGCGGCGGACCGGCGGCGGAGTAGAAGAAAGCGTAGAGCGAGTAGAAGTCCTTGGCCGTGACCGGGTCGAACTTGTGGTCGTGGCACTGGGCGCAGCCGGCGGTGAGGCCGAGCCACGTCTCGGAGGCGACGGCGGCGCGGTCCACGGCGTTGCGGAAGTACCACTCGGCGTCGATGGAGCCGCCCTCGCCCGTGGTGACGTTGCAGCGGTTGAACCCGGTCGCCACGAGCTGGTCGCGCGTCGGGTTCGGCAGCAGGTCGCCGGCGAGTTGTTCGAGGGTGAACTTGTCGAACGGGAGGTTGTTGTTGAAGGAACGCACCACCCAGTCGCGGTAAGGCCAGGTGCCGCGCTCGTTGTCGAGGTGCAGGCCGTGGGTGTCGCCGTAGCGGGCGAGGTCGAGCCAGTGCCGGGCCATCTCTTCGCCGAACTGCGGCTTCGCCAAATAGCGGTCCACCATCCGCCCGTAGGCGTCCGGGTTCTTGTCGGCCTCGAACGCCTCGACCTCCTTCGGCGTCGGCGGCAGACCCGTCAGCGCGAACGACACCCGGCGCAGGAGCGTCGGCTTGTCCGCCTCCGCGGTCGGCGTCCGCCCGGCTTTCGCCAGCCGTTCGTTCAGGAAGGCGTCGATGGGGTTGCGCACCGTCCATTGGACGTTCGCATTCGGCGGCACGGGCGGGGCCGCGAGCTTCGTGAACGACCAGTGCGGCTCGTAGACCGCGCCGGCGGCGACCCACCTCGTCAGCGTCCCTTTTTGCGCCGGGGTCAGCGGCTTGTGCGGGCCGGGGGGCGGCATCGCCTCGGTTTCGTCGGTCGAAGCGATCCGCCGGATCGCCTCGCTCGCCTCCGGTTTACCGGGGACGATGGCGGCCACGCCTTCCTTGTTCGGCTTGGTGGCCGAGTCCGCCTTGTCGAGCCGAAGCCCGGCTTTTTGCTGGCTGGGACCGTGGCAACTGAAGCAGGCGTCGGACAAAATCGGCCGGACGTCGCGGTTGAAGCCGACGGCCTCCGGCGCCGCGGCGAACGTGGGGCCGACACCGATCCAGGCGAGGAGAACGAACGGAACGATCCGGCGGGGCATGGCGGGCCTGGGGAAGGGGGTGGGCGTTCCGGCGAACGTATAAGGTAGGTTACACACCGGTTCGAGCGAACGCAC
>JAABUN010006568.1_pt1 | contig 13262 bp, 25 predicted proteins | sample 5559311 | NCBI WGS metagenome assembly JAABUN01 (sample SAMN10711877, study PRJNA513370) | rock metagenome | isolation source: Antarctica rocks | place: Antarctica: Victoria Land, Siegfried Peak sud | reverse complement strand
TATCATCTAGTTAATGCTCCAGATAAAGAACCAACAGGAGGCTGCGAATGGAACTTCAGAAGTCACCGGCAAAGACGAGACGAGTCGTCATCACGGTTGATCCAGCGTTTGAGCAACGAGTCAACGATATCTCTAACAAAGACTTCGAAGGGAACCGGTCCGCACTAGTACGACTGGCAATCCGTGAGTTCATCGAGCGCAAAACCGAAGAATCCAGCCAGAACGTCGAGGCCGCGTGATGACCACAAAGAAGCCGCTTCAGACCGTAACCGAACCGCGTACCCCGTTGACCCCGCAGGAACGGGAGATCGCCCGGAAGGCCATGATCGACGCGATCCGTCACTGCCGGAAGCTCGGGGCCGAGATTCTCGCCCAGCGTGCCGACGCACTCCCGAACGACAAGGTGGCCTGAATGACGACTCCCCCGGTGCGTATCGCGGTCGTGGCATCTCCCCCCGTCACGATCGGGCTGCGCACCGGGCGCGTGGTTCCAGCAGCCATTCGTTCGACCCCTTCCGACGGTTGCGATGCGGCAAACGTCGCAACCGTCACCCATCTCACTCAGGAGGTTCCGATGACTGACCCTTTCCTCGATACGCCGGATGATGCCGAGGTCCGTATTCGCTACTTCACCGGCACCCGCGACCAGCTGGTGATCGTCCCGACCGTCACCGAGGCGCGTCTCCGGTTGCCACGTCTGGTCCGGATACCGGGTGTGCGGGAACTGCGGACCGTTGCCGCCTGGGAGGACGAGCGCGGGCTCTGCCAGATGCGGGCGATCGTCCGCGACGGCAAGACCACGCAGCGCTTCAGCTGCACACCGGTTCCCGAACTCACGAAGACAGCCGCGTAGAACCATGCCAACCCCACTCCCTTTCCTGCTGGGACGTCCCGCTGATCGTTCGAGTCACGGCCGAACCCGCGTCTGCGGGGCCAACGGTCCGGCCAGGCGCCAGCTCGAACGATCAGCGGGGTGTCGTAGCGATACCCCACCTCCATTTTCCAAGGCTGGTACGGCTCCATTCCGTGCCAACCTCCTGGTCGCCGCCGCGACGTACGGCGGCGACTCTGGGGCATTCGTGAAAGGAGTCCAGCGCCTCCGGACAGTTCCGAATCGCATGTCCATTGTCATTCCGTTTCCCACGATGTGGGAATACACACCCGTAAAGGTCCCCGCAATGCCAGCACCGAGCGGACTCGTCCGCCTTCAAGATCAGTTCGATGGATTCACCGAGGAGGTCGCACGTCTGGACCACCTCGTCCTGGACGCGATGGCAGATCAGGCCATCACCACCGAGGAGGTCATCGCCTATCGCATCCAGCGCGAAAGCGTATATGCCCACCAGCAGGAGATCGGACAGGGCTTGAGCTTCCTCTCGGATGCCCTCTCGCTCTGCAAGACGATCCTCCACACCGGCGCGGTGACGCCCTGGGGCGCACGCAGCGCACGCGAGAAGGCAGCCGACCGCGAGCAGGTGCTCGCAACGGTCGACAACATCCTGCTCTTTCCCGGCACGACGCCACAACAGTTGGCATAGCGAAAACTCTCCGGGGGTAAACCAGAGAGTTTCCAGAAAGGTATTGATCTGTGATTACGATCCATTCTACACCATCCGGAACCACATCCCGAATCACCCAACCGGCACCCAAGCCCGCCCGTTCCCCACGCCAGATGGCGACCGGCGAACGGTTGCGCCAGATCAACGAGCAGGGCAACGAAATCTTCCCGCAGTTCCTCGACGCCCTCGACAGGGGCCACGCTGGAACGGCCCATCACCTCACCGACCGGCTAATTGGCCTGTACCGCGAGCGGGACGCGGTGATGGCGGCAGCGCGGGACGACGCCGGGACGTCGTGGGGGTGGACAGCATGAGCACCATCACCACGCCAACCGTCACGAAACCGACCGTGATCGGCACGACGCTCAACGGACTCCTGATCGTCAGCAGCGCGCACGGCCACTATCTCGTCCATCCCAACTGGCTCGTGGTGTACGGGGAGACCGCTCGATGAACACCACCACCACCCCAATTGTCGACAAGCCGATCGTCAGGAAGTCGATTGTCATCACGTCGACGCCGTTCGGCATGACGTCGAAGGTCTTTCTGATCGTCACCAGCGGGCACGGACTCCATCTCGTACGCCCTCAATGGCTCGTAACCTCCAAGAGCGTTGCACGATGACCACCGTCCAGAAGCCGTACCGCCACGACGACGTGTCGCTTGTCGATTACGACGCCGGGTTTCCGCACGTCACGCGCAGCCTCGACGCCTGCGATGCCCAACGGGTCGCGCTGGTCACGAAACTCAGCGAAAACGCACGCGACCGGTCGTACGGCGTGGCGGAGGTCGCGGCATTGCTCGACGTGACGGTTCCCACGATCCACTCCCGGATTCACCGGGGCAAGATGCCGTTTGCGGGATTCCGGATCGGCCGGGAGTGGCGATTCGCCAAGCACGACGTTCACGCCTGGATCGACGAGCAGGTCGCGTCATGATCACGACACCCCACAAACCGGCCCAGTTCTACAAGCGCTGGTCCCTCACGTCCACGATCAAAGATGGGTGGCGGCCGGGCGATATCACCGTCTCGGCAACGTACGAGGAGGGACACGAACCCACGAAGGAGCAGTTGCGGGCGTTGGCGGACGATGCGATCGACGAGGCACAGGAGGTATGCGACCGACGAAACGCGGACCGGGACCAGTCGACACGATTCACGAGCACGGGGAAAGGATAACGATCACCATGGGCGCATTTACCTTCACGAACACCGGCGGCCACAGCATTCCAGACCAGGTCTTTCGCGGCGACGTCACCATCAACGATGAGCCGATCTACGAGGACGTCGACCGCGAGAGCATCGTGGTTCCTCCCACCGGGCAGTACCACCTCAAGATGACGGGGTTCTCCGAACCGAAAGAAGAGGAGATTGCCGAGAAATACCGCAAGGAGAACGGTCCGACCACACGCAAGATCACGAGCGTCGAACTCGAGATCGCGAGCGGAAAGGGTGCGGGCCGTCGCTTCTTCTGGAATTACGTCAGCTTCTCGCTCGGCGGTGGCGACAACCCGTCGCACCTGCTGCGGGTCTATATGGCTGGCGTGCTCAAGGGAGACAAGCCCGCCAAGGGCAAGCAACTCATCTACGACGACCTGATCGGCGTCGAGTTCAACGCCTACGTGATCGCCTCCGAGACGAAGGACGACAAGGGTCGGCCCACGTTTGCCAAGGTCGAGGCCAAGACGATCGCCGTCGTCGCCAGTGCCGATGACGCCGGGTACGACCCATTTTCGGACACCAGTGCGGCGTAGGAAAGGACATCACTCATGGGGTCACCTGCTCAATTTATCAACGAACGACTGTTTTGGAGAAAAGTCGACACGGGTGACCCCGCCGAGTGCTGGATTTGGAAGAACGCGCGATTCAAATCAGGTTATGGATTGGTGACCTATTTGAATCCTGACCCTAACGGGGCATTGCAACTGAATGCACGAGCCCATCGAGTTTCGTACGAGTTCACCCATGGAGAGATCTCGGAAAAGATCTGCGTGCTTCACACGTGTGACAACCGAGCGTGTTGCAATCCGAGTCATCTCTACCTTGGGGATCGCAAGCAAAATGCACGAGATCGAATTCTCCGCAGCAAATCTTCAGGAGGCCTGTATCTCACAGATGTGAAAAAAATCAGGAGCCTTTTGCAAGAACGCCGTCCCATTAAATCGATCTCAAAATCATTTGGTGTATCCGGATCCTGTATTTCCCACATAAAAGCAGGACGCACTTGGGATCTTAATGCCGAGTCCGACGTCGCCTAGGCGGCTGGTTCATCTGGGGGCTGGCGATCCCAGCCCCTCAATGAGTCAGGCACCTCACAGAGATCTGGAGATCAACGTTGACCACCTTTGCCGCGGCACTCGAAAAGATCGGCGCGAACGCGATGCCGGGCACCGACCTGATCGTTGCCAGCATGGCGCCGGGTCGCGGAATCGAGCATGCGGTGATGTCGACCGTCTCGCATCTGGAGATTCCGCGAGACGCCAACGTCTATCTCGCGGGCGGCGCGTTCGCGCCGGGTACCGTCAGCGCCAACGAGGGGCGTTCCCAGAAGAACGTGCGGCAGGTTCTCTGGTTGCAATTCGACGCCGACCTGATCGACTACAGCGGGATGGACGCCGTCGCCCTTCACGAGATGCCACAGGCCAAGCTCAATCGCTGGATCGAGGCCCAGCAGGAAGATGTCGAGGAGATTTTCCGCTCGATCGGCCTGCCGATCCATCGCCTCGACTACACCGGCTACGGACTTTGCGCCTACCTCTACCTCGAACCCTCCGTCGACCTCGACATCCCGACGATCAAGGACGCCCACAAGGCGTTCATCGCCGCCATCAACGAGACCGCCGGGATGCCGCTGGTCGATACGTCCGCATCCGACTCCGGCACACGCATCACGCGGATTCCCGGCAGCTTCAACGTCAAGAATCCGGACCTGCCCCGTGAGGTCAGAACAATCCTCTATCAGCCCAGCACCTTCGTCACGATGGATCAGCTGCGGTTTGCCCTCAAACGCGCGGAACAGCGTCCCCAGCGCCAGCCATTGCCATCGACGAAAGAGTTGCCCGCGAAGACGGCCGAAGAGGTCGTCGCGGCCGTAACGCGCTACTGGACACTCGGCCAGAAGCACGCGCTGTCGCTGGCACTTTCCGGCATGCTGGCGAAGTCCGGCGTCCCGGAAGATCAGGCGATGGCGATCGTCGAGCGCCTCAGTGCCAGCGACGACAAGCCGTGGGACCGGGAACGAACCGTTCGCGATTCCTACAACCGGGCGCGTTCCGGACTCGAGACGCGGGGATTCTATTCGCTGCGGGAGATGCTGCCGGAATCCGTCGTCTCCTATATCGGAGAACGGCTGGATCGATTCGAGCAGGCGAAGACAGGCGCGTTCCGGTTCGAAGCAGAACCGCGATCGGGACACGAAACGCACGTCTCCACGCTCAATGTCGAGCCTGTTCCGGGGATCTGCTACCAGGGATGGGTCGGTGACTACGTGAGCATGATGCTCCCGCTCTGCGAGGCTCCCGAGCAATTCCATCTTGCCTCGGGTCTCGGCCTGATCGGGGCGAGTGCGGGACGGCGTGTCAGCGCCCGGTACGTCTCGAAATCCCTCTACGCCAACATGTACATCATGATCGTCGGCGTCGCTGGGAACAGTCGAAAAGATACGGCCATCGAATTCGCGATCAACATGCCCGACCGCCAGGACGGCAGGAGCTGGAACGATTCTCCGTATCAGGTCCTGACCGATGTCGGGTCTCCACAGGGGTTGATGAGCATTCTTCAGAAGACCCCCAATGTCTGGCTCTATGTGACGGAATACGAACGTCTCGCACAGAACGCCCACCGTTCATCCACAAGTGCGATCTTCCCGCTTCTGACAACCGCCTGGAACACCCCGCGCAAGATCGAGAACGTGACCATCGGTAATCCGATCGAGGCGAAGTTCCCCTACCTTTCCACGATTGCCGCCGTCCAGCCGGACGTGCTCACCAAGGAAATGCTGCCCGGTGATATCTCCAATGGGTTTGCCTCGCGCTGGCTGTTCGTCCCCGGAGCGGGACGCGATCCCATGGCCGAACCCCCGGATATCGACGAGGCAGCCGCCCACAAGCTCTATGGAAGCCTGCTGAACACCCTTGAGAAATACGAGAAGGGGCCGAACGGTGAAACGCGTCTCATCCTCTCATCTGAGGCACATGATCGCTGGCTGAACTGGTACGACGAAGATGGTCGGCGTCCCGTTAATTCCGACGACGAGGCAAGTATGAAATCGCGCCTCGGGGTCCATATCCGCAAGCTCGCTCTGATCTATGCCGCCTCGGCAGGAGCGAAGGAAATCGGCCTCAACCATCTTGAAGCCGCAATCGCCTTTGTCGAGTGGAGCTGGGTTCACACCCGGCAGATGATGCAGACGTGGGGCGTCCCGACCTTCAATCAACTCGAAGCACGTATCGAGCAAGTCCTCAAGAAGACCGGATTCATCAAACGTCGTGATCTTCAGGGGCATTGCAAGTCCCGTAAATGGGGCGCGGTTGAGTTTGCCCGCGTTCTTGACGTCATGGTCAAGAACGGCAACGTCGAGGTTGACGCGGAAGGACTGCATTCATGGGCAAGATGAGTGCTGGACATGCTGGACAATGCTGGACACGATGTCCAGCACAATATCTCCTAGGGGCAGTAGGCGTTTCTCATCGTTGCTGGACTGCTGGACAGGTTTTTAGAAGAACGCATAAGGGAATGTCCAGCACTTTCGCCGGATTGGACCTTATTTCCCCGTTGAATCAAGGATTTCCGTCAAAAATCGCGTGTCCAGCATTGTCCAGCGCCGTCCAGCATTGTCCAGCATTGTCCAGCAGACCCTCGGGCACCACCTTGATGCCTGAACACCTGACATAACCATATGAATTACCAGTGAGAAACCATCTCATTTCGGCTCGCGCCGCCATGTGCAGGGGACCCCATGCCAAAAACACGAACCACCTCCCTGTTTGAGGAGACGACAGACGACATCGCCAGGAAGACGTACCGGACGCCAGATGAAAAGGAGTACGCCCGGGAAAAGAAACGCAAGAACGTCAGGTTCGGAGATCAGCCGGTCCCTGAAAACGGATCGTGCTGCGATCGGTGCCGCAACTACCGGCCAGCCATGAAAGGGGAGACGTTCGGCATCTGTCGACAGCTCGGCGTCGTGCTCGAGCGCATGGAGCGACATGAAAAAGGAGATGTCCTTGACCGTCTCAGGCAACAAAAGGTTCCGACAGAACACCTTCATTGCAAGCCGTGGGCGGGTCAGGGATGCAGCGCCTACGTCGATGTCGCGGAGGTGATTGCGGCATGAGCCGCCATATCGACTCCGAGACGGGGGAAATCGTGGACCTGCACACCGTCGTCCTCCTGATCACGCGCGTCCGCGCAGCGGCGACCGATCGTCAACGGCAGGCGATCACGGACCAGATCCTCGCTTACGGCACCGCGCTCGATCGCATCCGCAAGGACCTCGAGCGGAAGATCGACGCCGGCCACCGGCGCCTGCCGATGGATCGTCGGACGCAGACGTTCACCGCGACCGAGGAAGCGCAGGAGCTGATCTGGATCGACTGGCTGACCGCGCACGAACGCATCACCGACGTGTTGTACACGATCGAGCAGGGCGTCCTCATGAATCGCTGGGATCGCGTCGCGATCAACGGGCGCTCGACAGAGGTGGCCGCGTGATGCCGGCCTTCGCCCACGTCGCGACCCCGCGATCCGAGACACCGAAATCCCGAACTCCCGACTGGTACCGGGACTGGAGGAACCGCGTCAAGGCGGACGACCCCGACATGGTCGCCCAGATGGCCGCGACGGCGATCTTCTGCGCCTCCAACTGCTGGGCCTGCATGTGCGCGATCGCCCCGCTGGCGAGGCAGCAGACGGTGCTGATGGACAAGCTGGCAGATCCCGCGCTCGATGCCAGTCCGTTTCGCCCGCGAGCGGTCAGCACGTCGTTCGCGCTCGATCACGAGATGCGGCGCTATCTCGGATCGATGGCCGCGTCGGAGCGGAACGCGACGGTTATCTGGAACGACCTGACCCCGGCAGAACGCATGTCGTTCGGGGTGACCGACGCCTGGGAGGCAGCGTCCACCCAGGACGACCTGATCGGTCAGTCGTTCGTCATCGGACGGGGGATCGACTTCCCTCCGGCGTTCAGCTTCAAACGCGTGCTCCAGCATTCGTGGGGACTCCCAGTCCTGACCGATTGGGCAACGAGAGGAATCATCCAATGACCACCACCATACCGGGCATCGCCGACAAGATGCGCAAAGAGGCATCTCGCCAGCTTGCCTATCGGAAGTACGCAGGATCACGCAGGCAAGGTGTCCTGACTGCTATCCAGAAGATGCCGGACGATATCGTCCTGGGTCTCGGCCCGTCGTCTGAGCTTGAGCGCCTTGCTACGGACTATCCGAAAGGGTCTGCTGACTGGAGGGTCTGGGATCACTTTCGCCAACGTCTCGACACGCTGCTTGACCGGACGACGATCAACGAGTGGGCGGGCCAGATTATCGAGCGGGCGCTCACTACCAGCGAAGAGAGTGGGAGGGCCGCATGACCACCACCCTTCGCCCCTGTCACACCAAGAGCCTGCTCAGAGAATGCGGATACATCGTCCGCCGTCACGAACGGTACGACCACCGCATCGGACTCCACATAACGACATACGTGGTCCGCGATCCCGATGGGCGCAAGTTGGCCGAGCGGGAGACCGAAGCGGAAGCGCGGGAGTCGGCGCGGAGCTATGCGGAAAGGCGGGCGGCGGCATGAAGCATTTAGATTTATTCGCCGGTTTGGGAGGGTTTTCACTTGCTTCCGATTGGCTCGGCATCGAAACCGTTGGCTTCTGCGAGATCGACCCGTGGTGCAGGAGAGTCCTCCTCAAACACTGGCCAAACGTACCCCAGCATGACGATATCCGAACTCTCACAGGCGACGCTCTTCGACGATTCGGACCCGTCGATCTCATCACCGGCGGGTTTCCTTGTCAACCGGTCAGTCTGGCCGGACAGCGCAGAGGCGTTGCGGATGACCGTGCACTCTGGCCAGATATGCGCCGCGTCATTGACGAGTGCCGACCTACCTACGTCATGGCTGAAAACACTTATGGGCTCGTCTCGATGGGGCTCGACCAAACGCTTGCTGATCTGGAAACAGACGGCTACGCCTGCCGGACGGTCTGTATTCCGGCTCTCGCACTCGATGCCCAGCATCGCCGGGAACGAGTTTGGGTTATTTCCCACGCCACGGGTGTGTTCCGGAAAGAGATCGAGCGGGTCGAACAGAACGGAATTCTACCGCGCCTGGAATCGACTCGACCTATCGTGGACGAAAGACGATGGTGGCCCACTGAACCCCGAATGGATCGAGTGGCTCATGGGGTATCCAAAAGAGTGGAGCGACTTACAGGACTAGGCAATGCGATCGTCCCGCAGGTTGCGTATGAAATTCTGCGCGTGATGATCGGAGAAACAGCATGACCACCCCGATCCGCTTTTACACCGACCGCGTGATCACGAAAGAACGCGGTGGGCTTGCTGAGGGATCTCAGGAGGCCGCTGGCGCGATCGAGCGTGTCAAACAGCAGCTGAGGTCCAAGAAGGGTCGCAAGCCGCAGGGCATCAGCCTGGTGGACGCACGGCCACCGAAGCAGGAGGTGACGCAATGATCCGCATCGCACTCGAGGTGATCTGCCTGCTGATCTGCTTGGCCGTTGCCGGGTACGTCTTGATTCTCGGTCTTGGCATCGTGGCTATGTTTCTGATCGGAGGCTCTTGATGGCAGCAACAAAGCCGATTCGGATTGGCTGTAGCAACCTGACCGGCACGCCCGAGTTCTACGCGTGCCGCTCCTACAAGCTGCTGGACAACGGCGGGATGATGGCGACGGGCAAGCCGGACGACGTGACCGCAGACATCATGTCCTACATCGTCACGGCAGAAAACGATGCCCGCCGCGACCTGATCGAGCGGATTGAACCACTGATGGAGTTCATTTATCCGCCTGATGAAGAAGACTCTCTTTGGGAGTATTGCCCATCCACTCCCCCGTCCACGTATTACGCAACGCTTGCGGAACTGATCGACGCACAGTCTCCCACCACAGACCAGAACGGAGGCCATCACATGAGCACCGAATTGAATGACAAGCAGCGAGACACGTATGCAATGATCCTTATGGGCGCGAGAGGGTTCGACGATCAGGCATGGACGGACCTGCTTAACGGAGGATCACTCGAATATGACGATGTCGATGACATCCGCGTGCAAGCGTCCGCCGTCGCGCTGGCTGCCCGTCATGATCTGATTATGGAGATGATCGTGGGACTCGATATGGAGGGAAACATCGGACTCGCTGACGAAACCGACAATGTCGCTTATTTCTCCATCGAGGATTTCCCGATCCTGACAATGCAGGCGTTTCTCCGCTCGTATCTGTCAGCAGATCGCGAGCAGGACGTAAAGGAAGCAATGACATGAGCGAGCCCGGCGCGGCGATCCCGGACGACGTGATGCGTGAGGCGGTACGAGCTGTTGACGACATGTTGTTTGGACCGATGTCTGATGACCTGCGTAACGCGGAGATTCGTTCTGCCCTCGCCGCGGCGGTGCCCATCCTCACTCCCGCAATCGAACGCGCTCTGCTGGAAAGAATCGCGGACGAGGCGAACACTAAAGGCATGGAGCTCTTCGCACGCAACGGGATGGATATTGGCGCGGAAGAGCTGTTCGAGCGGGAGGAATGGATACGTTCCTCCCTGCCCACCGAAGACGAGGAGGTGACGACGTGAGCGATCCGCGACCTCGATGGGGATTCGACCCTTATACATCTGTCTCGATGGAGCGCGTCTATCAAGACCGGAAATATCCAGGACGTGCAGCGCATGATGACGCGCATCAATGGTCCGGGTTGAGTTTGATTCTCTCCCGTGAAGTGGGTGAGGCCATGCAGGAGATCGGGAAACTGCAATGGCCGGATGATTTCCCTGACGAGCCTCGCATGCATGTACTCGGGCTTGCGCGCGGCGAACTCATCCAAGTCGCGGCAGTTGCGGTGGCCATGATTGAGCGAATAGATCGAGAGGTTGATTCCGAATGAGCGAGAACACCAAACCCACGCCGACGTTGCGCGAGCTGCTGAAAGATTCCTACACGCTGGATTATGACGATTATCCACAATGGAGCCTGTCGCTTTCCGACCTCGACCGGGCCGAAGATGCCCTGCTCGCGCCCTTCAAGGACGAGATCGCGCGGTTGCGGGAGAAGGTAGCGGCGGCGGAGACGCTGCGAGAACGAGTTGCTTACGCCACGGGAATTGCATCGGACGGAGCGTGGAACGTGTTGACCGATGCGTTGCACGCCTACGATGCCGCGCCGGTCGCCGCATCGAACCTTACGGGAATCCCGGAGAGTTCGACTCCTACCGCTGCGCCGGTGGGGAAAAATCCGTGCATCGAATGTGGAGGACAGGGGTATTGGGATGTCCCCGGATCGGCATCGCTGAGGGGAACGTGCTGGACATGTAAAGGAACTGGCATCACCCCGCCCGCCGTCGCGGATGCCGGGGAGACGGAGACCGAACGGTGCGATGAGCGATTCAAGATCATGCTCGAAATCAACGAACATGTCGAACGCAACTACGAAGAACAGGCAGGGCAACTAGCGACGTTGCTGCGAGACGTGGAGGCGCTGACCAGCCGTTTTGACGGAGACTCTTTCCATATCGGGGAGATTGCAACCGAACTACAAAATCATGAGCACCGTATCGATTGCATCGAATCCCGCGAACGTCCGGTGACGGGTGATGTCGAGGTGACAGACAAGATGATGCAGGCCGCAGGCGAGGAGCTTATTAATCGCCATGGGTTCCAGGCAATGCCGAGCCAAGTCACGATGAATGATTGCAGGGCGATGATTCAGGCCGCCCTCGCAGCGCGGGAGGCCGGCCAATGAGCTACTACCGACGACAGGCGTTCAAGGTCGGCGCGGGCACAGTCGGAGTCATCGCGTGGGCGTTCGTTTCCGCTGCGGCGTACAAGATCACGTTTCGTGATGTCTCATGGTCCGAGGTCGCGATGCTGTCGGGGTGGGCGGCGTCGCTGGTGGCTCTGACGTTCAGCCTTGGCATGGTCGTTTCCGGGATCGTCTTTGCGCAGGAACGATTCCGTTCGGATCGGCAACGCAAGGCACAGCAACAGCGCTGGGAACAGCACAAGCAGGAAAATCGTGAGGCCGGCCAATGAGCACCCGCATCGTCCGCGACACCTGGTGGGCAAGGCGGCAGCGGCTCGGCGCGTGGATCGCCGGATGGGATGGGCAGGGATGAAAACTGAGTACATTGCGCTTGAATCGGTGTATGAGCATATCCAACAAGTACGGGTTGGTTTAGGGCTTCGCCGCACGGAAAAGTTCAAGCCGCCGACGGGGTCCGCTGCGTATCACCTGGATGCTGCGGAAGACGCCTTGCAGCGAACATTTCAGCAGCTTGTCGCGATGCCGGAGCCTCCGCCTATTCCCCATCTTCGCCACGCGGCGGAAATACTCGTTGACGAAGCGTGGCGAGTTGCGAATGGCGCATACGAAACGACTGACAGCCTCAAAGATGCGGTGCTTGCCTACATTGCCGCTGAAGATGCCGTGGCAACGTGGGAATGTAAGCAGGCAGCGGAGGTCGGACGATGAGAGAGCCGTTGATCGTCAACATTCCCGGTACGGTCACACTCAGCCATTCGCCAAACGGCCGGGCGCACTGGCGAACCAAACACAAGCTGACCGCCGAACTTCGGCACACGGCGCGTATGGCCACCATCGAGGCGGTTGGCGGCGATCCGAACGTGTGTTATCCGTTTCCGTCCTACCCGATCCGGCTCGACTACACCGTGGGGTGGGAGTCGCGACGCCGCAGGCTTTGGGACGACGACAACTTTGCCGCCGCTGCAAAATCGATCAGGGACGGGATCGCGTCCGTGCTCGGAATCGATGACCGGCATTTCATTACCGGCAGCGTGACCCAGGAATACGACCCGGCAAAGCGCGGGTACATTCTGGTCAGGATCGCCAGCGTCGCGGAGGAAAAGGCAGCATGATCGATTCCATCGCACTGGGGAAGTACCACGATGAGCGGTGGGCAAAGGTATGGCGCTACATACGTCAATCGTGCTCTGGATAGGATTATCAGATCGCGCTTGCGCTCCTTGGGTACACGCCACACATTGTCAATCGTTGGGCTGATGGCATTGCGCCGCAACCAGACGACCTGAGCCCCGAACAGTCTGCACGAATCAACAAGCTCACGGAGGTTCTCAACGCGAAGATGACGCGCATGTATTGGCCGGGACATGGGGGGCGTCGATATGAATGGCGGGATGACGAGAAAATGGTGGAGGTGCCGTGGACGACAGGTGACGATCACCCGGGGGACGTCGCACCGATAGTAGATCTCGAGGTATTTCGCCGGAAACAGGGGGCGACACCATGACCACCATCGCAACCCGCCGCACTGCCCGGCAGTTGCTCGCGGACATGGAAGCGATCAGCGTCGAATCTCGCCAACTGCTGCGTGAGCTCGACGGCACGATCGAGGACGAGCTCGCGATCAGCACTGCGCTCTACGACGGTCTGGCCAGCGTCCGGTGGGCATGTGCGAAGCTTGCCGGGAAGGATAGTGCG